>ERZ835080.70-NODE-70-length-117023-cov-256.788694_pt1 | contig 117023 bp, 109 predicted proteins | sample MGYA00519688_ERZ835080 | MGnify/ENA primary metagenome ERZ835080 (study PRJEB31850, sample SAMEA3708770) | human gut metagenome | biome: human gut; feature: human-associated habitat; material: faeces | place: China | collected 2014 ... | reverse complement strand
GTAAAGACAGCGATGTCAAAGCCGAGCATTACTAATTGCCCGAACACTTTCTTTAGAAAGTTCATAGTTTCAACTGTATGTACAGTCTGAATGGTGCTGAAAGTTGTAATTCAACATTCAACAATCAACATTCAACATTACTTATACGTTTGCTTGTGTGCAAATACGTCATAACCCATTATCAGGTGGTTATTGCGGTGAGGTCCCACCTCTTCCCATTCCGAACAGAGAAGTTAAGCTCACTTGCGCCGATGGTACTGCAATGCAATGCGGGAGAGTAGGTAGCCGCCTCCTTTCAATTTCAGAAGCCTCGATTACGAAAGTAGTCGGGGCTTTTCTGTTTAATAACACTGGCTATTTAGTATAATTACCCTTGCTATATAATATAATAACCCCTCGCTATTTACCATAATAGCGAGGGGCATTTCTGCGATATTCTGAGTGCTTTGTCTACTGCTTGGTGAATTTCAGTTTTTTAGGAATCTTCACCCATTTCCGGTTTCGGGCAATTTTCAGGTTACTTCCTTCTTTCTGCTGCAACTCGTAACTACCATCGGGCAAGGCTATGAGGTCGGCAGTAAGATCTTCGCTCCCGTAATCATTGATAATGGATAGATGAGCGGTCTTTCCCTCGATGTCAGCATCTGTAATCAGCCATTTGCGACTATCACGTCTGTCACCGAAATATCCGGGCATTTCACCGAACAGTTCCTGTCCTGGAACCTTGAGGTTCTTATGGTAGAAGTCTATATTCATATAGACATCATACTCTTTGTTTGTAATCTTCCCCTTGAATAGGGTGCTGTCTGTTTGTGCCATACTAGATATACTAATTAGGCATAATAATGTTGCTAAAATCTTTCTTTTCATCTCTTTTTTCAATTAACTGCGACAAAGTTATTCATTTAAATCAAGAAAACTGCATTTTTTTTAGGATTTTAATAAGATTAATTCGTTTTTTTGCAAATATTTATCTATCTTTGCGGTGTTTATTGATAATTATATATGGAAAAGAAAAGATTATTTCCAGATTACATATTTGAGTCTAGTTGGGAAGTGTGTAATAAAGTTGGTGGTATCTACACCGTTCTTTCAACACGAGCTAAGACTCTTACGGAAAGGTTAAAGGATCAACTAATCTTCATTGGTCCTGATTGCTGGGGAGACAAGGTGAATCCTTATTTCTCTCAAGATGATACGCTTTATGCGGCGTGGAAAACAGAAGCTCTGAAAGAGGGCTTAAAGGTTAAAGTAGGTAGATGGAATATACCGGGAGAGCCAGTAGCTGTTTTAGTAGATTTCAATCCTTACTATGCTCTTAAAGACCAGATCTATGGACAACTATGGCAGGACTATCAGGTTGATAGTCTTCATGCTTATGGTGACTATGACGAAGCATCGATGTTCTCTTATGCTGCCGCTCTGGTAGTAGAGAGTTTCTACAAACATGTCGTTGGAAAAGGCAAGAAAGTTATCTATCATGGAAATGAATGGATGACAGGACTTGGTGTGCTCTATGTGAACAAGCATCTTCCTGAGGTGGCTACAGTGTTCACCACGCATGCAACAAGTATCGGTCGTAGTATTGCCGGTAATAATAAGCCTCTTTACGATTATCTTTTTGCCTATAATGGTGATCAGATGGCGCAGGAACTCAATATGCAAAGCAAGCATTCTATAGAAAAGCAGACTGCTAAGTATGTTGATTGTTTCACAACAGTGAGTGATATTACTGCCAACGAGTGCAAGGAATTGCTCGATAAACCGGTAGATTTCGTTTTGCCTAACGGATTTGACAATAGTTTTGTACCTAAAGCAAGTACCTTTACAAAGAAACGTAAGGAGGCAAGAAAGCGTTTGCTCGATGTTGCCAATGCTTTGATGGGTACAGATTTGGATGATGATACGCTCATCGTTTCTACCAGCGGACGCTACGAGTTCCGCAACAAGGGTATCGATGTCTATATTGAGGCTATGAACCGCTTGCTTCGTGACAACAATTTGAAGAAGAATGTATTGGCATTCATAGACGTACCTAGTTGGGTAGGAGATCCACGTCAGGATCTGTTGGATCGTCTGAATAGCGGTAAGAAGTTTGACACGCCATTGGAGGTTCCGGAGATTACCCATTGGTTGCATAATATGAGTCATGATAATGTATTGGGTATGCTGAAGTACTTCAACATGCATAATAATAAGGAAGACAAGGTGAAACTGATATTCTTACCTTGCTACTTGACAGGCGATGATGGCATTATCAACAAGAGCTACTATGATGTAGTGTTGGGTAATGACCTCTGTATCTATCCTTCTTATTATGAGCCATGGGGATATACTCCATTGGAGGCTGTTGCGTTCAAGGTGCCTTGTATCACCACCGATTTGGCTGGTTTCGGTCTTTGGGCTAACTCAGAGAAGGGAAGTTACAGTGAGATAGAGGATGGTGTGAAGGTTATCAAGCGTACCGACTATAATTATTCTGAGGTAGCTGATGCTATCAAGGATACCGTAGCTAAGTACTCGGGATTCACCAAGACACAGGTGAACAAGTGTCGTAAAAATGCTGAGATTCTTTCAGAAAAAGCATTGTGGAAACACTTTATCGAGTATTACTATGATGCTTATGACTTTGCCCTGCGCAAGGCTGAAATTCGTATGAAGAAATAATAATCTCTCTTTCTTGATGGCGTAAGCCATAAAACAAATATTTGGATTCTGCAAGAATCGCTATGTTTGCAAGATAGAAAATATACATCTTAAAAATAAAACACAATGAAAATTAAGGCAGACTATGCTAATGCTCCTCAATGGAAGGAGACAACCATTAAATCAAGCCTTCCTAAGGAGTTGAAGTGCTTGGATGAGATCGCTCACAATATGTGGTGGGCATGGAATTATGAAGGTCGTGACTTGTTCAAGAGCCTCGATGCTGATTTGTACGAGAAGTGCAATGCTAACCCTGTATTGCTCTTGGAGCGTTTGAGCTACGACCGCAAGGAGGCTATTGTTAAGGACAAGGAGACAATGGCTAAGGTTAAGAACGTCTATAAGATGTTCCGCGAGTACATGGATGTGAAGCCTAATGCTAAGCGCCCTTCAGTTGCTTACTTCTGCATGGAGTATGGTATTAACCAGGTGGTTAAGATTTACTCTGGTGGTCTTGGTATGCTTGCTGGTGACTACTTGAAGGAGGCTTCTGACAGCAACGTGGATATGTGTGCTGTTGGTTTCCTCTACAGATATGGTTATTTCAAGCAGTCTTTGAGTATGGATGGTCAGCAGATTGCTAACTATGATGCTCAGAACTTCAACTCTCTCCCTATCGAGCGAGTATATGATGAGAATGGTAACCCATTGGTAGTTGATGTGCCTTACACAAACTATCAGGTACATGCATACGTATGGCAGATGAATGTAGGTCGTATCAAGTTGTATCTCCTGGATACAGATAATGATATGAACTCAGAGTTCGACCGTCCTATCACTCACTCTCTCTACGGTGGTGACTGGGAGAACCGCTTGAAGCAGGAGATTCTGCTCGGTATCGGTGGTATGCTCGCATTGAAGAAGATGGGTATCAAGAAGAATATTTATCACTGCAACGAGGGTCATGCAGCTCTCTGCAACTTGCAGCGTCTCTGCGACTATATCGAGGAGGATGGCTTGAACTTCAACCAGGCTCTCGAGCTGGTTCGTGCTTCTTCTCTCTATACTGTTCATACTCCAGTTCCTGCTGGTCACGACTACTTCGACGAGGCTCTCTTCGGCAAGTACATGGGTGGCTATCCACAGCGCCTTGGTATCTCTTGGGATGAGTTCATCGGTATGGGTCGTGAAAATGCAGATGATCACAACGAGCGTTTCTGCCTCTCTACATTCGCATGCAACACTTGCCAGGAGGTTAATGGTGTAAGTAAGCTTCACGGTTGGGTAAGCCAGCAGATGTTCTCTAACATCTGGAAGGGTTATTTCCCAGAAGAGAACCACGTAGGTTATGTAACCAATGGTGTTCACTTCCCAACTTGGACAGCAACAGAGTGGCGTAAGCTCTACGATACATATTTCGACAAGAACTTCATGAACGACCAGAGCAACGAGGAAATCTGGCATGCCATCTACAATGTTTCAGATGCTGAAATCTGGAATACCCGTATGACATTGAAGAAGAAGCTCGTAGCTTATATCCGTGAGAAGTTCACCCAGACATGGTTGAAGAACCAGGGTGATCCTGCTCGTGTAGTATCTTTGCTCGAGCGTATCAACCCTAACGCTTTGATGATTGGTTTCTGCCGTCGTTTCGCTACATACAAGCGTGCTCACCTGCTCTTCACCGACTTGGAACGCTTGTCTAAGATCGTTAACGATCCTGAGCACCCAGTATTGTTCTTCTTCTCAGGTAAGGCTCACCCAGCTGATGGTGCAGGTCAGGGCTTGATCAAGAAGATTTTCGAGATCAGTCAGCGTCCTGAGTTCCTCGGCAAGATTATCTTCCTCGAGGACTACGATATGACTTTGGCTCGCCGTCTGGTTTCAGGTGTTGATATCTGGATGAATACTCCTACACGTCCATTGGAGGCTTCTGGTACATCTGGCGAGAAGGCTGAGATGAATGGTGTTGTCAACCTCTCTGTACTTGATGGTTGGTGGGTAGAAGGTTACCGCGAGGGTGCTGGTTGGGCTCTTCCTGAGAAGCGTACATACCAGAACCAGGGTTACCAGGATCAGCTTGATGCTGCTACTATCTACAACCTCTTGGAGAACGACATCATCCCTATGTATTACAACAAGAATAAGGAAGGCTTCAGCAAGGAGTGGATCCAGGTAGTAAAGAACTCTATTGCTACTATCGCTCCTCACTATACAATGAAGCGCCAGTTGGATGACTACTATGATAAGTTCTACAATAAGGAGGCTGCCCGCTTCAAGAAGTTGAGCGCTAACGACAATGCACTTGCTAAGGAGATTGCACTCTGGAAGGAGAGCGTTGCAGAGCGTTGGGATGGTATCCACGTTGTATCTAAGGACGACTGCATGCTGATGGCTGCTGAGACTGGTCAGAAGATCAAGCTTCAGTATGTTATCGATGAGCAGGGCTTGAACGATGCAGTAGGTTTGGAGCTTGTTGTATTGAAGGAGCAGCCAGAGGATGGCAAGCAGATTTATGCTGTTTATCCATTCAAGATGGTTGGTCACGAGGGTAACAACTTTACATTCGAGGCTGAGATTGAGCCAATCAATGCTGGTTCATTCAAGACAGGCGTACGTATGTATCCTAAGAATGATAAGTTGCCACACCGTCAGGACTTCTGCTACGTGAAGTGGTTGAACTAATATAATAGCGACATTGTCACATTATAAATATATGAATCCTGTATCTCTTTTGGGGGATACAGGATTTTTTTGTTTGAAACCGAACAATGAACAGTGTTATTGTAGTTGTGGAAAGTGAATTGTGAAAAGTGAATGTAGATTGGAAACAGGGGAAGAATGGAATCATAAAAAAGGAGTCTTCCTTTTTAAAAGAAAGACTCCTTGTAAACTTGTATGATGATATTTCCTTATACCAGGTACTGGGAAGAGATACTCTCGTTATCCTCAACACGGCGAATGGTTTCTGCAAACATATCTGCAATAGAAATCTGCTTAACCTTTGCGCAACGCTTGGTGTAAGGGATGGAATCAGTGAATACTATCTCCTCAAGAGCTGAATCCTGAACACGCTCAGATGCAGGACCACTCATCACGCAGTGAGATGCACATGCACGAACAGTCTTTGCACCAGCCTGCTTCATGATGTCGGCAGCCTTCGTGATAGTACCGGCTGTATCGACCATATCATCAATGATGACAACATTCTTGTCTTTTACATCACCGATAATCTGCATGCTTGCTACTACATTGGCGCGAGCACGGGTCTTGTTGCAGAGCACGAGAGGGCAGCCGAAGTACTTAGCATAAGTGTTGGCACGCTTAGAACCACCAACGTCTGGAGAAGCAATGACCATATCCTTGAGGCGTAAGCTCTGCAGGTATGGCAAAATAACGCCAGATGCATAGAGGTGATCTACAGGAACATCAAAGAAGCCCTGAATCTGGTCGGCATGGAGATCCATGGTGATGAGGCGGTCGATACCGGCAACGCTGAGCAAGTCGGCTACCAACTTAGCACCGATGCTGACACGTGGTTTGTCCTTACGATCCTGACGAGCCCATCCGAAGTATGGAACAACAGCAATAATATTGCGGGCAGAAGCACGCTTTGCTGCGTCAATCATCAGGAGCAACTCCATCAAGTTGTCTGAATTAGGGAATGTGCTCTGTACGAGGAAAACATCGCGTCCGCGGATAGACTCCTCGAAAGATACGCCAAATTCACCATCAGAGAACTTGGTTACAACCAAATTACCCAGTGGGCAACCTAAACTAGCGCAGATTTTTTCTGCAAGGTATCTCGAGTTAGTACCTGAGAATACCAAAAAAGAGTTCTTGTCACTCATTTCTATTAGTGTTTATGTGTATTAATAGTTATTTTTATCTATTTTCATGTAGGGGGATGAATCTTTTTTCGGGAAACACCGGGTTAGCTGATAGCCTTTCTCAATTTCTCGAAGTGAAGAATCAGCTCTTTGAAATCGCGCTCGTTGTGAATGTCGAAACGGTTCCAGAGATCTCCACAGATTACTACTCCTCCAAATCCGAGTTCCTTGGCAATCTTGAGATTTTCCAGACTCATGCCTCCCAAGGCGTATACCTTCTTGTCTATGAGTCCTGCCTTGGCTGCATTCTCAAGCTGCTGCAGATTGAAGGAAGACCTTTCATCTTTAAACTCAATACAGTCGAAGATGTTTTTCAGAAACACATAGTTTGATTTCTTCTTCATCTCTTTCAGCATCGAGAGATCTGTGCAGGTGCGACTGAATTTGCCTTTGTATCCATCCGGTACCGGTGCTAGCGGATCGTCTATATGGATTCCTGCTAAATCATATTCCTGTTTGAGGTAATAATGATCATGAACAGTAATCTTGCGAAGATAGTCTTCAGGCAGTAACGTGAGCAGTCGCTCAGCATACATTGGTGACGAACCTGGCTTGAAAAGATGCAGGTTGTCCATGCCCTCGTCGAACAGCGAGGATAGTATTTTATCTTCTTCCACAAAGAATGTGGACTTGGTCATTATCGCTAATTTCATCGTCAAAATGATTTTTATGATGCAAAAGTATTAAAAAAAACGCAAACTAGCAATTATATTCGGGATAAAAAGCTATCTTTGCACCATAAAATTAATATTTATCAAGTTATGCAAGTAAATTTAGCGAATTTTAATGAGATTCATCGACCAATTTACGTTTTAGAGGAAGAACGTTTGCGACACAATCTGTCGCTCATCAGGAGTGTGGCTGAGCGTGCCGATATGGAAATTATTCTAGCTTTTAAGGCTTATGCTCTTTGGAAGACATTTCCGATTTTCAGAGAGTATATTTCTTCGACCACGGCCAGCTCTCTTAGCGAGGCAAAACTGGCGTATCATGAATTCGGCAGTAAGGCGCATACTTTTTCGCCGGCTTATACCGATTATGAGATTGATGAGATAGCTCAATGCTCAAGCCACCTTACTTTCAACTCGCTTACGCAATATGAGCGATATCATGAACGGGTTCGTAGGGCAAATTCTGACATCAGACTGGGATTGAGAGTAAATCCTGAATATTCTGAAGTCGGAACATTGCTGTATAATCCGTGTGCACCTGGAACCCGATTCGGTGTATCAGCAGATAAATTGCCTCAAACTTTGCCTTCAGATATAGAAGGATTCCATTGTCATTGTCACTGCGAGAGTGGGGCGGATGTCTTTGAACGTACGTTAGCTCATATCGAAGAGAAATTCTCTCCTTGGTTTCCGCAGCTGAAATGGATCAATTTCGGTGGAGGTCATCTGATGACCAGGAAGGATTATGATGTGGAACACCTTATTAATATAATAAAGGGATTTCATCAGCGTTATCCTCATCTTAAAATTATCATGGAACCTGGTAGTGCCTTTGGGTGGCAGACCGGGCCGCTTGTAACTCAAGTAGTAGATGTGGTTGAAGATAAAGGTATCAGGACAGCTATCATAAATGCCAGTTTTACCTGTCATATGCCCGACTGTCTGGAGATGCCGTATATGCCAGCTGTCAGAAATGCAGAAACCCTGGAGGTTGATGATCCGACGAAGGCTCCTGAGGGCGCACATATATATAGAATAGGTGGCAACAGTTGTCTGAGTGGAGATTTTATGGGCTTCTGGAAATTTGACCATGAATTGCAAATAGGCGAGAATGTTATTTTCGAAGATATGCTGCATTACACTACGGTAAAGACAAATACCTTTAATGGAATCACTCATCCATCAATAGGAATCGTACATTTAGATGGAAAATTGGAAATTCTAAGAGATTTCAGCTACGAAGATTATCGCAGTAGGATGGATTAGTATAATTTCCATTTTCCCGATTTTTCTGCCGGATGAGTTTAAAAATCGGCAAAATAAGGCTTAAAATGTGTGTTTTGCTCACTAAAAAGGGCAAAATGCACATTTTTTTTCAAAAAAATCGAAGAAAAGTTTGGTAATTCAGAAAAAAGTAGTACCTTTGCACTCGCATTCAGAGGAACGCTCCTAAGTAATAGGAAAAACTGCGGAAATAGCTCAGTTGGTAGAGCACAACCTTGCCAAGGTTGGGGTCGCGGGTCCGAGTCCCGTTTTCCGCTCATTTTTTTTGGAAACAACATCAAGTTTTATCTTGGTTAGATAATTGATGGCAATATACTTGGAGAGGTGGCGGAATTGGTAGACGCGCTACTTTGAGGGGGTAGTGACAATTGTGTCGTGGGAGTTCGAGTCTCCTCCTCTTCACTGGTATTGTTATCTTACAAGCGGAAATAGCTCAGTTGGTAGAGCACAACCTTGCCAAGGTTGGGGTCGCGGGTCCGAGTCCCGTTTTCCGCTCGATCATTTTTGTATTAAACCAAGATAGGTTTAAGTTTAGGGCCCAAGTGGCGGAATTGGTAGACGCGCACGTTTCAGGTGCGTGTGTTTCACAACGTGCAGGTTCGAGTCCTGTCTTGGGCACAATGTTTAAATTAGCTTAGTGTTGGAGAGGTGGCGGAATTGGTAGACGCGCTACTTTGAGGGGGTAGTGACAATTGTGTCGTGGGAGTTCGAGTCTCCTCCTCTTCACTGGTATTGTTATCTTACAAGCGGAAATAGCTCAGTTGGTAGAGCACAACCTTGCCAAGGTTGGGGTCGCGGGTCCGAGTCCCGTTTTCCGCTCTTTTTTTTGAACTCGAGAAACATACCCATTTATGAATTTATATTTAAGATATTTTGATCAGGAGACATTAGTTACTAGTGTTGATGATGCTATTGGTTTTTTAAAGAGTATTCCTGAGATTGAGATGGATGCGGAGCTAGAGGCAGATGTTCGTGAATATGCCGCTAGCGATTTGACGTATCCAAAAAGATATAAGGTACGCCCACGTGTTTATTTTATTGTGATAAAGACTACGGCGCAAACTATGCAGGATTTTAAGGATAAGAAAGCATTGCGTACTCCTACTCCTGCAGAGAGAATGGAGAATCCGGTTGTTGCCAGTTTGGCTCAAGAGGCTCCAGGCTGGTATGAAGGATCACTTGATTTCAAGCGTGTTGTGATGGTACCGGCTACAGGAAAGTTTGAGTACCGTGATACCCATTTCGTTGCGGATGTTAAAGCTGAATCAGGTTTGGATTGTTACAATCGCATCGTAGATTATCTGCGCGATTGTGTAGATTCACGCAGCCAGTTCCCATCTGCAAAAGGTAAGAATTTCCATTTCCGCTATCTGGGAATGTGGAAATAAAATATTCAGAAATTTAAAAGATTCGTGTCATGAACAAGGTTATGCTAATTGGTAATGTAGGTAAAGATCCTGACATTCATTATTTCGAAGCAGATCAGGCAGTAGCTCAGGTTTCTCTCGCAACTACAGAGAAAGGATATACTTTGCCTAATGGTACCCAAGTGCCAGACCATACAGATTGGCACAATCTTGTTTTTTATCGTGGGCTTGCAAAGGTAGTAGAGAAGTATGTGCATAAGGGTGACCGCCTTTATGTGGAAGGAAGAATCCGCTACCGCTCCTATGATGACAAGCAGGGTAGAAGACAATATATTACAGAAATCTATGTAGATAATATGGAGATGTTGAGTACTCGCCCTGCTACTAAAGAACAATAATTATTAATTTTTAGCTCAGAAATTGGATATATCCACCATAACTGATGCCTTCGGTGATGTGATGCTGATGCAGCCTTCCGCCGGGGTTATTGTAGCTGCTGTACTTGCAGCTATATTGTTAGGCATGTCTGCTTTTGCCAGTGGTTCCGAAATTGCTTTTTTCAGTTTATCACCAACTGATGTTGCGGAACTTGAGGATGAAAAGACTGATGCCGATAAGAAAATACAGATGTTGCGTGATGATTCTGAACGTACATTGGCTACCATTTTGATAACCAATAATTTTGTGAATGTCACAATCATCATGCTCCTTAATTATGTATTCGCAGGAATCGTAGAGTTTGGTCCTAAAGCTTATTGGCTTCAGTTCCTGATTATTACGGTTATTCTTACTTTCTTGCTTTTGCTTTTTGGTGAGATTATGCCGAAAGTGTATGCCCGCCAGGATCCTCTGAAGTTCTGTCGCCGGTGCGTAGGGGGAATTCTGTTTGCCAGAAAGCTGTTTTGGCCTTTAGAAACTATCTTGCTGAAAAGTGGAATTCTTGCAGAAAAGATTATACAGAAGGAAAATCATGTGCTGAGTGTTGATGACTTGGAACAAGCTCTTGAACTGACTGATAAGAATGATATCAAGGACGAGCAGAGCATGCTGAAGGGTATCATCCGCTTTGGCGATGAAACAGCCAAGGAGGTGATGACCAGCCGACAGAATATTGTTGATCTGGATATTCGTAGTTCTTATCCAGAAGTATTAAAGTGCATTGAAGAGAATAATTACAGTCGTATTCCTGTTTATCAGGATAATACAGATAATATTCGTGGTGTACTGTATATCAAGGATTTATTGCCTCATCTTACGAAGTCTTCCAACTTCCGTTGGCAGAGTTTGATTCGTCCTCCTTACTTTGTTCCTGAAACCAAGAAGATAGATGATCTGCTTCGCGAGTTCCAGGACAACAAGGTTCATATAGCCATTGTGGTAGATGAGTTCGGGGGTACATCGGGTATTGTTACTCTCGAAGATATTCTGGAGGAAATTGTAGGTGAAATCAATGATGAATACGATGAGGAGGAGAAGTTCTACTCGAAATTAAATTACAATACCTTTGTTTTTGAAGGTAAAACGCTTCTTTCTGATTTCTGCAAAATTCTGAATGTAGATGACGAAGAGTTCGAGGAGGTTGAGGGTGATGCTGATTCTCTGGCTGGTCTGCTCTTGGAAATCAAAGGCGATTTCCCAAGTATGCACGAGAAGATAGATTATAAGAACTATACTTTCGAGGTTATGCAGATAGAGGAGCGTCGCATCAGCAAGATTAAGGTGACGGTACATCCTTTGAAAGATAACGTGGAGGATTCTTCAAAGTAATCATCAGTATTCATCAATATCAGAATATAAAAAATATGGCAGTTGTCAATATACGAGAAGTTTATCCGGGAGTGAGTCTTGGTTTATGGCAGATGGATGAAACTGTAGAACAGTTGTTCGAGCAGTATTCTCATCTGCAGGCTTACCGCTCTCAGGTGGAAGAGAAATATAAGAACGATGGCAGGAAACTGGAGTTTCTTGCCATTCGTGCATTAATGTATGAGATGCTCAAGACGAACGGGGCTTCCAAGGGCTTGCTTTCTCATGCGGGTGACATTACCCACAACGAGGCTGGAAAGCCATTGTTCCGTGGTTATCATATCAGCGTTTCGCATACCAAGGGTTATGCTGCGCTTATCCTTTCCAAAAATCAGGAAGTGGCGGTGGATATCGAATACTTCAGCGATAGGGTTGAGCGCATCGCTTCTAAATTCTTGCGCAAGGATGAGAAGGCGGAAGATCTGGATGCCAAGCTGGTGCATTGGTGTGCCAAGGAAACGGTCTTCAAGTTATTCTCAGAGGAAAACCTGATGTTTGAGGATATGCGGGTGAAGCCGTTTGATACGATGGCAGACTGGTCGTGTGATGTGGAGAATCTCAAGAGCAGAAAGATGGCGCATGTAGATTTCGAGTTAACCATGGAATTTGTATTGACTTATGCTGCGCTGTAATATCCTGACCATCTTCCTGGCATTCAACTTGCTGGCTGGGGCACAGGATTGGAAAGTAGTGAGAGAGAATTCTCAGAAAACTTTTCCGAAAACCGTGGCTGCGGGCAACTACAGTGGCATTGCTCATCTGCATGATGATATCTATGCGGTGGTAAGCGACAAGTCGGATAGTGCCCTGTATTTCAACTTCCGGATTCTGGTGAATCCCAAGACCGGCGAATTGGAACAGGTAGAGAACCTTGGGTTTACCGAGAGAACAGATGGAACGCTGAACGACGGAAAGTTTTGGCAGGGGCAGGAGAAAGGCTTTGACCATGAAGCCATCGTGAAGGCTTCTGATTCTACCTTGGTGATAACAAGCGAAGGATATTGCCGTTTAAAGGAGTATCCTGTTCTGCCTACTTCGGCTAATGCTCCCAAGATTAGCTATCAGCAGAACCTTTGGGAGAGCAGATGGTCTTCTTCTGATTTTTATCCAAATTATAATTTTGAGTCTCTGGCTTTTGATTCCGTCCGTCAGTATCTCTGGACGATTTCTGAGAGCACGCTCCGCAAGGACGGGCAGCCTGCTACTCCTCAAAACGGGTTGGCCAACCAGCTTCGTTTGATGAGGTATGATTGGGGAAAGATAAAGGAAAATCGTAACAAGGAAAATAATGGCAAGGAAGACTGTAGCGAGCAAGAGAGTAGCAAGAAAGCCTCTCGTTACATGACAGCCTATGCCTATCAGATGGATCAACCTTCTACCCATAAGAAAGCAGATATCTATGTGATGGGTGTGAGTGAGCTTTGTGTCTTGCCCGATGGTCAGCTTCTGGTTCTGGAGCGTGAGGCCTTTATCCCGAAGATTAAGATTGGGGCTTTCTGCAAGTGTAAACTCTATCAGATTAATCCTTTGAATTCTGAGGAGTTTGCTTTGAAAGAGAAGTTTTCATCAGATACTCCTTTCTTGAAGAAGAGATTGCTCGCGGAATGGAAAACCGGCTTGTCACTTTCCAAGCGTTCCTTTGCCAATTACGAAGGTATGTGTCTGGGACCCAAGTTGGAAGATGGTTCCCAGGTTGTCATCCTGCTGTCTGATTCGCAGGATCAATATGCGGGAGTATTGAAAGACTGGTTCAAGACGATTGTCATCAGAAAGGAATAAAGTTGTTATGTTGTAATCCTCAATCTCGTCCATAACCATCTAGGAATGAGTCGCCAGAGGAAGACGAGGATATCATATCTCCAGTCTATTACCTTAACTTCCTTTCCGTTTTCGATAGCATTCACGATATGTTTCGCCACATCTTCCGGTTTGAGCTGCAGCGGATAGCTGCTGCCTGCGATGAGGTCGGTCTTTACGAAGCCTGGTCGGATATCTGTGATGGCGATAGGGAGATGACGCATTCGTGCCTGCTGCGACAGGCATTCCAGATAATGGTTCTGGAATCGCTTGGTGGCAGAGTAGGCAGGTGCAGCACCGAGACCTTTGGTTCCGGCAATGGAAGTGATGCAGGCAATGCGGGCTTTTGAATTGTTCTGATGATGAGTAGCAAACCAATTGAATGCCGTATCCACCATTCTTGTGAATCCCAAGCCGTTGGTTTCCAGGGTCTTCATTTCCTTTTCTATATCCAGCGAGTTGTTCTGCCAGCCAATGCCGGAACTATGGAAGTAGAGGTCCATGCCTCCCAACTTATCAATGAGTTCGAGAAGTTGGGCAGGAGCATTGGGAGAAGTCACGTCTATTTGCTGATAGCAGGTAATGCCGCCCTGTGAAATCAGAGCCTGCAATCTTTCGATTCTTCTTCCGGCTATTCCCACTTGCCATCCTTTTGCAGCAAGCAGTTTTGCCACTTCCATTCCGATGCCCGATGTGGCACCCATTACAATTGCTTTCTTTGCCATATAGTCCTATTATATAAGGTGAAATCTTGATAGTTCTATTTATATTAAGGTGAAGTTTGGTCTAAATTTATCTAAATATCTAAATCGCTTTTACTCTTAAGCAAGTCTTCCGCCTTCTTTACGCTTCCAGCTTTCAGTATCAGTTGCTTCACTTCTTCGTAATCCTTATATTCCGGATTGCGTTCCATGAAGATGCGGCAGGCGCGGTCGATGAGTTTATGATTGATAAGCTTGGCGTTCACCATCTTGTTGCCTTCCACCCGTCCTTGTCTTATCTGAAGGGAAGTGCTGATCATATCCAGAATCATCTTCTGCGATGATCCTGCTTTCATACGGGTACTTCCCGTCACGAACTCCGGTCCCGTGATTACTTCTACGGGATAATCGGCTGCTTGGGCGATGGGAGCATGAGGATTGTTGACGATGCATCCCGTAGGAATGCCAGCCTCCTTGCAATGTTTCAGGATGGCGAGCACGAAGGGTGTGGTGCCGCTTGCCGAGAAGCCCAGCACGAAATCCAGCTTTGAGATATGTTTATCGCAGAGCTGGTGCCAACCATTTTCCAGGTCGTCTTCTCTTGATTCCCTGGTTTGCGTAAGGCAGCCGATGCCTCCGGGGAAGATGGCTTGTATCTGTGAACCGTCGATGCCATAGGTGTTCTGCACTTCGATGGTATCGAGCATAGCCAGTCTTCCGCCCGTTCCGCAACCTGCATAGAAGAGTCTACCACCCTTCTTCAGCTGCCCTTCAATGGCGGAAATCAGTTGGTTGATGGTGGGTAATGCTTCTTCTATCGCCAGAGCCACCTTCTTGTTTTCTGCATTGATATGAGCGGTAAGTTCTTCCACGCTCATCTTTTCCAGATGTTCGTAGAGCGAGCTCTGCTCAGTTATTCTCTTTTCTTCTTTATTTGGCATATTACTTTATCTTTAGGGTGTAGATTTAATGTAATGAAGCCTGGATGGTCGCGGAGGCTATGGCTTGCAGTCATCTAGAGAGTTCCATCATGATGAGACCTATCATCCGATGGGCTCCTATTCTTCAGCCAGGAAATAAACCGGCGCATTTCGGGAACCTTCTTTTATCAGAAATCCGGATTTTTCCAGTTTCTTTAGCCAGTTGAGTGCTGTCTGTTTACGGATATGAAATTCCGCTTCCAGTACTTTTCTGTTAATGGAACGGTTATGCTTCAGATACTCTCTTATTTTCTCCTTCAATGCATCTTCAGAGAAAGGGTAGGAGCGGGAAGTATATTGTGATTTCTCGAAATGGGTATTATATTTCACCTGTTTCAGCAGGTCTGCATTGGGGCGAAACTTAATGCCTCTTACGCTTACATATTCAGCTCTCACTTTATTGTCGGGTTTCAGGTCATCCATATCCAGATCTACCGAGAGCGAGAGATAACCTATTTCCGGAATGTTGACACGTCTTCCATCCTGCAGGTCTTCTTCTATGATATCACGCAGTTTCATGAGTACGGACGAAACTTCTCCTTCTCCCAGACAGCTATGTCTGGCGATTCGGCTGATCATCTCCTTGTCAGTCATAGCTGTTTGCTCAAAGATATGGGCGAATCGGCGAGTCTCTTCATTTCCTCCTGCATTGGGAAGATAATGGATTTCATATTTTATAGCCATCGTATTCTTCTTTCTGTTTAGCGATACAAAGGTAATCTTTTATTCTTAAACTACCAAATAAAAATGGCACTAATATGGATGAGCGGTTTGATTGATACGAATGAGCGGTGCTATTGATGTGGGTTAGAACTGCTTATCAATAGGAATAAGCATCGTAAGAAGCCTTTATAAGTTGTCGGAAGAAGTAGGATAAGTTGTTGGAACAGTAAGTATATGTTGCCGGGAAAGTCACTTCCGTCAGTCGCACAACAGCTGTTGTGCGCTTGCATATCAGCTGTTATGCGCTCGCACAACACGTGTTGTGCACTTGTAATCCAGCTGTTGTGCAGTAAAATTTGTAACTCCCTTCATCATATTGCAATTCCTTCCTTATTTCATGATAATATAATTAAGGTGTATTTAGGCGTTGTGAGAGCTGTTTGCTGGCATCTAAAGAAGAAAAAAGGTAAGGTTTAATAGAAGTTTTTCGATGAAAGGTGCGCTCGTTTCAATAATTTGTTGTATCTTTGCAAATGGATTTGGCTACTGCCATTTCCAAGACATCGTTGGTAAACAAAAGCATTCGCTATTATTTCGCGTTCAGCCAAAAGCCTCGGAAACTTATTGGAAATAACGTAACAAGGAATAATTGTGATAAGGCATTCGGTATGGGGTGCCTTAACTATTCGTGTATTAGCAATGCATCTACGCTATAGGCGTGGTGCATTCTTATTTGAATAGTTGAGGTTTCCATTCCGAGGCTGCCTCATAGCTGAACGCAATAAGAGCATCACGCCCTTTTTTGCGTCTTGGCGTGATTGATAGTTGTATGCACTTATTGTATCGTATAACTATCAATCAAGCATTATGGCAAACAAAAATTTGAATGCCGCTAAGGTGGCAAAGAAAGATGAGTTCTATACCCAGCTTTCTGATATAGAACGAGAGTTGCAACATTATTGGCAGCACTTCCGTGGCAAAGTGGTGCTCTGCAACTGTGACGATCCTTACGAAAGCAACTTCTTCAAATATTTCGCTCTTCGATTCAATCAGTTAGGATTAAAAAAACTCATCTGTACCTGTTACAATGGTTCGCCTGTAACAGGTAATGAACTGGCAATTCATTTCGATGGCTTCGATGATGACGAACCAAAGAAGATTGCCTATAAGGTGGAGATAACGGAAGTAAAAGATGAGAATGGCGATGGAGCTGTCGATTTGTCCGACGTACAATATCTTTTGAAAAATGATAAGAATGTATTGGCGATTTTAAAGACTGGCGATTTCCGCTCGCAGGAATGCATAGAATTATTGAAAGAAGCTGATATTGTTGTGACCAATCCGCCGTTCTCTTTGTTTCGTGAGTATATTGGGCAGCTGATGGAGTATGGGAAGAAGTTTGTAATTGTTGGGCATCAGAATGCCATAACTTATAAAGAGGTGTTTCCTTTGTTGAGAAATAATGAGATGTGGCTTGGCTATGGTTTTAAAGGTGCGGCTGCGCATTTTTATTCACCATATGATGATATAGCCTCTGCGGGAGATCATAAGGAGAACATGATTCGTGTGTCGGGAGTTAATTGGTTCACAAATCTTGAGATTCCTAAACGCAATGAAGAATTAGATTTGGTTTGTCGTTATTCTGAGGATGAGTATCCGAAGTATGATAATTATGATGCAATAAATGTTGGCAGAACCCAAGATATTCCTTGTGATTATGCTGGATTAATGGGGGTTCCTATAACATTCTTGGACAAATATAATCCAAATCAATTCGAGATAATTTGGCAAGCAAGTGGCAATACACGAGCTTCTGCTCCAAAAGAAGTATTGGAAAGAATGGGTTATGAAATACATCCTGAAGATAGAGGAGGATGTGGAGTAGTTCATGGTAAACGTCAATATAGTAGAATATTAATCCGTAACAAACATCCGCAAGCATCATGTTAAAGATAGAAGAAATGAAAATAACCGTTGGCGAAATCACCAAGGGTTACATTAATAATGACGAACAAGGAGTAAGAGGATTTAATGGCCTCTTGGATATACGTCCACCTTATCAGCGTGAGTTCATTTATAGTGAGCAAGAGCAATGTGCGGTTATTAATACCGTCCTGCATAATTATCCCCTCAATATAATGTATTGGGTAAAAAGAAGCAATGATGCAGAATGCCCATATGAGGTGATGGACGGTCAGCAGCGTACTTTGTCTCTATGTGAGTATGTGGCAGGAAAGTTCTCTTTTGATTTCAAGAACTTCTTCAATCAACCTGCAGATATTCGGAAGAAGATTCTCGACTATAAATTGACCATTTATGTCTGTGAGGGAGAAGAATCGGAGAAGTTGGAATGGTTCAAGACTATAAATATTGCTGGCAAGCCTTTGAATGAGCAAGAAATAAGGAATGCCGTCTATGCAGGCCCGTTTGTGAGCGATGCCAAGAAGCATTTCTCCAAGACCAATTGTGCTGCATATCGTTTGGGTAAAGACTTGGTGAATGGTTCGCCTATTCGCCAAGACTTTTTCAAGAAAGCCTTGGAGTGGATGGCAGATCACGAAACTCGCAATGGCAAGCCACAGTCTGCCGTTGGTTATATGAGCCTACATCAGCATGACATCAATGCCATGCCTCTATGGACTTATTTCCAGAGCGTATTGCGTTGGGCTATGGATACTTTCAACATAAAGAAATTTAAGAAAATCATGAAGGGCTTGGATTGGGCGAAATTCTATGACGAATATCATGAGAAGGTACTCGATATCAAGGAGATGGAAAAGCAGATCATCGACTTGATAGGAGATGATGAAATCCAAAAACAGCAAGGCATCATCCCGTATGTTTTGACAGGTGATGAGCATTACCTCGACCTCCGTGCTTTTCCCGACAAGATAAAGCTTGCCGTATGGGAAAAGCAGAACCATAAGTGTGCCATTTGTGGCAAAGAATTCGACTATCAATTTATGGAGGGCGACCATATTACGCCTTGGCGTGATGGTGGAAGAACGGAGGTTAAGAATTGTCAGATGCTTTGTAAGGAATGTAATCGCAGAAAAGGTAGTAAGTAACGGATTCTACTATAAGCATCCCTCACCATAATCCTTTGATTTTGCGGAATATCAAAGGTTTATGGTGAAGGATGCTTTTGTTAGTTATGTCATTTTATCCATCAATCCAAATGCTTAAAGCTTTTGATAGCTTGAACTCTGGCAGTTGAGCTATGATGCTACGACGCAAGAATTTGAATACTCCGTAATAGCATTCCATAAGTATCTTGCCATCCAAGCTCAAAATGGCATAAGTATTATAGATTGGTACTTCGTAGTTTCAACTACCATATTCTTTTCATCACCAAATCTGCGAGTACGATGGCGGATTCCTTCTCATCCCTCGGTGCATCCTTTGACTTCCATGCCACGATGAAGCGGATTCGGGCAGCGGTTACCTTGTAGCCTTTCAACTCCCATTTGCCTAGTTTCTCTTTCATCTTGATGGAGAGCTGGGCTATGTCTCTGCCTGTTGATGGGAGACAGAGGCAATGGTCGTGATAGGTTAGCGGCATACTGCTTCTCAGGCAAAGGATAGCATCCTTGTGAGGCTTAGAGAAGCCCAGGTTTACATCCTTGTGTGAGAGCTGAAGCACTATTTCGTTGGGCTCATCATAGGCTTGGGCATCATAGAGATGCTGGGCACTTTTCAGGCTGTCGAAGAGATTGCCGTTGGTGTGGATGGCAAGCGTACGCTTGGCACGGGTCATACCCACATAGTATCGGCGCAGTATGTCATCAGTAGGATGTTCGGGATGGGTAATGAGCATCAGTACATGGTCGAACTCATGGCCTTTTGCCTTGTGGATGGTGCTGACCACGATGTCTGATTTCGAGATATCACAGAAGTCTTCTACTGATGATTCGAACACGAACTCCCTCAGATCGCTGTAGTACTTGGCACGATTGGTCTGCTCAAATACCTGGAGACTGCGGCGCAGATATGGCAATGCCTGGCTGGTGGCATACTTTTGGAATGTCAGCTGCTTGGTTGTTTCCCAAATATCATCAGGGATGATAGGGGATTTCGTCTCCTTGAGGCCTTGGTCTATCTTCTTCAAGAAGTATCTTACCTCTGCCAGATTCCAGAAGCGCAAGCCGTCCATTGATTGCACCAGCTTGGCCTTGATGTTATGGCTGTGAAGAAGAGCCAGCATAATGACAGCCTCCTCATTGGTCTGCGTGAGGATGCTGATGGTTTCGTTCTTCTTGCGGGAAGATGCATCGGCTTCTTTTGAAGCGTTACTTTCCAGTAATCGCGTAACATCTTCTAGGATAGGCTGATACATATAAACCTTTTTCTCCTGAATCTCGTATGGATGCTTCACGATTCTTACTTCTCCATCTTCTTGACTCATGGAGATGATAGGGGTAGATTTGATTCGTTGGCGGATGTTGCGGGCAAAGTCGTTGGCAGTATCCACGATGTGGCGAAGGCTGCGGTAATTCTCGGTCATCTCGATGAAACGACTGTGCTCTGTCTGGGTCAGTTCATAGAGATACCGCGAGTTGGAGCCCCTAAACTCATAGATGTTCTGGTCATCATCGCCTACGGCAATCACCCTCATCTCTTCGTTGGCTTTCATCAGAGCAGAGACAAGGGCATAGTCATCCTTGCTCATGTCTTGCGCCTCATCGATCACGAGCACGGTCTTGCTGATGCGATTGGGTTCCACTTCTCCATTGTTGATCATTTCGGCGGCTTGCTTAACCACATCTCCAGCCTCATCCAGATTGCCAACCCTGCCCAGCAGGTCGAAGCAGTAGGAATGGAAGGTCTTGATTTCTACGAAATGGGCGGCATTGCCGATGAGTTGCATCAGTCGCTGCTTGAACTCGGTAGCGGCTGCACGAGAGAAAGTGAGCATCAGGAGTTGTTCGTGCTTTACATCTTCCAGCAGCAGGAGAGAGGCAAGCTTATGTACGAGCACACGTGTCTTGCCGCTGCCAGGACCGGCAGCGACTACGATGCAGCGAGACTCGTGGTCGTCGATGATTTCCTTCTGTCTCTTGGAGAGCATTCCGAAGAGTTTCTTATACTTTGAAGGTGTTACGTTGCGCTCTATCTCAGTCTCCCGGTTGCCCTTGAAGTACTTTAAGATGAAGCGGTGGTAGTCCATCTGGAAATAATCCTGCACATATTGCAGGGCGGCGTCATAATCCCTTACCATCAGGTTGGCATATTCGCCCACGATGTGAATCTGTTGAATCTTCTGCTTGTAGAATTCATTGAGCATGCGGTAATCCTCCTGCTTATAGTGGAGGCGAGGTTCCTTGATGCGTTTAATTGCCATTGCATTGTAGAGTACCAGGAATCCTCCTTCCAGCTTCATGGCTCCTATCTTGGAGAGATAGAGCAAGGCTTCCTCCACGTCTTCCAACTGTAGGGAAGAGAAGTCGGAAAAGAGTGACTGGTTGTTGGATTTCAGATCGTTCAGCAGTTCAACTACCGAGAATTGAAGAGGCTTCTCTTTTCTATTGTCTGTTGCGCCAGAGGCTTTTCCTAAACCTTTTTCTTCAGAAGGATTCTTTTCTTCAGAAGAGGTATTGTTGCTCTCTTCTGTTACAGTTTTACTGTTTTCCTCAGCCAGGCTGTATAGTCTTTCGATGATGAATCGGCAAACCTCAATTCGTCTTTCGAATCGCTTGATGATGGTCTCTATGTCCTTGTCTCTTGTTACGATGAGATTGCGGACGCCGTCTTCCTTCTTGTGCGCATAGCCCTTCACTGCCAGGAAGTATAGCAGTGTGCGGATTTTCTTTTCTGTTGAAGTATTGATGCCGTCATGTACGGCATTGTCATTGAGTTGCTTGTATGTGATATGCAGCGATTCATCCGGGATATGTTCCAGAATGTATCTTTCCAGTTTGGCGAAGTTTTCCAGCATCTGCTGAGGCTTTCGTTGCTTGTCGCTGATATCTTGCAGATAGGCTGATATGTCACGGGTATCGGCAAGGATGCCTTCCTGTCGCATTCTGTCAACGGAAGAGATGACGTCTCGCTTGCTGAGTCCTAAGATGTCGGCGAGGTAATCGATGCGGGATTCAGCCTCGCTATCCTGTGCCTTGGCTATATGCTTCTGGGTGATGAGCGACTTGATGATGCGGATGGCATTCTGCATCTCATCTTCAGAGAACAGGGGTGATTCGGTGAGGCGCAGTCTTGCCTCGTCCATGTTCTTGACAGTGATACCTGTGGCATAGACGTGCGGAATATTGTTGCCACGCTCTATGTATCCGCTCTGTTCTAGAGCAGATAGGGCGGTGCGGACACGGGTTTCTATGTCGGATACCGAGTCATCCCAACCGGCTTGGCGGGCTATCTCCAGCGCCGAACAGCTTACGTGTGGGCGCTGCTTGGTAAAATCCTTAACGGCTTTCCATACCTGTTGTATCTCGCTGATGCTCAGCTTGGTTTGGTTGAGCAGAATGAAGTGCTTGTCCAAGTCCTCGTCGCTATAGAGTACATAGCATTTGGCATTGAGGTGTGGGTCTCTTCCTGCACGTCCAGCCTCCTGTACATAGTTCTCCAGAGAGTCGGAGATGTCGTAGTGGATAACCAGCCCCACATCGCTCTTATCTACTCCCATGCCGAAGGCGGAGGTGGCAACGATGATTCTAACCTTATCGCTCATGAAGGCATCCTGATTGTGTATCTTCTCATCGGCATCCATCTTGCCATTATAGGGCAGGGCGGATATGCCGTCACGTGTCAGTTTTTGGGCGAGTTCACGGGTTCGCTTGGTGCGGGATACGTAGATGATGGTAGGGCAATCAGCCTGCTCTACCAACGAGCGCAGGAGATTGTATTTATTGCCGTCACTATCTACGTGGATAACGGAATAGTGCAGGTTGGTACGTGAGGCTGATGAGGCGAAGAGCTGGAGGTCGGTGCCCAGCCAATGCTTGAAATAGTCGCAGATGTCTTGCACCACCTTCTGTTTTGCAGTGGCGGTGAAGCAAGATACGGGTATCAGGGTTTGACCATGATTGCGGGCCATAGCATCTTTGCCAAACTTACGTTCCTGGTATTCCTTGATAAACTTGCCGATGTATAGGTAATCTACACGGAAGTCTTGTCCCCATGCAGAGAAGCAGTGAGCTTCATCAATGACGAATCTCACCACATGCCGTGCCATCAGAATGCGCTCGATGGTTTTGGAGCGCAACATCTCTGGTGCTATATATAATAAGGTGGCATCTCCACTCTGCACTCGTTCGATGGCTAGGGAGCGGGAGATAGGGTCGAGGAGACCGTTGATGGTTACGGCATCGGTGAAACCGCGGTCTGCGAGGTTATCTACCTGGTCTTTCATCAATGATTGCAGAGGCGAGATAACCACGGTGAGTCCATGTATGGTTCTGCCATCCATCAGGGCTGGCAACTGGAAGGTGAGCGACTTGCCGCCACCCGTAGGAAATATCGCCAATAATGACTTGCCATCTACTGCTGCCTGCGATGCCTGTTCCTGCAGCGGTTCGCCGTCATAGGTACGGAAGGCATCATAGCCGAAGAGTTGTTTCAGGTTGTGATGAATGTCGAGCATGCGGTTGCAATACTCGCAGCCATCGGTGCATTGAGTATGGCAGAGTATATAGATGATATGTTCTACTTCGGGATAATGGAAGAGTACCCAACCTGGGGTTACAGATTGGTAATCGTCTGTGCCTATGAGAGCCAAGGCGTATGCCAAGCCGCAAGGAGACTGGGCTGCAAGAGCCGGAATGTCAGCATGGGCGCAAATATGATTCTTGTATTCAGAAAGAATGAATTCAGAAACTTCTATGATTGCATGATCAGATATGGTATCAGCTGATATAGCGTTATCTGATATAGTATAATCCGTGTCGATGGCTTCCACATACATCAGGAATCCTCTGAATTCCTCTTCATGCTGGAGCAGCAAGGTGAAGATTTTCCTCTTCCTTTCTGATAATTGATTCCATGCAGCGATTTCATCCATCAAAAGCTCCTTGGCTTTCTCGCAGTCGTTGACAGGATTGTTCATCTGCTCGCTCATCAGTTTGTCGTCCTTTACCAGATGATGGTAAGGGCGCTTGGGAAAGAGGAGTGGGGAGAGATAGAGGGTATCTATCAGTATGCCGTTGAGTTGGAGATAGCGGGCATCGTGATGAATGAGGTTATGACCGCAGATATAGTCAACCTTTCCTTCTTGCAGGAACTTGTTCAGTGCCGTCTGCGATGCTTGGTGAAAGGTGGCTCCGTCATAACGCAATGCTCCGATGTCGTGTATTTTATGGTCTTTCAGTCCCACTTCGGTATCCACGAAGGCAATGTTCCTGCTTCTGGCATCTTTCTTCTTGATGTCAGAGCTTATGGTGAGATTGTTTTTCCTTTCAAAGAGGCGACTGAATATTGACATAATCTTCGATGTTTATATTTCCACCGCAAATGTACAATTATTATTTGATATATGCAAATAATCAAGCGCTTTTATCTTCTTTGAAAGCTGTTTTTTATACAATCCCAAGAGGCTCGTGAAGATATCTTCAAGGCAGATTAATATGCCCCTAAAACCTTCCAGTCGTCTATGAGTTTGAACAGTCGGGGCATGGCTGGCTTGTAGCTGTCGGGATAGGTGAGGGAATAGACGAAGAGTATTCTGCCACTCTTGATGAATTTATCATAATGACTGTAGCCGTCTACTCTTACTCCGTTTTCATAGACAGGACCAGAGAGGATGAATGCTTTATTCGATGCCTGCATCGTCCGCTCCGAATGAAGCTTCTGGGCTAGAGAATCGGCACAAGCCTGAAGGGTGTTGCTATAGTTGGGGGTAACGTAACTCTCCAGGATGATGTTGGCATGATTGGTGAATGAGAAGCGGGCATAGCCCTGGTATCCCGATACCGAAGTATCCTCCTGCTGGAAGAAGCAAGGATACTTGACAACGTAGCCGAAGTCCGGGTCATTGTATTCCTTCATAGGTGCCATCTCTACCTTGGTTTTGAAATCCGCCATCGGTGTATGTTTCTCTTTCGTAACCTCATGGTGATAGTTGATGATGAAGTTTATCATCATCAGCAAGACAACTGCTATCAAAAAAATCTTCTTCATATCTTTGCCACTTTTATATTTTAGCAGCAAAGGTATGAAGAAGATGGGAAAAAGCCAAATAACAAGTATGACATTTAGCTGACATTTCTGAACTTATCTGATTATCAGTCGGTAAGACTTGCCTCTTTCCGATTCAATCATGAGGTTGCTATTCTGCTCAATCACCGGTTTGATACGGCGAATCAAGGTATAGAGCGTTTCACTGGCATCCGGTTTCTTGGGCCAAAGAGCATCACAAATCTCCTGTTTGGAGAGTTGATGATGCGTATTGTTGAAGAAGAGTTGCATCAGCTGGTGCTGCATCGGAGTAAACTTGATGGCTTGTCCGCTTTCCTGATTGTAGAAGGAATCCTCGTCTTGAGAATAGCACATGGTGCCGAACATATCAGCCTCATGATTCCAGGGTTGTTTTCTGCGATGATAGTATAGCGATGCAATTGCCCAAATCATAGCCATGAGAGTAAGCGTCAAAGATGTCCGCTGGTTGCTCATACTCAAAACATCAGCCATCGAACAGTTAGCATAACTTTGGATAGAATGCGCGTTGAGGAGCATCTCTTTGCTGCTGAGCAGGTTGGCGCTATTTACCAGCTGGGAATTGTTCTTGCCTCTTCTTCTGTCTTCCATCACATAGCAGAGATTACTGGTCGACTTCAGCAGGTCGATGCTGAGATGTGAGCGGTAGCTCTGGATGGTATCAGGCGTAATCCATTGATATTTATTTTCCTGAAGAGTCAGAGCCAAAGCTTTGTTCATATCTTGTACAATGGCATACTGTGCCTTGCGGTAGTTGCTTACGCTGGAGAATGCCGCAGACATTACAAGGATGGCGAAGATGAGGATGGAATGATATGCTTTCAGTTTCATATTATCTATTCTGTTTAAATGATATACTGTTTAAAGATTCAAATGCAAAAGTACAGAAATTCTATGAAAGATGGTATAAAACTAGATATAATATTCGTTAATTGATAAATGTCAGACTCATGTCAGCCATATTTTTCGCTTCGGTCTTCTCTTTTTGATACCTTTGCAGCAGAAAACAAGTTTTAGAAAAAGTATATGATGACAATGAAGAAAAGTAAATTGTTAACAGCTATGTTGATGCTGTGGGCATTGATCTCTTGTGCAGAAATAAGTGCCCAGGAGATCCAGAAGGTATCGAATGATTCTATAGCCTTGCAAGAGGTTGTTGTGAAGGCGGCACGAGTAGTCAACAAGGAAGATGGCAAGTTGATATTCCCAAGCGATATACAGAAGCAGCGTTCTTTTTCTGGTTTTTCGCTTTTGGGAAAGTTGGCTTTGCCTCATATCAGGGTTGATGAGGCTGGCCGTTCCATTTCTGCTACCGATAATAAAGGAGAAGTGCAAATTCGTATCAATGGCATTCTCGCCAATATGCATGACGTGCAGATGCTGGATGTAGCTTCTATTATGAGTGTAGATTATATCGACAGTCCTGGCGTAAGATATGGAAAGAATATTGCATACGTGATAGATATTCATACCCGCAGGGCTTCATCGGGTGGCAGTTTGGGCTTCAACCTGACTAATGCGCTAACTACCAAGCTCGGTTCGAACGATGTCTATGCATCTGTCAATAGGGGCAAGAGCCAATTGAATATTTTATATGAGCAGACTTATGTGGATAACAAGGCATCCGAATATAATGAGGATGCTCAATATCTTCTACATGATGGTTCTGAGTATCAGATATCTCGAAAAATCATGAATGGGGCAACTCGAAATTATGATAATACATTGCAGTTGAAGTATAATCTGGCTGATTCTGCATTATATGTATTCCAGACAACGCTTACCACGGATTTCAGCAATCAGCCTTATACATCGAATGAGATGTGGTTTTCTGAATCTGGAAAGCCTGCGTATCCTGTTTACAGAACCAGCAAGGGTAGGGATTTTACTCCTGCTCTCGATTTGTATTTCTATCATCAATTGGGCAAGCATCAGTCTTTGTCGGCAGATGTTTTGGGTACTTATATCCACACCAAAGGAGCCTATTATGAAGGTGAGGGCGAACCCTATCAATATCAGGTAGATGGAAAGACCTATTCGCTCATAGCCGAGGCTATCTATGAAAACCGGTTGAAACCCTTTACTTTTTCTGCAGGAACCAATTTGAACTGGAAATATATGGATAATCAGTATTTGGGTGATGTGGTTAGCGAGAATGGTATCCGTTCATTGGGTATTTATGGCTTTGCACAAATCAAGGGAAGTTTGGGACAATTCAAGGAAGGAACATCCCGTTTAACTTATGTGGCTGGCTTCGGGTTGAGTAATCAGTCTTATCGACAGGGAGATGAGGAATTTAGTTTTTGGCTTTGTCGTCCGAAACTCACATTGGCTTATTCCCTTTCTTCTTCGTTTCAGATCCGCTTGGGAAGTGAATTATCACAGCATATTTCGCAGATAGCAATGATTTCGGATACCCGTATTCGAAAGAACAGTATGGAATGGACTGTGGGTAATCCTTCGCTTAAGCCTAACAGTATATATGAGAACTGGGTGGTATTCTCTTTCAGTAAACCAAGGATAAATACTGATTTTACCTTGAATTATCGCATCAATCGTCATTGTAATTTGGCGAAATACACCCGCACGGAAAATGATCAGTTTCTTTATTCCCAGGCGAATCAGCCCCATTGTAATATGTTGTATCTTACGAATGATACCCGGTTTGACATTATCCCCGACCACCTTATATTATCTGTGAACGCAGGTATTGACCGTTTTTTCAATAAGGGCGATGAGTACAGTCATTGTTATACCGCTTATAATTATGGTGGAACATTACAGGGGTATTGGGGAAAATGGACAGTGATGCTGTATGCTGATAACGGTTGGAACTTTATGGAGGGAGAGAAAATCGGGCATAATCCTCCTTCATTGGCAGTCTCAGCCAGTTATCATATAGGTGATTTCGATTTTACGCTCTATATGCATAATCCGTTTATGGCTCCTCCGAAATCTTATTCAGCAGAAATCGTCAACGCCTTGCTCCGTAAGCAGGTTCGTGGTTATGACAATTCGGAAGGTAATTTGTTTCGTATCGGTGTTGCCTGGAATATCAATCGGGGAAAGGAATACCGTAAGATACAGCGAAATATCAACAATGAGGAGCGCGAAACGGGTATCTTGAAATAGGTGGCTTTGCTTTCTATATGGGTTGCATGGGCAACGGTCGGAATTTATTTCTTCCCTTTATTGATGATATAAATTCCGGCAGTAGCCAATGCGCCTGCTATCAGATACTTCCAGTAGAAGGTTTCGCCAAGACAGAGGCAGGAGGTGATGGCTCCTACTACGGGGATGAGCGAATTGTATATCGCTACCTTTCCTACGGGATTGCAGCTCAATAGTTTGTTGTAGAGAGCGAAACTGATGGTTGAGATGGCGATGAGCAGCAGAAGGATAGTGATGCCCCAGAGGCTGATGACTGGCAGATAGCCACCCGTTAACAATGCAGGAATCACCAGCAAGGCTCCACCGATGCTCAGCGAATAACCGGTTCCTACGAAAACATCCACCCTCTTGCTCAATCCTCGGGTCAGCAGGGAAGCACTGGCTCCACACAGGGCATTGAGGATAATCATACCATCGCCCAGGAATGTGAAATTTCCGCTTTCCTTTCCGCCAAGGTTCAAGGCAAGGATGCCCAGGAATCCGATGATGCAGCCTAATGCCTTTCGCCACGTCATCCTGTCGCTCTTGAAGAAGATGCAGGCAAGGATAACCACCGTGAAGACGCTCATAGAATTGAGTATCGCCGAACGTGCTCCTGCATTATGCGAGAGTCCGAAATAGAAGAAAGCATAATGAAGGGTGGTGTTGAGGAGTGCATAGAGGAGAAGGAACCAGACATTCTCTTGAACAGCTTTCTTCTTGAATCCGAATTCACGGTGTGAACTTCTGGCGATGGCCAGGATGATGATGCCGGAGATGAAGAAGCGGATGCCTGCAAAAAGCATTTTGCTTCCGGTCATGTCTGCTGTAATCTGATATTCCTCCATTCCCATTTTTATCAATGGGTAAGCCCATCCCCACGAGATAGCAGCCGTAAGGGCGAACAGGCTTACCCATACTGGGCGCTGAAATATACTGAGTGTATTTGTTTCTTTCTTTTCCATTATAACTTAATTGGTATTCCCTTGCTTCTGTGTTTGCTAAATGGCAATTTACAAGTCCCCCAGATGCCTTTCTATCGGAATTCCTCGGTTCTTGTCCTTGTCATCCTTGTTGATGTCTATCCAGTTGCGCAGGGTATCCATGGCGATGCGGGTGGCATGGCGGAGATGATCGCCATCCTTCAGTCTGCCCACGATGATGCTGGAGAAGATGTCGCCGGTGCCCGGGAACTGAACAGGGATTTCTTCGTAGGGCAGCAGGAAATACTCTTCTGTAAGATGATTGAAACCTACCACGGCATGCTGCCCCTCTACGATGCACGAGGTGATGAGCACGGAGTGGGAACCGATGGCTCTCAGTTTATCTATCAGTTCATAGGCTTCCTTCTCCGAGATTCCCTCTTCCTTGTATTCCGAATCCGTCAGCAGGCAAGCCTCGGTATAGTTGGGAAAACAGAGATGCGATACGCTCAGCATCTCCTTCATGCATCTCACGGTACTCTCACTGGCTCCACCATAGAGCTTGCCGTAATCGCCCATCACGGGATCCACATAGATGTCGGTGCCCAGCGCAGCCTGTTCTCTGCAATAACGTGCCACCAGCTTCGCCTGACGCTCCGAAGCCATGAAACCCGTGGTGATGGCATCGAAGTGAATGCCCAGTTCGTTCCACTTCTGCAAGGCTTCCTCGATATACGAAGTGCATTCCAGAATGGCGTACTTGCCGTATGGGAACGTGTTGCTGATGAGCATGGTTGGCAGATTGAACACGTCGAGTCCCATATAAGAGAGGATAGGCATCTGAACTGCGGCAGATACCTTTCCGTAACCACACATGTCGCTGATAATAAGGATATTACTTTTCGCTTTCATTCTTTCTTTTTTCTACTTGCTTTTCTTTCTTATCCTGATTATCTCTTAATAGCTGGCTGTACACTTGATGCCCAGTGCCTCTACACGGTCCTTGATGGCATCGAGAACTTCCTTTGGTGCCTTTTCCAGCAACTTGTCTGGTGTTTCGCGGGCGATGGTATAAACCATTACCTGCTGAGGCTGGATGTCTTTCACTGCCTCCAGCCAAGGAGCTACGAAATGCTCGCTGGTATTGTCCAAACTGTCACCTCTCAGGAACATGGTCTGGATGATGACGTGCCCCTTGAACATCTTCAGATATTTGATTACATCCTTCACGTCGTAGTTAGGCTGCTGAGGGCGGTCCAGCTTCTTGATGTAATCCATATCCACGGTATCCAGTTTCAGGATGTTGTTATCCACGAGCATCAGCGCCTCTCTCACTTCCTCCTTATATATATAGGTGGCATTGCTGAGTACGGATACTTGTGCTTCAGGGAAATATTTCTTGCAGAGTTCCATCGTATCTTCCACGATTCCCTTGAAGTCTGGGTGTCCCGTAGGTTCACCGTTTCCTGCGAAGGTGATGTCATCCAGAGGCTGGTTGTTGTCGTGGCGCTCTTTCAGAACTTTCTCCAGTCCTTCTCTTACTTCCTCGCGGGTAGGGCGCTTCTTCTTAGGACGGAAGTCGGCGTTGAATCCGCATTCGCAATAAACGCAGTCGAATGAGCAGACCTTGCCATCAGATGGCATAAGGTTGATGCCCAGTGAAACTCCCAGACGGCGGGAGTTTACCGGACCGAATATCGGTGATGGATAAATAATCGTTGACATAATCTTATTCTCCTTTATCTAATCTATTCTTTATTTTATCTTGGTAATACCTATTTTATACCAATCTTATTTACTTGTTCGTAATTTGGTGGGCAAAAGTACTAAAAAATGTTGGAATGAACAAATAAATCAACAGAAAATCGATTTATCCTTACCATTTGTCTTCTATCTCCGATAGATTGTGTACTTTTGCATTCCAATCCGGAAAGATTCTTGGTGATTTCGATTCGGATTTAAAGGAAAAAACAAAAAAGTTGATGTTTTATTATCCCTAAATCTGCAGCGTAATTATCTGATAATCAACTAGGATATTTCCGATTTTTACATATATAACACCGAAAATGCACCGAGTTGCGTATCAAACAAGTTACAGATACTCAAACAGTTGTGTGATTGTTATAAAACAAATGTTTGATAAAATGACTCATTTTTCGCAAAACGGTGCAATAAAAATCTTAGTTTTCCAACATTTTTTTTGTAAGCCTATCGATCGTTTTCTGTTGGCTCTCGATAGTCTTGTTCTGTCTCTCAACGATTGTCAACAGGTTTCCCTGGTTGCCTTTCGTGAGTTTCTCTCCCATGATTAGGTAATTAGCGTCTACCCAATCGACGGCGTTAATGATCTTCACGATAATGTCGTAACTAGGGGCATTTCTGCCAGATACGATATTTTTGATCGTGGTCCATGGTACACCAATCTTCTTTGCGAATGTAGCAATGGTGTGCCCCTCTTTTTCAATGATGCTGTTTACGCGTTCATTGATAGTTTCGGTTACTTCTTTTTCTTTTTCTGTACTCATAATATGTAAATTTCAAACAAAATGCTGAAAAATATAAAAATAATCAGTGAAATGTTTGGTGGTATCACTGAAATGTTATATATTTGCAGCGTGAGAATTATTCTCACGCTGCAAATATACAAAAAATGTCGCACATAATGATGATTTCAAACAAAAATTTAAAAAAATATGGGTTTTAGTGAGTACATGAAGAGTCTTCCATACCCTCGTTGTAAGGTAGTGGAAGCACTTGCGGAGAAATGCAAGGTATCTAATAATTCCGTCTACAGATGGATTCAAGGCAAGTCTAAGCCGAACGCTCTATGCAGAGGAATTGTCGCTGAGTATCTAGGTATGCAGGAGAGCGAACTTTTTCCGGAGGAGTAAGTATGGAGTCAGTCGAGTTTTACAATACACCAGAAGGTGATGTTATGTATAAGCAGCTGGGCAAACCTGTCCAGGAACTTACAGCCGACAGCCGCGAAGTTATCGAGGAGATGCTAGACTTAATCAAAACTAGATACCCTCAAGCCTTCAGAGCTCTGTGTGACCAGTATACGGCGAGCGAACTAAATCGCAAGGTGTATGAATTCAACATTGTATCTAGGTTCTGCAGATGTAATTTCGGCGAATATGATGCACATACTCCTGATATCGATGCAGACGGTTTCTTTCATTTTGAGGAGGTCAAGTGTCCGTTACGTGGCGAATGCAGAATGGAGGGTGTCATCTGTAAGCCTAAACTAGACTCTAAGCTTACTGATCGTGAGTTAGATATAGTGGAACTTATATCTAAAGGCTTGCGCGCACAGGAGATCGCAGACCGGCTTTATATATCTGTCAAAACCGTGCAACGACATAGGGAGAATATTAAGGCTAAGCTCCAGCTAAGATCGCTAGCGCAGGTGGCAGCATATTACCTGGAGCATATAAAAACAAAATAGCTTATGTCTGAGAAATGCGTTATTTGCAAAGAAGGCAGAACTTGCATTAATGGCCGGTTCTGTCTCAAGTTAAAGAGATACGTCGAGTATATTAATGATAGAACAATATGTGAATATGAGTAATAGAAAATGGAACAAAAACGAAATTGCATACCTGGTGGAAAATTACGGAAGAATGAGCCTTGAGGATATGGCCCGACAACTCAATCGTTCCGTAATGGCCGTTCGATTATATGCGCTTCGCCATAGGTTGGACGACAAGCATCAGGTTGTTAAGGAGAATCGCCTGAAGAAGTTGCTTGAGTATCGCTTCCGTCATCTTGAGGACTTTCATCCAAGCAAGTTCTTTTTTAAGGAGACTGGTATTAACCAGGTAAGATACTGGGATATTTTCTTCGGCCGTAAGGCTATAAAACCTGAAGAGTATAAAGCTGTGGCAGCATACTTCAATATTACGATATCTGAAGCATTCGATTCTCTACAGCTCAATCTGTTCGACTAAACAAAATAAGAAATATGAAAATCAACTCAGACTTCATTAGCGATGTCAAGAGTAAACTTGATATTGTTGATGTGATAGGCGCCTATATTAATCTTCAGAAGGCGGGCATTAACTACAAGGGTATCTGTCCGTTCCATAATGATAGTCATCCTTCGATGATGGTTAATAAGGCTAGGCAAACGTATCATTGTTTCGTGTGTGGTGAACATGGAGACGTCCTTGACTTTCTACAGAAATACAACCAGATAACTTTTAATGAGGCATTGCGAATAGCTTGCAAGCTCGCTGATGTTGAGTTTCCGGAACAAGAATCTACTCCGGAAGAAAACGCTGCGTATAAATTGCTTGAATCTCGCCGTATAGCCATTGCTGCTGCAGCTAAGTTCTATCAGGGTAATATCTCACAAGCAGAGAGCTTTCTTAAGAAACGCGGTTACGAGTATACGGATAAGGTGCTTGCGGAATATGGAGTTGGTTATGCTCCGAATGGCAATGTAGCGATGAAGTATCTCGTGGAGAATGGGTACAGTCTGCAGATATTGGAGGATGTTGGAGTTGTAGGCAAGTCTCAAGATGGTAGGAACTATGACTTCTTCAGAGACCGCGTGATGTTCCCGTTTTACGACGTGTCTGGAAGAGTTGTTGCGTTTTCCGGAAGAATTGTCACTCCGAATGACAAAATTGGTAAGTATGTTAATACCGGGGAAACGCCCATCTTCAGAAAAGGTCGACATATTTTCGGACTATTCCAAGCAAAAAGGGCGATAGCGAAAGAGGGTTTTGCTTATCTCGTAGAGGGACAGTTCGATGTCATTACTCTGCATAAATATGGAGTCGAGAACGTTATCGGTGGATCGGGAACAGCATTTACCGATGATCAGGTAAAACTCATTATGCGCTTTACCCAGTCTGTTGTAATGATCTACGATGCGGACAGCGCAGGGATTAAGGCTGCCATCAAGAATAGTGAACTATTATTGACGGCAGGAGCGAGCGTCAGGTGCGTTCGCTTGCCGAAGGGGTATGACCCAGACAGCTATGGCCAGCTCTGCAAGGATGGCGTAAAACAGAAATTAATCGATGCAACCGAAACATTCCCTAAAGCGATGAAAAGAATGCTGGTTCCTCGCGGATGCAAGGACGAGGCTACAATCGCTTCAGCCATGAATACTATCGCTAACCTAGTAGCATGCGTGCAGGACGCCGGACTGCGTCTTGAATATATGAAGAGCATGACTAAGGATTTCGATACGAAGATGACTATTCTGGAAGATAAAGTTCGGGATATCCGACGTAATGTCGAGAATCTCAAGAAAGAGGATATGCAGCAGGGTATTTTTGGACTTGATGACCTGAAGGACAACCTAAGAAATAACGAGCCTGCTATCGTAACATCTTCCATCGATACGTTCATGGAGTCTTACGGAGATAATCCGATTGTGTACGTAGCAGGCGTTCCGTCGGCTACCGATATTCAGAATCTCCGCCGAATCTGCTGCTATCTAGCCACAACTGAAGAAGGCTGCAGCATAGATACGACAACGGGCGATGATAGTAGTTACCTCTCCGCTCTGGCCGAGATGTTCAAGGCAGGAATCTCGCAGATAAGAGTCATGCACGAGGATAAAGTAGAATCCTTCATAGACTTCTATATACGTATACATGGCGATCTACTGTCTGGCTTCCTTGGTGACAAGGTTCCAATCATTACCAGGTGCATAGAGCTGACAAGTTTTGCAGAAGAGACTGTCATCACAGTAAACAAGAATCATTACTGCAGCAAACTTGGTCTGTCTAAGGGACAGTTTGACGAGATTCGGAAACCATTCGTCAGCAAGCGAAAGAACGTCATGAAAGCGAATGCCCTGAAGGACGATCTGTATGATGATGACTTCGATGGCGATGAGGTCCCTAGCTATGCGAGAGAAGGTGAGTACGCCCAGATGTTTCGCGAGTGCAAGTATTATCCTCGTCTGAATAAGCAGGGCATACCAGTCTGTTATATGTTCCAGAACAAGAACGGACGTGGTTTTTCGCAGGTCGCAGACTTCTATATGGTTCCTCTTCTTCATATATTTAACGAAGATTTCGAACAGAATAAGAGAGTACTGAAGGTGAACCGCCGTTATTTCGATAAGCCCTTGTATATTGAGGTTCTGTCGAGTTCCCTAAAGAAGATGAGTACTATCGAGGATGTTCTTATCAACTACGAAGGCGTGAACTTCACAGACGGTGAAGAATGGCAGTGGAGACGTATCAAGGAGTATATGAGTCGCCACTTCGTTCAATGTCGTGAGATACAGACTTATGGCAATCAGCAGTCTGAAGGAATGAGTCGAAAGACTGATGAGCAGTTCTTCGCATTCGCTAACGGTATAGCGCATGAAGACGAAAACGGTAAATATGTGTTTGAGAAGGTTAATGAGCTGGGCGTGGTGACTCATAATCATATGAATTACTATCTCCCTGCATTTTCTACCATATACGCCGGATCCGGGAGACAATCTGATAAATATGAATTGATATCTCAGCTCGTGTATGAAGATATACCTGTTAACAAGCAGGTCACATTCGAACAATGGGCATCGTTAATGAACAAGGTGTATAAAATTAATGATAATGGTAAATGGGCGATAGTTTTCGCTCTGATGTGCGCCTTCAGAAGTAATATCCACTGTCTGGATAGACTTTTCACGGCTCCATTTTTTATGGGACCAATGTCGTCTGGTAAGACTCAGATTGCGATATCTATCCGATCTCTGTTTATAAGTCCTACTATTCCGATATTCAACCTCAATACAGGTACTGATGCGGCCATGAGCACCATCATGGGTACATTCAGGGATGTTCCGGTCGTGCTCGATGAGTACAATAATAAAGATATCTCGGACACCAAGTTTCAAGCTCTGAAGGGTATAGTATATGACGGCGACGGTAAGCAGAAGCGTCGCGGAACATCTGGAAGAGATATCGAGAATGATAAGGTGTTTGCGCCTGTAATCATTTGCGGACAAGAGACTCCTCAACGAGATGACAACGCCCTGATGAGCCGTGTCATCATCTGTGAGGTTCCTAAGCCTAAGAATAGAACACCGGAGGAGACAAAGTTGTTTGAAGAGCTCAAGAATATAGAGAAGAATATAGGGCTATCCAACGTATTACTAGAAGTACTGTCGCTCAGACCGGCAGTCATGGATCATTTCCGTGCACTCAAGCAAGAGGCGTACAGCGAACTCAAGAGTGATGTAATCAATTCCGGAGAGATGGACCGACTAATGAAGACAGCGTCCTTATTCCTAGGAATGGTTAAACTGGTGGAGCAATATTCGGATCTGAAGCTTCCGTTTACATACGAGGAGTTCTTTACCCTGGTACAGGAGAAGATTAAGTTCCAGCTTTCTCTGATTCGAAGCACGGACAAGCTTGCCATGTTCTTCAATGCCGTCAACAACATGATCGATACCAAACAGGTACTTGTTGGCCGGGAAATGCTCATCGAGCAGCCTAAGAGTGTTACGGGCAAGGATTCGCACGGAGACAAGAAAACGTTCGCTTTCGAGCCAGGAACACATGTTCTGTTCCTTCGTCTCAGCAGCGTGTATTCTATATATGACAGAAGTGGATACAACAGCGAGAATACGACATTATCTACCCTTGAGCAGAATCTTCGCTCACATCCATCATATGTTGGAACCGTACCATCTAGACGCTTCGCTTGGGAGGAGACCGTCGAGGTAGCCAAGCCGGACGATCAGGAAACGATGGTAAGGGTTCGTAAGGAACGCTCTACTTCCACAAGCGCCATTATTATCGACTATGACAAGTTCATGGAGATGTATAATATCGACTTCAGGCGAGGAGAAATTCCTGCTGAGAGCGTCGCTCAGAGCACTCCAGGAGTAAATGAAGAGGCTAATACTGATATTAATGCCCAGCAGTACAAGCCTGGCAGTATACCATTTGACGAAACAGACGCCGGCAAGAATGGAGATAAACCGTTCTGATAGGAGCCAGAAAACTACCTTATATAAGGTGCAGACTACCCCAATTTAACGATACAAAGATACAAAAAATATTCGAGAAAACCAAAAGTTTTCCGCATAAATTTGAGTTGAATTTTGCATATTTTTACCCACGTAAACCCGGGAGGGCGAGCGTGGGTATTTCTTTACATTTTTGTGCGTTCCAGATGCGAAAAATCCCCCGTACCCCCTAAAATTTCAAAAATAACCGAGAAAACGAAGTTTTGAAAATGATTTTCAGAAAAATGCCTTCCTACAATCCTACAATCCTACAAATGCATTTCTTTTCAAACTATTATTATTGTCTATTTATCTTATTATCAGTATGTTATGTGTGTTTTTGTGTTTTTGTGGTTTTGTAGGAAATGCTGTAGGATTGTAGGACGTTGTAGGAAATAGGAAATTTTTACATTTTGGCACTTTTGGAGATTTCATCCTACAGAATACCCCATTTTGTGGGATTGTAGGACGTGCAGGAAACGAAAAAATGAGTGTGTAGGACTAAAATATGTTTGATATAATTTGCGTAACTCGCTGAAATTTAGTATCTTTGCATTCGTAAGCCTGCAATTTGTAGGATTGTAGGATGGTAGGAAGCAAAAATAAGCAAAAACGATATGGAAAGAAAAAAACGTCTCTCGAAACGAACAGCGTCTGTTAGAATTGAGCCCTATTTGGCAGAGTATATTCAAAAAAAGCTAGAAATTGAGCCAGAAACGGGCGGAGTAAAAATACCATACACCACAGATCTCTATCATGTGGTGTGGAATTGTATGGCCAAGCCAGACTCTCATCATGACGTCATGCAAGACTGTAATCTCAAGATATATCTGCCTTCACGGCGCTCAAAGATGGATGGACATCCTGGTAAGGATCCGGCTTACTTCAATTATCTTTCAAGTAATGCGGCGAAAAAAATAGAAGAGCATATTCGACTTCTCTTCAATTTTGAGTTTCACCGGCTCATGATTGAGAATGAAGAGCTGGGCAGGCCGTTACGGAACCAGGATGTGGTAGACAATTTCATCAGGAGATACTCTCTGAGGTCTATATCGCCCGATGCACTCCTGAAGAACTTTTATCGCTATCGCCAGCGGCTTTTTCCGAAAACACCCAGAAAATACCAAAAAAAACGGGGTATTTAATTATTTTTAATACGTACTGAGTGTAAATTTCTGTCACTCAAAAATTAGCAATAATCACTCTAAAATTTAACATTATGAAAGAGTTTTCCTGTCTTTTAATGATTTCCTCTCTTGGAGGCAAAGAAAGAAACATCATCCTCGGCACCGATCCGTTCACATTCGAACCTTCGATGACAGAGGAAAATGGAGGTGTGTACTGGGATTGTAGTAAGACATTTATTGTCGATGTAGCGGAGGACGAGAGCATTTTTAACGAACTAAAGGTTCCTCGCAGCGCTATCGTCACGCTCGCAAGTGTTGGACTTCCTGGCGCACGTACATATGACATAGGTACAGAAACAATACCGGCGAAGGTTCAGCTCGTCAAGCATCTGAATAAGGCGAAGCTTATTGTTAAGTGTAAAATGCTTGCGAACCCATTGCTTTAAGGTCTTTTATATACCTATTATATATATGTACCTTTGTGGAAAACTTAATTAAGATGGACGAAATACAGACCCTTCTGCTATCCACTCTACCTCTATGGATTACTGAGGATGCCTACCGTCAGCTGATGGTAGCTGCATTCCCATTGAATGGTACGGTGGTAAGCTTCGAACAGAAAAAAGCCGAACAGGCGATGAGTATTCCTGAGATTCGGGAATATCTCAAGACTCATACATATTATCAGTACGAGACACATGATGCGCTGTTAGCGATATCTGCCAAGGTATCGCAGAGAGATGAAACGAAAAGTGCACAACTCACGGATGAATACGATTCGCCATCTCTGGATGATGGTACAATCGCATATCATCGTGTATTCGGAGTTGTGACAGCAAACAGCTACTGGTATTTTTCTTCCAAACAGCTGGAACAGGATATTATTGCCGCTGAGAACAACCCTCAGATATCCGCTCATCTCCTTCATATCAATTCTCCTGGAGGAGAGGCATGGTACATGGATCGATTGAGCGAGACTCTGCGAAGCGCCAAGAAACCTATCATTGCCATCTATGAAGAATACTGCGCATCGGCAGCCTATTACATCGGCTGTCATGGCCAGAAGCTCTACGCTACTACCAATCATGACTTCGTTGGATGCATCGGTACTATGTGTTCCTTCTGGAACTTTGAGCCATACTTCGAGAAGTTGGGGCTGAAGAAAATTGTAGCGAAGGCTACCAATTCCAGCCGGAAGAATAAGATATTCGAGGATTTGAAGGATGGTAAGTCTGAAGATTATATCAAGAATGTTCTTGATCCGATGAATGAACAGTTCCTGGCAGAAGTGAAATCTCAGCGTTCCAAACTGGCAGAACTGGATGATGATGCTCCGGTACTTCAGGGCGAGAGTCTGTATACTGCTCCAGCAGAAGAAGTCGGTCTCATCGATGGTAAGCGCACCTTATTGGAGGCGATTGCGGAGGTGGCGCAACTGGGAGAGGCCTATATGGGGACGCAAAGCCTTTATGGATTTAGCTAATATATTATTTTTGTTTGATCTAAGTTGTTTTAATATTTAAATGATTGATTTATGAATTTCAAAGCAAAGTTAAACAAAGTTCTCGAGAAACTTGGTTTCGTCAAGAAATTCGAGAACAAGAGTCTTACTGCGGAAGAGTACAAGACTCTTTGCGAGGAATACCAGAAAGAGTACCAGAGCACTCTCATGGATGACCTCGCTGCGGAGAATAGTGCAGCCGAGCAGGCTGAGCATCAGAAGCAGATCAATGAGCTCTATGCTATCGTATCTAAAGCTAACAAGTCAAAGGATGATGATCCTGACGATGATGAAGGTGACGGAGGCGATGACGATGATGATGCAGGAAAGAAGAACGAGAACAGACAGAATGTATCGTTCGAGAAACTCTCTACAGCTGTCAACACTCTCGCTGAGAATATGAAGAAGATGGCCAATAGTACAGCAGATGACAAACCTGCTGCTCATGTTACTGCTCCTTCTATTCCTATTAACGGTTTCGAAACTAACGCTAACTACCTTTTTGGTATCGAGCATTCTATGTTCGATATGAAAAAGCGCTGGAACCGCATTGTCGCTAATCCTGAGATAGCTTTAGCATCTACGCCAAACGAGGAGACAGACGGCAAGGCATTCCGTACCGAAGCGATGGCGTTCGCGAGATCACTCCAGGAACGCTACAAGTATCACCAGGTACGCAATGAGCTCGGTAACGTCAAAGCTCTCGCTTCCGGCCAGTTTGCTACCAATTACTCAGGCGTGGATAATGCCGGACTGGGTGATCAGTTCGTAATCCTTCGCCAGGATGCGCTTATTGCTCGCATTCTCGAGCTTCGTAATCTCACAGAGTTCTTCCCTGTTCGTTATGGTGTCCAGGATCGCGACATTCTCTTCAACGCATTCTTCGATGAGGTATCTCAGGGCTACCAGGAAGGTGAGATCTACAAGGGTGGCATGCAGCTTGAGAACGAGATGGGATATGTTGATGATGCGATGATTAAGGTTAAGTTCGGCCCAATGAAGGAACTTGAGCGTAAGTATATCGCTTATCTCAATAAGGAGGGCTCTGATCCTATTAAGTGGTCTATGGTTGAATTCTGCCTTCTCAATCTTCTGAAGAAGGCTCAGGACGAGCAGAACCAGCGTCGTATGCGTGGTATTTATGTAAAGCCGGAGACTGGCCAGGCATCAAGCTACCTCAATGCAGGTACAGGTATCTGGTACACCTTGCTCCGTTACATCCACGATTACAGCATTAAGCCATTTGCTAACAAGAGCTACAATACTTATACTTCAGCTAATATGCTGGATGCTGTTAAGGAGTTCATTACCGACGTTAAGACTCATCTCTCTGAGGGCATGACCATCGATAACCATGTTCTCTATCTCAACGAGAACCATATTGACTGGTGGCTTGCTAACTGCCGCGAGACTTATGGCAAGGATCAGGACTTTACCGGTCCTAACGGCTACAAGAACCGTGTCCCGGACTCTACCATTCAGATTAAGTGGCTCCCATATGAGGGCAAGTCTTGCTGGATGTTCATGGACGTCCCTGGCAATATTCAGTTCGTAGAGAACCTCCCTGGCGAGATGTTCGCCGTGAAGATGGAGGAACAGATGGAGATGGTTCGTGCCTGGAGTACCTGGAAGGAAGGTTGTGGCGCAGCCTTTACTGGCCGCAAGTTTGACAGCAAGGCTGCCATGGATGCCAACGATTACGAGTTCCAGCAGATCTTTACCAACCTCCCTGCAACTGTTATTGGTGCAGAGATCAACGGTGCAAACGGCTTCTGGCAGATTACAGATGCTACTACTACAGCAACCGCTATCGAGGATATCACGAATGCGAAGGCTGGCGTAGCTTACTGCATCGAGATTGGTGAGGATGATACCAAACATCAGCTTACCATCGCCAAGAGCGACAAGTTTGCGAATATTACCGCAACATGGACTCCTAGTCAGGCTGGCGACTACATCATGGTTATTCTCGGTAAGGACGAGAAGTTCCGTGAGCTCGAACGTCGCGTAGGTGGCAAGCGAACCATTAACAAGGCTGTTCAGCCTAATGTTCCTGGTGGCCGTTAGTCCTTATTATATATATATTGTTAACTCGTAGGTGAGGTACGGCGTACCTCGCCTACATTTTCAGAAAAAATTATGAAGAAAAACAATATTCCAGTACGTTCTCGTACTTATAACCCTAACAAGGGTTATCATTATGCCCAGCATAAGGGCCGTCTTCTCTTCATGACGCTCATTATGCTGCTCGGCATCGTTTCACTTCTGCAGACGTTAGCTGATCCTACATCTACCTTCGGTATAGGTGGCACAGGAGTCTCTATGGCTTCGTTCGTTGCGCTGACGTCTATCGATGATGTAACAGACCGAGATACCCATGGTTCTGCGATCGCTTACCAGGTAGTATTGGTCCCTACAACTTTAATTGACTTGTCGAAGGCCTTCCCTCAGCCGGATAAAGACCGCATGGTCAAGGCAATGCCGTTTAAGACGGCTGCTGCCGACACTTTAAAGGCATTTCTCTTCGATGCTCATGATATTCCTACGTTCACGGCTACGACAGAGAAGGGAGATATTACGACATCTGGCGAGAATAACCTGGTAATCATTATGGGTGGTACTCGCGTGGATCTCTATAACTTCATCGAGCAGTATGCTGGTGGTAAGTTTATCATTCTCTACAAGCATGTAAAGGAAACCCAATGGTATATCGTCGGCGAACCTGAGCGCCCTATGATTCTCAATAATACAGAGACTAAGGATGATAAGGATGGCCGATACACCACCTTTACATTCAAGCGCACATCTGTAGACCTTCCTTGTCTGTATGCTGAGGATCCTCTTGGCGTGACAGCTGTCGAGGCTGCCGCTCATTCAGATACACCTGCTGGCGCAAAACCGGCTAATACTTCAGGTTCTTCAGCCGGTAAGTAAGACTGCAGCTTCTTAATGTTTTCATTTTATTTAATTATTGATTAATTTTAAAGGTGTGTCGCCACAAGAGGTGGCGCACCTTTTATAATATATAAGGTATGATTAGTAGAAGAGAAAAATTACAATTATTCAATAAGCTCAGAGGAGCCGGGCACGCTGAAGCCGACCTTGCTTTCCTGGAGGATGTAAACCCTCGCCATCCTAAACTTACTCGTTTCGCCCGTGATCCGAAACGGTATGCAGACGAAATACTCTACGCCCTTTTGGATGAGTGCGATGAAGCGGATATCGTAGATCATCGAATCTATTTCGAGAAGTTGAATGAAAATATTGACGATACAATAGCCAATGATGAGCAGGGACCGGAAGGCGGTTCAAGTAATACTTCAACAGAAGGAAATCAGATACCTGATGATGGTTCAAGTAACACTTCAACCGAAGGAGAACAGGGACCGGAAGGCGGTTCAAGTAATACTTCAACAGAAGGAAATCAGATACCTGATGATGGTTCAAGTAACACTTCAACCGAAGGAGAACAGGGACCGGAAGGCGGTTCAAGTGATACTTCAGCTGAAGAAGAACAGATACCTGCAGATGGCTTAAGTAATACTTCAACCGAAGAAGAGACTCCTGAAGGTGAAAATCAACAGGAATCAGAACAGCCTGATACTGCCGACCCTGGCGAGGACTCAAAAAAAAAGTAGTTCAAAAAGAAGAGGAATATCCTAACATCGACTGGGATAACCTCTATAATGAGGACGTGCAGATGGCGACCGTCATTTATAACGACCGCATCAATACATGGCGCAAGATGAAGAAACTCGACGAACTCCTTGATAAGAAACCGAAGGCGAATGATGTGGCTGCCATGGCGGAACTCCGCATCCGTAACCTTCAGGCATTCGACGAACTGAAGGCGTACAACGATACCGGCAAGTTTCTGTATAAGCATCCATTGCTGAGGGGCAAGTCTGAATTCAATGAACTCGTGAAGCTCTTCAAAAAGGATCCAGCCGAGTTTCTTCATAAGCATAAAAACGTGCTCGATAATATCAAGCGCTACAAGAGCTACATTAAAAGAGATGATCGCAAGGATAAACGTGCCAGCGACCGTGAGAACCTCCAACGTCATCTGGAACGTGAACGTATGTTTAAAATGGTAATGGAGCAGTATAGTGACAAATCAGACAAATCAGATAGATAAGATGGATAAGACGGAATTAAAGAAGATTGCAGAAACCTGCGTCTCGATGGTGAAGAACGGATGTGTACTAGAGCAGGCTCAACTCAAGGCTGATGAGAAGATAGCCGAGCTGGCAGCAAACGGCGACCTCGATGCCATCAAACTACTGAATGAGCGGATGCAGGATCGCGAAGAACTGAAACTTAGAAAGAAGTTGTTTGGCGTATGAAAAGCGAGATAGAAAAACTTGAGAGTGTTCATCCGGACCTTATTACCACCTTCCTGACTACAGGTGAAGGCAAAGGCATTCCAGAGGACGTGCAGACCTTTCTGAAGCAACTGCAATGGGCTGCCGAAATATACGAGTACGAGCGTAACATAACTCGTGGCGCCCGCCAACTCAAGCAGCGCATAGCCGCACAGCAGAAGATTACCCTCGATGTGCGCACCTGCATGACACGCATCAATCAAGCGATATCTTACTTCAACGTGGATTGCAACGTAAGCATCAAGGTCTGGGAGAATGATTTTGCCAACAAGTACGAGGACCTTGCCAAGCTCTGTTCTGCCAAGCGCGACTATAAAATGCAAAAAGCCTGTATGGACCAAGCCCTGGAATGCCGCAGACGTGCGTCTGAGCAGGCAGAGGCAGATAGAGATCTCGGAGTTGTATTCCTCATTACTCCAGAGGTTACCCCAGAAGAGCTAGGTTTTCAGAAAAAGAGTCTTAAAGAAATTGCTGGCAAGTACAACCGCGGTTTTTATATATCTCTCATCGATGGTTTACCTATCGAGAGTTCAGAAAAGAAACGATTGCTTCGTGATGCTGATATCCAGGAAGCGGAAATAGTGGAGGATTTGAGCGATGAGCCAACTGATTTTGAATGATAATACTCTCGGTGAATTCGAGCATTACTACATGAACAACATGCAGCTACTTGCCAACATCATCGACCCAAATATGCTTTTTGCCGAGGTAGCCCGTGCCGGAGGTAAGACTGAAGGCGTGACGGGACCTCGCCTGATACGAGTTGCCAACGACATGCCGGGAGAGTTATCTTTCCTGGTACACAAGACGTATGTGGCGCTGATGACCAACGTCTGGCCAAACATACAGGCATATTTCTCGCGTCAGGTAGTAGTGAACGGACAGCAGAGATCCATGCTGGAATATGGTATTGATTACGTAGTAGGAGAGAGCACGCTGCCTTCCCACTTCCGGAAACCCCGATATCCGATAGCCTATGCTAAGCATAGCGTGATATTCCGAAATGGTGCCCACCTTCAGCTGGTATCAAGCGACCAGCCGGAATCCGTTGCCGGTAGAAATGCCGTGCACGCTTTCGTCGAAGAAATGAAGCATAATAGTGGAGAAAAACTCAAAACCCGCCTGTTCCCGTCTTTACGTGGAGGTCCAGCCAATGTGCGCTGTTCTGCTTATTATGAGGGTGTTACGGGTGTGAGTGATACGGCTCGCGTCGACCTCGGCGAAGATGACTGGTTTGAGGATTATGAAAAGAAGGTGAACCCGAAACTTATCGAGGAGATTGCAACCGTCGCCCTGGAAGTTAACAGAAGTCTCTACCGCCTGTTCGTGCTCAAGCAGCAGGAACGAGACTCAAAAGACCCTGTTCTTCTGGAGAAGATGCGCCTTGAGTCTGTTAAGCTCAATGCCTTCGTGGCGAGATGGAAACCTCGTCTGGCAGATATGAGGCGCAATGCCATCTACTATATCCGCGCATCCTCTTTCTGCAACAAGGATATCCTGGGACCGAAGTTCTTCAAGACGCAGTTGGACACTCTTGATACGGACGAGTTCCTTACGGCTATCTGCGCCATCCGCCACAAGGAGGTAACCAATAAGTTCTTCATTAACTACGACCACGCAAAGCATCAGTTCAAGGATAGCTATAAGTATGAATCCATTCTTCGCCTGAATCTGAAGGATAGGTTTATCCTCACGGCAGAGTATCTTCTTCATTACGACCCTCAGGAACCGCTCTACATGGGATATGACCCTGGCAACTTCCAGTCGCTCATCGTTGCTCAGAAGAAAGATTATGGTAGGCGTCTCGACATCATCAAGGAGTTCTTTGCCTTCCTGCCCAAGGATTACAACGACCTCGTGGCAGAGGTGCACCAGTTTTTCGGATCTGCGGCTGTAAATAAGACTATCTATCTCTATCCAGACCGTGCCGGTAACAAGCGCAGGGAGGAACGGGAACAGATAACTACCGACTCGCTCAATCTGAAGGCTGCCCTGGAGTCGTATGGCTTCATGGTGATACTCTATAACGAAGATGCGCCAACGATATACCATTGGCAGCAGTTCAAGCTCTGTCAGATGCTCTTCGGTGAACGCAGTTCGCTTCTGCCTGTCATCCGTATCGATGAGAATGAGTGCAAGAACCTCTGCTCTGCCATCATGATATCTCCTCTGAAGAAAACGGACGGGAAGATAGAACTTGATAAGAGTTCGGAGAAGAAACAGCAACTGAAGAATCAGGCAGGACTCACCACGCAGCTGCCTTCTGCGATGATTTACCTACTTTACGGCCTTTATTCTGATGCCGTGAAGGCGGAATTAAGTACATATCCTACTGATTTACCGGACAATTTCGAGATATAAACGTAGAATAATGCTGCATTTCTGCAGTAATAATTTTCACGGGCATATCAATAATTTACGGAAAATGAAAGGGTATAAATGCTAAAATGCTGATAATCAGCCCAAGAGGACCGGCTGGGAGAAAAACTCCCAAAAACACCTCACCCAAACGTGCACGCACCGCTGGGAAGGGAAAGAGAGGTGCAGGCCTTACGTTTCTCGGAAATATGACGGGGAACAGGTGCAGCCGGTCTTTTGCAGGGCAATAATTTTTCACTATCTTCGCATCATTATGAGCAAGACAAGTAAGAACATCATCATGGATGGCATCACGGCACTCCAGTGGGCCAGAGAGATCAGTAAACTGCCCGATGGGGAGTTTACCCTGGCTTTCTTTCCTTACTCCAGGGCGAGAGGTGAGGCGAGCGCAAAGCTACAGGTGCGCCGGCATTGCAAGTACCGCACCCAGTTGCCGAAGGAACGTTTCGCCATCGATGGAGAGAACTACCTTCTCTTTACAGACGAAGATGGAGATCCAAAGATGTGCTACCGGATTCTCATCAGGTACATGGGCTTTCCTCAAGATGGATACAAACTTCACAAAATAAATTGGTTATAATTGGTTATGAAAGAATACGAAATTGATATGTATGGCAACGCCGGCATCTACCTTGCCGATGGCAATACCTTCACCTTCCAGCTAGGTGAAGGCGACTCCATCTTTGGTGCAGACCAGCTCTTCCAGTCACCACTCCTGGAGTCTCCATTCGGTGGTACGCTCTGGATGCAGCAGCACCACTATCTGGGCATACAGGGATATCAGGTGTTGATGCGTGGCTACAACAACCAGCAATGCGACGAAGTGACCAAGGAGATCAAGGAGAACCGACTGCTCCCTCGTCTCTATTCCAAGGAGATCAAGATGCTCTATGGTCACGGACTCGCCGTGTACAAGCAGACTATTGAAGACGGCAAGCTGGTACGCAAGTACGAGGAGCAGCCTGAAGTAATGGAATGGCTCGACTCCTGGAGTTCCCGCGGCATCCCTTCAGTTGAGGAGTTCTGCAAGACGTGCATCAAAAACTTCTATTACTTTGGCGACTTCTTCGTGAAGTGGCGCTTCACCCGGGGTAAGGTGATAGGTATGGGTAAGCCGGTGGCTGCGCTTGAGGCAATGGAGAACCGTTACTGCAGATTGGCAACTACCCGTCAGGACGTTACTTCAGAATTGATTTCGTACGGCGACTTCAAACAGGTTGTAGTAGGGCGATTCGCCTATGGCTTATCGAGTTACTCGGTTTATCCAAAGTTCAGCTTTAACGAAGTTGACAACTATAAATATGCTGCGATCTCTCATCACAGAGAGAAATCAGTAGACGAATTCTACGGCGCCAACGAGACGCATCAGGGAGCTCGCCCGTACATCCAAGGTAGCAACAAGACAGCCCGATACATTAACAGTTTTCTGAAAAACTCGCTGGCGGCAAAGGTGCATGTCATTATTCCTAATGCCTGGATCCAGAGCAAGCGCACCCAGATGACCAAGCTCTGCGAGGAGAATAAGCGACGCAAGGCGAAGGGCATGGAACTGCTGAAGTATAACGGTATCGATATCGGTACAGACTTCAAGGAGTCTTGCATGGTTCGCTACGTCCGCGATGAGGTTCGCAAGTTCAGTTCCTATCTGTCAGGTGCTGACAACCAGGGCAAAGGTTTCTCTTCCATCTCCTTCATGGATGCCCAGGGTCACGAACAGTCGTGGAAGGTGGAGACCATTGACCTCAAGTATAAGGAGTATATCGAGGCGCTCATCTCCTACGACAAGCGTACTGAACAAGCCCTTCTGTCTTCCGTAGGTCTCGATGCAGCCATATCTGCAGTAGATAAGGATGGCGTCATCTCGAAGAGTGGAAGTGATACCTATTATAATTATCTCATCTACATCATGTCGCTCACCTCAGAGGACGAAGTCTGCGCAGAACCGCTCAACTGGGCGTTGCGCATGAACTTCCCGGAACTCTACAAGCAGGGCTGCAGACTCGGGTTCTACCGCGAGGTCCCACAACGGCAGGAAGATATAACACCATCCCAACGACTTAACCAGCAACAGGCATGAATAAGAAATTTCAACTCAATCAACTCTTCGCCAGTTATGCGCAGTTCTGCAACTGCGCACCTGGTGCAGATACAAGCGCCGACTTCGACAGCCTTCAGGGTTCTGCCGTAGCTGCGCGCAAGCGTATTGTTGCCATCATCGGCAACAATACGTTCTCTGATATTGTGAGCATCGAGGAAGAAGAGAGTGGCATCAAGGATTTTCTCCGCGCTGCCATGGCGAACCTTACGCTAGCTACCCAGATTATCTTCGATGCCGTGAACCGAAGGAAGAACGATATTAATCTCTACAAGTACGAGATGGAAGGCATGAAGCGCTCATACATGGAGAACTACTTCAATGCGATGGATTCGTTGATTTCTGAACTTACTGAAGAGGTAAATGCCGATGATCCTTCCGATATCCGTCTTACCATGGAAGACTGGCGCAAGACCAATTACTACAAGATGCTCAGTAAGCTGAAGGTAGATACTGCCGATGAATTCGATGAAATTTATCCTATCGACCTCTCGTATCTCTTCTTTTTCCGATGCGTTCCTCTACAGAAAGAGGTGCTCGACGAAAGCATAGGCGCCTACTTCGACCGACTTGAACAGGGAGGAGAAGACCAGACGTTTGCTGAGTTTGCCCAGAAGGCGCTGCCTATGCTCAAGCGTGCTCTGGTGAAGAAGACCGTGGCGAAGGCTCTCAGACGTTTTGACATTCTGGAGTTCCCTGCCACCATCCGCAACCTCTTTGATGACAATACCGCCACCCGCTCAGGCAGCGACGAAGCAAGCCGTGCGCTGCAGCTCGCCACACAGCTAGATGGAGAGGTGGAAGATCTGCTGCATAATGTGGATATGCTCCTCGATGCCCAGGAAGGAAACGATTTTCTTTCCTTCTCTGCCGAGAACCGTCCGGACGACAACATGTATTTAATGCCATAAGCTTATGAAAAAGACGATAACCGTAAGAGCAAACGGAATAGAGTATGAAATTCCGAACTCGTGGGAACTACTCACTTCTGACCAATATCTGAAGCTGGTGGAACTGCTTTCTCTTATGGAGAGTGGGCAGTTTTCCCCAGGCGCCGTGAAATGTCTGTTTCTCTGCTACATGAAGGGATGGAACCTGAACAAGATTAAGCGCGATGAGCGAACTCTGGAGAACTTCATGTCTATAGCCAGCCAGCTCTCGTTCATCTTCCAGGAGAAAGATGATAAGTTCGTGCTCGATCTCTGTTTCTGCAGGCAGCAGTTGCCGATTATCTTTATCGACAAGAAAGCCTATTATGGCTACGAGGTCAATACAGATTTCAAGTCGCTCACCTGTTCGCTCACGGCTCTTCAGTATATCGAGGCGCGCCAGCTGCTCGATATGGGAGAGGAAAGTCTTCCTCTGCTGGCTGCGATACTCTACTTCGACAAGGGAGTATATTCCTCGGAAGAGGCGCAGAAACTCGCTCTGAAGTTCAAGAAACTGCCTGTCAACACACTCCGGGCGATAGCCTTAAACTTTACTGCAGTAAATAATTTCCTCTTCTCGAAGACTGAATTTTCCCTGCTCACCAAGTTTATCCCTAAGGAGGGCAGCAGTATTACTACCGACGCAACCGATGCGCTCTACGATCTCTCCAAGGATGGATTGGGTAATGCCAGCCAGGTAGAACAGCTGAACGTGCTTACCTATCTCCGCATTCTCAGGAAGAAGACCATCGAGGGAGTAAAGAGTCTGAAGGCTACCGGTATGGAGTTGGCCAAGATAGCAGATGAGGTAGGATTACCTCTGGAGATAGTTAAAAAGATTATATAACCAAGGCGGGGAAACACTCTCTGCGACAAAATTATAAAAGCCTATGTTATTGGATTTATTCGAATATTTTGCCAAGTTTCCTGCTACTGCAGGAGTTGTGAAGGGTATTGCAAACAAGGGCGAGAGCAGAATGGAAGAATATGCTACCGTGCTCAAGGTAATCAATGAAATGCCCGAGAAAGAACTGGTTCCGGAGATAGAAAACTATGTTTACGGCCAGTCGTTCGACGAACTGAAGCAACGCATCGATAAGCTTACCGGTTCCTTCCTGTTCGTAGATTACGGAGAAGTGGATATGCAGAGCGATGGGCGTCGGAGCTTCCAATGCACCCAGCGTATAGCCGTAACCGTAGCGATGAAGTTATCTGCCCATGCCGATATGCTCGAACGGGTAATAGCCAACGACCGCACCCTTCAGATGCTTTCGAAGGTTCATGCCCGTATCATGGCAGATGTGGAGACAGAAGGACTCTACTGGATGGACCGGGAGAGTATTACTACCTGCGAGATTATTCCGTTCGTATCTGCAGAACTCCAGAGCTACGGCTGGACCCTCATGCTTTCTGCCACAGGCGCAGACATCCTGGATGTTCACCGGCTGTCGCGCCAGATGATGCGCTAGCGTCCTTTGCGGTTCCGGAATATTTGTGTAATTTTGCAATGTCTAAAAAACATAAGGCCGAAATGTTATGAAACAATATAAACGAAATATACCGATGATAGCAATCACCTCGCTCCCTCTGACGGCTGTGTCGGAAGGGTTCCAGTATGTGTATCAGGACTGGGAGTTTGCCAAGTGGATAGCGATAGCCATCTTTATCGACACCTTTCTGGGTGTATGGAAACACCTTATCCACAAGGATGCGTCCAGCGAATCCTTCTTCTCCAGGTTCACGAAGAAGATTGTAATCTACATCTTCCTGATGATCCTGAGTAATTTTGCAAGTCATGCCACCGTAGAGGGCTCTACTGTTGGCCCGATGCAATGGATAGGAACCTACATCTGCGTGTTTATGATGGTACGCGAGATATTCTCCATTATCGAGAACATACAGGCTATATATCCGATATTTCCGAAGAACTTTGTGAAGCGCATGAAGGACTTCAACGACAAGGGAGATTACATCGGCGGCGGGCCTATCAACTTTTCAGAAAAAGATGCGCCCGATGATGCATAATTAGGTATACATTATTATAATATATATAAAGGTATGGCAAGTAAAGCTCAATTAGCCTTCGCCCGTCAGGTGTATGCTGCGGCCGTGGAGGCAAAAACGGAAATAGCCCCTGCCTTCGTTACTGCCCAGGCGATGCTTGAGACAGGATGGGGTGCAAGGGTTATCGGTAAGGCTAACCTCTTCGGTATTACCAAGGGCAGCCAATGGGACGGAGATATCGTCATGTTGAAGACTCACGAGTACTTCAAGACTTCTAAGCAGAAGTTCAAGGAGCCAGACCGCATCGTCTCCGTGTGTAAGGTAGCAGGCAAAAATCTCTGGTATTATACCGTGATGCGTGCCTTCAAGGATTTCGACTCTGTAGGCGACTGTCTGAAGGAACATGAACGTCTCTTCCAGAAGTCGGGCTATAAAGATGCCTGGCCATACCGTAAGGACCCGTTCAAGTTTGCCCAGAAGATATGCGACGGGGTAGGGTGCAAGTACGCTACAGATCCTACGTACCTCACCACCATTACCTCGATTATCAAGACGATCCAGCGGAAGTGTGTATAAGTTTTAAGTGTTTTGTTGTTATTTGTTGTAAGTTGTGAATAGGTTTATAGGTTTTATTAAGGTTATTTTTCTAGTGCTGATTCCGCTCGCCCTGGTTGTGGCATTCAAGGAGTGTCACGACCTCAGGGGCGAAGCGGAGCGCACGAAAGAGAATCAGGATATCCTCCTTCACAACGGCAGGGTAGAGATAGGACGGACGCAGTCAGGCAGGCCAAGAGCTTCCGTGTCAGCCATCACGTTGAAGACATCTGACCTAAAGCGTAACCCCGACTCTCTCCTTGCCGTTAACAGAAAGGAGCTCAAGATAAAGAGCAGCCGGATCATGGCGGCAGCTACAACCTCTACCACCACCAAGGTAGACGTGAAGGCAGCTATCCGGCCGGTTCCTCACGATACATGCAGTCGAAGTCTTTCCGGTCTTTACCGACCGCCCGACGTCTCGCAGACGGTTTCCTGGAGCGATCCATGGATAACCCTGCGGGGCGATATCGAGGGCGACAGCATGCAGGTGCATATCGAGAGTCGCGATACCCTCCAGATGGTTGTTCATCGTGTGCCGAAGAAGTTCCTCTTCTTCCGCTATGGGACCAAGGGTGTGCGCATGGAGGTGGTAAGTCAGAACCCGCACTCCCGGCTCTCTTATCCCAGGATTATCATGTTTAAGAAATAGTTTAAGTGTTTATAGGTATGTATAGTTAGGCTGAATTTTATATTAGATGTATCTTTTTTATACTCATGATTATTAGTTACAGTTATGATCTTCTAACATTGCACAAGCGTGTGTTCTAATTCTCATATGGAAATCTATCGTTCTTGTTGTAGAGTACGGTTTTCCAAGTTTATAAAGTTATCAAAATTATCAGGAAACCCCGGTGCGAGATGCATCGGGGCTTTTTCTTGCTCATTTTCTACCTTTTCACATACAGAAAGCTTAAACATAGTTAATACTACGATTTTTCGTATAAAATATTTGGCTACTACGAAAAATAGTAGTATCTTTGCATTGTCTTAAAATAAAACGATATGAAGAAGATTTTAGTAACAGAAAAAGAGGAAGAACTGATAGAAGCTATCAGAAATTTCCGGAAGTCATACCCTAGAGGTAACCCACAGTTATTATGGTACGCTCAGCAGTTGTTTGATGAGATGATTGAGCCACCAGAGTTTTACAACAAGTATTAACAGCAGCCTTCCCTTCGGGGAGGGCATTAAAAAGCATAAGATTATGGAAATAACAATGAAGCAGGCTAAGGACAGCACAGTAAAGCAGCGCATACAGGATATCCAGATGACGGTATCATGGCGCGAGATAGCACATACCTATTTCGGAAAATCGGCATCATGGCTTTATCATAAGCTCGATGGTATTGACGGAAATGGTGGTGTAGGCGGTTTCACCGAAGAGGAGAAGGTTATGCTCCGTGGAGCACTTTGCGATGTTTCCAATCGCTTGCGTGCGGCTGCGGACAGGATATAATGAGGCTGGGGTCATCGTTCCCCATAAGACAGAAGTCGCCATAGCCTTGTGGCGCATCAGCCCCGGTGCAGCAATGCAACGGGGCTTTTTCATTCCCCAAACCCCTCATTTTTATGCTCTACAGCATATTTAAGTGTTAATTATTCTCATCGTGAGAAAATTTCCCGATTTTTATTTGGCGGTTCCGGATTTTCTTCTTACCTTTGCCAACGCTTAACAGATGATTGTAGACAATCCGGCAGGGTGACCGTTTCGCCTATGGCTTCTAGCCGCAGGCTTTTTTTATGCCTAATCGGGAAAAATATTTTTCCTAACTGGGAAAATATATTTTCCTAACTGGAGAAATAATTCTCACAATAAATGGCGGCTGCATGAACCGTAGATTTGATAAGTCCTTACGGATAAGTCATCATCTGTTAAGCAACGGGGAATGCAGCCGCCACCCTTTTGTGTAATCGGCTGTTAATGCTTAACAGATGATGCAATATGCAGAATTCTATTTTAATTAGTGATGCTCAGGTGCGCCCTGCAGGCATCAGCGTAGAGGAGGGCATGAAGGCCCTCAAGTGTGAAATCAGGAAGCTCGCCAAGACCAAGAGCGAGACCTTCTCCTACCTTTGCGGGGAGACGGTTACGTATGGCGAAGTAGCTGTGACCATGGCAGGTTTCTTCGCCTTCATGGCAGTAGCTGTATTAGGTGGCTTCATTATGGGAGGGGAGGTGATGTAGTTATGGCTAAGATTGATATGCTTAAAGATGTAGCGGAACGTCTTGCCGAGTACAAGATGTTCTATCCCGACGCCACGATTACCCGTGTAGGTTTCGAGGATTGCAATTCTATCTCTCACGAAGATGGTCTGAAGCTGAGTGAACAGGTATGCCACATGACACATAGCGGCCTGCTGCAGTTCGTGATTTCCAAGAACAGGATGTATATCTTCAAATCGAGAGAGTTTCTGAAGGTTGCTGCCGGCTTCAAGAATGGAGCCAAGGTAAGGTTCCATGATCCCCGCACGCCCGATGACCACCGTGAGAGCGTAATGCTCGCAGACGGAATGCGCTATGATGGCGGTATTCCTTTCATCTGGACAGAGGATAGCGATGCCGACTGTTTCATGGAGTGCAACACCTTCGCGGTATATTGGCGCCCGATAGAAGAAATGAGTGAAAAATAGCCAAACGTCACTCATATGTTTGTCCTTTGACGTACAGCAAAGATTTCGTACCTTTGCACCGTGAGAATTTTAACACAACAGAATTATGAGAACAATTAAGAACAAACATCGCAAGCGCACGCATCTGCTTTACAAGGTAGTATTGAGAACGTCCTGGTTCCAGTACACGAGCCGTCAGATGGGTCCGCACAAGACTGAGACAATGTGCTGGCTCGACTACAACCGCAGAGGCAGAATCCGCTGCTACAATGACAGGAAAAATGACCGTGCCATCATCGTCTGGCTCGACGGCAGGTATTACTCAACTCCTAATACGCGGGGCATATACCTGGAGAGAATCAGCATGAACATGGCAGAGTACAAACGATTAAATCAAAAATAAAATGAGTAACGAAAAAGATATCAAGACCGTATTAGACGGAGCAGTAGAAACTGCTACAGAGATAATGACAACTGAGATATTCCATGCTCAGCTAGTAAAGAACACCGAGGCTATTAATAAGGAACGCGAGGAGTATGAGCATAAGCGCGCAGAACTCCAGCAGGACCTTGACGATCAGAAGACCTTCTGTTCGGTCTCTAACCGTAAGCTTCAGACGGAGAAGCTGGAATACAAGATACAAGTCAACCGGCAACAGGAGATGTTTGAGAAGACTGAGTGCAACATCCGCGAAACCCTCAGCCAGGCGAACAAGGAATTCAATGAGAAGTATGCTAAACTGAAAAGCGAGCATTCTCTGAAAAACCTGCAACTCCAGAACGAGCGCCACAGGATTTTCGAGGCTTACCGCAATTCGGGGGGGCAAATCTTGCCGAAGACTCTCAGCAGATGTACCCCGAAGGATGGTACCGACCAAAGCCTAAAGATGGAGGAGCAGAATAATGGGAAATAAGAAAAGATATTCAGTTGGTATAAGTAAAGTCGTCGAAGGTGTCGATGCAGAACTTCCTGGCAACATGAAGTCACTCGGACCCATTCAGAAGGTTACCAAAGAGCTATGCGAGTGGCAAGGTCAGAACGATAAGCGAGCCTTCTTTCTGATAACTGCCAGCGAGAATGTTGATAATAATCTCGACCTGAATCTGGCAGTTGGCAGCGGCGGCGATGACAAGATGCTCGCCGTGATGATGCATGGAGCCATGAATGCCAGCGAGGACCTGCAGAAGGCTCTGCTCAGGGCTTGCAACTTGCAGGAGGAGACCGATATAGATAACGATAGTAACAAACAATTTAATTAAGCAGATTATGGAAAATCAGAATAAAAATGCTGCAGCTAAGGTTGCAGCCAACGTGGAGGAAGAAAGAAAGCACCCTATCTTTGAGGAGTGCGAGGTGATGGTTGCCGGTAAGCCGGCACGCGAACACATGCTCAGCATGAACGGCATGTACATCTCGGGCATTACCGACGAACAGCTCAAGGAGATGTTCGAGAAACTGGTCGAAGTGCTGTGGAACGAAAAAAGTAGTTTTCTAGTCTATCATGTAATAAAGTGACAAATAATTTAATTTAGTCAATTCTCTAACTAAGGATGGCCACCCTCACGGGCAGCCATTTTTTCTGGAGCATAAATTTGGTTTTTCAGAAAAAGTGGTGTATCTTTGCACCCGAGAATTAGTAACACATTAAAATATATAGATTATGTTAGATACTTTCTTTGGCTTCGTGCAGTTCGTGTCGTTCGTGATTGCGCTTGTTCTTGGACCGTTTGTTGTCGGCTCGAGGATGTTTGCAAAATGGCTTGTTTATCTGACTTTATGTACCATATTTACTCCTTTGTTTGGAATACTTATATACGTAAAGTTCTTCAGGTACTAGTCCTTTGCCATATACTCGCCTGTTATTATATTTGCATTGCTAATTAGTAATGTATAAAGAATATGGTAACAGACAGTCTTGTTAAAAAGAAATTTGTTCACGAGACTCTTCAGGAAGGTATCCTGAAGATATACTCCACACAGGAGAACGTGGTGCGCAGCAACTTCCAGCGCCGTACCGGAAGACTTCTCACCACGCTTTCCGCACACTCGTTCGACAGCCAGATTTCGGGCGAGAACCGCACCATCTTCGTGCGAATCCTTCCTTATCTCCGTTTCCTCGATATGCAATACCGCCAGCGCAACGACCGCATCAGCAAGTTCAAGCGCAGGAACCTTGCACTCTACAACCGTGTGGTATGGGGCGTGCTCTATCACGAGACGTTCCCTAAGCTCCGTTATGGCTTCACGGATGAGATACGCCAAGGCATCCGTCAGGAACTGGAAAAGTCACTCAACCCTCAAAAATCATAAGTTATGGCAAGTAAACATTTAACGGAAGACGAAATTCGCTACACCGTCGATGTGAAGGCGGCAGCAGCCCAAAAGGAAATATACCGGCTGGAGCAGCAGAGCAAGAAGCTGCGCTCCGAGAACAAGGCACGACTCAGCCAGATGATTCAGCTGGAGGCAGCTGGCAAGAAAGAGACTGATACCTACAAGAACCTCAAGAAGCAATATACCGAGACTGGTAAGGAAATTCGCAACCTTACCTCTCAGATAGGCGAGCAGACCAGTAAACTCAATGTGCTTGATATGACTATGAGTCAATTGAAGAAGCAGCAGAAAAGTTTGCAGAAGGAATTTGAAAACACCTCAAAAACGCTCAACCCAGAACTTTATGATATATTGGAGCAAAAGTTGCAAGAGGTAAGCAGTAGAATGGCTGAATTGAAACAGAACGCTAAAAGTTTTGGTGAACTTGCGGCTAGCGACCAAGCTAACGGAATGCTATATGGTAACATGATGACCAAGGCAGCAGAACTCTTTGGTAGTTACGCACAAGGTTTCAAAGATTCCGTCAAAGAACTTATTGATGGTGGCTTGGAGATGGCAGAAACCGCCGATGGTGTGACCAAGGCTTTCAAGGATATGGATCAGCCTGACCTCTTGGAGAATCTTCGCAAGGCAACCAAGAACACAGTCAACGATGTGCAGTTGATGACCGCAGCCGTGCAAGCCAAAGACTTCCGCATACCACTCGAAGACCTCGGTAAGTACTTGCAGTTTGCCCAACTGAAGGCACAACAGACAGGCCAGTCGGTTGACTACATGACCAACAGCATCGTGACTGGTTTGGGTCGCAAGTCCCCATTGATTCTTGACAACCTGGGAATATCCGCAGCCGAGATTTCAGAGAAGACCAAGGAGACGGGCGACTTCATGAAGGCTGTGGCAGAGATTGTAGATACCCAACTTGCCGAGGCAGGAGAGACCTATATCAGCGCAGCCGACCGTGCCGCCCAGAAGACGGTAGAACTGCAGAACGCCCAGAAGGCTCTGGGAGACGAAATCCTTCCCCTCAAGGAACAATGGGATGATGCCTATGCAGATATGCAGCTGAACACCATCAGTCTCATTTCTTGGTGCGTGAAGCATCAGGGCGTGGTGAAGACGCTCGGCATCTTGCTCACAGCCTTCACGGTTGTAGCGATTGCCACCAGCAACGCCATCAAGACGAATATCGTTGTAACCAAGGGTGCTGCCGCAGCGCAGCAGGCATGGAACGTAATCTGTGCTACCGGAACCGGACTCATGAAACTGCTGCAGGCAGGTTTCCTCCTGCTTACAGGTAGGGTTACTCAGGCCAAGGCAGCATGGGTATCGATGAACGCCACCATGAAGGCAAGCGTTTTCGGCCTGATTGCTGCAGGAGTAGCTCTCCTCGCCATGAAGCTCTGGGATATGAAGAAGGCAACCGATGCGTCAACGCTGGCACAGAAGGCACTCAATAATGTCAGGGCAGAGGCACAGAAACAGGTGGTGGAGGAAAAACTGAAACTGGAGAACCTGATAAAGGTGGCGAAAGACGAGAAACTCTCCATGGACGAAAGATACAAGGCCGTGGACGCTCTCAACAAGATAGTTCCTCAATATAACGCTACCATCGACAAGACTACAAAGAAGTTCAGAGCATCGGATAAGGCTCTGAAGGCTTACATCAACAATCTTGTGAAACTCTATGAGGTACAGGGCGCTAAGAAGCAGATACAGAGTCTTGCTGAGCAGCGGGCCGAACTGGAGGTTAAACTTGCCGGCGCAAAGAAGAACCTTGCTGGCGCAAAATCAGCACAAGGTCAAGGTGTTTCTTATACCACATCCTGGGGCGCGGTAGGTAACACCCAGAGCGATGCCGTCGGTCACTTCCAGTCGCGGGTCAATTCGATATCGAATAGCATCAAACAACTCGATACGCAGATTCATACCATTACAGGCTCCTTTGGCAAGGATATCATGAAGCAGACCGTGAAGGAGTCGTCAGAACCGGAAGTTCCGGGCAGTGGCATCGGAGGTGGTGGCGGAAAAGGTGGTGGCGGTCATACCGGAACCACAAATACCACCTCCAAGCCTAATCCTGATGATATCGCATCGAAGAGATTTTCAGAAAACCGACAGGCAGATATCGATGCAGCCAACCAGGACTATCAGCAGGATGTGAACAACTGGGAAATGGCTCTCGCCCGGAAGCAGGTATCTCAAGAGAAGTACGATCTCGCCATGCAGGCGCTGAAGACCCAGCATACCGCCAACATCCTCGCCATCGAAACCTCGTATAGCGAGCAGTCGCAGAATATCGGAATTGCGGATGGCGCAAAGAAGAAATCACTCCAGGAGAAACAGCAGGCGAACCTCCGGGCTGCAGAACAGGCTCATTTCGAGCAGCAAGTGACAGTAGAACAGGTTTATCAGGACGCCCTGGCAAAGGTGATGGAGCAAGGGGAGACGCAGCAGGAACTGACCCTGGAGCAGCAACGCGACCAGAAACTGGAAGTTCTGAAGGGATATTATCAGGCTGCGCTCAATATGGCCAAGCAGAACGGGGAAGATACTGTCCAGCTGGAGAAGGCATATAAGGATATCCAGACTCAGATAGAGACGGAATATACTGCCAAGCATACAGAGCAGCTTGCCCAACAGGCCGACAAGGAAAAGCAGGCTAGGCAGGCTCTCGGTTTTGACCAGCAGAGCGAGTACGACCGACAATTGGAATTACTGCAGCAGGCTCTCGACAACCAGTATATCACTCAGCAGGAATATGAGCAGAAGGTACAGCAGCTGAAGAAAGAGTCCTTCATGAAACAGGCTCAGTACTATACAAATCTCTTCAGTAATGCCGTGACTTCGCTGCAGAATGCCGAGATGGCGAATGTAGATGCAAAGTATGACGCAGAAATCAAGGCTGCCGAGGGTAATACGGCACTCCAGGAGAAACTGGAGAAGAAAAAAGCCAACGAGAAACTGAAGATACAGAAAAAGTATGCTGACGTGAACTTCGCCATGCAGGTAGCTCAGATTATCTCTAATACTGCAACATCTATCATGAAGGCGTACAGCGATTTAGGTCCAATTGCCGGAAGTGTTGCTGCAGCTCTGATGGGTGTGACCGGTGCAGCCCAGCTTGCCGTGGCAAATGCTGAGCGACAGAAGGTGAAGCGTATGACCCTCAACGGATCAGCCAGCGGAACCAGTTCTGCCGGCTCCCGTGTGGCAAGCGGCCGCGAGAGTGGCGGACGTATCGATGTAGAGCGCGAGCAGGACGGCAAACACTTCAACGCCGAATATGCACCAGGTAAGCGCGGATACGTAGACCATCCTACCGTCATCGTAGGCGAGGGGCCTAGAGGCAGGAGTAAGGAGTGGGTGGCATCGAATGCAGCCCTGGAGAACCCTACCATCGCCCCGCTCATCAACCTGATGGATGCAGCCCAGCGAGCCGGGCAGATAAGAACCTTCGATATGAGCAAGTATCTGATGGCCATGCAGGGCAGGGCGCTGGGGGGTAGCATCGCCCGACAGTCTGCCCGGACCAGTCAGGAAATCGCTCCGGGAGGGGCAGATTTTTACGTCCGGACGCAGGAATCTGCGCATCGCGATGCGGGAAATGCTACGTCGGGACGCAATAATGACGAGCTCCTGGAACTGCTCAGAGAGCTCAAGAGAGACGGAATTCGCTCGTTCGTGTCACTCTCGGATCTGGACGCCAAGCAGGAACTGAGAAACCAGGCGAGAAAGTTTGCTAAAAAATAAAATCTTCTGAACATGAAAATAACAAATCTGGATAAAGGAAAGGCCTACCAGCTTGGCGAAGACGCCAAGCTGGAGGTAGAACGTACCAACCCGTTCTTCAACGATTACGGGGAAACGACCTCCCCGCTGGATATTCCGGCAAGCGATTACAACCGCATGATATTGAACTACCCCGATACCTTCGGGATGAGAGATAAGATGGTGGCTACGAACGTAAGCATCGAAGACGGCGAGTATTTCGCCCAATGCCGACAGATAGTTCTCTCGGCACAGCACAAGGGGAACATCTCTTCTTCATTCTATATCAACGACGGGTCCTTCTATTCGAAGATACAGAACGTTAAGCTGAAGAGTATCTTCAAGGACGAGATGATACCGGGGTGCACGACCGTAGATGAGTGCATCGAGTTCTGTGAGTCACTCATCAGAGGCGAGAACGAGAACTATGCTATCTTCCCGGTTCTGCTTACTGATGATTCGGGGATGGATACCGGATATACCTACAAGATACTGAACAAGATAGGCAGATCGGATTATTTGCCTAATGCAAACTACTGGAGATACAAGGATGGTGGCGGCTATGAGTATGTGCCGGCTCCGAGAAAATACGGATTTATTCTTGTCGGCACAGGAACCAGATACCTCTGGAATAAATTTCCGACGACGGAATATGTAAACGAGATACCGATCAGCCTGGATAAGGGCTATTATATATCCCCGTTCATCCGTGCCAACTATGTTCTCAAGCGTGTTTTCAAATACTTCGGTTATGATCTCAAGGAGAATTTCTTCACAAAGACTGAACCGTTTAATAAAATGGTGTTGCTTAATAATGTGATAGACGTGATGGTGAACGGACATATCCGCATCGAGGATCTTCTTCCGGACGTGTCGGTATCAGATTTCCTCTCAGTTTTTCGGAAAAAGTTTCTCTGTGAGTTCGTGTCTGACGAAGGAACTCATACTGCAGATATCATCTTCCTGAGAGATGCGGTAGATAGCACTCCAGTTGCGGATCTCACCCGCCAGATGACTGAAGAACCTACCTTATCTTATAAGGCTGCATCCGATTACAAGCGTGTGGTCCTGCGTGCGAAACATCAGGCAGATAGCGATACGGAAGACAGCTATGACAATATCAAGGATATGGTAGCGAAGAATTCTGGCGCCTACTTCAGCAACGAAGAAGGCTGTTTCTATAAGGACGGGTTTTCCGGTAACTATAAGGTGAAAACCAAAATAGGGGAGTGTTCCCAGAGTTACGATTCCGGCGAAGATGATATTGATACGCAAGACGTGGAGATACCGGAGATGATACCGGAAACAAGAATGCTGCAGTATAAACAGGAATCGGACGGAGAGACTATCACGAGAGATATGGGCAGATGGCTGTATATCGGAGATTACGTTACGCTCAACTCTTCGATGAAGGTGACAACGGAAGACAATTCCGAAACCAGCGAAGCTGCAGCCACAACTCCCGTCATGCTCGCCTTCCCATACATGGGAACCGATTACATGCCTTGCGGAACCGTGACGGCATACGATATTCATGTATCAGTTTCGGATAAATTTGGTACGCATCGGCCAGCAGATCCTACACCCCGGAAACTGTTCGACTATTCCCTGGTATATAATGGCGAGGATGGCATCTTTGAGAAGTTCTACCGGCAATATGATCTCCTGCTCAGGAATTCACTCCAGGAACTCAAGGTAAAACTGCTCCTCTCCCAGTCGCAGAAGCAGAATCTTCCTTCTTACGCAAAGGTTGTGATCAGAGGTGTGAGTTTCTTCTTCAACAAACTGAAGTTTACCCTCGGAGGAAAGAGCGAACCGACGGAAAGCGAGCTCAGAACCATCGCTCTCACTACTCCTGTTAACGAGGCAGAGAGTCTGGAAGCCGTAATGCCGGCGATGAACTGCAAGTACCAGTGGCTAGGATTCGAAGAGACGGTAGAGGTATCTGAGGATGATTACAGGCATTCCGGAGATGACCAGGACCGTACATTCAAGATTATCTATCCTCCTCTCCCTTCAGCTGAGTATGTTGGCAAAAAATATGGCCTGCAGAAATCTTTCGTGAGCCAGAAAACCCGACACGCAACGATGTTCCGTCACAGCAAATGGGTATACCATTGCACGACCGTCTGGCTGGAATGCGTTCCGATTTCGTAGGATATTGTCCTTTGTTATATACCTGTATTATCTTAACTTTGCAATATAATCAAAGCGATTTTAAGATGATACAGGTTTTATTATATCCAGATGCTCTGAGCATGGTAGGCTCCATGAATGCCTTTGAGATATTCAGTACCTCGAAGGCTGATGTGGTTTTCGCTCTACGCTATAAAGGCTCAAGCGCAAACATCGTTCAGCACACTTATACGCCGAACGATAAGAACCGAATTACGTTATCCGTCAAGGATATCATCCTTCCTCTTCTCAGCTTTGAGGTAAAGGACAGTAGTGAACCTTATGCTCAGCCGAACATCATGAAATCCTTTGTGGCGACACTTTACGAGGTTGACAGCGAAGGCAGCAAGAAGGAATTCACCTTCTCCGTGATACGTGCCGGTGTGGACAGACTCTCTGATTCGGCTACCAATTTTCTGAAAAACAATTTCCTCACCTGGCAGCCGCAGGTGAAGGCCGTAACCTATTATTCTCCGGAATTCCTTACCTATTACGCAACTGCCACCAGCGTGATGAAGTGCAAGGCATACATGTGGAATGGGACCGCCTACGAAGAAAAGGAAGTGGTACTGATGAACCATATGAATGCCGGAACCGTTTATACCGTACCGGTACAATACGCCATTATCGCCAAGAAGATAGGCGGTTCTATCCAGCCATCTTATTACGATATCTGGGTAGAACAGGACGGGAAGCGGGTTACCTACGTACAACGCTACTATGCCAGCGACATGAAGAGCGAAGAAGAAGAGTGGTTCCTCTTCGAGAATTCGCTGGGAGGTGTAGACTGTTTCCGCGCTTACGGCAACAGCGAAAATACTGCAGAACATACCCACAACGTAGCAGAAATAGAGGAGGACTCTGAGGAATACCGCGTAGATACAACCCGCAAGTTTAAGAAGAACACCGGGTTCCTGGATAAGAAAGAGCGCCAATGGCTACTCGATTTCTTCCCGTCTCTGGGTAAGTATGTTTACCATGGTAGTGCTCTCAGGAAGATAACCGTTACCGAGAGCGATGTGAACTACGAGGCGAAGGAACTGCCTTCGAACTATACCTTCACATACAAATATTCAGATGCCCGTCCGTACCTGAACCTCACGAGGTCAGATGCCAGCGATTTCAAACAGATGGATATCCATCTACCCGAAATCGGAAATTTTACTATCGCCCCTCGCTTAGTTGAGTTCCCACGTCAGCTGCTGAGTGGAGGGGTACTCTTCCCTGTTCAGGAGCCATATTCAGAAACATGGGGTGTTACTACTGCAGACGCTCTCTTTAACTACTTTGCAAGTACTCTGAGCGACCGATATAGTGGCGGAGGAGGTATTGGCCATCAACACTTCAATATCGAAGTGTTGAACGGACTTTCTTATGATTACGGTTATATCCTATACCAGGGCGACAGAATAAAGGCAGGTATGGCAGACGACTGCACTCCTGGAGGCGCGCTCGAAAAGAAGATGTTGCGCAAGGATATAGACGATACGGCTAAAGGTAAGATTACCTTCGAGGATGTGATATCCCTACTGAAAGGGTTGCAGCTTGGAGATGGAAAGAGCCAGATAACTGACGAGGGATTAGCGAAACTCTATGCCTTCATGACATACAATTTCGTTTCCGGGGCTTATGGTTCCGGCGCAAGTATCGATAATAATGGTGACGCAGAGATGAACAGCCTGTTCGTCCGTCAGTTTATCTCTGCTCCTAAGTTTGTCTTCAACGAAATCTCTGTAACCAAAGCGGAGCAATGGAACACCAACGGCTATGGAACCATCGAGAGTGTAGATACCGGGAAACACATCATCTCTCTTCATCTGGAGGGAAACGATTACGGATCTCTGCAGGTGGGAGATATCTGTCGCGGTATCTATGCCGATATAGATAACGCCCATGGTTCAGATAAAAATACCGAAGGCGCGTTGGATGATTGCAATTTCGTTCTGCATAAAGGTTTCTTCACTACTTACTTTTATGTGAAGAAAATCATCACTAGCGAGAAGGGTAAGTTCGTATTCGAATATGGTAAACGTTCGGAGGCAACTCCGGATCCTTGCGCCTATATGGATTTTGCCCAGTATGGTAGCTTTATCGATAATAAGCGCCAGAGTAGCATGTATTTTTCTTCGAGGGGAAACAGCTATATCGAGGTGCTGGATGGTGTATGCAACTGGGAAGTGCTGCCGCAGAATCGTGTGGCGAGATACGGATGGCTTAGTGGTCTGGCTTTGACTAAAAGGGACGGCAGTATCGTGCGTCCGGAGGGTAATGGTATCTACGTGCAGGATAATATCTACTTCGGTGGCAACATCAACTACCTGCAAGGTCTTTCCGGACTCGATGACCTAAAGAACGAGGCGAAGGCTTATGATGTGAGCCTCTCGCAGTATCAGAGTGTCATCACGGTAGATGATATGGGTAATGTCATTAATGGTCTCTATACTCAGGACGAGGGCAAGGCTACCAAGCAGTACCGCATCTCTACGGCCGTCTTCGTGCGTAAGGGTATGGATATCCTGCTTGAGGAAGATGCGCATAGCGAGGACGTGACAGAAGGCCATTATCGCTTGTATGTAGTAAGCGAGGACTGCGACGTAGAGGTGAAGAACTCTACCGTTTTCATCAAGGGTATCAGGAACATCAAGGATGGTGTTGCCGGAACTGCGGATGATACCAATTTCGATTACGCAGCTATGCGCAAAATGTCGGATGCGATGGTGACCATCGTCGTAGACCTTGAAGGTAAGACCTCGAAAACGGTGCAGATGCCTATCCGCATCCAGCACGACAGCCTTCCATTCATGGTTTGCGATCTGAGCAATGAGAGTGCATCGGTAGCCTGGAATACCAGAGCCGGTAAGTATATCGGTTTCCCTATTAAGACCAAGGTATCACTTATGTATCATAACGAGCCATGGGCGATTTCGTCACTCAATATCTCTAAGGTAGCAGGTTTAAAGACTTCGATGAGTATTGACGGCAAGGCAAAGATGATCACCATTGATGCAGATAATCTTACTGCCGATACCCTCGACCAGGTTACGAAACTGGACATCACGGTTGTGGGCAAATATGCCGGAGCCAGCTACGAGTATACCCGAGAGCTTACCATTTTGAAATCGTCTGATACGGTCGTGTACGAGCTGATTCCTTCTGCTGACAGTATCATTGTCGATAAGGACGGGAACACGACAGTTAATTCCGTAAGCTGTGATGTCTATGCTACATCGTCAGACGACAAGCGATACAAGCTCACTACTCTTCCTGTTGGAATGTCGTTGAAATACGGAAAGGACGAAAATGCTACTAAAGACTTGGCTCTTGGTGCTGGTGTTGATGTAACCTCGGATGATAAGATGGTTACTTTCGTTCTCTACGACAAGAACAATCAGATACTTGACAAGGAATCCGTCCCTGTGCTTGCGTATGGTAAGGACGGTAAGGGTATTGAGTATATCTTTAAGTTGAAAAACTCCGCTCCTTCAAACCCTACTCCTAGCGACTATGCTACCAATGCTGAATATCAGCGCACAGACCAGGAGTTTGTTCCTGATGGCTGGACGGATGATCCTACGGGTGTGGATGCAGTGAATCTGTACGAATGGGTAAGCAAGCGAGTATCAACTAACGGTCATTGGGGACCTTTCTCTGCCCCTGCGGAATACGCACATTTCGGTAAGCATGCGCCTAAGGCTTCATCTACGGACGATATTGTCACTATTCCGACAGACAGTAATGGCAAGGCACTGGCAGCGTTCGGTGAGGATATTCATTTTAGCCTTCGTGTAGACGGAAGGGACTGTAAAATAAGCTCTGTTGTTATAGACAGGTCAGCTACTACTGAGGATGTGTCTTATTCCATAAGTGGTAATACGGCTTCTATATCGTGTGCAGAAGGTGCTAATCTCGGCATGGTTGCACAGACTATAGTCTTCAAAGTGACAGGCACACTTGATGAATCCAGCTATATAGACTATGTGACCGTGAAGATAGTGCCAAACGTGACGGGTGCTGATGGTGACGGATATGAGTATATCTATTATCTCTCTGATCAGTCTGATTCGAATTCCATTACACAGCCTTACCGTCGGAATGGCGCCTTGCAGCCTAAGGGATGGCAGGATGATCCGATGGAGCCGACTCGGGAGAAGCAGTATGTATATGTGGCGTACAAGACGGGAGAGGTAGGAGCGGATGGCACTTTCTCTGAACCTAAGCTCTTCAATCGTTACCCGAAGAGCATTTCACGTATCGAAACCTGGTATTATGCTGCAGGTAGTTCTGATATAAACCAGAGTCCGACATTATTCAGAGAACATGGCAGTAAAGACTTCAGTCAAATTACCTTTGACGATGTTACTCCGTGGCTGTGGATAATGAAAATCACATGGTTTACGGATGGAGACGAAATTATAACCTTTTCATGCGGAGGTTATAAAGCGAAGGATGGTGAGGATGGTAAGGATGGTGAGGATGGTAAGGATGGTAAGGATGGCGATGGTCTCATCGTAGGCTATCAGTCTTCAGCTTCAGAACCATCAGTTCTTCCTACCCCGAAAACGCTTGCCGACTATGATAAAGCGCAGGATAATATTGGCCACGGCTGGACGAAGAAGGCTCCTGCTACGGGAGGCAAGAGCATCGTGCTGGGTGGTAAGATTACAACAGATGAGATTATCGACCGGTACAACAGCAGTACTAACGCATGGGGAACAGAAGAAAGTGAAATTCTGCTAGATGGTATCAAGCAGAAAAAAACTTTCTATAAGACTCCTTCCGCTCTTGGTAACAACGGCAAGTGCATACGTCGTATTAAGGTTGCTAACCATTTCCGTGACAGCTATCTCAGAGTGATGCTGAAGTCTTATTCTGAAGCCAACTGGGACCTGGTATGTATCTCTCGTCTCTATCTGCCGTCTGAGGTTATCAATAGCGAGGGCAAGCAGATAAAGGAAGATAGCGAATATCTCAACAGATCGGAGCATGCCTATGTAATAAGCGGCGACGGCCAGAGTCTTGTTGCCAAATTATCCATGCCTGATGCAGGAGAATATTATTTCTTCATCGGATATTTCAAAGACGGCGGCACAGACAGCTACGGCGACTATGGTCTCTTTGCCTGGCAATCGATGATAGCTCTTACTGAGAGTTTGTGGCGTACCGACGGAACCGTAGATGCTGCAGGCAACATAACCTGGAGCAAGGCGATGCCGATGCAGGCTGAGTCCATCGTTATGGAGCACGCCTACATCGCTACCGCTAACGATACGGCAGTGCCCGCCAAGCCTTGCCGTACAAATGGTATCCTACAGGGAGGATGGACGGCAAAACGGCTGACTGTATCGTCTACGAACCGGTTTATCTGGGAGTCTGTTCGTGCAGGAAAACATGGTACTGACTCTGTTCAGGATGATTGGAGCCAGCCTGTTGTGGTAGCCAACTTTGCCGAAGCCGGAAAGATGGGTAAGAACGGTTGTATCGTCCGGAATTCCGAAGGATGGAAGAGCGGGGCAACGTATCATAATGATTCTGCCCTGACCCTGGAACAGAAGTATATCGACCTGATTTACATCGAGGATAATAATGCTAACGATGGCTGGTCTGTCTACCAATGTAACGTTACACATACAGCTACGGGCAGTTCCTTCGACCCTTCAGCAGTTGACTCTAACAACAATAAGCTATGGGTAAAACTGAGCGATGCCGGTCCGATGTATACACCTCTCATTGTGGGCAAAAATGCGGTATTAAAGTTCGCCCAGGGCCAGCAGTTCAATCTGATGGAAGGTAACAATATCTTTGGCTCGTTCCGATGGGTGAAGGATAATGCAGATTATGCGTTCTGGATAGGCGGTACTGAAGGCAGCAAGGCTACTACTTCTATAACTAGAGGTGGTAAGCTGACAGCAAAGGATGCCGTGATTACAGGAACGATTTATGCAACTTCAGGTCAGATTGGCGGATTGAAAATTACGGATGCGGGGCTGAGTATCGGTTCGTATTCTAGTGATGCTAAAGGTTGGGAACTCAAGAATGGAACAATGTTAGAACATAGTTCGCTTTGGCTGGCCCGTACTAATTCCTGTGTCAGAGAAGTAGCAGCAGGTAGGGCTGCTGATTTGTCGCCAGTTATAAACTCTGATGGTACAGTTTATCACAGAAATCAAAGAGCCTGCGATATGTATGGCTCTGCTTTAGAGGGGTATGCCAATAATAATACGGTGATCATCCGTAAATATAGTCTCTACGATTATGGTACCGGAGATTATCAGACCGTACGTGATTATAGTGACCCTTCTGCTGCGGCACTCAACGTTGATACTGACGGAGGTATCGGAATCCGAAGTATTGGCGGTAACCTGCTTGGATGTATTGCGCAGAATGTTTTATCAATGTCGGCTGCAGGCAATGTACAGCAGAATGCCATCAATAACAACAGAGTAGGCATTATTCTTATGACTAACAGTAGCGCGGTGGATATAAAGTTGCCGAAATACCCTATGACGGGGCAGATGCTCATTGTTATACAGGGTAATAGCAGGATATATTTCGACCCTGTCGTTTCAGGCAGAAGGCTATATTGCTGTGGCAAGATACATACAACCTCAGATAAGTTTTATTCTGATGATGTCGGGCAGTTTAATATTCTGATCTGGGATGGATATAATTGGCAATTGCAGTATATATATCATTAACAAAACATAAGAATATGAAGATAAATCTGGAAAGAGTAGAGGTCTTTACTGACCTCAGTAAGACACAATGCGCAGTAATGGATATGCGCAAGGAGATAGCTAACGTCATCTATGAGCGCGGGCAGGGATTAGCCTGCTCCGTGCTCGCCCATAAACTCTACGAAACGCAGGGCGAGGTGGAGATTGACGATAGCGAGAAGGAAATCTTAAGTCGTGTAGCCGAGCAACTGCTTACCCCGGCTGAAGGCGAAGGAGTTATGAAGCAGATAAAACCAGAATAGTATTATGGCAGCAGTAAATATCAACGACGTAGCCAGCCAGCTGAATACGGCATCTCGCCTTGTGATGAGTACCGACTTCTTCTGGATCTACATGGCTAACGGCTCGCAGGTTAAGATACCTGCCGAGTTCGCAAGGGCTTACCTGATCGCAGGTATTAAGCCAGTAATCAATAACAACGGCCATTGGGAGATAGGCGGCGAAGATCTCGGTGTAGTAGCCGAGGGAAAGACCCCTCAGTTTCGTGGCGGCACGATGGGTATCGAGGTGAGCTATGATAATGGCAAAACGTGGTCTCAGGTAGTAGCCTATACCGATATAGACCCAGACCTGGAAGCTCTTGCCGCGGCTTATACCAAGGTAACGCAGGGCGAAGCTGACCGAGTGAAGGCTGAAAGTACTCGTAATAGCAACGAAGCCGCACGTCAGAACGCCGAAACTACTCGCAATAATAACGAGACGGCACGCAAGACGGCAGAAACCAAGCGACAGCAGGATACCTCCGCCGCCATTACCAACTCAAAGACGCAGACCGACCTCGCTAAGGAAATGAACGATCATCCACCCAAAATGGGAAGCAACGGAAACTGGTGGCAATGGGACCTCTCCAAGCATGAATATGTCGATACGGGTGTCATTGCTCGAGGCGGCGCTATGTATCCGTCATTCCGTCAGCATCGTAACAAGTTACTTATGATTGATTACGGAAGCCATGTCGCAGAACATGTTGTCAAGCGTAGAAACAAGTTAGTCATTAAAGTTTAATAAATATATGGCAGATAATACAAATATCATTGTTGTTGGTAATGTCGCCTTCACCGATCAAGGTACCTGGAAGTCGGACTACTCATATGAAGAGGATGGACAGACTGTTAGGGGCTACGATGAAGGGGATATAGTTCATACATCTACAGGAGTCTATGCGTCACTGGAGGATGGTAACACAACAACTCCTTCGGATACAAACACCAAATGGCGCAGATGGCTCGATAAGACACCAACCATCAAGGCACAGAGTGCAGTCGACGATGCCAACAAGGCAGCAAATCTCGCTCAGAGTGCAGCCAATACTGCACAAGAGCAGGCTACAGCTGCAGCAGCACAAGCAGCTCTAGCAGAGACAAAGGCTACAGAGGCAGATGCTGCCGCCAAACGAGCCGATGCCAAGATTGCACAGATGGATGGATTGGCAGGTCAGATAGCCACAGGCTTCATCGCACCATCGCGTATGAACCTGACCTATCTCCCGGAGATAAGCCTACGCAACAAGGTGGCACAGCGCATCACAGCCCAACTCATACCGAGCTACCTCCCTCAGAGCGTGCTCTTCCAACGTGCCGAGGGCGACTCGCTGGTGGCAGACCCAAGCGGCAACCTCATCGTCAAGGGCGAGGGCACGACCAAGTTCTGGGTCATCCCCACAGCCAACACACCGCTTTGGCAAGAGGTGAGCATCACTATACACCAGCCACGCCTTCGCCTGTCGGCATCGGGAAAGCTACGCAAGGTGGGCTCATCATTACGCATCATTTAAATCACATTGTTTAATCAATTAAATACAGTTTAATTATGGCATTAACATCAGAAGAAGAGGCTAAGGTCAAGGCTATCATCGCAGCCTTCGACGGGGCGCAGCAGGTGGCAGACCTCCCTGCTGCCGACACTTCCTCGACAGACAAACAGATTGAGGTCTACGATAGAAAGACGGGCACGGCACAGCAGATGTCGCTCAAAGACGCTGTAGATATGGGACAGAATCTTTGGTGCGGGCGTGTCTGGAATCTAGACAACGCAACCCCTCAGGCAGCAACCTATGTGGGATCGCTTGAGCTCTTGAGAGAGCTGCCAATTCAGCTTGGTCTCGGTTGCTACCTGGTCAAGAATGACCATAGCCGCCGAAAACTCGACTCCAAAGATCATCACAAATATGCCACAGGAGAGGCTGCAAAGTTAGACGGATCAGAGGGACATTACCAGTGGGGATGGAACCGTAAGTTCTATCTGGTATTCAAGACCGTAGGCCGCTTGTTCTATATGAAGGTTGGACTTACTCCAATCAAAGGTGAATATAACTACACAATCCCTATCGGATCACGTTCTGCCTCTGGCCATGCCACTTTAGAGCGCAGCACAGGTCGCCTCGTTAGCTTCCTTAATACAGGCGCAGACTACAGAGGTGGCAATAACGATGCCACCCTCGACAACACCAACCGCTCGTTCCTCGGCAAGCCAGCCTGCAACCAAAACACAGAGTACTGGCGAGCTGCGGCCAGAAAGAACGGCACGGGGTGGCTCTGTTCCTCGATGCGTCACTTCGCCGTGACCGCTGCGCTCTTCGGGGTTATCTTCGGCACCCACTATGCACAGGCGGCAGTCAACACAGAGCGAGATGCAAACGGACTCTATCAGGGTGGTCTTGGTCCTGGCGTGACACAAAAAGACTGGAGTGCGTGGAATAGCTACAACGGCTGCCGCCCGATCGTCCCGATGGATGCCGGTCTCGACCTGGGCGATAGCTGCGGAGAGACTACCGTCAATGTACTCAACGATGACGGCTCTACCTGGTATGCGGCCAAGGTCAACTCCTTCTTCGGTCTTAAAAACTCTTACGGTCATCTCTGGTATCATATGGATGATGAGTTCGTAAGGGTCAACGAAGATACGACAGTCACCCACCTTGTAGCACCTTCCATCTATGGTTCATGGACAATCGGCAACGAGACGGGTATGAAGGCCTACAGCACCTCCATCAAAAAAGGTGAAGGATGGGCGACCATGCTCTCCATGGACAACCTGGAGAATTTTCCAACGGCCGTCGGAGGCAGCCAGACTACCTACTGGTGTGCTTATTATTGGAATACGTCCGGCGCAACAAGCGGTTTCCGTCTCTGCCTTCGTGGTGGTAGTGTTTACTATGGTGGTCTTTGCGGTCTTTCGACGCTCAACGATCTCGATGATGTCTCGTTTGCCTACGTGTACTACGGCGCCGCTCTCTGCGAAGCAGTAGAGGAGTGGCCAGTCGAACCAGTGTACGTGGCGGCCTAAAGATTTCATGAGTTTGCTGGGTGTACATAAGATTACTGGGTGTACATAAGAGACCTGAGTACACACGGCGAAGCCGAAGCACCCAGTGAGCTCTGCTCGCTTCAATAACCGCCTTTGGCGGTCGGCGATAAAAAATTTTAGAAAAAAGTTCTTTGACATACTTCCATACCGATTATTTTTAGTATCTTTGCAGCGGTATTCATAATAATACCAGGTTGTGACCCTAGGTGCTGGTTTCCGTCTCTGCCTTCGTGGTGGTAGTGTTAACAATGGTGGTCAATGCGGTCTTTCGACGCTCAACGATAACAATGATGTCTCGAATGCCAACGTGAACTACGGCGCCGCTCTCAACTTTAACATATCTCAATACGGGGTGTTTGCTCTCCGTTCGAGACAACAGGGTCAGACCTCGCCCCATGGCGAAACATACACATAGTTCATCTAGCTGGTAGATGATGACAATAGGGTCATCCGGTCGAAGGTTATAGAATAAAAAAATAGCAGACAACAGACATTACACAGTTTCACACAATTACACAGACATTACACCGCTTATGAAAAGATTTGGTAACATTTCTCCACAAGTTGAGACAAATGACAACTTTCGTCGGGCTTTCTATAATTATGCCCGACAAAAGATGTCTCGCAAGGGTGTGCAGAAATTTGATGCCAATCTAGATCATAATATAGAGCGTATGCTTGAAGCATACGCAGCCCAGACTTGGCATACATCAGGATATGTATCTAAGGATATAGAATACCCGAAGCATCGCCAGGTTAACAAGTTGCCAGTCATAGATCATGTCATGCAACACGCAGCCCTCAATCCTGTAGAGGATGATATACGTAACACCATCTACTACCATTGCCCAGCAGGTTCTAAGGGCAAGGGCACTCACTATTTCTACAATCTTGTCAAGAGAGATATATTCAACTCTCCACAGCAAGATACATTTTATTGCCTTCCTATGGATATTCACCACTATTTTCAGTGTATAGATCACAACTTGCTCAAGAGTGAATATCGCCGCAAGATTAAAGACAGAAAACTCCTCTCCTTTATAGATGAGGTAGTTGACTCGTTCAACCCAGGAATCGTACTTGGAGTAAAACTAGCCCAGCTACTGGGTCAGCTCTTTCTCGCCCGGTTCGACTATCTGGCACTCAGATGCTTCGATATCATCGACGACCCCGAAAAATTCCACTATTGGCAAGCTCGCTATGTGAGCGACATGCTTGTTACCTGTCGCACTCAGCAACAGGCTCAACTACTATGTGGGGGGGTCAGTTTTCTTAACGAACGTTTTAAACAGTTCTGCCGTCAGGGGCTCCATCATTATTATCGTTTCATGGATAATATCTATGTTCTTCACGAAGACAAAGTTTTCCTGCGCCTGATGGCGGAGTTAGCTGTCATGCACCTTGCTCGTGACTGGCACCTCTCTATAAACAAGTCGTGGGGAATCCATCGAACTTGCGATGGTATAGATTTTTGTGGCCAGATCATCTATGCCGACCATGCACTCTTGCGAAAACGGTTTAAGCATGATCTCTGCAAGCAGGTGGCTAATCTTCGCAAACATGGGTTTACACAAAGACAAATAGAGCTCAAGGCAGCTTCACGCCTTGGGTTAGGAATTCACGCCAATTCAAAAAACTTATATAAAAAAATCGGTATGGAAAGATTCGGAAAACTCGTTAAGGCTCGCAAATCTCGTGTGCCTTTCGAGGGAATGCAAAAATCACAGCAGCAGTCCATTGAGGATATTATCTGCCATGAGGGACAGGATGAGAACAAATTCCTCATCCAAGTGATTGATTACAAGGTTGACGACTCAGTCATAGAAAAAGAGGTCGTACAGGTAGAAGAGACCGCTGCCGATGGCAGCACTCATTTGGTCAGCAAAGAGATGCCTAAGAAACGTCTCTCACTGCGCTATCGTATCATCGACCATTTTGAAGGAGAGAGCGAGGTCTGGCAAACTGTAGAGCACTATCTATATACAGGTTCCAAGATTCTCATAGATCAAGCCCTAAATGACTTCTGTCGTGATGAACTTCCATTCTCCACCGTTGTCGCAGAACTGCACAACAAGTTTAAAAAGAAGTTTTATAAATTTACTTAACGATGAAAAAGGTATATTTATCTCGCAAAAGTTACGTCAGATTTGACGATGACCATTTCCTGCTTTACATTGGTGAGCAGAAAGTAGAAAACTATCATCCCGAGACTTCCGGTACTTCAGATACAAAATCTGAAGCTTCAGATTCGGGTAAAACCGCCTTCAGTTACGAAGGTGATGAAGCCGATGGTTCTACCAAGATTAAGGCAAAGTCTGCTACTTACGGTGATTTCACGGCAGGTTTGGTACGAACCAAATACAGCCAGAATCAGGTAGAGGCAATCTTGGCCAATCGAGGAGATGGAGATAAGAGCCACGAAGCAGAGTTCGATGCTTATCAGGCCTGGAGAATACAAGCCAAGCAGATAGCCCAAGAAGTTCTTGCAAGAGAACTCTAAACGTATCATAATACGAGATCGGGCTGAGGTAGCAGGTTTCTTTGATGTTTTTACATCATATGATATTCCAACGGAAAATGAAATTTCAAAAATGCTCGACGAAGGTTACGAACTTGAGATGTACATCATCGAAGGGCGCATACATGTAGAGTGCTATCCGCGTGATTTGTAGGAAAGTAGGATTGTAGGAGAAAAATCTCCTACAATCATTATATTAAAATACGCCTTCATACCCTATAAGATCACGATTCGCTTCTTTGCAATCCTGAGGGGTGTAGATGTTTGTAACCTTCACTGACGAGTGTCTGGCTTGATCTCTTACCGTAAGTAGATCGGTTTTTGCTTTAATCATATTAGTGATTCCCGTATCCTTCAGGCTGTAGAATTTATAGAAATCACTTAATCCCAACGTCTTTTTTACATTGTCGACCCAAAATCTAGAGAATCTTTCAGCCAGTATCGGCGTCATTCCCGGGCGGAACTTTTTCCCGAAAAGATAGAAGTCGGGCGGCGCTGAAAAAATATCCAATTCTTCCATCAATGCGATGACATGATTCGGGATAGTAACGATGGCATCATGCCCATTTTTAGTATATGCGCCATTAAGAGTTAATGTCTTCTTTTCCCTAGATATATCCTTGATTTTCAGAAAAGTCATCTCGTGAGGACGAACAAACAAGTAGTGAAGGATATAACAGGCTAAAAGAAAGTGCTTATTCTCCTTCTCTAGATATGACTTAATTTGCAATAGTACGTCATTTGGTATGACACTTCGATTCTTCGGACCCAGTTTTGTAGAGGCGTTAACGCCTTCAGTCGGATCCTTCTGGACATACCCTCTCTCTATGAGATAGCCGGAAAACGATTTCAGCCAACCAATATAGTTATTTCTCGTTCGCAAGGTATTATTTCTTTCAACGAGAACGTAATCTAAAAAATCGCACACAAACTTCTTGTTAAATTGATAGATATAAGTAATCCTCTTATCTTTCTCTACCCACTTGAGCATAAACGACAATTTGCACTCGTAATTGCATTTGGTTCCAGGCTTTATACCACCTTCTTTAGTAATTTTGGCGAGATATGTTTTATATTTATCGCACACGTCACTAAATAAAGCATACTCCTCTGGGTATGACTCTTCGATCCATGGATTCCATCCGTCAAGAAGCTTCTGGGTAAGACGCTTAACGAGTTCTTCTCCGTAAGCTCTTTGATTTCGCTTTCCTTTAATATGGTTAAGCATAATCTTCTTCAGGCGCATTGTATTGATACAAGGATCGAATGCCTTGAAGGATACGTAGCATTCCGACGCCTGATGAAAAGCAGGGGGAGTCCATCCAATTATTTGCTGGATAGCCTGTTTACTTTCGCGATGAGACAATTTTTTTTTGGTCATTTCTCTAATTTTTTAGCGAAACGCCCTAGTTGATATTATATTAATAACACACGCAGAATTGAGGCATTATATAATATATGCTTCATGTAATCCGTTATATATAAAACGGACTCATCGAAGATATATTATATTATATAGCAATTTCTTCTTCAGCTTAAAAGGAATATCGAAACAAAGAGTGATAGTAGATTTTTAGTAAATCCAGCTAATCGACACCGACTTTGCACCGACCGACCAAACTTAAAATAGGTATTTTGGTCTGGAAACCAAATGCTTACGGCATTTTTTGCAAAAAAGTTGATGTTTTGCTTAGTTTTTCGCTTGGCTCAACTGTATAAGATAGTATATGAACAGAAAAAAGGACATAGAACAGTTATTCCGTCAGCATTACGCGAAGATGTACAATCTGGCCAGATGCATTCTTTCGGATGATGACGAGAGCAAGGATGTGGTGAGCGAAGTATTCGCCCAGATTCTTGCCGATGATGTGGTTCTGGTGCCTGGGAGTGAGGAAGGTTACTTGATGCGGAGCGTACGCAACCGCTGTCTCAACCTGATAGCTCATAAGAGCGTGAAGGAAAGGGTGGTGAAGCTGCTGCTGGATGATGCCGATGTGATTCTCTCGGAAGAGACCGACGAGCGACTCGACCGGCTGATGCTTCTCATCGAAGACCTGGAACCGCCTATCCGGCAACTCATTTTCCGTCTGCGCTATCTTCAGGAGAAATCTTATCAGGAGGTGGCTGATGAAGTGGGAGTGAGCAAGGTGACGGTGTTCAACCATCTCTCGAAGGCGATGGACTGGATTAAGAAACAATTTAAATGAGCAAGACAATGACAAACATGAGTAAAGAAGAAAAGCAGATGATGCTCTTTGACATGCAGGAGCATCCCGAGAAATATACCGACGAGCAGGTGGAGCGCCTGCTTGCCGATGAGGAAGTGAAGGAGTTCTTCCATGAACTGGCGATGGCGAGAATGGCTGGCAAGAAAGCCAATCCGAAGGAGGTGGATGTGGATGAGGCTTGGAAGGAGTTTGTTCAGGCACATCACGAGGATAAGATGGAGATAGATGCCGGCAAATCTAAGGGCGCTTATCGCAACCGGATGAAGATTGCCGCATCCATCGTCGGCATCATCTTTCTTTCGGGGGTAGCCTTGGCTGCGATTCACAATGGCTGGTTGGGGTTCTCGGCTTCTGATCAGACTGCGGATAACAAGGCTGCGACAGAACAGTTGGCAACAACCCAGGCGCTGACGAATGACAGTCTTCGTGCTGCAACAGCAGAGAAGAAAGATTCGCTTGATATGAAGCCGGTGGTGTTTGATGATGCTGAATTGGGAACCATCCTGGCTCAGCTATCCGGTTTCTATCATGTCAAGGTGGAGTATGTGGATGCCGGTGCCCAGCACATCCGTCTCTTCTTCAACTGGAACAAGACGAAGACTTTGGAGCAGAACCTGGAGATTTTGAATGCTTTCGACCGCATACAGATAGAGTATATTGACGGTACATTGATGGTGAAATAAGATAGGAGGAAATGTTTATGAGAGATTTTTGGAAACCAATGCCCGTTAGCGGCAAGCTTATCAGAGAGCTTCTTCTTCTCTTCCTGTTGCTTTTGGTTCAGCAGTCTTATGCCCAGCGCATCACCCGACAATATAATAATGTGTCGTTCTCTGCGGCGTTGAAGGATTTGAATGCCCGCCAGCATAAGTATACCATCAACTTCGTGTATGATGAACTGGAGGATTTCAGGGTAACCAAGAGTATCCGAAACCAGAGTGTTCCCGATGCCATCATGCAGCTGATAGGATTCTATCCCATCAGAATGACGCAGGTGGAGGATAATATCATGGTGGAGTGTATGCAGAAGACAACACTTCGTTATAAGGGACGTATTGTAGATGAGAGTGGCAATGCTGCCGAATATGCAAATATAACCTTGTTGTCGCCCATTGATTCCACAATCGTAGGACATGGTGTGAGTAATGAGAATGGAAGTTTTGTCATTCCTTGTAATTCCCGGAAGGTGTTAGCCCGCATCACATATGTTGGTTATAAGACAATCAGCCGTATATACAGCAATCCGGAAATGGGAATCATCAAATTGCAGCCTGAAACGATGATAATCAAGGGAGTTGTAGTGAAGGGTGAAAGACCTCAGTATAAAATGTCGCCTGGAGGAGTGGAGGTTGCCGTAGAGCATACCTTGCTTTCTAAGATGGCAAACACTTTTGATGTCCTGAACCTGTTGCCACGTGTCTCTGTTGATGGACAAAAGATATCCGTGTTTGGAAAAGGCACACCGATTGTCTATATCAACAACAAGCGAGTGAATGACAATAATGAGATTGTAAACATCACTCCCGACAATATCAAGTCGATTTCCGTGATTACAAGTCCAGGTTCAGAATATGATGCCGAGGTGGAGTCGGTAATTCGTATCCGTACCAAAGAGCGGCGTGCCAATGGGGTCAGCTTGCGTGCAGATGCTTTTGGTAAATACAACAAATGGATGTCGGATTACGAGCTTGTCAGCGCCCGGTATCAGACTAAGAAATTCGAGATAGCCAATAGTTTATGGATGAATGACTATCATATTGGTGAGGATAATCACCTGAAAACAGATATCAATTTGCCTGACAAGCATTATCACAATGACCAGCATCTTCATTCGGATACCAACCACCGCTTCTTGTCGGAAAAACTCTCAGCCGACTATTCGCTTAATGATAGTAATTCCATCGGTGGCTCTTATCGCTACTATGGCATGTTGAATGGCAGGTCGAATAGTGCAAGCCAACAGGATGTGTTTCTGAACGGTGTGGCACAGGGTAGCATTCAGCAGAATGGGGTTATAAAACCTCATCTCGGTTCACATCAGGCGGACATCTATTATGTGGGAAAGATAGGGCAGGTAGGCATCGATTTCAATGCCACATACTATGCGGTTAATGACAGACGTAGTGATGAGAGTATTGAAAGCAGCAAGGAGTTGGGCAATCAGGAGGTACACTCAAGCAATCGTCAGAATAGCGATATGTGGGCAGGCAAGTTGGTTGTGAATATTCCTCTGTGGAAAGGAAATATGTCTGTAGGAACAGAGCTGTCGAAGACCGACTCTCATGGAACGTTCCTGAACGAAGAGCAGTTGGTGCCATCTACAGAGACGGATATCCATGAAAGAAATGTTGCTGGCTTTGCACAATATGAACTGCCCCTCAGCAAGTGGACCATTGGTTTGGGTATGCGTTACGAGAATATCATTCGCGACTATTTCTCTGGTGGAGTCAAGCAGGATGATGTGAGCAGAAGATACAGCAACTTCTTTCCTAATCTCAGCGTTTCATGGAACAATGGTAACTGGAATTGTCAGTTGAATGTCAACGAGAAGATACACCGTCCAAGCTATCGACAGTTGGGCAACTTCATGCAGTTTGACAACCGTTTCTCGTATGAAGGTGGAAATCCTGCCTTGCAACCGGAGAAGGTGTTCAATGCTGAGGCAATGATGACATATAAGTGGCTGAATGTTTCCGCAGGTTATAAATACCTGAAGGATGTGATCGAATGGGCCGAGTATATCTATCCAGGAAAGGAGTATTCCTATACCACGTCGTTGAATTTCGACCATAAGCATTTGCTTTATGCTTCTGTCAATGTTACTCCAAAGTTTGGCATCTTCCGTCCTACATGGGAGTTCGATTACAGCCAGCAGTTTTTCGATACCAGGAAGTATGGCGCCAGCAAGGCATTAAGCAAACCTTTGCTGTCGTGCTCGCTCGATAATAATTTCGCTCTTTCAGAAACCATGAACGCAGCTATCAGCCTGAATGCAGCAACACCCAATGCAGATGGATTTCTTATGATGAAGAGTGATTACAGCGTCGATCTGCGGTTTGACAAGTCGTTTGCCAATCGCACATGGATCATTTATCTTTCTGCAAATGACATCTTCAAGACGTCAAAGGAACGTTGGACGATGTACGGACTAGGTTCGGATACCATGAAAGACTGCTACAACTATACTCGTAGCATCTCTTTGCAGGTTACGTATAATTTCAATGCCAAGCGCAGTAAGTATAAGGGCACGGGAGCAGGCAATGAAGAAAAGAGCCGTATGTAGCTCTTGTTAGGAAGAAACTCTTTTAATAAACAATGAATATATGACAATCGGTCAAGCGAAGGCAAAACCATATTGGCTTGCTCTTTGCTTGACCGATGTTTTTATTTTTCTTCAGTTAGATACTCCTTTATTTGTTGCTCTAATATCGGAAGGTCGTTTGTAATCACATCCCAAACAACGTTGTTATCAACTTGGAAATATTCATGAACGATATAGTTCCTCATGCCGTTCACTTGTTTCCAAGGAGTCTTAGGATGTGCTTGTCGAAATTCTTCGGTAAGCATATTCGAAGCTTCTCCAAGAATTTCGATGTTCTTGACTACTGCGTAATACATCATGTCGTCTGCGATAAAATCCTCAAAGTTTTTACCTTTTGTATATCGGCAGATTCTTTCTATCGCCTGGAGCATGTGCTCTAAGCGGTTTTTATCTCTACTTCGTTCTCTCATAGACTAAGATTTTATCACGTTCTACTGATTCCTGTGCAAAAGGGAGTAAGGTTCCTTCTGATACCAAATCAACTTTTCTACCTAAGAGTTCTTCCAAATCATTCCACATGCCGAAGAATTTTAAACCAATAGGTTTGCTCTTGTCCAAAGAAACCATAATATCGACATCGCTATCCTTCGTTTCTTCCCCTCTGGAGAAAGAACCGAACAGCCAGGCTTTCAGTACGGGTTGGGTGCTGAAATAATGGCGTAAAGCTTCTATGATGGCTCGTTTACCCATAATATAATGATATTGTTTCTTGGTGCAAAGATACACTTTTTATTCGAAAGAGCAAGCTTTTTTCTAGTTTTTTATTACCTTTGCATTGCTTTTCCCAAAAAAATAGAAGATTTCTTCATTTTAGGGGTAATTGATTTCAGGAAAGCTTGTATATAAGAGTAGAAACAAGAAGAAAATGACGTGATGACAGAAGAAAATGAACAGCGGATGGAACGGCTGTTCCACGACCATTACGAGCAGATGTATCGCTTCGCCTTTGCCTTGCTCCATGATAATGAGGAGGCGAGGGATGTGGTGAGCGACGTGTTCTCCAGATTGTGGGATAAACAGCTGGTTCCAGACCGGGCTTACCTGATGCGGAGCGTGAAGAATGCCTGCATCAATCTTATAGCCAGAAAGAAGAGAGATGAACGACTGAAACGGCTTCTTCCTCTCTCGGAAGAGAAATTGACGGAGGAAGAACCTTCTCGTCTGGAAGAGCGATGGCAGGCTGCCGTGGATTGCATCGACCACGACCTGACCGACCAGACTGCTTCCGTCATCCGATTGTGCTATCGGGAAGGAATGTCGTATAAGGATACGGCGGAGGAGCTGGGCATCAGTGTCTCGGCAGTGAATAAGCATATCGTAAAAGGTTTGCGAACGCTCAGAGAAAAATTGAAAGGAAAACAATAACCCTAAAATGAAGAAAGGAAAAGAAAATGAAACATGAATTATCTGACATAGATCCTCAGAAGATGGATTCTCAGAAATGGAATTTGCTCCTCGATCTCCTGGAGCATCCCGAAAAGTATTCCGAAACCCAAAAGGATGAACTTCTGGGCGATGAGGAAGTGAACGAACTCTATCAGCAGTTGGTAGAGACCCGACAGTCTCTGGATTTCGCCAAGTCGAAGGAAAAGATGAAGATGCCTTCGATTGATGCAGAATGGGAGAAGCTGAAATATGAGATGAAGCTGAAAGAAAAGCAGCAGAAAGATGAGACGAAGCAGAATGCAGAAACCCATCAAACCGCCAAGTTGTTTCCTCTCTGGAGCCCGATGAGAAAGGTGGCTGCCGTTGCAGCCGTCCTTGTCGTCTCCGGCATCACTTTTGCTGCCATTCATCTGGTAACCCGTTCTCATCAGCCATCTGATAAGAACAATACCGAACTCGTGGCATCCCGAAAGGATTCTATCCAGCAGGTTTCTACTCCTCAGAAATCCAACATAGAAGAAAAGACAGATTCTGCAAGTCTTGCCCAGCTCCCATTGGTTTATGAAAACGCTGAGCTTCAGAATATCCTGACTCCTATTGCCGGGCATTTTCATCTCCAGGTAACTTATCAGAATGAGTCGGCTCGCCACATCCGTCTCTTCCTGCAACTGGAGAAGAACATGAGTCTGGATGATATCATCGAACTGATGAATCATTTTGAGAAAGTGAATATTCGTCATGAAGGTCAAACTTTAATCGTGGAATAAGATGAAAAGATTAAGATATATCATGCTGCTGGCAGGTTTGATGAGCCTTTCTCTTCAGACCATCTATGCCCAACGCATCACCCGCAGCTTCCGCAACACTTCTATGTCAGAAGCGCTTACCATCCTTGCCAAGAGCACCAAGGATTATCGTATTAACTTTATGTATGATGAACTGGAGGATTTCACGGTTACCACGAGTATCGTGAAGCGAACTGCTCCGGATGCCATCCGCCAGATTATGGGCTTCTATCCGATGAAAATGACGATAGATGGCGAGAACATCTTCGTGGAGTGTACGCAGAAGACTCCCACCAAGATGATAGGCCGCATTGTGGATATGCATCATCGCCCTGTAGATTTTGCCAATGTTGCCCTGCTGAATGTTCGTGACTCTTCATTGATTAATGGCGGCGTGACGAATGAGAATGGCCAGTTTGTGATTCCCTGCGGAGCCAGAAAGGCGATAGTAAGAGTAAGTTGCGTGGGCTATATTACGACAAGCAATACATATAATACAGGTAAGATAGGTTCAATTACTCTGAAGGAGGCAACGATGAACCTGCAGAAGGTGATTGTGAAGGCGGTTCGCCCCAAGACAAAACTGACTCGCGAGGGATTCCAGACCCAGGTGCAGGGTACGATACTGAGTGATGCGGGTATGGTTGCCGACTTGTTGAAGCAGGTTCCAAGAGTGCGTGTAGATAAAGATGGAAACTGTTCGGTGTTTGGAAAAGGCACACCGGAGATTTATGTCAATGGCAGAAAGCTGACCGACAAAAATGAATTGCAAACCATATCTTCCAAGGATGTGAAGAACGTGACGGTTATCACGACTCCTGGTGCGCAGTATGATAGCCAGGTCAATTCGGTGATTCGTATTACTACGGTCAAGAAGCAAGGTAATGGATGGAGTGGTAATTTTCAGGCAAAATATGGTTTTGCCATGAAGAATGCCTGGCAAGAGCAGGCTAATCTCAATTACCGTGTGGGTGGACTGGATGTATTCGGTGGATTGAAGTGGTCAGATTCGTATTTCTATGATAAGTTGGGATTGGATGAATATATCAATGGAAATCAGCATCAGATATATCAAAAATCAGTAGGGCGCATTGATTCTAGAAATTATGGACCTGATGCCAATCTGGGTTTCAATTATGAATTCAACGAAAATCATACCATCGGTCTTAAATATAAGTTTGGTTCTGGCTATACCAAGTATTTTACTGATCAGAATAATTATTCTATCTTTCAGGATGGAGTTCACCAGGGAGATGTGAATTATCTCAACGATGAGTCAGATTCCAAGCAGACTCCTATTCATCAGGCAGACTTTTATTATGATGGTAAGATAGGAAAGTGGAGTATAGACCTGAATGCATCTGCTATGTGGCGGACGAAAGACCAGATACAGAAAGCCACAGAAACCAGTTCTGAGTTGGGCGACCAGATAGTATGTTCAGATAGTCATACCAAAGGAAAGTTGCTTGCCAGTAAATTGGTTGTTTCTTATCCTTTGACCGACCAGTTGAACATAGACTTTGGTTCGGAATACACAAATTCTGATAGTCATACCAACAACCAGAACGAGGGTGGTGTGGCAGCATCCAATGATTCCAGAATCAAGGAACAGAACATAGCCGCTTTTGCTGAGGCTGCATGGTCGTTGGGAGATTATTCCCTGAATGCCGGTGTGAGATATGAGCATGTAAAATCAGACTATTATGCCGAGGGAGTGCTCAACCCGGATATGAGCAGAAAGTATGATAATGTATTTCCTAATGTATCCTTGGGATATGACAAGGGCAAGTGGCATTCTTCGTTGAGTTTCACGGCGAAGACCTATCGACCAAGTTACTTCCGTCTTTCCGGTTATACCCGATATACGAGTCGTCATTCCTATGAAAGCGGTAATCCTAGCTTGCGACCAAAGGATGCCTATCATCTGGAATGGGATGCGCAATATTCCTGGCTGAGTTTCTCTGCTGAATATATCTACAACAAGAATGCCTCGGTATATATGATGAAGCCATTCCAGGGCAATAAGGATATAGCTCTGTCATATTACGAGAATGTAGATAAGATTCAGAACCTGAAGTTCTATCTTGAGGCTACTCCGGTGATAGGCTTATGGCATCTTGACTATACGGTAGGTCTGGTCAATCAGTTCTTTGATGCCAGCAAATACGTCAGCGACTATAATGCCAACCGTCCTTCTCTCTATCTGGATTTGGAGAATACATGGGTATTGCCACATCATTGGAAGGCTCGATTGGAATACGCTTACCAGTCGCGTAATTATAGCGAATTGGGTGTCAACTATGCATGGAATTCCCTGGATGCGTCTATTTCCAAATCGTTCCTGAATAACCGACTGGTTGTGAGACTGGAAGCAGAGGATTTGCTTCATGGTCAGAACGAGAGTTGGAAATATAATAATTCGTATGCGCACTTCACCAGAACCGGTATAGATAATACCCGTATGTTCTTGGTCAATGTAACTTATAACTTCAATGCCACCAAGAGCAAGTATAAGGGTACAGGTGCTGGTAATGCAGAAAAGAGCAGATTATAGCTTCAATTTAACAGGATTTTTTCCTCCGTTTCTTTGCCATTTCCATCTTTTTCCTTAATTTTGCAGCGGAAACTCTATAATAAATATATGTAATAGCAATAAGAATGAAGAAGATAAAACAGAAAACGATGAGAAAGATAGGCATCGCTTCGGCTCTGGGATTGGTGATGCTCGTGGTACTGGGCTTGTATGGCGCCAGCAACTATATGCTCAATTATTCGCTCAACTATCCGAAGGAGGAGAGAATGACGGCTGAGCATTGGAAGAACAGAATGAAGAACGAGTGCCCATGGATGATTGGCTGGATGGACTCTGTGTATCAGCACCATTGCGTGAAGGATACCTTTGTCACGATGCCGTCGGGTTACAAGGCCCATGCCATCTATCTCTATTCACCGAAGACTACGGAAAAGACTGCCGTGGTGGTGCATGGCTATCAGGTGCGCTCCGAGGGAATGCTGCACATCGCCTATCTCTATAATCACGATATGGGGTATAATGTGCTCCTGCCAGATCTGTATGGACATGGAGAGAGCGAGGGCGACCATATCCAGATGGGATGGAAGGATAGATGGGATGTGATCAGGTGGTCGGAAATCGCCAATGAGATTTTTAAAGTGAAGAGTGAAGAACGAAGAGTGAAGGGTGAAGGACGGAGTGTGAAGAATACCCGTCAGGTGATTCATGGTATTTCGATGGGTGCGGCAACCACGATGGCGGTATCGGGAGAGAAGACTCCCGATTACGTGAAGTGCTTTGTGGAGGACTGCGGCTATACCAGCGTGTGGGATGAGTTTTCCGCTCAGCTCAAAGACCAGTTTGGCTTGCCTTCCTTCCCGCTGATGAATACCACTTCTGCTCTTTGCCAGCATCGCTACGGCTGGTCGTTTGACGAGGCGCAGCAGATAGAGCAGGTTCGCAAGAGTACCAAACCGATGCTCTTTATCCATGGCGATAAGGATGCCTTCGTGCCCTACGCCATGCTTCATCCGCTTTATGAGGCAAAGACGAAGGGCAGAAAAGCCATCTTCATCGCTAAAGGCTCCGTTCATGCCATGGCATATCGCGACCATCACGAGGAATACACCCGCATCGTGAAAGATTTTGTTTCTAAAGAAGAATAGGCTATTCTCCAATATGCTGGCCTACCACATATCCTGTGGTCCAGGCTGCCTGCAGATTGAAGCCGCCGGTGATGGCATCGATGTCGAGCACCTCGCCGGCAAAGAAGAGGTGAGGGCACACCTTGCTCTCCAGGGTATGCAGGTCGAGGTTGCTGAGGCTGATGCCGCCGCAGGTAACAAACTCCTCCTTGAAGGCTCCCTTGCCGTTTACCTGATAGAGGTCGTTGGTGAGGGTTTCAATCAGCAGGTTGCAACCCTTCTTTCCCATTTCGCTCCATTTCTTTTCGGGTGCATATCCCATCTTCTGAATCAGGAAGAGCCAGAGGCGGGATGGCAGATTATAGGGGCGGATGCTTGCCAGCTGCTTCTGCGGGTTGGCGATGATGATGCCCTGGATGTTCTCTTCCACCAGCGAGCGGTTGCTCTCGTGTACCCAGTTTACGGAAATCTTAATCTGATAATTGTTCTCGTGCAGATAGCGGGCTGCATGGGATGAGAGCTTCAGCACGGCAGGACCGCTCATGCCCCAATGGGTGATGAGGAGCGGACCCTCTGCCTTCAGCTTGGTGCCCGGAATGCTGGTATATACCGGCTCTACCACCGTGCCCATCAGATTCTTGAAAGCCTTGTCGGCGATGTTGAAGGTGAAGAGCGATGGGATAGGCAGCTCTATCGCATGTCCCAGGTCTGAGAGATGCTTGAAGCTCTCCATCTTCGGATGACCGCCCGTGGTGATGGCTACCCGGTGGAAGGCCATCTGCCTGATTTCGGAAACGGGATGAGAGGCAGAAGATGCACCCGATAGATTTCCCTTTTCTTTTGAAACCTTGAAATCCAGAAGCAGGCGCTCATCCTCCAGTTCGGTGATGGCGGTGAGCTGGTGGTTACATTGTATCTTCACGCCCAGTCGCTTGGCGGTATTCACCAGACAGTCGATGATGCTGTGCGAATCCTGCGATTGCGGAAACACGCATTGGTCTTCCTGCGTAACCAGTGGCACGCCGTTCTCCTCAAACCAGTCGAAGGCATGCTGGTAGTCGAATCTCTTGAAGAGTCGCTTCATCAGTTTATGTCCGCGAGGGTACGCCTGTTTCAGGTCGGAAATCTCGTCAAAGGAATTGGTAAGATTACATCTTCCTCCTCCCGTGATTTCCACCTTGGCGAGAACCTTAGAATTCTTTTCGAAAATCGTGATGTCGGCGTGAGGGAAGTTGCGCTTGGCCTCTGTCGCCGCAAAGAATCCTGCGGCACCCCCACCAATAATTGCAATATGTAGTGTCTGTGGCATATCGTATTTTTTGATGATTAGGGTGCAAAGGTACTGCTTTTCTTTGATAAAAGAAGAAAAGTTCCCCTTTTTCTTTTGCAGATACGATAGATTTTTGTAACTTTGCGCAAAAATCATAGTATATCAAGTATCAAATAGATTTATGGCAAAAAGAGAATATGTTGAGGCCAACAAGCGTTGGCTGGAGGAAAAGGCAAAGGAGGAGGGCGTTATGGCGCTGCCTCGTGGTATATATTATAAGGTGTTGAAGCAGGGCGACCCGAAGGGAGCACAGCCTAGCCGACGCAGCATCGTGACGGCCCATTATACCGGTTGGACCATCAATGGCAAGAAGTTTGATTCCAGCCGTGGCGGTACGCCGTTCGCCATGCGATTGAGCGACCTGATTGACGGCTGGATAGTTGCCATGCAGCAGATGCACGTGGGCGACCAGTGGGAACTTTACATCCCTGCCGAGATGGGCTACGGCAAGTTCTCGCAGCCGGGCATCCCCGGCGGTTCTACCCTGATATTCGAAGTAGAACTGCTGGGTGTGGGATAACCCGGATACTTGAAATTATAAAGATCATTAAGATAAGAGAGTCTTGTCCGGCTATAGTCGGTTCAATTCATCTTCCGCACTGTTCATGCCGTTGTATCTTCCCTTGCGCTTGTTGAATTTCCAGGTTACGGTCAACTTGTAGCTCCATAGCTTGTAATCCTCAGTCTGGGAGAAGTCAACGGCATGCTCGTGGGTTCGCTCCTTGAAGAGCTGCTGATGGAAGAGGTCGTTGGCACTGAAGGCAATCTGTAATCTGCCGTCCATCCACGATTTGTTGGCACCAAGACTCCAGTTCTGAGTGGGGCTGAACTTCGTTTTGCCCACTTGTCCTCCGTTGTCAAAACTGTAGGAGAGCGACAGCTGATAGTCGTTTGGTAGCGTGAAGTAATTGTCAAACGATGCATTCCAAGTTGCTCCGTTATAGCTGATTAGCTCTCCATGATCATTTACGGAGAAGCGCTGGTAAGTGATGCTTGCATTGACATTCGGACGCCAGCAGCCGAAGACGTGACCCCAGTTGAGATAGGCCATGTATTTCTGCATCTTGTTGAAGTTCATGAATGTACTCACGTATCTTACGGGCTTGTCCTCCGGCACTTCATGAATGTACATGATGGAGTGGTCGATACGGGTATATCTCAGCATTCCCATGAAGTCTTTCCACTGTACCGAGTAGGTCAGACGATAGGTGTTGACAGGCTGCAGCTTCGGATTGCTGATCTGATACTGAAAGCGCGAGATATAGTAGATGTTCCCACTGAGCTGACTGAAAGAAGGTCGGGCGGTGGTAGTTCGGAAGCTGAGCGAGTGATGCCACGATGATTCTTTGAGAGTGATACCGAACGATGGAAACCATTGGTCGTAATGACGCTCCATATTATCGGGAGATTCCTCCGACAGATTGGTGTATCGGGAGGTGAGATGCTCATATCGGATGCCTGCCCACCAGCTCCATCTGCCAGCTTCACCCTGATATTGCAGGTAAGCAGCCGTCTTGGTATCGTGGTTTTTGTATTCCGTAGTTCCAAGCATATCGGCAGAACTTTCGGTTTTTCCCTTACCTTCCATCAGGCTCCATTCGCCACCGAAGTTGATGGAATGTTTGTCAGAGATGAGTTGCTTGACTTCGAATCTTCCACTATAGATATCGTAGTTGGAATTGGAACGGTTGAGGGTTTCCTGCATCTCGCTACCTTCTTTCTCCGTGATAGGCTGGCTGTCAGAATCCTTGTTCCTTGCATAGTCCAGATAAATCTGTGATGAGAGATGTTTCGACCATTTAGCCAGATGGAAGAGATTGAAGTGGTGACTGCGCTGGTGTCCCCATTGCTGGCTCTCCGCATCAAAATACTTCATTTCGCCATCCGCATCAGAAAGCTTCATCTCTCTATTTGTATCTTCTCCTGCTGGGTTAGGATAGCGATAGTACTGCTGCTGTTTCTCGCTTCTGCCGCCATTCAGCCAAAGCCCTTCCCATTGTATTCCCACTTCGTGTTGCTTGCTGAGCAACCAGTCGAAGTTGAGTTCTGTAGCGTTATAATTTGCCTTGTTCTTGCCATGGCGGTCGGTTCCGAAGAGATATTCGCCATCTTTGGCTCTTACGAGCGCTTCCTGTGGCTGATGCACATTGTATCGGTTGTCTGTGTAGCCGTAAAATCCTGTGAGCGAAATCTTCTTCGTTACCCAACCCAGGGTCAATTCCTCGTGGTTGGTGTTCACCTCGCTCAACTTATCATACACCTGCATCTTGCCGAATATACCCTCGTCTGTTCTTCTCGTCAGGATTCTCAGTACGGCTCCCGTCGTTGCATCATATTTTGCACCAGGAGTGGTAATGAGTTCTATTTCATCTATCAGCTTCACATCGAGATGAGCGAGTTCGGCTGAAGTCGCCTTCTTGTCGTTGAGATAGATGGTGGGTGCTCCCAGTCCGTTTACTTCCAGAGTTCCATCGGCGGTTTGTTTCATGCCGGGGATGTGCTTCAATACATCTTCCAGCGTTGGCTCCTTTGCCAAAGGAGTGTTGCGGACACGGGTAACCAGGGCATCGTTTCTCATCTTGTACATCGGGCGATGACCTGTTACGGTTACGGCTTGAATCTCGGCTTCCTTGTCTGCTTTGATCTCAGCTTCTTGGTTAGCTTTGATTGAATCTTTTTCCGTCTGTATCGAATCTGCACAAACTCCAGATGTCGGGAATTTCCCGTTTTGTGCTGTTGCACAGGTGGCGGTGGCTAGCATCGCACATATAACTGTTTCTTTCTTCATTTTCTTCCTTGCTTTTTGTTTTCGTCTGCAAAGGAACAGCTTTTCGGGCTCAAAATCGCAAATAATCATTACTGAAACATTACGCTGGCAAAATAATCTTGCTTCACCTTATTATATATAGTGAAATCTTCGTACCTTTGCATCGAAAAAAGAAAAAATGATATGAATAGAAGAATCAAACAAGTCTGGCTGCTCGCCATCCTTTCCTCTTTCCTGCTGATAGGCTTGCAGACCTATTGGCTCTACAATAGCGTGACCTATTCGATGGGAGAGATGGGGAAGAAAAACGCCGAAAAGGCGGAACAGGCGATTATTGCCTATCTGACAAATATCGGAGCGGCGGTAAAAGAAAAATCACATATCGGTTATGTCGTCTCGGCATATTTTTCAGACTTCAAGGGTCCCTGTACTACGGTTTGCTCTCCGCTGGATACGGATACAATCATTGGTGGAGTGGTGTATCGCAAGCCGGGATTCGGTAACGTGATGGAGAAGAGAGATACTTTCGATTTGCGTGAGACGGATTCCAATAATTCTTTTGATTGCCTGAATACTTACATCACTTACCAGCTTACCCGTTTTGACAAGGTGCATTTTGATCGTTTCGTCAGTAGGAAACTGGGCAATGGGTTCATCGAGTCTGAGATGAAGACGGGTAAGCATCGCCTTTGGCAGACAAGAATCGTAGAGTCTCCTACCTTGTTTCATCACGAAATGCTGGTGCAAGTGCCTTTCAATCCTATCCAGTATCAGTCGATGCAGATGAGGATGCAGGTGCTGATGCTGCCCATCCTGAAGGGAATGATGTGGCAGATGATAGGAAGTCTGCTGGTTACCATCATGCTTCTCCTGAGCATAGCTTATCTTATCAAGGTGATGCTCCTGCAGAAGAAGGTGGATAAGATGCGAAGCGACTTCGTGCATACGATGATTCACGAGTTGAAGCGCCCCGTGCAGACGCTGAAGATGTGTGTATCCGTATTCTCTGCTCAAAAGACAGATGAGAAGGATGAGAATGCCCTTATCATGGAGACGGTTAGAGAGGAGAGCGATAACCTGACCGCCTATCTCGCCAAACTCCGGGAAGTAATCAGGGCAGAGGAACATATCCCACTCCAGATAACTTCTTTCGATATCCATGCCGCTTTGCTGAATCTGGTGGCTGTGTATCGAAAGAACAGGCAGAAGGAGGTGAATGTTTCGCTCGATTACCAGCGCACTTCCGATAGGATGATGGGAGATAGAGACCAGCTTCTGAATGTGGTCAGCAATCTGATGGAGAACTCGGTGAAGTATTCCGGCGACATTGTCAATATCCATGTTGCCTGCCGAGATACCGAGAAGGAGGAAGTCATGATTTCTGTATCAGATAATGGTATCGGAATTTCGCCCGACGAGCAGCAGAGAGTCTGGACGAAGTTCTATCGCAGCAATGCTTACCCGGATATGATGCAGCCAGGCATCGGCTTGGGTTTGAGTTTTGTGGATATGATTGTGAAGGCCCATGGGGGCAGAAAAATGATGCAGAGCGAAGTGGGCAAGGGAACCAGGATTTCGATCATCATCCCGCAGCACTCCTGATGCATCCGGTTTAACGCTATAAACAACAGAAAAAATGATCAAGATATTATTTGCAGACGATGACTTGAAGTATTCCATGTTGCTGAAGAGTTTCCTGCAGCAGCATTGCTACGACGTGACTTATGCCGGCAATGGCAAGAAGGCATGGGAGCAGTTCCCGGAAGTGAAGCCCGACCTGGTATTGCTCGACATCAATATGCCGGAGATGGATGGCTATGAGGTGGCTGAGCGCATCAGAGCCATCGACCCGAAGGTACTTATCTTCTTTCTCACCGACCGTACGGAGAAGAACGATCGACTGAAAGGTTTCTCCCTGAAGGCAAACGATTATCTTGCCAAACCCTTCTATCCGGAAGAGTTGCTGGCAAGAATAGAGGAGCGGTTCTCCATGAATGAGAGTGAGACGATAGAAGAGGAGGTGTATCATTTCGGAGAAACCACCTTCTGCTATAACAACAATGAGCTTCGTACCCGTTCCTCTCGTGTGCTCATTACCAGCCGACAAGCCGACATCCTCCGTCTGCTGGCGAAGAATATCGGCAATGTAGTAAGCAAGGAGATGATACAGGAGGCGGTGTGGGGTACCGTGAGCTATGCCAACTCCCTGGCTGTGAATGTGCAGATGACGTATCTTCGCCATGCTCTTCAGCATGATGCGACCGTTAAGATTGAGTCGCTGAAGAAAAAGGGATATGTTTTGTCTGTTATTTCTCCAGAGTAACGATGATATAGCTTCTGCCATCCTCTTTCAGACCTCTTTCCTGAATGGCTTTGGTGCCTTCTTTCAAGACCTCGATGGCTTTGATTTTGCTGGGAGAAATCTTGTAGAATTCCTCTTTAGTCAGTTCCTGCTCTCTGCCCTTGATCAGATAGTGAGGGTCTGGCTTGGGGGCAGGAGGTGTGGTAGTGGTGATGATATGAATCTCTATCACATCTCTTTTGGGTGCCGGCAGGACGTTGGTGTTTACCTGGTAATTCTTGATGGTTTTACCAATGAGTTCCTTGCCGGTGAAGTTTGGGATGCGCTCGCCGTCGATGCTGTAGATACGCAGGGTATCTGCCTTGGATGCCATACTGCTGGTTATGCCCAGCAGGGCAAATGCAATGGTGAAAATATACTTTTTCATAAGCGTGAAATGTTTATAATTCAGCGTGAAATGTTTTATCATTCGTTTAACTGTGCCAATGGAAGTAGCTGATAACTACCATCTTGTGTTTCTGTGATATTGATGGTGTAATGCTGCATGTTGCCGTCGTTGTCCAGGGTTGAGATAACGATGTTATCGCCTTGGCGGTTGATGGTAAGCTGCTCGGCAGAAGGCAGGGCGGCAGAGGCTACTTCATAAATCTGATTGAAATCTTCGTGAATGCTTCTTTCTGCTTCAGAAGAAGTCTTCTCCGTATTTACTGAAGTCTTCCCTGCATGTTTCTCGCTTCTTCCTGCGATATTCTTTCTTTTGGCAAGGGCAATCTTGCTTGTCTTCATTTCCTGTGGAGTCACGATATCCTGGGTTGCAGCCAGGAAGATGGAGTCGGCACGTTCCATTTTTTCGTACGCATTCAGGTTCCCGTCTTCATCCTCGGAAGATGGCTGCGAGCGAACCACCTGCTCTGTAGAAACCAGGTTGGTGAAACCAGGTTGTTGTTCGGAAGAGGATGAGAAATAATCCTTGATAGGGAAGAGCAGGAAGATGAGGCCTGCCAGCATCGCCGTAGCGAGAAGAATGGCTGAGAGGCGTACCCATCTTGTTTCGTGCTTCTTAGAAGTTGGTTGAAGAATATTCGGAGTATAGTTCTCCATTCCCAGCATCAGGTTTCTGATGTCGAGATCCTCATCCGTTAAATCCTTATTCTCGCAATGGCGATAGAAATCAGCCAATGCCTGTTCTTCCTCCACGCTGGTATCAGCATCGAGGTAGCGTTCTATCAGCTCGTGGCGATAGGTTATATCTTCTAGTTTCTTCATTTCTTTCCTTTTTAGAGTTTATGACTTCATCATTTTCAACAATGATCTTCTTGCTGCAGAAATCATCGTCTTGGTGCTCGTCTTGTTGGCACCGCAGATTTCGGCAATCTCATCGAGGCTCTTTCCCTCGCTTCTCAATAGCAGCATTCTTCTTTGCGTATCCGGAAGCCTGTCCATCGCCCTGTTGAGTCGCCTTTGCGTATCTTCGCCGATGATGGTCTGGTCGGTACGCTCGGTTGCCGTACAGATTTCTGCGGGATGCTTCATCTGTTCCAGCGATGCCGTCTGGGCTTTGTTGCGTCTCAGATGGTCGATGCAGAGATTCCTGGCTATCGTCATACCTAAGGCCTCGATGCTCTGGTATTCAGAGAGCCTTTCGCGCATCTTCCAGAGCTTCACCAGGGTTTCCTGCACGATGTCGTCGGCTTCTTCGGCAAGGGTTCCTGCCGAGAGATAGCGTTGACAATGTGCCGTCAACCTGGGGCGCATTTCCTGGGCGATATGTTCAAATTCTGTTTCTTCCATTTGTTTCTTTTTATGTGTATGACGCAAGAAGAGTCGGAAGGTAAACAAAAAAATGCTACCTTCGCACATTTCTGTGCAAAGATAGCATAAAAATTTGAGATATAGACATATCTTTTATTTTATTTGTGGATGAAGCGGTTTATTCCTCTGTTTTTGCCATCATTACAATGATATTACAGGTGCAGAAAATCAGTGATGTAACAGCTTTGTAATACTTATGTTTTACGGTAGAAATATCTTCTCCTTACCTTTGCAGTCGAAATGAAGAAAATGTCTTTCCGCATCATCGGAAAAGATTTCATTCGGAATAAAGAAAATCAGATTTACGTGTATATATAATAAGGTAAAAAATGAAGAAGAAAACGTATTTGTTGATGGCACTCACGATGGTGTCGATGGGAATGAATGCCCAGAATACAGAAAAAAGCTCTGTAGAGAAGGGCATTGAGAATTTCGCCAAGACCATGACCATTGGTGGAACCATCCGCTCTAAGTATGAGTACCAGACCGAAGAGGGGGAGGGACGATTCGAGGTGCGCACAGCCCGCATCAACGTGACTGGCAATGTAACACCTCAGGTAAGCTATAAGGCGGAAATCGACCTCTGCGACGAGGGTAAGATCAAGATGCTCGATGCCTATACACGCATCAAGCCTTGGAAGACACTGCAGTTCACCATCGGTCAGGAGCGTGTGCCATTCACTATTGATGCTCACCGTTCTCCTCATCAGCAGTACTTCGCCAACCGCTCGTTCATCGCCAAGCAGGTGGGCAACGTGCGTGACGTGGGTGCTGAAATCGGATACACCTGGAATGTAGGTTTCCCTATCGTGGTGAATGCCGGTATCTTCAACGGTTCGGGCTTGACCAACCAGAAGGATTACTGGACCAAGGGTGTTAACTATTCTGCCAAGGCTCAGTTCCTCTTTCCGAATGTGAACCTGGTGTTGAGTACCCAGAAGATCAAGCCATCTGATGTTACGGTAACGATGTATGATGGCGGTATCACCTTCCACAAGGGTGGTTTCATAGCTGAGGTAGAGTATCTTTACAAACATTACAGCAAGAATGCCTTCCACGATGTGCATGCGTTCGATGTTTTCATCTGCTATGACATTCCGGTCATCAATCAGAAGAGCATCATCAGGAAGATTTCGCCATTGGCAAGATATGATTTCATGAGCGACCACAGCGATGGTACCCGATATGGCGGTTCTGATACCGAACTCGGTGCCTTGAAGATCAACGATTACAAGCGCCATCGTGTTACGGGCGGTGTAACCCTGAGCCTTGCCAAGCCATTCATCTCGGATATCCGTATCAACTACGAGAAGTATTTCTATCGCAAGGGTGGCATTGCCAAGACTTCAGAAAAGGATAAGATTGTTGTGGAGTTCATGACAAAGTTCTGATCATGACTTAAGTTCTGATAATAAAAGCCCGGCAGGATTCAGCGAATCTTGTCGGGCTTTTATTATTCAATTATCAATTGATTACAGCATTCCCTTAGAGCTAGGAAGCTCGAAGTGGTAGATGTCTCTCTTCACCGCCATTTTCAGCGAGCGGGCAAGCGCCTTGAAAATGCCTTCTATCTTGTGATGCTCGTTCTCGCCCTCTGCCTTGATGTTGAGGTTCATCTTTGCCGCATCACTCAGACTCTTGAAGAAATGCTTGAACATCTCTGTAGGCATTTCGCCCACCTTCTCTCTATGGAACTCTGCATCCCAGATCAACCATGGACGGCCACCGAAATCCAATGCCACCTGACAGAGACAATCATCCATCGGCAGACTGTAGCCGTATCTTTCGATGCCACGCTTGTCGCCCAGCGCCTGCAGCAGGCATTCGCCCAGGGCAATACCCGTATCTTCAATGGTGTGATGCTCATCCACATAGAGGTCGCCCTTGGTGTGGATGGTGAGGTCCATCATGCCGTGCTTACCTATCTGCTCCAGCATGTGGTCGAAGAAACCGAGACCGGTAGAAATGTCGCATTTGCCTGAACCATCGAGATTTACCTTGATGTAGATATCCGTTTCCTTGGTGGTGCGCTTCACCTCTGCGATACGGTCACCGGCAAAGAGAATCTCGGCTATCTTGTCCCAGTCCATGCCATCCTTTCCGAGAATCAGACTCTTGCAACCCAGGTTTTCGGCAAGTTGGGCATCGGTTTCACGGTCACCGATTACATAACTGTTTGCCATATCGTAGGCAGGATTGTCGATGTATTCGGTCAGCATGCCTGTTCCTGGCTTGCGCATTGGTGAGTTATCTTCAGGGAAGTGGCGGTCGATGTGCTGCTTGGCGAAGTGGATGCCCTCGCTCTCCAGGGTCTGGATGATGAAGTTGTGTACTGGCCAGAAGGTGTCCTCCGGGAAGGAGTCGGTGCCCAGTCCGTCCTGGTTGCTCACCATCACCAGCTCGTAGTCGGTGTGTTGGGCAATGAAGGCGAGGTTGCGGAACACGCCCTTGGTGAATACCAGCTTCTCGAAGCTGTCAATTTGCTCATCCTCTGGTTCCTGAATCAGAGTTCCATCGCGGTCGATGAAGAGTAATCTTGTCTGTTTCATGTCTCTTATATATTATGTTAATACGATTAATATTTTTCTATCTCTGTAGTTGCCATTTTCTGGCTTTCCTTCATTCTCTGTTTCTCTTCGTCTTGCACCTTGTAAGAGCCGAATTGATAGGCAAGTGAAATGCCAAGCCAGCTCAGGGCATAGATGATGAGCAGGAAGGTGATGGTGAACACCAGGAAGAGGAGTGGGGTGAAATAACCCGGCACACCGAGCGGGTCGCCATCAAGTGCACCGAGCTGTGAATAGAACTGTGCGATGATGAGGATGATGGAAGGCAGGGCTGCGATAAAGGTAGCGATGCCTACGATAATCATGCCGAGAAAACTGGTCAGAAAGAAACCTCCGAAGTGGCGGAGAACGCGGAGGAGGGATTTTCCTATCTTGCGCTTTTCGCCCTTAGGACACAGTTGCTTTCTTGGCAGGAGATGCCAGAATGATACGATAGCCATTACGATAGTGGCTCCGTAAATGATGGTTTGCAGGATGAACGAAGCCATCGGATTTACGGCTCCCCAATCGTGAAGCGGTTTGTTGGGGAGGAGGAAATAGAGTACGATAGCCAGCAATACTGCAAATGGAACATGGGTAGTCCATGTCTGCTTTACGAGTGATCTGAAGTCACTTGTTATGGTATCGTATGATGCTCTCATGCAGGCAGTTATACTGCGGTGCTTAAATAATTCATTTACTTCCATAACTATCTTGTTTTAATTTCTAATTATCGCTTTTGTATTTTTTACCCTTTTACCCTTTTACTTTTTTACCCTTTTACCTTTAAAAGTTTCTTCTGAATTCAGAGCAGGTAATGGCGGTAGCGATAGCCACATTCAGACTGTCGGCGGTAGCTCTACCTTCCGGAAAGTTAGGGATGAGCAACTTGTGGTTCACCTTCTTTGCCAGGTCTGGCGAGATGCCTTTTCCTTCGTTTCCCATCACGATGAGTCCTCGGTTTTCGAGCTTTTGCTGATAGATGTTGTCGCCATCGAGCAGGGTGCCGTAAACGGGAACATCGGCTGGAAGTGATTCTACCAGTCCCAGCAGGTCGCCATATTCTACCTTCACTCTTGCTATGCTGCCCATCGTAGCCTGCACCACCTTCGGATTGTATACGTCGGCAGTATCCTGACTGCAGTAGATATGGGTGATGCCAAACCAGTCGGCGATGCGGATGATGGTGCCCAGATTGCCCGGGTCCTGAACGCCGTCGAGCGCCAGACTCAGTTCGCTGGTATTAATAGAGTAATCTCCTGATGTTGCCTGTCTGAATACGGCAAGCACCTGTTGCGGATGCTGCAGGAAACTTACCTTCTTCAGTTCTTCATCAGTAACTTCTATCACTTCGGTTTCAGCCCCGAAGTGTTTGCCCCGGAGCCATTCGCCGGTAGCCACAATCAGGTCGGCAGGTTGCAGAGCGAGCAGATCGTCTACCACCTTGAAACCTTCTGCCACGAACTTTCCTTCTTTATTTCTGTTCTTCTTCAGTTCGAGCGAACGTATGTACTTTATTTTATTCTTGCTAATCATTTATTTTTTGTCTATATGTGTGCAAAGGTAACATAAAATATAGACATTTCAAAATAAAAAGTGCTAAATATTTTGTATTTAATTTGTTTTGCATTATCTTTGCATATCAAAAACGATAGATATTTTGAAAAAAGAAACGATTTCATTACTTGCCTTGCCGCTGCTCATAGCATCTTGTTCTTCAAGCAAAATGGTGCCGGAAGGGGAGTATATATTAAATAAGGTAGAAGTGAAGAGCGACTCGGCAGGGTATAATGCCGGGGCGCTCAAGCAGTATGTGCGCCAGAAAGAGAAACCGAAACTCTTCTCGCTCTTCAAGAATCCTTTCAGCAAGAAGCCTGTCATCTACGATACTTTGCAGGCGCGGCTCTCCTGTCAGGATCTGCTTACCGCCATGCAGAACCAGGGCTTCATGCATGCCGGGGTGTCGCTCTATACCACCCGGAAAGGAAAGAAACTGGATGCTACCTATCTGTTGCATCCCGGAGAACCTTTTATGATAGGTAAGGTGAAATATGAGGTGGAAGATGAACATATCCAGCAACTTCTGCATCTCGATAACCCCGATAATCAGCAGATTAAGCCGGGTATGAGATTTACGGTAGAAACATTGGATAATGAACGCAGGCGTATCTCCAGCCTTCTGACCAATGATGGCTATTTCCGTTTTCATAAAGATTTTATCCAGTTTTCTGCCGATACGATTGCGGGACAGAAGGATATCGCCCTGACGCTCCACCTGATGAAGTATAAGGCAAACAGTAATGCTCCTGAGGTTGATCATCCCCGATATGAAATCAGAAACATCAACTATCTGAGTAATGACAGCGACCGAATCCATCTGCGCCATCAGGTTTTGCTCAATGCCACTGCCCTCAGCGAAGGCCGTCCCTACAGCGCCGCTGCCTTGCAGCGCACCTATAACAACTTTGCCCGTCTGCAGGCGGTGAAGTATACCAACATCAGTTTCTCTGAAGTTCCTGACAGCAACCAGGTTACGGAGAACGGAATGGAGAGGGACAGCATCAGCCGGCAGATGGATTGCAATATCCAGATCAGTACCAACAAGCCTTCTACCATCGCCTTCCAGCCGGAGGGAACCAATACGGCGGGCGACTTGGGAGCTGCTGCTTCGCTCACTTATACCAACCGAAATCTCTTCAGAGGTAGTGAGCAGTTGAGCATCGAACTTCGTGGAGCTTACGAGGCTATTACCGGTCTGGAGGGGTATCAGGACCAGAACTATACTGAATATTCGGTTGAAGGCAAACTGGTTTTCCCTCGTTTCTTGGCGCCTTTCCTTTCAAGAAATTTCAGAAGAAGACAGACGGCAAACAGCGAGTTGTCGGCAAGTTGGAATCTTCAGAACCGTCCGGAGTTTCATCGCCGCGTATTCTCTACTGCCTGGCGTTATCGCTGGACAGAACCGCGTCATCACCTGGCTTGGCGTTTCGACCTGCTCGATCTCAACTATGTGTATATGCCATGGATATCCGAGACTTTCAAGAGAGACTATCTCGATAATGCAGAAAACAGAAATGCCATACTCCGCTACAATTACGAAGACCTGTTTATCATGAAGATGGGTTTCGGTTTGAGTTATAGCGATGGGGTAGATGCTGTGCGAGTGAATGTAGAGAGTTCGGGCAATCTGCTGAGCGGTGTTTCCAAGGCTTTCGGTTTCAAGGTGAACAGCCAGGGGCAGCGTACATTATTTAATATAGCTTATGCCCAGTATGCCAAGTTTGATGTAGATTATACCCATCTGATGCAGTTTGATAAGCGCAATGCTCTGGCGCTGCATGCGGGCATCGGTGTGGCTTATCCTTACGGCAACAGTACGGTGCTACCTTTCGAAAAGCGTTATTTCTCGGGTGGTGCCAACTCGGTAAGAGGTTGGGGCGTAAGAGAATTAGGTCCGGGCAAGTTTAAGGGAACTGACGGCAGAATAGATTTTATCAACCAGACGGGTGATGTGAAGCTCGACTTGAATGCCGAATATCGCACTTCGCTCTTCTGGAAGTTTGAGGGGGCAGCGTTTATCGATGCCGGTAATATCTGGACACTTCGCAATTATCAGGATCAGCCTGGCGGCCAGTTCAAGATAGATGAATTCTACAAACAGATAGCTGTAGCCTATGGCTTAGGTCTCAGGTTGAATTTCGATTACTTCATCCTTCGTTTGGATATGGGTATGAAGGCAATCAATCCAGCCTACGGAACGAAGGAAGAGCATTGGGCGATTATCCACCCGAAACTAGACCGCGATTTCGCCTTCCATTTCGCAGTTGGTCTGCCGTTCTAAATACTGCTAATAGTTTATAGTTAATAGTTGATAGTTAACAGTTTATAGCCAGGAGTTTCTGTAGGGCATCTTTTTGATTATGATGCCCCTCAGAAACTCCTTACTTTTTTCAAGGCAATTTATCCAACTTAATCTTCCAGAGTCCCTTTTCCATACACATCGGCAGTTGGAAATCGGCCTGTTCTATGAGCTGCGGATCCTGTCCGATGCTGTCCATCTGCAGAAAATTATGAACCGTAAGGGTAACGGTGGCACTTGTTTCATCGTCACCGAAATCAATATCCGTAATCTCGATGCTGGCATCCTCCGGCTTCTGGCGCAGCAGTTCCACGTCAGTCTCGTTCACATTACTTGCAGCATAGCGCAGCCAGCGCTCCGATTCCTGGGTGCAATACTTCACGGCTTTCTGGAAATGCCAGTTGAAGTAATAGTTGGCAAACGAATCAACATCAGCCTTCAGCTGGTCCTCGCTGCCTTCGTGAGGTTTACAGCCCGAAAGGCTGAATATACTTGCGGTTATGCATGCCACAGCTATGCATAAACCTATCATCGACTTCTTCATCATGATTCTCAAATCTTAAAAATTCTATTTTTTTGCGATATTTCGGCACAAAGATAGTAAAAAACTTTGTAATAAGAATCTTTTTTGCTAACTTTGCATGGAAAATAACAATTAAAATGCTGAAATTTATATCCTTTGGCAGTGGAAGTAGTGGCAATTGCTATTATCTTTACACTGATACGGATTCGATACTGATAGACGTAGGAGTAGGAATAAGAATATTGAAGAAGCATTTCCATAACTATGGACTTCGCTTCGAGGATGTGCATCACGTCCTCATCACCCATGACCACGCCGACCATGTAAAGTCGGTGGGGAGTCTGAGTACTGACTATCATCTACCGGTATATACGACCCGTAAAGTACATCAAGGCATCGAGCGCAACTATTGTGTTCGAAAGAAGATAGAGCCTAGCCATGCTCGTGTGATAGAGAAGAACGTAACATTCACACTGGGCGAGTTTAAGATTACTCCGTTCGGCGTACCCCACGACAGTACCGACAATGTTGGCTATTTCGTGGAGTGCGGAGGTGTGAACTTCTGTCTCATCACCGATGTGGGCCATATTACCGAAGAGATGCACGACTTTATCGGCCGTGCCAACTATCTTGTGCTCGAGGCGAACCATAGTGTAGAGATGCTCCAACAGGGTCATTATCCCCAATATCTGAAGGATCGCATTCTGGGAGATAACGGTCATCTGAGCAACGACGATTGTGGCGAGGCGCTTGCCAATTATGCTACACCGGAGCTTCATCACGTCTGGCTCTGTCATCTCAGCGAGGAGAACAACCATCCTGAGCTGGCACGCAAAACCGTGGAGCAGATCCTGCGCAGCAAAGGCATCATAGCCGGCAAGGACTTCCAGCTGGAAGTATTGAAGCGCAAGACACCGAGCGAAATCTATAAGCTGGTGTAGGGCAGGTGTAAAACTAAAAAGGTAGCCGGATAAGGAGTTATATTGAGTTAACTCCTTATCCGGCTATTTCATGAATACGAAATAAACGGCTGCAATCAGGCAGCAGAAGGCTGCGAAATGATTCCAGTGCAATCCCTGTCCCTGAAAGAGGATATTGGCGATGATGGCGAAGACGATAAGCGATACGCATTCCTGAATCACCTTGAGCTGGACCAGATTAAACGGTCCGCCATTATCCACGAAACCGATGCGGTTGGCTGGTACCTGACAGCAATATTCGAAGAAGGCGATGGCCCAACTGAAGGCGATGACACCGATAAGAGGCCAGTTGCTGCTCACGCCCGTTTGTTGCAACTTGAGGTGCCCGTACCAAGCCAGCGTCATGAAGATGTTGCTCAGCACCAATAATAATATAGTATACAATCCGTTCATAATCTTATCTTTTTTGCGGGTGCAAAGGTAATATATTTTTTTAAACCCTCCAAATTTCAGGGAAGTTTCATTTCGTTTTTGTTTTGATATGGTTGTTTTTGGCAGATAAATTTCCGATGTTCTGATATTTATCTCTGAAAGATAAGTGTGCTGTTTGCGTATGGCTAGTAGGCTGTTTGGGGCGAACAGCAGACTAGCGGAATAGGGGACAGTCAGCTGTTCCTATAAGACAGTCATCTCAGACGGGGAAACCAGATTTCCCAATCCTATTAATATGATTTATGTTTAGCATTCTGCAAAAATCTCTTCACTCTTCACCTTTCTTCCCAAATCCCCTGTGTTTATCGGCATTTCGGGAGGTGAAGAGCTGCTGCGAACTCTTCACCCCTGCCAACCTCCCTGTTTATCGGTATTCCGGAGGGTTGGGTGAAGAGTGAAGAGTATTTCCGTGTTTGCTTCTGCTCTTTTACATATTATCTCTCGAAATATGTGTCAATTCAATGATGAAAAGAGTTTTAATTAATTGGCATCAGGATTTCGGTATAATCTGGCAAACTCTTCTAATCTAACTACTAGTACTCTTGGAAAATCGATGTTTTCTAAATCTTTGAAATGTTTATCATCTGATACAATGAAATCGGCATTAGCAAAGACTGCACAATCTACAAACTTATTATCATCGGGATTCTGTGTGATAAGATTCCAATGATAATGAGCATCAACTCTTTGGGTATTTGGAGCTTGAGTTATAATCTCTAATACCATAGTTGCTATTAATCGATTCGTTTTTAAACAAAGTATTTCTTCGTATTCTTCTAAAATTTCAGTTGTAAAGCAGAGACAATAGTCTCCATTCAAGAATCCTTCCCATAAGAAATAATTCTTGCTTTTTCTTGCAATTATCTGCAAGAGACAGTTGGTATCTAAGACGATATTTCTCTGCATAGTCAGTTTATTTATAAGCCGTGCGCAAATGTTCTGACTGCATTTCCTGCAACTTTTCATTGCTCATTTCGCCAGATTCCCAAAGCTTATCCATTTCTCGCTGCAAGCGGTCATTCATGAACTTAACTAATGTTCGTTTCAAGTCTGCCAAGTCCTGTTCTGACTGTAAACAAGAGATAACATTGAGCACCGCCTGTTGAGCCTGATTGAATTGTAATACTTGTGTTGCCATAATTGTAATTTTTAAACATTTCACTCTGCAAAGATACAGATAATTATTGATACTCCAAAGATTTTGAGAAGAATATTTTGATTTCGCAAGAAAAAATGGGGGATAATATAAAAAAGGTGGCGAATCTTTATTTCTTCGCCAGCCATCTGCGCACTGGCAGGTCGTAGAACTTCAGACAGAGCCAGGCGGCTGCTATCGAAACCGCACAGGTGATGAGTGCCTCGGGCCAGGTTTCACCAAGCGTGAAGAGCTGCTTCTCGATGAGCCACGAATAGAAGTAATACATAAACGGATAGTGTACGATATAGAGCGGGAAGGAGATGTCGCCCAGGAACGTGCAGACGCGGGTACTGAAACGGTCGGTTGTTGTTCCGCTCGCTCCCAGCCATACTATCGCCGGGAAAATCAGAATGATGCACACTGCTTCGAAAACACCATTCAGCATGATGCCATTCTCCATGATGCCATCAACGCTGCCCACACTACTGCCGCCAACCATACTCTCTATATAAGGTACGTGGAAGAGCAGGAGAAGAATGATGGAACTGATCCAGAACGCACCCTTTACCTTGAACTGGATGCGATGGAAAACACGGGACAGCAGCATTCCTATCGTAAACGGGCAGAGCATGCGCAGAAGTCCACCCCAGAAGTTGAGACCATCGAGCGTCCAGCCCACACCAAACATGCCATATCCGCATACATCCGTAGCCGTGAACCAAAGCAGCAGGATGGATAGGATTCCGGCGAGAATAGCCAGAGCCCTGGTGGAGAGCCTCCGAATGAAAAGGGCATAGAGGATGTTGCCGATGTACTCGAAGAAGAGCGACCAGGCGGGACCGTTGAGCGGAAACATTTCGCCATTGCCTCTTACCTCGTATCCGCCACCTGGCAGGGCGGGAATCATCAGCATGGCGCAGAGCAGGGCTGTCATCATTGCCGGTACCGAAGCCGGTGTGCCGTTCCAGGTTACGGCTCCCTGAAGGATGAACATTACGAGTCCTATCAAGGCACCCATCACTACCATCGGATGCAGGCGGATGAGGCGGCGCTTGAAGAATTTTCCCAGTGTCAATGTCTTTCCCCATCTGTCGTCGTATGCGTAGCCGATGACGAAACCGGAAAGGATGAAGAAGAAGTCAACCGCCAGATAGCCGTGGTTGATTTCCTGGATGATGGCTGAGCCGGATGCAAACTGGTAGCCTTCGAACACATGATACCACACCACGAGCAATGCTGCCACGCCTCGCAATCCGTCGAGTAGGGCATAATGGGATTTGGTATCTGCAAAATGAGTTGCTGATTGTTGTAAGTTAGTCATAAATTATGATTGTTAATATTATTATTAATATGATGATGATGATTTATTTGATTTCTTATTTTCTATATTTGAATCCACTTTTTCAAGTGGATTCATAAATTCTTTCTGCAAAGATACGACGAATATTTTGATTTCGCAAGAAAAATGGGGGATAATATAAAAAAGGTGGCGAATCTATTTGTTATCTCTGATTTTTGCAGCATCTGGATTGATTCGCATAATCCTTTAAATTTCAGTGTCCTCAACCATTTTCTTTCAGATTTTCTTGGGAGTTCCAATCTTTCTTCGTATTTTTGCACCAATAAGTAACGTGGAACTTTAAAAGCAAAAGAAATATGGAGGAAAAGAAATATCATATCGAGGAATCGAAGATAGCAGGGGATAAGGTCTGCGAGCCATCGCCTGCTTATCGTTCGGCAGCATCATCTGCATCATCAGCCTCATGGGATGAGGCTTACGATACCGATTCCTATCCTATGGGGCGCTCGCTGGAGCAGGTGATGGAGCATTGTGCTGAGGTTGAGAAATACTTGGATGATCCTGACTATTGGATTTCCATAGATGAATTTGAAGCGCAGATGCGAAAGGCAATACCGGGATGGAAATAGTAGAAATAAAAGTTGAAAGGCTTTTTCTTGCAGAATTTCAAAAGTGTGTGGCATATGCACTTTCTGAATTTGGAAGGAAAACGGTGAAGAATTGGAATGCTGAGTATGAGAAGATTAGGCATCGTTTTGAAATTATGCCGACCGGCTATCCTTTTGTTCCTGAATTGCAGAAATGGCAAAAGTATCGTGGCGCCATCATCATGAAGAACTTCAAGATTATCTATTTCTATGATGAAGATTCAAATCTTGTACGAATTGTGGATCTCTGGTATATGCGCCAAGACCCTAGTAAGCTGAACCTGCGAGCCAGCAGGATAATAAGAAAGGATTATCATTAGAACTATATAAGCGAAAGAAATATGGAGGAAAAGAAATATCATTCTTCTCTTTTCTGTCGGATTCTTGAAAAAGTATTTAGGTGAAGAGTGGTGAAGAGTGGGTGAAGAGCTTCTGAGAACTCTTCACCTCCGCCAACCGCCCTGTTTATCGGTATTCCGGAGGGGTTGGTGAAGAGTGAAGAGTATTTGCCGTGTCAGTTATTCATTTTAAAAAGGAGCAATATGATGGTACATCGAGATAAAATATTATGTTTTTTGGTTTTATTCTGCTGCTTCTTTGCATATACTCCTCTGCAAGCCCAGCAGCCACGCAAGAAGGTGGGGCTCGTGTTGGGTGGAGGTGGTGCCAAGGGTGCGGCTGAAGTAGGTGTGCTCAAGGTGCTGGAAGAGGCTGATATTCCTGTAGATTATATTGCCGGAACCAGTATCGGTGCCATCGTGGGCGGACTCTATGCCATCGGCTACGATGCTGCGGATATTGATAGCCTCTACCGTAACCAGAACTGGCTTTTCCTTTTGAGCGACCAGGTGAAACGTGAATCGGAGACTTTTCTTTCTAAAGAAGAAAGGGAGAAATATATCGTTCATATTCCTCTTTCCAAAGAGAGGAAGGTTTCGTTGCCTACCGGTTATGTGAAGGGGCAGAATATCTTTAACCTTTTCTCTAAACTTACCGTGGGGTATCATCAGGTGGATGATTTCTCCAACCTACCTATTCCTTACCGTTGCGTGGCGGTAGATCTGGTAGAAGGCAAGGAGGTCGTGTTTTCATCGGGCTCGTTGCCATTGGCGATGCGTGCCAGCATGTCGATACCGGGCGTCTTTGCTCCGGTAGAATGGAAAGGAAAGATGCTGGTGGATGGCGGCGCCTTGAACAATCTGCCGGTTGATGTGGCAAAGGAAATGGGAGCGGATGTGATTATCTGTGTAGATTTGAGTACCGGTTGGAAGAAGAAGGAAGAGTTGAAATCGGCTTCTTCTGTTGTAGAACAGCTCATAAGTATGATGGGGCAGAACAAATACCGGAAGAATATGGCTGAAGCCGATCTTTATATCAATCCTTCTCTGAAAGGTTATTCGGCAGCCAGTTTCCAATCTGAAGCCATTGATACCATGATACAGCGGGGAGAACAGGCTGCCCGCCAGAAATGGGATGAGCTGATGGCTCTGAGAAAGTATATCTATGCTGATGCTTGTGATTCTGTTGCCTCTGATGATACATTACAGGATAAACGCCTCAAACTGCCGAAACATTCTCAGACGGAAGCTTATCATATAGGAAGCATCCGGATAGAAGGCATCAGCGGAGAGGAAGAAAAGTGGATTAGAAAGAAAATTGCTTTACGGGAGAATTCGGAAGTCTGTCCTGAGGAGATAGATGGCACACTTGCTATGCTCAGGGGACTGAATATCTTTTCGCGTGTAGAATACAGACAGTCTAACGAGGAACCTTATGACCTGGTATTCATGCTGGAACCCAACGAATCCAGAAGAATCAGTGTAGGTGCACGTTTTGATACGCAGGATCTGGCGAGCGTCATTGCTCAGATATCCAATAACCAGCAGTTTTCTACCCGTCATCACTATGCCTTTACAGGACGCATTTCCCGTAATCCCTATCTGGAAATGAAATATGCCTATGGCAACCTTTTCGGAGCGAAAATAGGCATTTCCTATCGTATGGCTCATTATGATTTCGACCTTTATGCGGACAAGCATAAGTTGGATGCCCTGGAGTTTCTTTCGCATTCTTTCGCTGGATTCTATACCCGCGACATCGGTAATTTCAGATTGAAATCGGGAGTGCAGTTTGATTATTATCATTATCATTCTGATATGTTCGAACGCGACGGAAGCATCCAGACACGTTCGTCAGACCATTTTCTGAACTACTTTGCGTCTGTTGTGATGGATACTTACGACCGCCGCTATTTCCCGACCCGTGGCAGCCGCATTCAGGTTCAGGGCATTCTGCATACGGATGACGGAATACATTATGCTGATGGTAATCCTTTCGGCGAGGCTGCTTTTCAAGGAGAATGTGCCGTACGTCTCAATTCCAGATTCTATCTGCTTCCTAAGCTCAAGAGCCGCTTCTTGTTTGGCAGTTCCGTACCTGCCATTTATCAGAATTATGCAGGTGGAGTAGCTGACGGTTACTATCTGCCTTGGCAAGTGGCATGGGAGAGTGCGCAGCATGTTCATCTGCTGGAGCGCAATGTGGTGACTGGTCAGCTCGGTTTCCGCTATCGGGTGAAAGGAAAGTTCTATCTTACCGCTCTGGGAGAGTATGGCAAGGAAGCCCGCAAGTTTTCCCATATTCTTATCGGTGATGATTTGTGGGGAGGAGCCTTGCGAGCATCCTATGATTTCGTATTGGGTCCGGTAAGCATCCAGGCTAATTATTCTAGCTTGGGTAAGAATGTAGGATTCTATATCAATGCAGGATTCTTGTTCTGATTTCCTTAATTGCTGCCCATATAATAAATAAGGTGTTGTTTCCCTTTGCCGAACAAGAATAAATCATTACCTTTGCAGAGGTTTAGAAAACATATAGAATGTATTTCGCAATCTTGAATTTTAGAATATAATAAATAAAAAGAGAGAATAAGATGAAACTGAGATTTTTGAAATTGCTGCTGCTCTTCATCCTGCCTTTGCAGATGCTGGCGGCAGAACTGGGTGTGGCTGGTAAGCAACTGGCTGCTTTGCCTGGAGTAAGTAACGTGGAAACGCTGAAAAGTACGCATTTCCCGGAAAAGTATGTGTTCTTTATCAAGCAGCAGCTCGATGCCAAGGATGCATCCAAGGGCTATTTCGAACAGAGGGTGGTGCTCTGCCATAGAGGATTCGACCGTCCTACCGTGCTCGTGACAGAAGGATATAATGCCAACTATGCGCTGCGCGAAGGATATATCGAGGAACTTTCCAAACTCTTCGATACGAATATCATTACCGTGGAGTATCGCTATTTCGACAAGTCGATGCCTGAGCCTTGTAACTGGGATTATCTTACTGTAGAGAATTCGCTCTATGATCTGCATCATGTAAACCAGACCCTGCATGCGATGTACAAGGGAAAATGGATTGCTACCGGCATCAGCAAGGGCGGACAGACTACGATGTTCTACCGTTCTTACTTCCCTGATGATGTAGATATTTCTGTGCCATACGTAGCTCCGCTCAACAAGGGTGTGGAGGATGGACGACATGAGAAGTTTCTGCAATATCAGGTATCAACCAAGGAAAACCGACAGAAGGTGCTCGATTTCCAGTTGCTCCTCTTCAAGCGAAAGGCTGCGTTGCTGCCAATGTTCGAGAAATATTGCAACGATAAGAAATATGTATTCAATGCTCCGCTGGCAGAGATTTTTGATTACTCTGTATTCGAATACGCCTTTGCTTTCTGGCAGTGGGGAGAAGACATCAACAAGATTCCTGCAAGAGAGGCAGATGACAAGACGGTGTTTGATTACTGGATCAACATGTGTGAACCTGACTATTTCACCAACTATAATGCCACAGCCTCGTTTGATGTGCAGGCAGCCCGGGAGTTGGGTTATTACGGCTATTATACCAAACCATTCAAGAAATATCTCAGTATCAAGACAGCTAAGGGCTATCTGAAGAAACTGATGGTACCAAAGGGGGCAGAAAACGTGAAGTTCTCGCCAGCACTCTATAATCATACGGTAGAGTTCCTGACCAAGAATGATCCGAAGATGGTTTATATTTATGGCGATATCGATCCTTGGGGAGCTTCGGGCATTTATGGCTTGCCTTTCACCAAGAACAAGAAGAACCTGCATGTTTATATGTGTCATGGCGGTTCGCACAAAACTCGCATCTTGTCGTTCCCAGAGCCTACAAGACAGGAAATCATCAGTCTGATAGGTGGTTGGCTGAAGGAATAATGCTTTCATCAACCAACCATGATGGATAAAATGAAAGATTTTTTCAAAAAATATCCATAAAAGTTTGGTGGTTTCAGAAAAATGTATTACCTTTGCACTCGCTTTTGAAAACAAAGTTTTTAGCAGAGGCACCCTTAGCTCAGTTGGTAGAGCAACTGACTCTTAATCAGTGGGTCTAGGGTTCGAATCCCTAAGGGTGTACAAAAACTCCGAAGAATCAATCTTGGTTCTTCGGAGTTTTTTTTGTAATAACGATTACCATTATACGATAGAGGCGATTTTGTAATTTTGCGCCATCAATCGTTGTATTGTGCAAATACTGACAATTATAGGAAATATTCGCCAACTGCCACAACGAAAAAGCGCCAACTGCCACAACGAAAAAGCGCCAACTGCCACAACGAAAAAGCGCCAACTGCCACAATGAAATTGGGTCAACTGCCACAATAGAATGGAAAAGCAACAAAGTTTAACTGTTTTATTTGCTTGATATTTGTTTCTTGAATAGAGATAGAGGTGCCTCTATCATATATTAATAAACTTCATAAATTCACAATCGTTATGTCAAGAAACAAGAAAACATCAGAGTCTTTATTCCAGTTCATGAACCTCCTCATCGCCCTGTTGCTGAAGAACGGGCAATACCGCACCTCGCTGCATTACAAGGCATCCCTCAACAGCTTTAAGCGATACCGTGACAACAAGGATATTGCCCTAAAAGAGATAGATGCAGAAGTGATGCGCTCGTATGAGGCGTACCTGCATCATACGGCGGAGGTATGCAAAAACACCAGCTCCTTCTATCTCCGCATCCTCCGTGCCACCTACAACAAAGCTGTGGCAAAGGGACTGACGCCACAGCAGCATCCCTTCTCGGATGTCTATACCGGTATTGCCCAAACTCGCAAGAGAGCCATACCTACAGAGAATGTCAGCCAGATCAAGAGTCTGCAATCTGTCAAGGATCTCAATCCCAAGGAAGAGATGGCAAGAGATACATTCCTGATGAGTTTCTATCTGCGTGGTATCTCTTTCATCGACCTGGCTCATCTCCGCAAATCTGACCTCAAGGACGGTTATCTTCATTATACAAGAAGAAAGACAGGACAGCGTCTCACCATCCGATGGGAGAAGGAGATGCAGGAGTTGTTGGAAAAGTATCAGGCGCAGACCGCCTCCTCATCTTATCTCTTTCCTTTCCTTGTTGATGATGGAAACAAAAGACAGGATAAAACTATTGACAAAAAGCAGGATGAGGCACGCCTATATCACAATGCGGAAGCGCGTATCTCCTACCACCTCAGAAAGTTTGGAGCTACGATAGGCATCAAGGGCAAGCTCACCCTCTATGTTGCCCGCCATTCCTGGGCAACGACGGCAAGAGATAATCATATCTCTATCTCTGTCATCAGCGAGGCATTGGGACATCATTCCGAAACCACCACACAAATCTATCTCCGTTCCATCAAAAGCTCAGAAGTAGATGATGCCAACGCCAAGATACTGGCAGCCCTATAAGCCACAAAAAAGAATAAAAAGAGGGATTTTGTAAAATGAACCAAAATGAACCAATTTTTCTGAATCTTTATATAAGAGACACAGAATCTCCTTGCAAAAATACGAAAATTGTTGGAAACAAGCAAATTATGCGTGTTAAAAAATTAATATCATTCTACGAAATTCTACATTTTTTCAGCATTCTTTTCGTACACAATCTTCTAAGTCGTTGATTGAAAGAATGTTTTTCGGTTTTCTGTGTCTCTTATATAGAGATTCAGAAGAACGGGAGTGATTGAGGGAAGGATTTTGAGGACAAAGGAATCGGACAGCTAATCATTCCAAGGGTTGCAGACTATCATGCTCTTGGATCAGGAGTACGTCTGTGATTAGAGGTTTCCGTTATTGGAAATAGACTAACCAACCCTTTCTTGCCAAGTGTTTTGAAACATGATTTCACGACACGGGGGAATGAGAAGTACACCCTGATCAAAATAGAAAAAAATAAACAATGATACAAGCAGACAACGAGGAGAGTTGGTACGCATTCAAGATATTTTTTGGGAAAGGAAAGCCTATCAAGGCATATTTCGTTGCCAAAGGGATAGAGCATATTTATGATGTGAAACAAGAATATTGGGACAAGAATAAGAAAAAGAGTCTGGTGAAGGAAGTTCCTATTATGCCATCTCTCATTCTTTTCCGTACTACGAGAACAGAAGCCGAAGAGATTGAACGCAATTTTCTCAATAAAGTGATGCTCTATCGTGGCAAAAATTCTGAGAACTTGAAAGAACCTTCTAAAATTTCAGAACGTGAAGTGAAAATCTTCAATATTGTAGCAACTTCTGGTGTTGAAGGACTGGATTTTTACGATGAGTATAATCCCAAGTTTACCAAAGGCGACAAGTTCCGAGTCATTGAAGGTCCTTTGAAAGGAGCGGAAGGCTATGTCGTCCGTATCAAAAAAGATCATAAACTTTATGTGAGTATCAAGGGGTTGTGTGCTGTTACGACAGGATATATTCCTAAAGCATACTTGCAAAAAATCGAATAGAGTATATGGAAATGTCAGATATTAAGCAAGTGTTACTGGCGAGGAAAAGTACCTCGCCAGTAACAGAGTATTAATCGAGATGATGATGAGCAGCCCAGCTGCCCGCATCCAGACACGGACACTCTTTGGGAGTAGTCCCCGGCAAATCCCGATGCCCCACAATCTTCGCTTTCGGAAAGAGAATCTTCAGATTCCTGAAAAGGTCAATGAGTCTCGTTTCCTGCTCAGTAGTCATGGTGTTGCAAGGCTTGCCTTGCTCATCGAGCCCTCCCTCATAGCAGATGCCGATAGAGCATCTATTATAAGGTCTGGCATGAGCCCCCACCTCCAGCAGCTTACGGTGCTGCGTCATCGTACCATCCTTACGGATGTAGAAGTGGTAGCCGATGTCATAAAACCCACGAGCCTTATGGTCACGGCGCAGCTGTTCCACACTATAGTCCTCATTGCATCGGCTAGCCGAGCAATGCAAAACCAGATATTTAATGTCGTCAGTCGACATATATTGACTTTGTCTCATAATTAATAATTCAACATTTAACATTCAACATTCAACACTCAACATTCAACACTCAACATTAAAGCATAGCATTTGCGCATGAGCTTACTCCCAGTGCAGTAAGAGCTGCAATCAAAGCTTGAACAGCAGCATTCAAAATTGAAACCCAAGAAATCTTCTTGGAACCATCATTAAAATTCTTCATAATCAGAAATGTGTTTAAAAGTGAAACATAAGTTTGAAGGGGTGACCACACCCTGCACTATGCAGGATGCAGTCACAGGGAGAATCCTACTCCAGGCCATCACCGCCACCGTCGGTGCCAGAGTCGGTACTGCTTCCACCGCCAGGGTTTGGTGTATCACCACCATCACCCGATGGCTTGTTGTCACTCTTGTCGTCCTTGGTAGGCTTCTTCTTCGCAGCCTCCAGGTCAACGGTAGTCTCGTTCGCCTTTTCAGCCTTAAGCAAGGCAGCTTGACCAGCACGGCTTGCCACGAGCTTGAACTCAGCTTGTCCAACAAGATTCTCAAAGTCCACACCAGGGTTGAACTTGATGTTCACCGACTTGATGTTTTCCTCGGTAAACTTTTCCAGCGACTCCGCACCCTCACAGTTGATGGAGATGCTAAAGACACCAAACTCACCGAGTTTAATCTTGTTGCCGTTGAGTAGTTGCTCTACAATGCAGTCACACATGTCCGACAGGATGGCTTTCACCATACCTCGGCTGTAGCCAGCGTTATGTGATGCAATGTGCTTGCAAAACTTGTTCAAGTCCCAGATTTCACGAACTTGGTTCTTGGCATAAGCCTTTTGAGGCTCCTCTGGTTTGATAGGATTACCCATCATGTAAATAGAATACTCAATCATAATCGATTCCTTTCTTTTAAATTGTTAATACTAAAATTGACAGCTACTCCAAACTTCGAATGTCGAGCACCCCGGGTATTGAATTCTTCACTCATCACTCTTCGTTCTTCGTTTAAGCTGTTGCAAAGATACAACATCCGTGGTTCGAAAACAATCCCGTTGAAAGGCATTGAAAAACGTTGAATATCTATTGAAAAAGGTTAAGAAAATCATTAAGAAATCATAGCCAGCAAGTCATTTTTTACTTTTTTACCCTTTTACTTTTTTACCTTTTTACTTTTTTACCTTTATACGATGTCAGATGTAACTTTCAATATATACGGAGGCAATAACCAAATCCTCCCCAACGCTACAAAGGCAGAGCAAAACTTCTATGGCGACCAGTTCGCAGAGAAGACGCTTGCCAAGGGTGGCGAAGCACCTCAACCTCTCACCGAGGAAGAACAGGCTTTGTCTATATATATAAATAAGGTGGAATCCTTGCGAGGCTACATCACCCTCCTTCGTTCCTGCAAGACTGCGAGAGACCTGGGCGAGGTGGTGGCAACCATGCGACAGCAAGAGCCATCCCTCACCGATGAGCTGATAGTGAAGCAGAGTTTCATTTCCCTTCTCCTTCCCTTCGTTCCGAAATGGGAGAAAGGGCAGACCATCGACAACATCCGGGTAGCAATCAATACAGCCTGGACGGCCCGCAAAAAGACTATCCGTCAAGCAGGTCGCTAAAACACCCCCAAAAAAGTATCTTAAGATACATGGGCAAGTATCCTAAGATACTTCGCCAAGTATCCTAAGATACTTAGGAAAGTATCCTAACCCTCTTTCTAAAATTAAAATTTTAAAATGGCAGATACATCATTTGATATCAACAACGGAGCCAATCAAATAGCTCCCAATGCAATGACTCAGAACCAATATTTCTATGGTGAGGAATTCGCTCGCAAAATATTGGGAAGCAAGGATAAGCCACTTAGTCTGGTAGTGCTCGGTGCTGGAGTGGATGCCACAATAGGCTTGCCGACATCAGCCGACCTTATACCTCGCATTGTCGATTTCTTGGAAACCGATGAAGGCAAGACGCTTGATGCCATTTTGCGCAAGGCAATAGGCAGAGTACATTTCCACTTCGACAAGTTTGTGAGTACAGCCATCGACCGTTTGGCAAAAGACTTGGATAAGGAGATTGTTTCCATTTGCTATAATATCAACGACGAGCTTGCCAACAACGCAAGCCTTGATGAGTCACAACGTAAGTTGGGTATGCTTATCGTTCGCCTTTTCAAAAAGGTGTTGGACTTCAAGAAAGGAGCTGAGATAGATGCTGAGACGATGAACTTGATAGAAGAGGTGTTTGATACGGTTGTAAAAGATGATAGCATCATAGATTTAAGCCATCTCAACTATACCGACACATTCAAGAACATCATCGTGGAGATACTTCAGAAAAGCATCCATGAGTCGAACAATCCCATCTTGCGCCATATCTATAAGAATATGCTCGATATAGAGCAACTGCTCGCAGGGTATTTCTATGGATTTTATACGGGGCAAAACAGTTATATCCGCGATTATCTATACATATCCTGGATTCTATGGGCATACTTGGTAAGCGAGGAGCAGCGAAAGGCGCAAGAGAATGTGGCTGTAGAGAACAAAGACAACCACACTATTTACGACCAATTGGACGGAAAAGACTGCCAAGTCATCACGTTCAACTATACATCGTATGCTTCCCAAGCCTCTCCGACTGCTCTCTATTTCCATGGCTCACTCAAAGAGTATGTAGATGTAGAGAACAAGAACGATTTTCTGCATGATGATTTAACGACCATTGATTTAGAAGATTTCTTTAAGAATCAACTTGCAGCCGAGATAAGTTTTGATCCAGCCCACAAGTCTATACCCATCCCATCATTCTTGCCACCATTAAAGTTGCGCCCTGTCATATCCAAGCATTATATTGATACATGGTATCATGCTTCTCAGATGGTGCTGCGTGCTAGTAAGATCATCATTCTTGGCTATTCATTCTCTTCTGCCGACAACTATTTCTGTGATATGTTGCGAGAGAACCACGATGCACAAATCATCATTATCGACAAGAACATGGAAACTGCAAGTCGCAATGTGTGTCGTTGCCTCCAGTTGGATGCCAATCGCTATACCAGGCAAATAAAGGATGGGCATGAGATACGCAAATACAACAATCGAGTGACGATTATTGGAGCAGACTTGTCGGATGTTAATTTGGATGATGTGTGAGACATTAGGATATGAAGCAAAAACTCCCCCAAAAATTTGGTAGTTTCATATAAAAACCTTATATTTGCAGGCAAAAAAGGAGATACAATTATGAACACAATAGCAATTGACA
>ERZ835080.69-NODE-69-length-117254-cov-3.976391_pt1 | contig 117254 bp, 92 predicted proteins | sample MGYA00519688_ERZ835080 | MGnify/ENA primary metagenome ERZ835080 (study PRJEB31850, sample SAMEA3708770) | human gut metagenome | biome: human gut; feature: human-associated habitat; material: faeces | place: China | collected 2014 ... | reverse complement strand
AAAAGACCCCTTTGTTCCGCTCTTTCACCACCGACACCGAATACGTACATATTGTAGTGATATACAGTAATTTAAGTAACAATTGATTCTATCAATTACTCTGCATATTGAATAAAACACCCATATTGTCATTGTTTTCTTTTCGGCCGCTTCATTTTTTCCAGTAAAGCATCTGTCAGACTATCCAAAAAGGGAGTAGGATCATTTCTCAAACTCATATCATTGAAGGTTCTTGAGAAATTAGAATTCAATTCGACATTGAAAACCTTTTGTATGTAATTGGCTAAACGCGTAAGAGGAGTATGTCCGAAAACACCTTTTGCATGCAAAGCAAAAATTAGTTCGCACAGATCTGTCTTACTTTCTGTCCAGGTCAATCTTGCCTCGGCGCGGTATGCAATATCAGATTCTTCGAGATGCAGTAACTCTCCAATTAGATATTGTTGTAATAAATCATAAGCCAAAATCTTGGCGACCATAAAATCTCCTTCCGTAGAAAATTGAGGATCTCGTTCAAAAGAGAAACTGTCAAGATACATATTCGAGACTGGTTTAGCCCCTCTCACGAAATAGATTTCGTCCATATAGGTCGCTCCACTTCGATAATAACGATAAAAATCGAGGTGTTTATTGATGTATTCTTGTATATGCTCCAATTCCCATTGAAAATAGTTTTGATTATTTGTCATTCCACCTAACGGACGATTCAATTCAAGATTATAGACTTTGCGATAGTAAATCAACCGGCAGTGAATTCGAGGTTTAATCTCTTTGAAAAATAAAATCTCTTCACGCATATCTTTGAAGCTATAAGTCTTGATAAATGCTTTCAATCCTCCAATCGCCTCTTCAAGTTTATTCGAAATCGACAAGGAACGGTTCATTAGATTTATTTCTTCAGATTCTACTTCTCGTATATAGAGATTGATCTTTGCTTCGAGTTCTTTAATATAGTGTATCATATCACAACGTATTTGATGAATTATAATAATCCGCCACATTGAAAAGCGCATCTGAGGGTTGATAGTATCGGGCGGGAAAGACACTATGCGAACCAGATAACCATTGCGCCCCGATGCGATTTCACATCGGGGCGCAATACATTAAACTGGTATCTATAATGACAAGACGCTTTTCTCTGGTGGTCAAACACCTATATATCAAAAGAAAACATAATATCACCTCTGATAATCCACCTTTCCGTATCTTATCCGAGTTGTGACCTTTTACATGCTCTATTTCAAAAACTACGTGATCCTACAAATTATCAATTAATAATCCTTACATGAGGCTATAGCTTCTCCTCAATGCGCTGCCTTACTCTACTAACAATAGAACATTTGTTGCATAATATGTTACTTACAGCCGACCAATATGAAGTTGACGTTAAGAAGGAATGGATATATGAGCGGAGCAAGGCTTCCGTGTTTTGTTCCGGATATGCCACAACCTATTAAACTCGTCTATAACAATACAGCATCGTTTTTTAGTAGATTGTAAATAATTAAATATCTCTTTGAGAATAGATTCCCCGCATGTAAGCACTAGCGCAATGATAACCTCATGTTGTTCAGCCATTTTTACCAAAAGTAAACACAGAACGACAACTTTTAATAAAACGCCCAACTCGATCAAATGCCTGCTGTTAAATTAAATCTAACTTTCCGAGTACAGTATTAGCAAAAAGCCAAATAAAATCGTCCACAAAATACGTGAGACATAAATATCTACGTAGAAAGTCACCATACTTCGATTGCTACGTATAAAGTTAATGAAAAATATATTGTATTAAACCGGTCTTTCCAATACGATGTACCACTCAGCACACAAATACAAAAACGCAGGCTAATGGAATGCCATTCAAACCCGTTCTCATACCTTGGGCATACCAATCTCCATTCGACCTTAGTTTATGCAAAAATCACCGATTAGAAATTTATTCAGGATATGGATCAATTGTATATTAGAGGGTATCAGCATCATGATTTTCACCGCTAACACGCTGATCAAAGTCTTCAAGAAAGAGCGGGCATTATCCGACATATACTTTTTACACTCCCTGAAAGAGATTATAGCAGACAAAAAGCGCCAGGGAGTATCGCGTAAAACCATTGAGAAATACACGCTGCTGTCTAACCGCCTGCAGTCATTCATACTCCTGAAATATAAAAAAACGGATCTTTCAGTCAACGAGATCAATGATATTTTCATCATATCATACAGACGATATCTGAAAAGGACTTTTCAATATTCTCAGATTTCACTGGAAAAACTCATGCAATTATTTCAATCAGCAAGAACCACAATTCTTGAAATGCATTCTGTCGTTACTCCCTGATAAATCAATATGGGAGTAACACATGTAATTTATCCTGTTAAAATTAATTGTCAATCACACTATGAAGTAAAAGATTGAAAATGACTGAATAGTTTTTAGTGGATTTGTTTCTTATGATGATTACTATATTAATTCAGCACAAATAAACCGCACAGTCCGAGATGGTTTGAAGTGATAGGTGGGTAAATTGGATAACTTTATTACAATAATTCCATTTCGATAGGCATTATTTCACCCAAAGGCGTTTTATGAGATTCCTCTGCATATATCGCAAACGATAAATATAATAAAGCTGAGCGTGTTAGTCTTAATAATCGCATCGTTTTATCATAGAAAGCATCTTCTTCTATTTCATAAGTTTCCGGCGCCTCATTCCAACACGGATTTTTCGCTTCTACGACCTTAAAAGATTTATGTTCGATGTAATTTCGAATTGTTGCAATTTCTTTTGCTTCAGGCTCAATGGGGGAACTGTTTTTTTCATACAAATCTTTGCTTAACCAAAAAAGTCCTTGTAAGGCTACATTGTATGTATTAAAAATATCTGTTCTTATTGGATTTTTAACATTTCCGCTTTCATGCCAAATGTTTCGAAAGGTAACCTTGTTCTTATCAATATCCAAATTTAAATAGATATTGAGTAGATAGGCTATTTTATCAAAGATCGAATAACATAACCGGAATGCAATCTTTACTTTCTCAATATTTATTGAATATAACGGCAGATCGAAAACTCTGTACAGCGTAACCTCTCGATCCGAAAAATGAGTCCCGTCATGATAGACTCCATCATAAAAAAAGAACCGAGCAGTAACAAACTCCTGTTTAATCTGATTGAATAGGGATTGATATATAAGTTTGTCCTCTCTTTTGAGAGTCATTGTCGGCGTGTGTAAAATATCGCGAGCCACAATGTTTTGCTGAATAACATCATTTAGCGGATTCAAGAATAGAACATTGTCAATACACCACAGGCGGTAATCCATATCTTCATCAGAGCAATCTTTTAAAATATCCGGATACACCTTATAGTCATCCCATGATGCTAAGGGACAGCTGTTGGCTATATGATTCGCCAACTCGCGAAACCCCTTTTCGACATCGGAATATACATCCTTTTTCCCTAAAGCCTCCAATAAATACTTACGGGCGTATTGTAAAAAGATGAACTGATGACCTGCATCGAATATCTCCCTGGCATAACGATATAGGCCGTATCCTTTATTCCCCAATGCCATACCGAAATCAGGATTGATCCTCAAAGCCCAATTAAAATAATATTGAGCTCCAACATATCGTCCAATATGACTAAAAGCACATCCAAGATTAGTCAATATTTGACATGCATTTATTTCGTCTGTGTCATCTATGAAATTCAAAGCGACTCTCAAATGATAAATTTCTTTCTCATACTCCATAGAAGACAGTCCCGCTTTTTTCGGAGAATCATACTTCAATAACAACACATAACTCCATCCGTTTGCAACAAAATAATGAAACCTACATAGTTCACTTTTATTAAATCGGCTTATATCAACCTTTGTCGACAGCTCTAATCCGTCCTTGAGTGCAGATAAATTCCTCTCCTCTCTTGAAGTTTCGAATATAGTGGCCAGTTTATGCAATATTTCCCCAGGCCTACATGTATTTATATCGTACATTCGAATAAATTAATATTAATGCTATGTGCAAATATAATAAGATTATAAGGGAACTGTCTGCTATACAGATTCTATCTAATCCAGGAAATGAGACTCACATATCGCATTAAATGAAACAACCTTGATGTACAGTTTTGCCACCTCTGCCGATAGTATCTCGGCATATACCTTTCCCATGACATCTGTACTACTTGTGCCCGAGCAGTCTGCTCACAACGGACATGGACAAACCATAATTCAAGGCGAAAACCGAAAATGAATACCGTAAGCAGTGTATCGAGAGACTGAACGGAAAGCCGATCTGTTCGTCAATAACGACCAGTGCATAATTGATGCATTTCGTGGTGTTGTTGCGTGCCTTATACAGAGTTTCCGCATCATCGCACTCCAGTTCATCTTTTACCAGGTTGAATACATATCGGCATTCGGCTCGCTTCTTCTGACACCGCTACAAGATGTGTGGACTGTTTTGGGAAGGATTCACATGGCGCTTGTTTGTCTTGTACATAATTTTCTTTAGTTCCTTCTTAAGATTGACATGTTTCCACAGCAAGGTCATCACATCCACCTTTCAGAGACAGGCAGATGTCACACCTGCCAATATCAAGATAGCGTTTTATCGCAGATACAATACAACAACCATCATTACAAAATATGTTATTACGAAAAATGTAATAATGATTTTACTGCACAGATGGAAACAATATCAAGAAAAGCCAATCCAGAACCTGATTCGATATAAAGATACTACACACGTGTATCCGACCATTTATCGATTCTGGAGTTTAACTCATCAAAAAAGACATCAACATCTACGGCTCCCTCCAATAGGGCCTCATCCCATGCGCTTTGCTCTTTACGCGGGGCAATCTTCACGCCGGCATGAGCCTGGAGTTGCTCCAAGATCTGGTAAATTTGAAATCAGCGTAAGTTTTCTATATATAATTCACTTATAATCAATTTATTTATATTTTTACGCCTTTAATTAAGAAACAGCACAGAAACAAAACCATCGATTAAAGCAAATTCAGACCTTTTCTATTTTCATTAGGTTTCATTCCTTTCACTTGTTTGCACAAGGAGCCTATGCTTTACTGTGAGCAGTTATTCTCTCTACTCCAAGAGACATTTATTGATAAACATACTTGCAGCCAAAAAAGAAAAACCCCCGATCTCTCTTCAGTCTGTGCTTCCCTTTTATTGGCAGCCAAAACCGCTTTTACCGTAATAGCCATAGGCATACTGTCAAGCAAATATGCCTATCTAAATATAGTTTACTTTGGTTTAGCTTATATATAGAGCTAATAGACTAAAGTAAACTGAATTTATTCAGCTTGTTCAACAATGCAGCCAAAAGAAAAATGGCTGCAACCAATAAGTTTTGGCGCAGCCATCTTTTCCCCTTTGTTTGACTTTACTTTAATGAATATATATGATGGGAATAAAGTAAAGTTCGTATTTTTCTTTTCGCTGTAATTCTCTGTTTACATATCACCATTTTTATGGCAATTCGTCGGGATTTCTGAATTGCCTCTGCTTTTATCATCGTTCCTCATAATTCACTTACTTTGCTAACAATTCTGTATTCCAAATTCTCGAATTGCTTGAAATGAGCCATGCCACATAATATTTTCTGCTTTTCGCTGGGATGCAGTTTGTCCAGATCAACTTTAGGCGTTCCCGTATCTTTGGTTTCAGCGACGAAATAAATCCGCTTGTCATCTTCAAAAACTACCGCCCAGTCTGGATTATAACTACCTATAGGTGTTGGAATCTTAAACCAACTTGGCAACTTAAAATAGAACTTTATCTGATCATTATTCGTTTCACAGTCCTTGGCAAATTGCCATTCCACATCAGAGTCAAGAGGTACGAACTCTTCATAAATAGTTTTATCGGGATTGCTAACTCTGAAAGTATAATCATTCACATAAATCTCCAATTCTTGTTCTTCGAATAGGCGCATCTCATACTCCGAACCTCCGATTCTATGATATTCGATACCATCTATCATCAAGTTTTGAAGCACTCGTTTGATTTTATCAACAACGGTGTCCATGAATAATTGTGGATTGATTGCCATATCATCAAGACGCCCAGAACGTACCATAATCTGCATAATGGTCGAGCGCGTTAACTCCGTGCGATTCTGAATATATCCCAAAACATTAGGAATTGTATATTCGGATGCTATGGCAGCCTGTTTATTCCCTGTATATTCGAGACCAACTCCATTATCATGTAATACAAGCTTAGTTTTTATGGAGCGTATTGTCGGAGCCGTTATCTCTGGCATATACTTTACCTCTTTTGCTGCCTGTTCAATTAGAGCCTCGGTGTCATAGTGAACACGATACGTTGTTTTGGCTTTTATTCTTTCCCATATTTCAAGGAAGCGAGGATCTGCTTCGAATCCCTTGCGATATTTAACAGAGGCGCGGTCTCGTTTGGGTTTGATGCGATTGCCAAAATCAACTCCACAATCCTCTTTCAACTCGTTTTGTAAGGCTTTGGCAAAATCATTATACGATTCGTTAGCTATTACTGTGAGGCGATTAACATTTCGTTCATAGCAACGAACGCCGTTTTGATCTACGGCTAAACGAAGTCCTCGCCCGATTTCCTGCCTTTTCTTAATATCCGATTTGGTTTCATTTAGTGTGCAGATCTGAAAAACATTCGGGTTATCCCATCCCTCCCGCAAAGCTGTATGAGAAAAGATGAAACGAAGAGGACTAGCCATATCCAACAACGTTTCCTTATCTTTCATTATCAGGTTGTATGTATCATCGTCGGCTTGAGTTTCACCAGAAGTATCCTTCAAATGACCTTTTTTATCTTGAGAGAAATATCCATTATGGATCTTCTCAATAGGAATACCAGTCATTCCCTGATATGCCGGCATTACTGCAACTAATTCGTTGTATATTTCCTCAAACCATATGGCAAATTTCCCTTTTACCGCATTCCCTTGTTCATCATACGAGCGATAATTTGCCACTCTGTCAATAAAAAACAGAGAGAGTACTTTAATACCGAGTTTATTCAACTTTTGCTCTTTCCGAAGATGCTCCTCTATCGTCCGTCGAATCTGGAACTTCATAATAGCATCGTTCAGATCATCCCGCCGTTCTCCTTGTGATAAGGTCAGATTATTTGTAAATGTAATGCACTCATTTGCGGCGTCTATTTCCTCAACGATATACCCGTTTCTATATAATTCCCGTCCATTGGAAAGTTTATACAAATCATCTCCCGGACGTACAGTTACGGATTTTCGTTTGACCCCGTCCTTGCCATTTACATCAATGGTAACTTTTGCCGTCACTCGCGTTTTGGATACAGTGATAGCATCCAATGAGACCGAAGCTCCGTTCATTGAATTTTCCTCCAATACCGAATCGACTTCAATCTGTTTAACCAAGCCAAGATCATAAGCCTTGACGGGGTTTAGACTATATATCAGATTATATTTATTGCGATGTGTTGCCGAATAACGCAGCGTGCAAAGAGGATTGAGATTGGCAATTGCCGCAATTCGCTTTTCCGACTCCATATTTTGCGGCTCATCAACGATAACAATGGGATTGACTGATCGAATGAACCGAATAGGCTCCTGCCCGTTGAGTTTATCGTTTGGTTTGTTGATTACATTCTCATCCTTGGCGAAAGAGTCGATATTGATAACCAGCACCTCAATATTATTCCCTGTAGCGAAACCTCTTAACTGGGATATTTTATTCCGATCATAGACATAATAACGAATCGGGACATTGTCATAAAGCGTTTGAAAGTGGTCGTGCGTAATCTGCAGATTCTTTAACACACCTTCACGAATCGGCACGGACGGTACTACAATTACAAATTTCCGGAATCCATACTTTCTATTCAATTCATAGATTGCACGCAGATAGACATAGGTTTTACCTGTTCCCGTCTCCATTTCTATGGAGAAATGCATCCCACTCAGTTTCTCGGAAACAGGAATATCATTACGCTCCTGAACTTTTTGCAGATTGGCTAATATTTGAGATTCATCCAAAACCAACCTATTGCCGACTCCAGCTATTAAATCGAGCACACCGTCTTCATTCAGATTATACTGATAATCTGAATCACAGAGCGTTTGTCCTTCAAATAGATCGACAACTGCTCGTATGGCATCCTGCTGATAGCCTAAATTGGATTCAAAGGTCAGTTTCATATTATCCCTCTTATCGATTTCGTTTTATCTTTTTTAGTTTCGTCTAAAACACCATTCATATCAGCCTCTCCCACATGATTACCTATGTTATCAAAAACTTCATAATGTTCTTTATTATCGCTGTGGAAAAAATCATAATACCAATACCGATTTGTGGACCTTTCTTTATAAATCCGTCGCTTCGATTTTTCATACAACTTACTTGTCCTTTCAAATCTTGTAATGTCAGTTAAGCTAAAACTCCTATTATCTAATATTTTAGATTTATACCACTCAATAAAAGTCCCTACAGGATTGAAATAAGGTATATTACAGATTTGTGGTAAGGTATTATTGTATCTAGACTCTTGAATCAAAGGAATTATATCTCGATTCCAAGGATCCTCGTAGGAAAAAGATATAATAGCAGAGTCATTACCTGAAAGTTTATTCTCTGCCGCACATCTATGTAAACTATCTGTTTTAATTTCTACTTTGGCATCATTACTAAACCATTGATAATAATCATGACTAGGATTAGGATTCTTTATATGCGCAACATCTAAAGCTTTTTTCCCAAATAAATATAATAATTGGTATCTGATATCATCTAAATATCTCCCATCACATAAAATTGCGGCTTGCTTGCAAAAAGCTGTAATGTTTTCTGAGTCATAAAACAGTTTATATCCCTCAGTCCTTACTAATTGTTTTATTAAAGCTAACTGTTTAGGGATATCTTTATATAAATCTAAATTATCACCCAATCGAAGAATTTCATCTTCGGTTTGAGGAAATAATAAGAAAATATCAATTCGAGACATATATTAAAAATCCAACAAATAACTTAAATCTTTCTCCGCTTGATCAAAAAAGCCATCGGGCTGAACATCTATTCTGCCGTCTCCAATAATATTTATAGGAAGAACTTCTGCCGTCTGAGTCGAATCGTTCTTTTTACAATTGAACAACTGCACATTAGCACGGTCTATTCCTAGTCCTTCTTTCTCAAATTGTTTTGTAGCAACCAAAATACCATTGATTATATGATCACTATGAGTTTCCACAATAATCTGAGCCCCTGTTTGGGCCGTTCGTGCTATCAATTTAGCTAACTCAGATTGGCCTTGAGGGTGTAAGTGGATTTCTGGATTTTCAATAATTATCAAACTATCAGGCGAGGCCGTAAGCAACGCTACAATTATTGGCAGAGCATAACTTAGTCCATAACCAACATTTGTCGCATTGAATTCTTTAGAGGGCATAAAATCTCCCGGCTTATTGAATGCATACTTTAATACAAAAGCTTTCCCTTCTTTTTGAGTAAAGACATTCACCCCTTTATTAATAATACCCTCCCATGCTGATACCTGTTCATTTAAATCCAACGAATCCACACCGTCATATTTCAGAGCTGCATTAATCTGATAATGTTTTGTTTTCCCATAATGATACAAATAATGAGCGACCAAATCACATGATCCCAACTCTTTTGATAATTGCTTTTTTATCTCGACGGCACTTGTATCAATAGGATAAGATTCCTGTGGAGCCAATCTAGCAGCACCTATATATTGAAAATTATTCGTAAAAAGAGAGTGCATATCTGTGGGTGTGCTGTTTCCCTTATCAGAGGGAATCATATTCTGAAAACTATCCATACTCTTTCGAGAAAACACCCATTTCATTGGTTCCCCATTAATGACCAATTGGAATTCGACAGCATCTTCACCAGCGGATTCACATATTGCATCATCTATTAAGCCAATGTTGCACAAATTACCCTGCAACTGCAATCCATTTTGCAGTTCTCCACTTAAATAGCTTTGACGTAAAAGCAACAAGGCTTGAATAATCGATGATTTTCCACTACTATTCTTCCCTGCCAGTACATTTAACAACTTAAGTCCCAGTGTCGTGGACTTATGTATTTTGAAATTTTTAATATCTAATTTTGTGATCATATGCCAGTCTACGATTCTAAAGTCTCATCAATGATTCTCTTTATATCAATATATCTACGGTTCACACTTTCTTTCTGTCCTGTACCAGATGATATTGCGTAGAGGAACTTAGGGTCATTATTCAATAACATGAACTTACTCTTAAAAAGTTCTTTTTTAGAAATAAGCAATTGACTTTGCGCCTCCGACAACTTCGCAAAATATACACTCATAACTTCAAACAGGGCCTTATTTATTGGTTTCCTACGATCCGTCGGATTCTGCCTCTTTCGGAAAGCATCATCTCCGAATATACTCATAGACGTATGCATGGCTTTATCAAAATTCTCTTTCATTTCTTCTCGTTCTTCTTGAGTCACAGATTTGATCTTTGCCATTCCCTTTGTAAGGAAGCTATCCAAATCCGGTTGATATTCGGCATAATCTTGCAAATAAAATGCGACATACCGAGTAACAAAATCTCGATCTTCCATGCGTTCTGTTTTAATGATATTGCAAGTTGCTCTTTTAAATGAATCCATTTCTGCTAATGAAGCAACATAATCAGCTGCAATACCCTGATTCATAGCATGTCTAATTTCTTGAGCGGTTAACACTAATCCTCCCGTATTAATTCGTTTGAAGATGTTGAATTTAACTTCATCCGGGGTCCCTTTTTCTACAATATATACCGTAATAGGCGATTGGTTTATACGTCTCTGCAATTCTCGTGGTAAATCATCATATCTTGCTCCATTAAATCGCGTCAAGAATTCCAGATTTTCCAATGCCAAACTCTGCTTTACAATAAAATTATTGAAAGCACTACACCGTTGCAAGCCATCTATGACTTGCCATACAGAACGACGTTTGTTTATATCATTTTCGTGTTCTATAATCTCATCAAAATAAAAAGCGGGAAGTGGCAACCGTAACAATACAGATTCAATTAATCGACTTTGTTTAGTAGAATCCCACAAATCGCTCTTTCTCTGAAACGAAGTCTTAAAATTGACTTCGTTGTATTCTATTTTATCAATTAATTCGCCCAAAGTAAACGGATCTCTACGAATCCGAATCAAATTGGGGTCAAAAGGGATTGTTATCGGCTCATTGCCCACGATTTCTTCCTCAACTTGATTTTCTTCGTTCTGAAAATCAATATTTTGCTCTTCGTTAACCATAATCATAAACTTTTAAATTCTATTCCACCATCTCGCATTTGCAGAACGGTATTGGTTTTCAACTGATCGTTGCCCTCGAACAAATTGTCAAGCGCAATGACTTTCTGGGGATGTGCTGCCAAAACCGCATCAACCGTTTCCTGAGTCGCTGATTCCAGCATCAGAATCAACTCCCCATCGTTCACCGTATAATATCCAGCCTTATGTTCGATACGACTGTTCAGATCCTTGCCGCTTTTCAACAGCAGCTCATAAACCATATTTTCAACGGTCGCATTTTTTGCCAATGGGTCAAGGAAATCAATAAGTTGCTGTTTCCATTCCTCCTTATCCGAGCCCTTAATATTCCGCCATTGTTTGAAATTGCTCTCCGCAAGTTTGAATACCTTGAATCCGAGGTCCGGCATCCTTACAGGCTCTTCGCCCTCGAAATCTAATCGTCCTTGTTGCTTGGCCTGTTCCGCCTCAACCTCCGTGCGGATTTTCATGCCAGCACGACGGATCCGCTCTTTTGATATTTCGGCAATCGTCTTGTATCCTGCTTTATATGCCTCACTTTTCTCATCACATAATTCGGGGAGTTGGACACAGATATATCTTCTATTTCCATTATCTTCTTGATTTAACTCCATTATTGCTTGTGCTGTTGGAGCTGTTCCAGCGAAGAAATCTAAAAATATACCCTCTTTATCATTTTTGTCAATTATGAGCGCTAATGCCCTTTTTATTAGAGAAACAGGCTTAGGAAAATCAAAAAATTTACCACCCATTAATTCTTCCAGTTCCTTACTTCCCTGATCTGTAGTACCGGTATCTTCTTGCTTCCACAGGTCAACAGGTACCATTCCTCCGTCCATCTCATAAAGGAATTTCTTTAATCGTGGATATGTATTTTCGCCATTCTTTCCCCAATACAGTCTGTTCTCTTTTAGATGCTGCTCATATGTTGACTTTTCATATTTCCACGCATTTGTTGGATGGATAACCTCTCTCTTTGTAATAGGATTAAACAATGGATATGACAAGTTCGGACGTTGTTCTTTAGTTGCCGGATTTACATACGACACACTAGTCCAAACGCCTCTTGGGTCATTGTCTGGGTTTGAGTATATCGAATCAGCTTTGGAGTTCCGAGGTTCTTTAATCGTGGCTAAAACATCCGATTTTCTGTAAACCAAGATATTCTCTGTAAGAGTCGTAAATGTTTTAGCATTATTACTACGAGTAAAACGCTTCTCCCAAACAACTGAACATAAATAATTTTCTTCGCCAAAAATCTCATTCATCAATAATCGGAGATTGTGCACCTCGTTATCATCGATTGAGACAAAGATTACGCCGTCCTCACGCAACAGACTTTTGGCCAGATACAGGCGCGGCATCATCATGTTAAGCCAATTACTGTGGTATTGACCGTTTTCCTTGCTGTTTTTGCGGAACATACCTTCCCGGGTCATATAGCCGTCCTCGTCTTTATCTCCAACACGGCGCATATATTCCTCTTTAGTCTCGGAGAATTTATCAGGGTAAATGAACGAATCGTTGCCGGTATTGTAAGGAGGATCGATATAAATCATCTTTATCTTGTTGAAATAGCTCTTTTGGAGCACCTTCAACACCTCCATATTTTCTCCTTCAATAAAGATATTCTGCGTATTGTCGAAATCGACAGATTCTTCTCGACAAGGTACAAGTGTAGCCGATGATGGCTGCTGCATCACTCGGAAAGCATCGCTTTTGCCTGCCCAATTCAGTACATAGCGCTCATTGGAAAAATTTACGTTCTCTCCCAATGTCGCTTTCAACTTCTCCCAGTCAATCTTCCCCTCATTAAATACTTCGGGCATAAGCGACCGGAGCGCTTTAAGCCGTTCTTCTTGAGGTGTTATAGAATATCCGTCCATCTGCATATATAATTACCCTAATATAGCAAACAAAGATAGGAAAATTCGGACTAACGGCAAGATATGGCTTCAATTTATTGATTTATACTTTTATCCATGCCGTTTAATACAATTACCAATTACGTCGCAATATAAATAACCTACTGGATATTTGCTCACAATCTTGCCCGCATAAAAAATGTGTATAATGCCAGTGTCATTCTCCAACGGGCTTGCCCGTGTGCCACGAAACAGAGGGAAGGGGTAGCCTAATACCCCTCCCACCGTTCGGCGGCGGGAGGAATGCCACACAATCTGCAAGCAGAGGCAGCCGTATTGCTCAATGTAGGACATGAAATTTTAACTCAATGCAAAGTCAAATTGTGCCAAACTGACATTAATCTGCCAAAATCTCATACCGATATATGCCAACTATTTATTGGTATGGTAGTTGCCCTCTTTTAAGAAACTTAAAAATAGAAGAACTATGGGAATTAAACCAGGACCAAAAAGGATTGCAAAATCCACAGGAAAACCAGACAGGCGTCAACGAGACAATAAAGAAACGCCAGGTAACACACCTTCCCTCAAACCTCATAATCACAAAAAGGGGGACTAAGAATATGCCACTGGATATTTTGTCCAGTGACATATTCTTTCTACAAACAGAGATCGGTAGTCTCTATCTATTTCTTCATGAAAACGGTTTACTTTAGTTTTTCTCTCTTATATATAGATACTAAAGTAAACTAAAATATACATGGCCGGTCCGGTACAAAGAACAATCCATGTTTCAGTCGAACAACCCGTTCACCAGATTGACTGCATCGTCCTTTTTCTGATTGACGATTTTGGCGTATACCTGTGTCATCTTCACGTCGGCATGACCAAGCAGTTTCGAGGTGGTATAGAGGTCGGCGCCAAGCGTCAGCATCATCGTCGCAAACGTGTGACGGGCGGTGTGAAATGAGAAACGTTTGTCTATGCCGGCTGCTTTAGCCCAGGGTTTGAGCAGCAGATTTATCATCGTTAGACTCGGTAAGTCGAAGACGTGGTCTTCCGCCATCTTGTCTCCTCGCTCCGGTATCCACTTTAACGCTTCTGGTGAAAGCGGCAAATAAATCGACTCTTTGGTTTTCTGCATGGACACAGCAAGACGGTATTGTCCTCTATCCACAAAAACATCTTTCCATCTCAAACCGATAATGTCGCTTATTCGCAATCCACAGAAGCAAGAGAACAAATAAGCCTGTTTTACGGCCTCATTCTTCATCGGAGTAGCAATCAGTGCCCGGACCTCTTCAATGGTCATATACGAGCGTTTGCTCTCCGGCAAGCGAATCTTATCCGAGTTGTTGATCTTTGTAAATGGGTTGGACTTGATAATATCCGCACGAACGGCGGCATTCAAAGCTCCGTTCAGAATACGGTAATAAGTGTGAAGCGTAAAGTTAGACACCCGTTTTCCTTTGGGGCGATACTCCGTCAGCAGATAGTCGATATACTCTTGGCAGAATGCCTTGTCGATCTGATCCATTGTCATGCTTTCACCCGCAAAATCTTTCAGTATGCGGATAGTTACCATGATTTGGTTCCCGTCCTTCTTACCACGCTTCGCCTGATTCTCTTTGTAGGTCTCCATCCAGTCCAAAAGAAAAACCTTTTCCCTGTTTTCGATTCCGGCCTCGCCATTGGTAAGTTGGATGATGCGCTTCGATTTGATAGCATTGGCGGCAGCCATTGTCGCTTGATTCTGTCTACGGGCATTATAATCTGTTTCGGGAATAAGGTACAGCTTCAGATACTCGTATGTCCGTTTGCCATTCCGGTATATATCCAGATACAAGCTCTTGTTTCCATTGGCCAGTTCTTTCATCCGCAGACGGACAGGTTCTTTGACTTTTGTAGGCTTTTTTACTCGTGGCATATTCCCTCCTCTTTTGCTCGTTATATCTGCTGCAAAACTACAAATAAAAGCCGAGTTTGAGGAACAAACAAGAAACAAAAATGTACCGAAAAAGGACCAATCAACTGAAAAGAATGAAAACAACAGAAAATATCAAATCATATATAATACACTGTATGTTAGTGTATTTATTTGCACTTGTTTGGATCTTGTTTTCATTATACACCTTTACTTTATAAATCTGGTAAATTTCCGGAGTGAATTCCTCAATATTCAGGTTGAAGCGAATCATGGCGATTGTATCGAACAGTCCTCTACACACATATATAAACCTAACTCTAAAACTGAAAGTCTGAACGTGAAGATTCCCCCCCAAGAGTTACCTGATTTTGAAAAGGCCTCACGAGTAAAACAGGACTTTTGACTAAAGCGCCCAACGCTAAAACATTTAAAATTCAGATGGTTATCGAACAATTTACATCTTGTGGTTGTGAAATTATTAAAACCATGACACATCTTAATCTTACAGATACTTTAGTAAATGAAGGCGCTAATATTGAAAAAATGATTACCTTCGTGATAACGTTCTGAAGATAATTGAGGGCAAAATATTTTGTGCCAAAATGTACCACTCAGTGAAAAATACCCTAAAAATACAGCTTAATTCACTGATTGTTAAACACATATGAAAACAGGGTTAAAGTCTCGTTTTTTCTTTTGTATATCAACCTGTTGCTAGATTTCCGCAACTTGCATTCAACAAAACGGGAAGATCTGTCACCCCGTTGAAACTCCGCAAAACTCTCCGAAAAAGGCTGTTTCAACCCCCAATGTTTTACAGAATGTTTTACACAAAAGTGTAAGGTAAGATTTGTGCTCACTCAACAAACCCTATATCCGACATACCGTTACGAAAATATGGTTACTTTTTGGCGATCAACTTCTAATTACCTCTGTATGTAGAATATCCAAATGGAGACAATGTTATAGGTACATGATAATGGTTCTCATCTGTTATCTGGAATACAACATCTATAAAAGGATAAAAACTATTTTGTCTTTGGCTTTCAAAATATGGGCCTACATGATAAGTTAGCTTGTATATCCCCCGATTGTCTTGTGTGTAGGAAAGAAAATCTTTGATCCGGCCATTCTGGTCGGTCACTTTTGCTTCTACAAAAGCCCAGTCGCCATCGCTGTTTTGTTTGTAAAGACTTATTTTGACATTAGCAGCAGGATAGCCGGTATTGATATCCAGAATATGACTTGATAACTGGTAAGATTCGTCTTGCGCATATAACGACAGCACTGAAATGCACATCGATAGCAACACTAAAACTAAGAATTTTGCCTTCATAAATTTTCCGTATTAATTTGATTAAACCTCTTGATTCGGTGGGAAGATACATAAAAGTGTTATTGTCACCAAATAGCAGAACATTTTGACGCTTCATAAATCACATACGACCCCATAGTGTTAAAATATGGATCTTTATATCGACACACATCATGAACATTTAAAGTCTTGTGCCGCAAAGATGCACACAACAAACAAAGAGAAGTTGCGCTGGCTATCTGATTTACCCATCGAAGACCGACCCTACCATAGAGATCTTCATTAATCCTTCAGTATAGGACACAAAAAATTTAGTGTTGGTACCCGCTTTTCTGAATTGGGGACAACACCTATTTACGAGCAAACGCGTATTTGAAATACTGAAAATCAAAATTTGCATCAAGGTCCCACGGATATCCATACAAGTAGAGATAGGTATTATCTGCGCCCGGCAATACTTCCGACAAGCCCTGCTCTGCCAACAGACCTCTCAATTTCGGAAGCGTAAGCGTCGGGAGCAACTTGTCAAGCGCAGCAGAGAGACATTCCTGCTGCTTTTCATCAATCTGCAAATAGACCGTGGTGATACTTGGAGCCACAACCACCTCTGCCGACTCGAATTTCAACTTATCTTTCGGATGCTCCGCAAAATACGTTTCAATCTGATTCTGTTGTTCGTTAGATACCGGAGCACATAGAGAAACATCACAGGTATCTACTGCCATTCCAAACTTAAAGGTCGAACCGAAAGCTTTTTGTAATACGGCATAATAGCCCTGAAAGTCACCCTTATGAATAGTCTCTTGTTCAAAAGCCGAAAACTTTGGATGAAGTTCTCTTACAATCCAATAACCAGATCGGTATTGCGTAACCCAATCTCCAACACTAATTTTCCCCATACAACGAAAATCATCCATCTTTAATATTCGATAAATATACGAAAAGAATCATGTAATATATGTTTAATATTAAGACCTATCAAAATAGACATCTAACTAATAATTACACCATGCAGTTCAATGAATGCCCCCGATATGTTGCTGAAACAATCTTCGACAAATGAATACATTCTCTCTTTCTGCCTATTCTTTGCGATGATGCATACATAATCAATTGTGGAATTATACACGCAAAATGAGACCCATCGTTGCATGAACATAGATCTGAGCAACAATAAGATTTTGTATCAAAGATTCGCACGAGATATCTTTCTACTCTACTACTTTATGGTCTGTACTTAATTTTGAGACTACCACTTGTTTGAAATAGCCGAATAGTCAAAACAGACAATTGATATATACCCGACACAAAACTTGTAAAGCGATAACCTGTCACTTCTATGACGGAATCCAAACGATCATGAATCTGTATGGAAATTTGAAGAATACAGCCGATACCCTCACACATCTCTGACAAACAAATCCACCAAACCGAACAAAAAAAACGCCCATACTAGGAAATTTCTAAAAATATCGTGCGTTAATAAAAGAACAATCAAATAATTAATCAAAACAAACGGCTCATCAGACAGACCATCTAAAATAAAATTCATCAAACAATAACAATGTAAAGAAAAACACCTTGCATTATTTTTTTATCAAATAAATTATTATATTTAAACATCCATTATACATTATAATATTATTTATATATACAATTTATAATTGTATTAAATATATCCAATCATGTACCCTTCATTCTGTAACCGTCACAAAATTGCAAAGGAGTCACATCATTTTTGTATAGCCTTATTATGTATCATTTGTACTCTGCACATTTCGTGCACATCAAACATAGTATCAAATCAACAAGTCCAATATGCCATAGATAGCTCTGGCGACAACTATCAACAGCTCCAAAAAGTCTTATCCCACTACCATAGTGACCCACAAAAACTTGAAGCAGCACAATACTTGATTGCTAATATGATCTATCATAGAGGGCTAGATGACCATATTGTCTCTCCAAACGGAGAGTATCATGAGTTTGACCTTAAAAAGTACTCTTCTAAAACATGGGAAGCTAAAAGATATTGTGATTCGCTTTTCAAAGCTGGATACGCCATAAAATCAACGTTCATACCCGATATCACATCTTTAGATAGCCAATTTCTAATTAATAACATCGATCTCGCATTCGAAGTTTGGAGAATGCCTTGGGCCAAAGAACTATCATTCAAAGAGTTCTGTTACTACATTTTACCATATCGGAGTGCCAATGAAAAGGTCTGTCCTTTAAGACGTGAATTTATGGAGCGTTACCTGCCTATTGTCAAAGCATCAGGTGCCACAACCCCATTAGAAGCTTGCATTGCACTTAACAATCAACTTTGTAAAGAAATTCGTTATTTAGCTACTGGCTCTCCATTATCTCCTACCATAGAAAGCATTCAGGAGACAGGTGTTGGCGATTGCTTAGGATTAGCCATATATACGGCCTTTGCTATGCGGGCTGTTGGCATTCCTGTCATTATTGATCAGACTATTTGGCCAAAAATGGCAAATGGACATGCTTGGTGTTCCGTCTTAAATTACAACGGTAAATTTTATGATTTTAATCCTGGAGATCAATTTGACTCTACTTCTCGCATAGCTTGGTATCGTGAAAAAAAACTTAGAATTCCGGCTAAAGTGTATCGCATCATGTTCCATCCTCAAAAATCCGATTTACCTCATGCAATAAATGATAATTATTACACCTACTTAAAAACGCCCATACTTGCAGATGCAACAGAACATTACCCCTTTCATCCAATTAACCTATGTACAACAACAGATATTCCTATAGACTCAAAGAATGGTTTAATTTATTTATGCGTATTTAATAGACATCAATGGCTCCCAATCGCATTAGGACAACGACAGCAGAATCGATGTGTTTTCAAAAAAGTAATTGGAGATAACGTTTTTATAATTGCAGACTCACCTAACGGGGAAGATCTACGAAACATTACTGCTCCATTTTTTGTAGACTCTTTGGGAAACATCCAAAAATTTATTCCCAACCCTTCAATCTCTGATTCAGTAATTTTACCTAAAATGATTCTCTCAAAAAACCACTTGAATTTTTGGAATATCAAAGAGCAACGCTTTGAAACCATGGAGCATTGCGACACAATTTCAGATAGTACGGTAATGTACAAACACATACCACACAATACCTTATTACTCTATGCTTTTCCTCCTCATGCCTGGCACGATGCAAGAATTTTTTATCAGAACAAAGAGGGGGAAACTTGTATTTATTAAAATGAATTTACACTCTATTACAACAACTACCACGAACTAATCACTGCACCTTACTTTGAAAAATTCAGAAAACACATCGACCTATACCAATTGTGCACCAACGTATATGTATGAAAGTTACTTTTGCTTCAATACATGGCGACAAGTGGTTAGTTCACATGATTTCCGAATGACAAACAAATTGCGGCTTATCGAATAATCAACCGTGCAATTCAAAGTGACAATATCCTTCCATATATTTCAGAAACAATATTTACCCTTGAATCGATAAAAAGACTGAACGGAAAAATTTCATCAAAAGTTATAAGCCTATCCATATAAGTCAACCTATAGTTGCTCCAGATGGATCGAATAATAATAACCGCCACCTTCAACCCAGACACATTGCAGGGCCGTTCGACGACGGATATCAAGAAGGACATTTTAAAGATGCGCTACAGCTTGGATTTAGAATTATACGATATCCACGAATCGACATGATTTTCCATCCAGATATTAAACGCCTCACTCAAGAGTCAACACATGAAATCACTAAATAACAACTTAATAAATTATCCGAAATAGAACAGCTCATCCTATCACTACGAGCCGGAGAATATGTCATACGACAAATAAGGTTCAAATCCTCCTCTGACCACATCTCCAACCAAAATTATTAACAAAATCTTATCATGTAAATCGACATTACAAAGCTAAAAATTCATAAAGCATCAGAAAATACACTTCCACTACACACATAATTTTCCATCGGCCATTCTGATAATTCGATCCGTTTGATGTGCAATTTTCTCATCATGTGTTACCATAACAATGGTCGTACCTTCTCTATTTAATTGTTGCAAGATATCCATAATTTCAGCACCCATCCGACTATCAAGATTACCTGTAGGCTCATCAGCTAAAATAACTTCTGGATTGCCAATTAATGCGCGTGCAATAGCCACTCGCTGGCATTGACCACCAGAAAGTTGAGTAGGGAAATGCTTCATTCGATGAGCCAAATCTACTTTTGCCAAAACTTCTTCGGCCCGTTTACGCTGTTCAGCTCGATTCATAGTTTTAGGTCTATATAACATAGGCAACAACACATTGTCAAGCACATTCAGTGCAGGTATCAAATGAAAGCTCTGAAATATAAAACCTAGTTTTTGGTTCCGGATCTGAGACATCTGTTTATCAGATAAACCGTTGCATGGAATATTATCAATAATCAGCAAACCTTCCGTCGGTTCATCCAACAACCCCATAATGTTAAGCATAGTGGATTTACCACAGCCGGATGGACCCATAATAGAAACGAACTCTCCTTTATTAACAGATAAACTTACATTATCCAAAGCTTTAGTCTGGACTTCACTGGTATAAAATGTTTTGCAGATATTTTGCAGCGTTATCATAATTATAATTTTAAATGTTCAATTTACTGATTTTCATGGAGAACAAGCTCAATATTGGTACGATCAAAAAACATTAATACTCCTACAGCAAAACAGATCACACAATCAATATTAATCTTGATGCAAAACGATTGCAGGATTGATTTTCGTTACTTGCCAAGCCGGATAGTATGAACTTATAAAGGAAAATACCAACATTGTAACTAAAGAAGTAAGAATCGCTAACAAACTCGTAACGGTAATACTAAAGACACACAACGATAATATAATTCCTGGAATGGATGCAATTAAGGTCAAAAACAGACTTTGAGCTACCATCCACCACTGTAATTTTTTGCTAGTCGCTCCAATAGCTCGATGAATACCAAACTCTTTAGCTCGTTTTTTAACATTAAGCATCAAAAGTCCCAAAGCTCCAATAAATGCAAAGATCAATAAGAAAATAGTGGGGATAAAAGATAATTTCAAACGGGACGCTACCGAAAACATATTCTTCTCTTTAAACACCTGCATATCCCTAACTAAAAACTCAATATTATTAAAATTTGGAACGAGACGTTTGAATTCATGATAAGCCCCATTACAAAATTCATTTAATTGCCCTGGCTTAACACGTACGCAAATTTCCCGATAAATAGCACGATCAAATCGAGTGAATGGAACAATTATGCAAGGCAAAGCAGCATCAAACACATTAGATTTAATGCCAGACACAATACCTGTAATCGTATACGGCATGTTATTCCGGTCAAATACTTGTGTCCCAATCAAAGAGTGATCTGAACCAACTTGATCGGCTAGTTGCCTTGAAATCACAGCAGGTTTAGCTCCATTAGGCAAAACAGGCAACCACTCTCCCTCCTCCATTCTAATGTCGAAAACATTTTGAGCTGCAACATCCGCCCATTTAACTTGAACATTAAATTTACGTCCAGAAATAGTTACAGAATCCGTCATATAGTTTTCTGTTTCACGCAAATAAGGGACTAGAGATGAGCTTTCAGAAACATCGATAACGTTATTCCATTGCTTAATATTTGCAATGCCTGCATCGATAGCTTTATTGATCTCCTTACATTTGTCAAGATCCTGCTGACTCCTGAGGGATGGTGCCATAAAATCGATCAATACCACATCCTCTGTATGCAATAAACCTGGTTCTCGATATTGTCTAATCGCGTCAAACAGAGACACCATACAAAATGTCAAAACAATGTAAACCAACGCTTGTTCAGAAACTATTCCCAAGAATCTTTTTCTGCTATTCCATAAAAGGGTAGTTAAATACTTAATCATTGGAACCTCCTTTCAGCATTACAGATATATTTTGTTTTGTAACCATATAAGCTGGAATTCCTCCTGATATTAGCGAGAAAATAATACACAAAGCAACTATAATCAACACATTAACCAACCAACCGTTCATACCTGCCAACAGCGTAGCGCTGGTGCCATCTGCTACACTATTGAAAAAGGCTGTTTCAATCCAAGACACAACAGGATATGTCAGCATTAAGCCCACAATAAATCCAGCTCCTACGACAATGAAATTCTCAAATAATAACAATTTAAATATAGAAAGTTTTCTTGCACCAATAGCACGTCTAACGGCTAATTCTATAACTCTATTCTGAATACTTGATTCACTTAATGTAATGATATTGATAGCAGGAATAAGTAACAACAAAACAACAATAACTCCGACACCTATGTACAAACCATTGTTACCATAACGAGCCAAACGAAGCTCTTTCAATGTCATAAGTTTATCTGCAGATATATCTAAATCTCGTCCCTGAGCCTTAAAAAAGTTTTTTAAGGCAAAAGCCAAATCTTGTTTGAATTTTTCTTTGGGTATATTGGCTGGGAATTGAATATCTAACGTATAATACATATTTCCAGAAGGCATAAACTTATTAGTCGAATACGGCAACCAAATCTGGATTAAATCTTTGGTAGTAGAAAATATTGAATAATCTTTAACAACACCTATTACAGTATATACATTCCCCTGAATCTCTATTTTCTCACCCAAAGCAGATGTCTTATTGAAATACCGTTGAGCAATTTTTTCAGAAATAACAGCTTTTTTGTCGACATCCCAGGTCTCTTGTTGAGTAAAAGGACGACCTGCAAGAAATTCAAAATCATTTATTACAAAATAGCTATGATCGACAAACCCAACCGAAGCTGGAAAAAGATTGTTTCCAACTATAGCAGAAGTATGTTCCGTATTGCATATTGACCGTTCCTCACAATTAGGCACACTTTTTACGAAAGATGCGATATACGGTGCAAAAATACCTCCCAGATATTGACCTTTAGTATCATAAAATTCATCCGTCAAACTCACCACACGGTCTGCATGAGAAAAAGGAGGATAATCATTACTGATTAATGCTGCTATTTGCAGAAGGACATAAATAAATACACATGTCAGGGCTGAAACCAAAAAGCTAAAAAGAGCAAAGAGCTTATTTTGGAGAATATTAGCCCAAGCTAAAGAGAAATATTGTCCGAATCGTTTCATGTACGTATTATTATATAGGGAGATCTTCAGAATATGTATTTGCAATATACAATTTATTGAGTTAGCACACAATATTTATGGAAAAATATTACTCATAAAAATCTGTTTATCATACGGTTTATTTTTGTACCATGTCCTAAACTTAAAACCATAGGATTGAGAGTATAGATACAACACATTATAATTTTGTCGTGATTGCAATGGAGCATACTGATCCTGTAAACAATACCGTCTTATTAAAGAATCAGAAGGACAAAACAGATCTGCTTTCTTAAGATACTCTACAGCTTTTACTGAATCTCGTCGAGCATCTGCAATAACACCCAAATTATACCAAACTTTACCCAAATTTGGCAATAACGAAGCTGTACGTTCAAGACACAATTTACTCTGCATTGTATCTCCCAAAGACAAAAAAATCTTTCCGTTTTTTGCCATTTGTATAGGATTATCTGTATCTTTTCTCACTAGCACATGCAATTGAGCGCATATATATCTAAATAACTTTGGATGCGTTTGCGACAACCTTGTCCACTCCGAATCGTCAAGAATACGTGGATTTAACAAGATGGCTTGACCATATTGAGTTGCACTACCCACAGTATCTCCTTGTTTATAAAAGAGTTTTGCCAATCCAATCCTAAACAAAGAATTATCTGGACATTTGCTCACTAAGGGCTGTAGAATGTCTGCGGATTTTGTTAATTCATCTTTAGACAAATAAAGTAAAGCTAAATTAAACAGCGGTATATTATCAAGCGGATTAGAAGCTATTGCCTGCTTCAGATCAGCAGTCACATATTGAGTTAAAGAATCGTCAGGAGTTAACACTTGTCCCCACAACAATCCGGCACGATTAATCAAGTAAGGCACTGTACGCAAGTCCAGGCTTATATATTTATCTTTATCATCTAATCCTGCTTCAACATTCGCAATAACATTATCTGCATAGGCGTATTTTACATGCTGTGCAACAAAAAGTGCATAAAACGTTAAAAATATCATCAATATCACAACATACACGTAACCAAGTATTGGTTTATGCAGTTCAATCACATAAGCTTCACGATTACTGATATTTAACACTCCTAATACTGGCAAAAACAACCAACATTGCAAACCAGGAAAATCTAAGAACACCGCAAACGTCACCTCTTTCAGCAACAATAAGCCAATGGCCATGATAGCCCAGTAAGCTGGAATAGTTCGACACCTAATCAAACCGCCAAGCAGAATCACGAAAAAAACAAACCATACTATAACTCCTACAATTCCTTTTTCTATAAGAAGCTGTAAATAACCTGACGATGCAAAATTTGTATAACTAATATCGTCATTTTCGTACAAATCATTGTTGACAGCCAAAGTATAATTACCATTTCCCACGCCGAATATCAGGTGATCTTTTATGGCATGTTCTGCCAACGTGTAGGTGTGAAGCCTTGAACTAGTACTCCGTTGCTGGGATATTGTAGTATTTAAGGACAATGTCGTCAACAAATCTTTTGACCCATTCACAACACAAAAGACAGCTATAGTCATTACACTAGCTCCAAACAAGACTCCTAAACGGGCCTTATTGGTCCATATAAAGGATCCCAGCAATAACAAAACTAAAGTGACACACAACAAAACATACAAAGTACGAGAAAATGAAGCTAGTCCGTTCCACATCAGGCTGCAAAAAACCAAAGCAAGAAAAACCTGCTGCATGATCTTTTTACGATACACCAAAAACGTTTGTACAACAATTCCCATAAATACGATCAAAAAAGTGGTCCATAAATTAATCGTATTTCCCCAGGGAGTTAATAAAAAACGAAATTCATATAACGAAGAAAAGCCTGCATTGAGCACCTTTGCACGAAACTGCACGAAACTTATTATAGCTACTAAGGATATACAAAAAATAACAATTGATAAGAAAAACAAAACTCTTCGTAACTGACTTATGGAACGGATACAGAGTCTACATATAAAATAAAATGCCCATAGATAAAAACTCATCATGGCATACGTATAGCCAGGATATGGATTTACCGAAGTAAACGGCAGAATCAATTCGTATAGCAAGACAATAGATACGACTATGTCTAAATATGTTAATTTAAAACGTGGGCTTTTATAAAGTGCCCACGTAAACAAGAGAAACATCAGTAGAACACTGCCCCAAGATATGTAGCATGTAAAAATACGTACTAAACTAATAAGCAGCGCAAGCCATAGAATAATATCGATCGAACGAATCCTTATATATTGCACAGCTGACATATTGCCCAATAGACATCTATATGATTATACAATACTTTTCTTCGATCTTACCATATTGAACAATTTTGCAAAAATTTTGTATAGAAAGGTTAAAATGAACCCAATAAACACAAGCTGAAGGAGGCTACTAACGACAAGACTAATATCGGGCCATATCCCTAACGCAGCATTTTCAAAAATCAATTTGATATTCGGCCAAAAATTCGTAATAAAATTATAAACAATTAAGGGCATCACATATATAAAGAAGTAAGCAAAAAATAGATTTACAACCACAGAGTAGATAATCATAAACCAGCGCTCACAAGGCTTAATGGTAAGTAAAAAAGGCTTTACTACTGGTTTTCTTCTAAGTTTCTTGAACAGATATGAAAAATATTCCATCGATCTTTGTCGAAGATTAGGAACACCGATCAAATCCGACATGATCCAATAACCATCGAATTTAAAAAAAGGATTTAGTGTAAAAAGAAAATTAATATTTATCGTGTAAATAAAAAGTTTTGCGATCTCCTGTTTTGTAGTAAAATAAATCAAAAAAAATGGCAATAAAAAAATCAGCTGAAAATACACGCCACTAAAATTGACAACAATACGTTGTCTGCGTGTTAATTGCCAAATATTGGTAACATCTGTATAAAGGACGGGAAAAGCGAGATAAAGGCCACACCCTATTCCACCATTTTCAACATTGAAATGCCGACATGCTGTAGCATGACCTAATTCATGAAAAAATGAACACGTAACAAACAAACAGAGGGTGCCAAATATTGCATATGCATTTGCTCCGCTCAAGGAATGTATAACACCTAAATCACTAGTAAAAAACAAGATTTCACACCCAAGAATAGCCAATAGTAATACAATGGCAATTTGAGGATATAAAAGGAACTGAAGGTGTGATGCCAGCTTTTTGACAACAGATGGAGGGATCAGTCCAAATTTAAAAATAAAAGTTCTGTTCTTTTTAAATGGACCTTTTTTTGCGGTTGAAGCATGTTGATTTCCTTCGCTGGGCAAATCATCAAAAATTGGCCGAAGATATTTAATGCAAATTTCTGATAACTCTTTGGGAGAATACGTTCTGCCACTAGCCATAGAGAAACTGGCCGCAGCTTTTTCCATCGAATCATGCTGTTGTAACACTCGGATCAATTCAGCAAGTGCAAAACTCACCTCAAAATACCGACTTTTACAACGGAGCAAATATTTCCCTTGCTGACAAGATGTGTCAAAAGGTAAAATTTGAATCTGCTGAAATAAGCTAAAATCCATACACTAAGAAACCGCTTGGACATTTGTATCGAAAAAAGAGCAACACACCAAGAGATGAAGTATTTTTATTTATACTTATCTCCGCTTAAAATCCGAAGGAAATTAAATGGTAATAAATGCTTTCTGTGATACAATTAAAATACCACAGAAAGCAAATTTATTACCTCACAACATGTATCTTGACATGATTAGAGAAATTGAAACGACCGTAAATCAATTACATCAACGTCCAAATACATTATTCAGCTGGAGTAAATAGGCAACCACAGTGTAACTACTAACAAAAAGTACACCTGAGCTAACTTACATTTTAAAACAATCTACATCGATATCAGTACGACACGCAGGTTCATAGATACCATCACAAAAACACCCCAAATCACTACTCTTACAAGCAACACAGAAAGGAGTGATTTGGTCAAAAAGCCCCGATAACAAAAGCGGATCGGTTTCCAAACGCTCTTCAAGTACTTCAATCGAAAAATCAGTGTACAAATGGTCTGTTAACGGGACCAATTCATGACTGGCCGTACCAGACAATGCCGTCGACTTTTTTGTTTTCATATTCGTATTCGATTAAATAAAAATATTAAAAAAATAAAGAAACAACCAAGCAATGATTCACATAAAAACAATACAAATATTATGCAATCTGATGTACTGCTTCCTCTTTTCTGTGACAATTATGATCTTTTTTACAAATCTGCTGATGCGTATAAGTCTGAAACACTGTATTCACCACGTTATGAAACGAATTTTGGAAATCATGACAATATGATTCAGAAAAATCATCATAGGCCCGCAACACTTTAGCCACACACCCTCCACCACACAAAAACATATACTTACAAGTACTACAACGAGGAGTTGTACCTACATTTCTGTTATACCAATGGTTTATCTCGTCCTCCCATGTGATCCCATTCAAATAATGTCCAATAATATGCCGCTTCTTTCCTATCGTTTCCCAACAATTATAAATATCGCCAAGTGAATCCAATATATAAGAGCTAGATTGTACCGCACAATAGATCGGACTAAAATTGACTCGCGTATTGTATTTAATCGCAGTATACAATTTCTTAAATATCCACTGATCTTGATGTTGTCCAGGCACATCTGTCTGAAGCAACTTAGCGTTGAAATCGGCTTTAGTTAACAATGAATGAGGTGGTTCAAATTGTTGTTTCGACCTTGGGCCATGACTCGGTCTGATGTTTTCATCTCCAATCACTAACGCCGCATTAAAATTGAAATGTGGATTGCCCACATAACCTGCATCCTTGAATTGTTCGTGCAACGATTCAATATACTCCCAATTAGTTGCATCGGTATTAGCCCTTAAATTAATGGTTACTCCTGCATCTAATGCGAGCCCAATATTTTCCACTATTTTATCAAATGTTCCACCATCTTTATAATGATAACGACGCTTGTCATGTATCTCACGTGGACCATCGACAGATATTTGTATAGCTTCTATTTTCCCCTCTCCGAATAAATCTTTATAATACTGAATCTCGTAACCATTTGAGATTGCATCGAACTTGTAACCTAATTCTACGCCACGCTTAACTATATATTCAACAATTTCTCGATTTTTAGCCAATAGTGGCTCTCCTCCATATAACGTTATTTTTTTTTGATGCTTATTACGATCTGGTTCTATTTCAAGCATAGCCTCATAAGCCCGATCTACCATCTCTTTGGTAAATGTTTTTTGAGTCCACTGACTGCCTTTATTAGAAATCATACTTTCGTAACAATATGGACATCTAAAATTACAATCATATGAAACAACAAACATAAAAGCACGTAATGAAAAATATTTTTTCCACGCATGCATGAAATTTGCCCATCTCACACACACATCTCGTTCTTCTTGAGCCGTTTTTTGCGTTAAATACCCTCGCTGAATCAGCATGTTAAATGTCGATTCTGATACGAGTCCATTGTCTATCGATACACGAGATCCCGGGCGCAATAACGCTGCAACATTTTCATTGGCAATATCAATCGCACCCGTATATCCATGAATCAGCATAAACTGTGATGCGCTATCCTTAAGCTTGACAACAATATTATAGGTTGACGGGCGGTAAACAGAGACATTTTTCATAGAACCTTGGATTTTAATAAATTAAATATGATAGAATTTATACTATAAGCTACCGCTGACATGCATGTTTACAATTTTAACAAACATGGTGTCTCCCTCATATTTCCTGGCAGATAACAATATACTACAATTATTATTCTCCAGAACAACACAAATATTACATTACACTGCACAACAACATGCTGCGCAATCATCAGAAATGTCTCGACTCTGAAAATATATTAACAATAATAGTACCAAAATCCTCCTAATGCCTAATTTTCAATTTGGATTTATTTTTGTATCGGCTCATATCCGACACAATTACGGTTTCACCCTCTTTAATACCATCAACCACCTCGACATACTGGTTGCTATTATCACCAAGAACTACATTACGTTGATAAGCGACTCCATCAACGATACACCATAAATCATAATTTCCCGGACCGTGATAATAAGAACGATTGGCAATCCTTACAACATTATCTTTAGTAGCATTGATCACATACACATCTGCCTTTAAACCTGAACGTAATTTTGGATCATCATTTTTATCCAACATCACCGTAAATTTGATAATACCATTATCAATTGCAGGGACTACATTCCCAACAATACCCTCCAATTCATCACTACCAATCACTACAACAGCTTTATTACCAGGGGCAATTTTATTTGCATAGGAATCCGATATTTCTGCCTCAATTTTAAAATGATTCAAATCTGATAAAATAACCAATTGCTCGCCTTGTGCAACCGTTGAACCGATCTGATCATTAACCCAGGTCACCGTCGCCTCTCGCTGTGCACATATCTGCGCATCTCCCATAGTTTTGGTTGCTAGGTCAAAATTCTTCAATGCAATATTATAATCTAACTCCACAATGCGCAGGTCTGCTTGCGTAGTTTTCTGCATATTGGCATACTTCAGTTTCAACTGTTCATATTGCATAGATTGTACCTGTAAATCCAATTCAGCTTGGCGTATCTTATCTACTGTACTGGCCCCAATACTGTCAAGATAACGCTCATTCATCAATTGCACACGAGAACGTTGCAAACGCATACTATCAATGCCTATCTGCATAGCCATTTCTGCAAGTTGAGTCTCGGCATTAATACGCTGTTGATCTATTTTACTCTGTTTCATCGCTAATTCATCACGTTGTCTCTCAAACTCGGTATTGGTTGCTGCAAGATCAAGCTGTAGTATGGAATCCCCTGTCGCAAGTTGATCACCCGATTTTTTATAGACCGCCAATACTTTGGACGATACGGGAGATGAAATAATTTCCTCATACAACGGCACTACCTTCCCTGTTGCCATTACTGACACCTCCAGAGGCCCTCGATCAGCCACTGCCGTATTAATTGTTGCAAAGCTTATACCTGCACGAAAAGCGTTAATTATGACCACAAAAAGGATAATCACAATGACGCCAATTGCAGCTAAACGGAAGAGTCGTTTTTTACGACGTTGTAAAATGATTTCCTTGGGAATTTGAGTATCCATACAACATTATTATTGGAGTAATGAACTATATTCAATATTGGTCCTGGTTTCAAAATCAAACAAGGTAATTTGTCTCAAATTGTAAAAACAAAGCCAAGAGAGATACAATTGATTGATATAATTTCGTCTTGCTTGATCTTTTTCTGTTTGAGCTGCATTAATGTCCAATACACTGATATGCCCCATGACAAAAGTTTCAAAAATTGACTTATATCTGCGCTGAGCAACCGTGTCAGCCTCTCGATATACCGATACCAAACCTTGCTGATCATGATATTGCTGTACTGCAAGGACAATATTTTGCTCAAAATCCAACACCTCTTGTTGAATTCGATTATACTCGACATCAGCTTGTGATTTAGCTAACTGGATTCGTCCTTTACCTTTCCCCCAATCTAAAATCGGAATACTAAGACCTAAGGAAATTATTTGACGATTTTGTAAATTCTGATATGCAGGAGCAAATTTAGATGCACTACCTGTAAAACCTATAGATGCATATATATTGGCTTTAAACCCCCGATTTGCACGAGCTTCAGCAATAAGCTGTTGTGCCTCCAATTGCCTCCGACGCGCATTGTGAGAGATCGGATTATTAGCTTTAGCCAAACTCCTCACTTCATCCAAAGATATCGGAATAACGGGAGCCTCTTCCGGAATCACTGCCTCAACAACCACTTGATCATTAAATCCCAAATAGTTACGCAAATCACACATCTTCTGATCATAATCTTGACGTGCTGAAACAACTGCTGCAGATGCATTTAACTTGCCGAGTTTAAGTTGTTGCACATCATTGTCGGAGATTAACCCGAGGCGTTTCTTTCCTATGGCTATATCGTATAATTGTGTAGCATTCTTCAGCGTCTGTTCAGCAATATCATAATTAACCATTGATAGCAATAAATCAAAATAATACTGGATGGTCCGAATTGAGACAGCCTCCATATCCGCTATATATTGCTGCTTGGCCTCTTTGTACCGCTCCGGTTCTATTTTCTTTGCCCACCACAAAGGTCTCGATGTAATGAGAGGTTGCTCCAACGTAATGCTTACAGGAACAGTTAGCCAACTCGTTGTTTTACTCCCATCAAGTTGATCAAGACGTTGCAGTTGCGATTCAACAGAAATTTTGCCTCCCGTATATGGAATATTTTGAGTAACAGACAACAATGCGGATTCGGTTAAATTCCGACTCGGAATAAAAGCATAGGTTCCATCTTCTTTTTGATATGTTGACAGTTGACGATTCAAACTAGGTATCGTACCACTAAAGGTTAATGATGGGAGCAGGTCGGCTTTATAATCCCTAAAACGCCAATAATACACTCGCATCTGATCTTTTGCAACTAATGCATCCAAAGATTGCTGAGAGGCAATATCTAACGCATCAGACAACCTCAATTTATATGTTGTAACTGAATCTGTTTGAGCAACACACATATAAATTGCCACAAAAAACATGTAAAATAGTAGTAAGATTTTTTGCATATATCCGATCTTTAGTGCCTTAAATTAATAATAAAATATATAAAAAGACATAGATGATCTTTTTAACTAAATCTTACAAAACCACAATTGACAGCCTTTCTTAGAGGGTTTATGTTGGTAAGTTACAAAAAATAGAATCAACATTCTCTTGTAATTTAATAAAACTAAAGAGAATAGAAAAAAATATAACTACCTCGCAATGAAAGACATGAAAGTTCATTAAGTATTACTGAACATAAAACTATTTAAGGCATAGACCTCAAAAGCACAGCCATGATGTATTCTCAAACATCCATCAAATCCAACAACACCATTATTGATGTCTAATATTTCTCAAATATCATTCCAAAATATTGTACAACAACTTTCAAAATCAATCAAAACGCTCTAAACTAAGCTCTCTGTTCCTGAGCCCGATCCGTTTATACAACCTATAAGTGCTAATTGTATCTTTCTCAACAGGGGCCTGACTGAACACTCACCCGAACCTATAATACAACTGACAGCTCACCACCCTGCCCCGTCTCTTTCACGTTCACTTCACCCTCACCACCACATCGGCACACATTTTTCAAAACTTTCTTATCTTAAGCGGTATACCGCATATCGAAATATCGTATCTTTGCTGCCAAAACGTCTGTGCACGCATACTATTAGATAAAAAAACACTTATAAATTTATTTATCATGGGAGCTGCAGGAAATAAAAAACCAAAAAAACCGGGTAAAAAGCATGAAGCTGCTTATTTGAAAGAAGAACAAACAAGCGACATACTGAAGAAAACCCCGAAACACAAATGATCAAAAAAAGCTGCACCAACACTGGTGCAGCTTTTTTCATCTACCACTTTCATTCGCAAGCCACTCTATACATAACATGGGGTCTACCGATCTTGAAACACTTATTTCCCCTAAAAACCAGATTTTCAAATTAATTTCCGGCAAACCAAGCCTTAAAAACATTGACACGAAGCTTGCTGACAAGAATCTTTTCGTCCGTCGGAATTTTCAAATTGATCGACAACCGATTGTTAAACCAAAGGTCTATATCCTTAACCGCTGCACGTGAAATAATATATTGCCGATTGGCCCGAAAAAACCGTTCAGGATCCAAACTTTCGGCCAATTCGTCTAGCGTATAAGGAAGTGCATAACTTTCTCGATCACTGACAATCGCTTTAGTAATCCCACCTGAGATACAAAAATACTGCACCTGATCAACCGCCAGCGGTAATAATTTATCCCCCTTGTAAGGAATCAAAAAATGAGTCTTATAGTGCTCCCTCTTCTGTAAACTGTGGATTAAGGCCGATAATGACTCTTGGGATTTCGTTGCGTCCTGCACATGCTGTAACGTCTTCAACTTCTCGAAGGCATGTTGCAAATCCGCCAATCCAATCGGCTTCAACAAATAATCAACACTGTTCACCTTGAACGCCTTGAGAGCGTACTCGTCATAGGCCGTCGTAAAAATAATCGGACAGGCTATTCGAGTATGTTCAAAAATCTCAAAAGACGAACCATCTGCCAAGTGAATATCCATAAAAACAAGATCCGGCGCCGGATTGGATGCAAACCAGGCCACAACACTGTCGGTCACACTATCCAAAACAGCTATGATCTCCGTTTGAGGATCGACCTCTTTCAATAGAGCTGTCAAATTGCGTACCGCAGCCTTTTCATCCTCAATGATTAGTGCTTTCATGATCATGTGCAGGTTGATGTAACGGAAGCCGAACGCAGAACATCCCCGCTTCGGCCGATATTTGAATCTCTTTCTGCCACAGCAAACGGTAACGTTTGGCCAAATTGTCCAAGCCAATACCAGGTCCCGCAGAACTCTGTCTTTTGGCCTGTACCGGATTGCAAACAACAAGCACCGCTCCCTCCGTTCGGATCGAAATGGTCAACGGATTGCGATTGCTGATCACATTGTGTTTGATGGCATTCTCAATCAGCAGCTGTACCGACATCGGCGGCAACTGTAACCCCATCATCTGCTCTTCAATATCGATGCGAAAAACCAGATTCTCCTCATAGCGCATCTTCATCAAAAAGATGTAAGCCTGCACACACTGCATCTCTTCGGCCAACGTTACACATTTCATATCGTTAGCCTGCAGGGTGTATCGCAAAACACGTGACAACTCCTGCGTATATTCCAACGCTTTGGGTTGTGACTCCCGAATCAGAGACTGAAGCGTATTGAGCGAGTTGAAAAGCATGTGGGGATTCAACTGGTTTTTGAGCGATTCATACTGATGACGCACACTCTCTGTGCGCAACTCCTCATTCTCCACCACCACACGCTGCTGCTTATGAATCAGATGGATTATATAATTACTTCCCGTAACAATGCAGGCTATAATAAAATCCCGCAACGGATGCAGATAGTGGTGCATCATGGCATCTATCGCCGGAATGTCGTAATGGTGATGAAGCCAAACAAAAAGCTGACCAAACAGACTGTTCGCCACCCAGGTCAGGATGAATGACAAGATCATTTTGGATTTTGTCACCCGAATCAACGGAGTATTGAAGCGGAAAATGAGGGTATTGATTCCAAACAGCAACAACAACGAAATAAATGTGAAAAGAATCTCATTCAACACATCTTTGGGCTGCATGTCCGGAAATAACTCCTGACGCTCAATACTGTCCGAAAGCGAAAGCACCTCCGGGAAATGGATCAGCACGGCTACCACTGCTGAAATAATCAGCGTGGAAAGCCAATACTTATCTTTGAGTAAAGAGGGAACTTTCATACCACAAAAATAACGTTAATTTTGGTACACCTGGGCTGTTGCATACATTCCAGGACGGAATTGCGCATTCTGTTCCGCAATGCGTACATAGACCTCGATTGAACGATTCTCGGAATTCACCTGCTGGCCAATCATCGCAACCACACCGTGAAAGGTCTGCTTGTCCATGCCGTTCACATAAAACTCGACCCGATCTCCTATCTTCAGGTGAACCAGATCCTTCTCATAGGCCGTCAGACAAAGCATCATATCGCTTTTATTCACAATTTCGCAAAGAGGTTCACCTACACTGAAATGCTTGCCAATATTCATCTTGACATCGGCAACATAACCGCTTATCGGCGCTTTGATCTCCAAATATGGCATAATGCCATTTTTCAGCAAAGAGGTGGTGTCCACCCCCAATAAAGCAAGCTGAGCCGCCGCCGCATCCATACGGCTACGCATCGAAAGATACTCTGCCTTGCTCTGCTGATAACGCTTTTGAGAAGAGGCCTCCTCTCGAGAGAGGGTTTGCTGACGCTGGAATTCACTATGGAGAAATTCATACTGCGCATGGCTGTCCAAATAGGTCTGCTGCAACGTGATGAATTCCGGATTCTCCAGGGTCACCAACACCGTCCCCTTTTTCACATAGGCTCCGGGCAACAACGATGTGCTGCGAATCGATCCCCCCATTGTTAACGTCACCGTAGCATGGTTTTGTGGAGTGGTGACCAAAATACCGTTAAACGAAGTCCGGTTCGGAGCTGCCGTCGCCCCTGATGTGGCATTTACCTCTTGGGCTGGCTCCTCAACAGCCGATTTCGAAACCGTATCGGTTGATGCGACATGGGCCGTTGTCGTCTCAGTGGGACTCTGACTCGAACAGGCTGCAATCAAAACAACAAATGGAATGACTATCTTTTTCATAACAGAGATATTTATCGGTATAATTCATATTCAAGCGCAGCAATATTGTACTGATTGAACGTTTCAATATAGCCACGACAGATCTCAAGAGCCGAATTCAAACTCATAATGTACTCGGCAATACTCGTCTCACTATTCGCAAGTTGAAGCTTCGCTGCACTCATCAACACCTCGGCTTCGGGCAACGCAGAACCAACATAATAACGCAACCGATCATCATACTGGCGTAACCTGGCCTGCAACTCCGTCAGCCGATTGGTCAATGTCCGCAAATTGACTTCAGCCTCGTTACGAGCCATGTAGGCATCCATCTTGGCCTGGCGGATGCGACTGCGCTGCGTATTGAAAAATATCGGGAAGGAGGCCCCAATCACATAGGCATTCAACCCCTTGTTCGGCAGAATATTCTGCCGCTGATACCCAAACGACAACTCCGGAAAGAAACGGCTCTTTTCCACCTTGGTACGTGCTTCAGCCTCTTTTACCTGCGATTCAAAATAACTGCGGTGAACCTCTGCCTCCATGGCAACAGGCAGCGAGAATTGCATCAGAATACTGTCCGTTGGCGCAAGTGGGGCATCTGCGTAACATGCCCATTGCAGACGGGCCGCCGCAATCTTGTGCTCCTCCTCTGCTTGCAACAGCTTGTTGCGCATCTCATTGGCCACCGTAACCGACATACTCCGTTCCAGTTGGGTTATATCACCCTGCTGGTAACGCAATTCACTCACACGTGAAAGTTCCGATGCCAACCGATTCTGATCACCATAGAGTTTACAAAGTTCCTGCGTATATAGGTAGTACGACCACGCACGTTTAACCTCCGCAATGATTTCACGACGTACCAGCTCCGTATAGATCGTACCGGTCTGAGTCTGTTGACGAACCAATGCATTTTTGTAGAATGGGGTCAGCAGCGATCCGACCGATTGCGTAATGCTGAGCTCATAATCATTGCGCTCCACCCCGTTGAGCTGTCCGAAAGAGTAATCAAACGTCGTGGGGGCCAACTCCCAAGATTCCCCTCGCATGGCCTTCGTACGCTCGACAGAGGCTTCAGCCGACTTGAGTCGGGGATGTTTGTCCAGCGACATGGTGATGGCCTCATCCAACGTTACTCGTTGTTGAGCCTGTCCGTTGTAGGGTAACAGTGCCAACACCGGCAGCAACAGGAAGGGGAAAAGACGCCGTACCCAAGCCGTACGTCGAAGCAATGCTGCCTCCCCTACTAACTTATAGAACACCGGTACAACAAGCAACGTCAACAGGGTTGAAACAATCAAACCTCCGATTACGACAGTTGCCAGCGGGCGTTGTACTTCGGCACCGGCCGTGGTCGCAATGGCCATCGGCACGAAACCTAACGATGCAACCAACCCCGTCAGGAATACGGGACGCAACAGATGTTGAGTACCCCGTTCAATAATACGACGGGTTGAAAGACGATAAGGCGTTGCATCTCGCAAAGCGTTGAAATGGTTGATCATCAGAATACCATTCAAAACGGCCACACCAAACAGAGCGATAAAGCCTACGCCGGCCGAAATACTGAACGGAAGGCCTCGCAACCATAGCGCCAAAATTCCCCCGATAATGGATAACGGCACGGTTGAGAAGACCACAAACGTATAGGTTACGCTCTTGAACGCAAAGAAGAGCAACAACAGAATCAGCAAGAGAGCTACCGGAATCACAATCATCAAGGTACGAATAGCGTTCTGGAGGTTCTCGAACTGGCCGCCATATTCGAAATAGTAGCCCGGTTTAAGCGACACATTCTGCTCCAGGGTCTGGCGAATACCGGCCACCACCTGTTGAATATCAGCATCCCGGACATTGACTCCAATCACCACACGCCGTTTGGTTGCATCACGGTTGATCTGCAACGGACCGTTGACCAGATCAATCGTTGCCACTTCACTGACCGGAATCTGAATATTCTCAGCCGTACGGATAAACAACCGGTCAAGATTCAGATCAGCTACCTTCTGCTGATCGAGGCGCACAACCAGATCGAAACGTCTCTCGTTCTCAAAAACGGTACCGGCAGCCTCACCCGCATAAGCCGATCGGATAATGCTGTTCAACTCCTCAATATTGATTCCGTAACGGGCAATCTTCGCACGGTTGTAATTAACCACCAGCTGTGGAAGCCCCATCGCCTGCTCCACCAATACATCCGATGCACCCGGCACCTGCTCGACATACTTGGCAGCCTCCTTAACCTTCGCATACAATTCGGCCATATCCTCGCCGTACAACTTGATGGCAATATCGGCTTTGGCTCCGGTCATCAGCTCATTAAACCGAAGCTGGATCGGCTGGCTGAAATTAAACTCGACTCCAGAGATCGTATCGAGCGCAGCCTTCATCTTCTCAACCAGCTCAGCACGTGAAGAAGCACTCGTCCACTCCTTAAACGGCTTCATGACAATCATGATATCGGCATCCTCAACCGCCATCGGGTCGGTCGGAACCTCGGCCGAACCGATCTTGGCCACCACATGCTTGATCTCCGGAAAGTTATCCATCAAAATCTTTTCGGCTTTCTCCGACATCGCAATACTTTTTGTCAGGGAGCTTCCGGCCGGAAGTGTCATCTGCATGGCAAAATCACCCTCATCCAAAGTCGGGATAAATTCGGCCCCCAACCGTGTGAACAACATCAAACTGCCAATAAATGCTGCAACCGCAATGCTCACCGTCGCCCAGCTAAAACGCAAACATACCGCCAAACATCGCTGATAAATACGATTCAACCATTTGAAGAAACGATCCGCAAAGGTCGGTTTGGCACTGATTGTACGTTTAAGAAACAGCGAGGACATCATCGGCACATAGGTCAACGAAAGCAGCAATGCACCGATAATACAGAATACCAACGTTTTGGCCATAGGGGTAAAATACTTACCCTCAATACCGGTCAGGGTCAAAATCGGGAAAAAGACAATCAGAATGATGATCACCGCAAAGGTTGCGGAGCGCACCACGTTACTTGCACCGGCAATAATCTGGGCATCCATCTGGCTACGGGATAAACTTTTGCCCAAAGTCGACCTGCTGTACAGATGCGCAAGAATGCCCTCGACAATTACAATCGAACCATCCACGACAATACCGAAGTCAATGGCTCCAAGACTCATCAAATTGGCCGAAACACCGAAAATCCGCATCAGGATAAAGGCAAAAAGCATAGCGAGCGGAATCACCGATGCCACAATCAGACCTGCCCGCACATTGCCCAGGAACAGAATCAGGACCACAAACACAATGATGGCTCCTTCAATCAAATTGCGGATCACGGTCGAGATATTGCGGCTGACCAGCTCCGAACGGTTCAAATAAGGGCTGATCGAAACACCTTCAGGCAACATCTTCTGAATTTTCGCAACACGCGCCTCCAACTCTTTGGTCACCACGTTGGCATTGGCCCCCTTAAGCATCATGGCAATGCCTCCGACACACTCACCCTTGCCATCACGTGTCATCGCACCGAACCGTTTGGCCGATCCGAATTTCACCGTTCCCACATCACTAACATGAATCGGAATACCGCCACGGTTCGTCACAACAATATTGCCAATATCATCCAAAGACGACATCATACCCTCAGAACGGATATAATAGGCCCGATGCGCCTTTTCAATATAGCTACCGCCCGTATTCTGGTTATTGCGGCTCAGAGCCTCAAAAACATCGCCAATGGTGATATTGAGCGAATACAACACATCGGGATCAACCGCCACTTCATACTGTTTCAGATACCCACCAAAACTATTGATCTCAACAATACCGGGAATACCCGACAACAGACGCTTTACAATCCAATCCTGGATGGTACGCAACTCCATGGCGTCGTAACGATCCTCATACCCGGGCGCTACCTCAAGTGTATATTGGTAAATTTCACCCAATCCCGTTGTGATCGGCATCAACTCGGGTGTCCCCAGCTCCGATGGGATCTCTCCTGCAACGGTTTGTATCTGCTCATTGATCAGCTGCCTCGCATCCAAAATCGGAACACTCTCCTTAAAAACGACGGTGACCACCGACAACCCGAAACGAGATACAGACCGAATCTCCTGTACATTCATGATGTTGCTCATCGCCACCTCAATCGGAAATGTGATGAGCTGTTCAACCTCCTGAGGCGCCAACGTAGGAGATACCGTTACAATCTGTACCTGATTGTTGGTGATATCCGGTACGGCATCTACGGGAAGCGTAAGCATCGAATAGATACCCCCTGCCAACAGAAAAAGGGTCGTCAATCCGATGAATAGTTTTTTCGTGACCGCAAAGCGGACTATAGACTGGAACATGATATCTGAAAATTAAGAATTCAGCCAAAGGTAATTTTCACCTGAGAGAATTTTACAGAGAAAATATCGAAGTGTCCCAATTGAACGGTGAATCACCGGAATGACCCGGTGAAATGAATGAGCAAAACCGGATTTATTGAAGACCGCAAATTTTTATAACATTGATTCCGGCAACTAACATGAAAAACAAGGTTCAGAAAAGCTCAGTCTGTATGAACCTCAAAATGATACATATTCGATTGTGTCGTCATATTCCATCTCATCCGGGTTCTTTTGCTTTGTACAACACCTCAGCATGACGACACAAAAAAACACGATGGAACATTATCGCTTGCCGCATGACCAAACCGTTCCAATCGTTAAGCGTAGTAAATGGACGGTTCGTCAGTAGGAACCACTATCAACAAACGTTTTTTCACCAAGTATCAAACCAAGAGTTGCCGACCCAACATGTTTTAAGGATACATGTCCGATCGGCAACTACAAAAATTTATAAAAGTCTGGAAACGCTTGTCTGCTATTTATGGATTGGGCGCTGCTTCTTGTTCTAAAATCAGTACCGGAAGTGTCGTCGCAACCAACTCTTTACCCTCAACATTTTTGTATGTAATGGTAAACCGATGCTGTTTATTACCGGTTGGAAATTCCGTTGGATAGAACCAAAAATAAAACCACACCAAAGTTGGTTGCTTCTGATTAAACGCATCTACCGATTCCATAAATTCCCATGGAGCTAATCCTAATTCCACCTGTTGCTCTGTGCGGGTCATATCGTAATTATTCTGCAAGATATGGTCAACACAGGCATATTTCACTAAAAAAAGATCATTGAGAGAACTTCCTGCCGGATGGGTAGCATCATAATCCTGATCTGAAACAATGTTCAAACTTGCGGACTGGACATACATCACAGGAGGTGGCACAACATCATGAATCATATTATATTCTGTGTCGTTAAATTTTTGAGCCAGCTCCTTAAATTTAGTCGCATCGGTTTGTCGATCAATAATAATATCGTAATACTGGCTATTCACCGTACTTTCCGTTACTCGCAGATTGATCATAAACTGCACCACAGACTGGCTGGGCACAGGATATTCGTCTATAGACCCGTAAACTGCAGCATAGGAGCTTAAGGGATCTTGGTATCGAGTCACATAATTTTCAGACGGATAGAATTTATCTCCTATCTTCTCGCTACATCCGACAAATACAAAGGTACATATCAATATCAAACCAAGATAAATCTGTTTCATGGCACGTATTTATTTGCGACGAATGTTTTTAATCAATTCCAATTTAAACCGATAATGATAAAATTTATCCGGTTTCTGTGTACCCGGATCTTGTTCTTGAGGAAATTCTGTATTGAACACCCCTGTATAATAATAGCCATTCCCAGCCCCGTACCAGCCGTAATTACAATGCAACCAACGGGTCTCTTTTCTTTTCAGCTCCCCGACATACTCCTGTCGAATCAGATTATAGTTTTCATCGTAAAAATTATCGTATAGCGCATACACATTGTACACATTTTTGTATCCATCAATTACCCACGCATGACCGTCACTGTGCCCAATCCAGTTTTTAGTAGCAAAACCACTCACATAAATTGAGCGTTGGTTATTGAGATCAGCCATCACTCGATCAATGTGATAACTATATACTCCATCAGTAGCATAACCAAATGTATTTCTTAAGGCATCATTCGCTTTCTTTATAGTAGAAGAACTACTGGAACAACCATAATCCATATCTACAGCGTTACCTATCTCATAGACTAATGCTCCAATAGCTTTATGATCATATGATCCTTTGGGAATCAAAGCCCCCAAAACATACTTTCGCCAAGTATCCCAATAACATGTATACCATCCATTACCAGAATGAAATTGAAACGGATGGCTGTTTGCAGCCATAATTTGCAACAAAGCTATGGATACGCATCCGGCCGGAGGATTCCCATTAGGCGAATCTGAGCACTTAGTTAAAACATTATCTTTGAAAGGCAGTCCATCATTGAATGGCGCTCGCTGTCCCCATCTTACAGGAACAAATGGGCCGTCACCATCATACTCTTTACGCAAAAAAATTGCAGTCTGTGGAGGATATTTATCTTGTGGTAAGATAGAAGTATCTTCTATCATTCTGGACGCTGCATAAGCCGGAATCATTTCAAGAAACATCTTGACTCCAGGATTATTCATGGTATCAGAAATATTTCCCTGATCGGAATAGGCCAAAATCGTTTCCATCCTTGTATCTGCTGATAGAACAGCAAAACCTCCGTCATCGGCATAATTCACAACATAAATATTCTCAGTGGGCTCACCATCATCATCTGCCGACTTCGTTACACCAACATTCAAAAAATCATTTAATGGAAGAAGGTCTGCAACCATTCCTGTATAGGAAGATCGAGTAAGAGGATCATCACTAAAAACTGCAGGCAATTCGGTCGCTAAAGTTTGAATCGAATCAAGTGAAAGAAAACGCACCTTAGCATCCTGCGATACAAGCGGCTGATGTACTGTCATCTCAATGTCTTTAGCACACCCAAACAACAACAGCACTACCACCGACACCATAAAAAATAAAGGCTTTCTCATAACATAAATTTTAATATGAATAATAAAATAAGGAGCGAAGAGAAATATTAAATATTTTTCAAATCAACGCAAAAAATATGCACTATTTGCTTTTCGGCAATATATAAACTAATTTTTACAAATACAAACACTTATTATTTAATATATACACATCATATATTTCTCTCCACTGACAATGCATATGTCGTTCATCAAAAATTACATTTTTCAGAGACTGTACACTCCTCGATACACAGATCAAAACACAGTTCATTGATGCTCAATTTGACCATATACCAATAACATCTATACCATTAAAACAGCACAACTCATCGAAAATTATAAACTATAAAAAATTCTTTTTTCTCCATTTTAATCCATTTTACAGCACCAATAATAAACTGAAATACAATTATATACAAATCTACAAACACAACCTTTAACACAACAAAATAATAAGCATTATCTCACTCCCATTATGAGATATGGCACCAACAAACTTTTATCCATTTGTTATTGACAAAATAATGTATCTTTGCAGCCCAAAGTTTTGAAAACACACAAAGAGCTTGTAGAAATTAACAGATATTTACCTGCAATTTTCACACTCGAAAACATGAAAACGAACATACAAATCAAAACTATTTTCGGCGTCATTTTCGGCATATTTACGACTTTCTTATGGGGATGTAAAGCCGATTTGAACCCATACGAAGAGCTCGAATCCAACGAGTATATCCAACTCAATTTCACCAAAACCGAAACAACACGTGCTGATATTGGTGAAGACGGTTCAGGTTCATTTAATGAAGGGGGACTGTGTTGGTGTATATATCAATAATGGATCAGATATCCAATATCGTGAGCTCACTTTTGAAGGAGGCGAATGGCTCCCAAAATTAAAACGACAGGATTTCGGGTCCGGACAATTAATCCTCTCGGCTCATTATCCCGTTGTATCGGGAATGTCAGATATCGCTAAAGATCAATACGATTTTAAGGTCGAACTGGATCAAAGCGGAACTGGAAAAGAAAAATCCGACTTATTGGTAGCTCAAACGGTATTGAATGAAAACCAGAACAGAGCCACCCTTAGTTTCCGGCATGCCCTGCATCGTTTGCGTATCGAATTGACGGGACAAACTGAAGAGGTAACAATCGCTGTCAGAAGCCGAATCGGAGGGACTGTCAACCTGCTGACCGGTGAAGCCATGCTGACTGACGACGATTTTCAATGGATCACGCCCTACCAAAACACCGACGGCAGTTTCGAGGCGATCATCTATCCTCAAGAAGCCGCTTCGTTCCGAGATGGAGACGGATCTCTGCTGAAAATTACAAAACAAGGTAAGGAGTACTACTTTAAAGCTCCAGACATGCAGACTGACGGTAACGACCTGGACAGGTTCGAAGCTGGCAAGCAAATCACCGTCAAACTGTCGCTCAAAGAGTCCACAGACACCAAGTGGGCCAATAAAAAGGTGTGGGTCTATGGGATCCCCCTCCTGATGAGAGTGAGTGGAAACAACTATATCCAGAATTCTATTTAACCTACTACCTGCCTTGGAAAAAATCATACGGTTGGTATGACTGCAATAAAATGAATCCTACAGCCAGACCTGAAGGCATTCCCGACGGCATGATATGTTGGGCTGCGTCTGGAGCCAGCATCCTGCACTGGTGGTTCGACCAAAATAAACAATACATTGATATGTATGATTATAAAGGGCCTGACTACCACTGGCATGAATCTCAACCATCGGCTCCCAAACAAGAGAGCGATATCTTCCAATGTTTTATCGACTCCTTTGCCGATGAAGCGGGTTATCCTGATGCTTGCTGGTTTAAACTGGTTCATACACGGTATAATCCCGACTCTTCCGGCTCTCGACTACCCATACATTCCCGGAGGATATTTCAAAGACGTTTTCCCATCAACGGTCAAATTGAGCCAAAATTTCGGTGGATTGGGCAAAGAAAGATTCAACGAGATCATTAAAGATGCCTTAGCCAACAAAAAAGCCATTTCCATGGCCAAAGGAAACGTGCGTGAAGGGCATATTCTCACCATTTGGGGAGCCGAATTCGATGAAAATGGCGATGTGTCATACATATATATGGCGGACAACAACGACCGAGACCAATTTGAGCAATGGGGAGTCGGATGCATACGCCTTCAAATTGCTTATATGAAATATCCTGAAGGAGCTACCTACACCTGCTATCTGTCAGGCTTCATTCCCAACAATAAACCGATTGTCATCAATCGACTCATTACCTTAGAGTTGGGCGAAACCTACTGGAAACAATATTTTGGACTGTAAAACAACATAAAACCATAAATTGACAAACACTCAAAAAGATGAAGAGAATATATTATTATGCATTAGCGGTTACAACCCTCATTGCAATGAGCGGTTGTCACAAAAATCCTGATGCCCCCCAGCCTACGGGTGACAAAAAGATCGAAATCAAAACTTCGATCATCAACGAAAATGCCATAGCCGGCAATACGAAAGCCCCGAATTTAAACGGTGACGGAAGCGGAAATTTCTCCAATGGCGACATACTTACCCTGCATGTCTTGTCCGAATCGGGTCAGCCTACCGTTATCAAGTTTGGTGTCGGCATCACCAATCTATACTGGAGAGATATCAACCTCAATCCAGAGGATCATCAGGTTCACTTTTCGGCATGTTATCCCAAACAGGAGCTGAGCGATGGGAAATTTTCATTCGATATGGAAACCGCTCCGACCAAAGACCTCTTGTGGGCCCACAAAAAGAGCGTACCCACCGAAACCGATGCACCTGTCGAGCTCCAATTCAAACACGTCATGCATCGTCTGGTGATCAACTATTCCACGCAATCCAATATTGCAGTGGATCAAATACAGACCGTATGTACCGCCAAATCAACCTGCACAATTGACTTGGCTGGCGAAAAAATAGATAACAGCAGTGCACAAAAAGCTGATTTTTCGGTTACCGGCCAACAGGCCTCATTCATGCTCGTTCCTCAAAAGGCGTCGGATGTCACGCTGCATGTAACGGCGGGACAGATGAAAAAGGATTTCAACCTCAATGAATATGTTAAGTTTGACAACCTGGAGAGCGGCATGCAGTTAACCGTCAATCTGAAGGTAAAAGATGGTAGCATCGCCCTCGAAGGCAGCTCAATCGATCCGTGGGGAGATCAAGGCACAATCGAAGGTGAAATTACCATGTAATTTTTCATCTACTCCTCCACATAAGCTCTACCACGAAAAATAGATATCCTTTAGGCAACAGCAGAGGAGTCCGATTGTTCGGACTCCTCTGTTTGTTTATACCACAATTCCTGATCTACCCACATTGCTGCTTTTCAACGCCTCAGTCAACTCATCCCTTCCACTGCAGGGATCCAACAGCTACTTCGATGTCATAATCAAAATCAACAACAGAGCATTTTCAACGCTTCAGTCAGCTCTTTTCCTTTTACAGCACAGATCCAACAGCTACTTCGATATCATAATCAAAGTCAACAACAGAGCATTTTTCAAGGCCACAACCAGCTCTCTCCGTCCACAATGCAGATCCAACAGGTACTTTGCTGTCATAATCGAATCCAACAACGGAGCATCCTTCAAAATCGCCAACTGCACACGGCCCCAAACCGTTCAAAATACTCCCCACGACACCACAAAACAAACGAGAGGGTTCATTCAAATCAAACAGATCAACGATTCTCCTCTTAACACACCCAACCTCAACAGGCTTACCACAGGCATGTAAGCCTGTTTTATCCTTTCAAATGGAATCTTGACACCAATCTACTCCGAAAGATTTCGATCAAACACAAGACCCAAAATTTCGCCAATATAGCCATTCTTGCCAGGTTCATACCCTGATACCCTGCCCTAACACCCTGCCCTGTGTCATTTCCTAACACCTTAGAGCAGGTACAGAACGTAACTCGACAAAATTTTAATCTGAAACCATTGACCTATCCTGCTTACAATAACAATTTACGCCATATTCCCCCACGGAGCGAACTGTATGCGAAATCGCAAAAAATTGTCAATAATTAGAATGCTCTACCCTTTTCATTCGACAGCCTAAATGCAGTCCCCCATAAGGAAGTTTTCGCACAAGCAAAAACATGTACCACTCCCCGTTGCTCCTCTCCAAAAAAAAGAAAAGCCACTCTTTACAAGAGCGGCTTCATCTTATTCAAATCAATAGCAATTATTCTCCCTGAACAGGCAATGCTGCTGCCCAGTTTTCAGTCTGGGTTACTCCTGCACCCGAATTGATTTCAGCATTCGGAATAGGATAGCAGAACTTAGCAATGTCAAACGGTTGGAAAGAGCGCATAGTCACAATGTCTCCCCAACGACGCAAGTCGGTAAAACGGTGACCCTCCATCCACAACTCACGTACACGCTCAGCCTTGATAAATTCCATCAATCCTTCCTTAGTAGCAGGCAGATCGGCTGTTGACTGAATCTCCGGATTACGACGAGCAACCTCCAACAGCGCATTCTGTGCATCCGTCAAACTACCTTCACTCCAACGTGCATTCGCCTCTGCAATGATCAGATACTGCTCTGGCAAACGAAGTACAGGAATATTACATACCGATCTATTCTCGGTAATACCGTAATATTTACCTCCTTCATATCCTGTAGTCTCATTGCCACCCTCTACCAACAATGGATAACGGATATCTTTGATATCAGGAGCCGTCTCACCATCATAATCGGCCGGATAGAAATATTTGATAACAGCATCTTGAGCCGGTGAAAGACCATAAGTGGAATAGAGTGTTCCGATCGAGTTTGCTGACAAGTTGTCGGTCAAAGATTTGGAAATCGTGAAAATATCCTCACTGTTAATGGTGATGTGAGTGAACATGTCACGATAATCACTGGCCGTTGATACAATGATGTGGCCACCACGCAACGAAATTGCTGTCTGAGCTGCATCAATAGCGGCACGGTAATCCTCCTCATACAACGCTACACGAGCTTTCAATGCATAAACAGCAGCTTCGTTCATGTAATACTGATCTACTGAACTTCCACCAATATTGTTATAGTGCAACAAAGCCTGCTCAATATCCTTGTCGATTTGCTCATAGGTGCCGGCAACCGTATTCCGACTAACCTTTTCACCGGGATTGATCACTTTACCCGTGGCAACGATACCCGGAGTCTGACCGTTATCTACCGTACCATTCACCTTATACGGAAGTCCGTAAATATTCACCAGGTAGAGCTGAGCCATCGCCCGCAAACCATAAGCCTGCGCCAGTATCTCGTCAAACGATGCCTTGTCACTCTCATTGGCAGTCTCGTAGAGCTTGTTGCAAGTCTCAATCAAACGAGAGGTGTTGTCAATCACTTTGTATCCGTATGCCCAAATCTCTTCCAGATATGGATCGGTTACCGTAATGTTATAACGCCAGATGGTCATCAAGTGGGTCGTGCGGTTCAAATCAAAAACCAAATCTGTAGCCACATCGCCTAAAGCGATCACATCTCGACCTGCAAAAGCATAAGCGCCGAAACGAGAATAAGCACCCGTCAAAGCCGTCTGCGCGCTAATAGGATCTGTTATGGCCTCATCACTGTCCTTGCCCTGATAGTATTCCGGCTCCAGGGAACAGGAGAGAAAACCAACCCCCAACAGAAACGCAATTAAAATATGATATGCTGTGTTTTTCATATATTCAGTGTTTTTGTATTATCGTATTAAAAACCGAACGACAGTCCGAAGATAAAGTTACGTGGCATAGGATATACCCATTGTTGGAAACCATCGGCACGTGTTTCAGGATCGAAACCGATAAAGTTCGAACTGCGGACGGTAAACAAGTTATCGGCACTGAAGAACACTCTCAAATTGCTCAGCATAATCGCTTTGCAAATCTTCTCCGGGAAAGTGTAACCCACCTGCAGAGTGCGAAGTTTCAAATATGAACCATCCATCAAAAAACGGCTCGATGTGTTGCTGGCTCCCGATACATCATCTGCAATGAACTGAGGAACGTTGGTATAACGGTTTTCAGGAGTCCATGCATTTTCGTAAACGTAGTTGGTAACCGGACCCAGGAAGTAGTCACCCACCTGCATATCGTAGTTGAAACCACTGTTGTAAACCTTTCCACCATAAGTGTAACTGAAGGTGGCCGAAAGGTCAATGCCCTTGTAACGGAATGTGGTCGAGAAGCCACCATAGAACTTCGGATCGGCCTTACCTACGATACGCTGACCGGCCTCGTTGTAGTTGAAGGTCTTTTCATCACCCTCTGTGCCTTTGTACCACATCGGACGTCCTGTATCAGGATCTACACCCGCATACTCCGGCATATAGAAGGTATGGTAAGCCTCACCAACCTTGCGGATCGTTGTTGAGGTCTCGATAGGCAGATCCGTGGACAGAGCCACAATTTCATTGTGGTTAGAGGTAATATTGAATGACATGTCCCAAGTGAAATCCTTTACACTCAACAAACGGGCATTCAACAACACCTCGATACCACGGTTACGCATCTTACCCATATTGCGCAACTCATAAGCCAAACCGGTGGTCAGCGTAATAGGCACCTCGAAGATCATATCCGAAGTCAACTCATTGTAGTAATCAACCTCCAGGTTGATGGTACGGAACAGGGTCAGATCCAAACCAACGTTGAATTTACCACGACGCTCCCATTTCAAATCAGGATTGGCAAACGTAATGGGCACACTACCCGGATTACCTTTATAGTCATATCCAGTTTCGTAATAAGCACGTGCACTGTACCAACCAATCTCCTGGTTACCTACTGTACCGTAGCTGGCACGAATGGTCAGATTGCTCAACCAATTGCGGGCTCCACGCATAAACTCCTCTTCAGAGATACGGTATTTACCACCTACTGAATAGAACAGACCCCATTGGTTGTTGCGACCATAACGTGATGAACCGTCATAACGCAAACTTCCTGAGATATAATATTTGTCAGCATAACTGTACTGACCATTGAAGAAGAGTGAATTCAGGGTAGATTTCTTTCTGTATGTTCCGGCTGAAATCGGATTAGATGCATTACCCATCTCCGGCAGCCCCTCATACGGGAAGTTTGAAGCACCTGTAAGAGTCTGCTCGTCAACCAAACGTTGTGACTCCTGACCCAACATCAAGTTGATATCGTGCTTATCATAACGTTTGATCCAGCTGAGCGTATTGGTGATCGTCATGTTCAACAGCGTCTCATTGTTCTGATCCGCATACATGTGCGACTCAATACCCTGAGGGTTCATCATGCTGGCAAAGTTATACTCACGCAAGTTGAAAACATTGATACCCAAGTTACTCTTAGCTAAGAATCCCTTACCGAAATCAACCTGGACATAAGGATTGATATTGGCCGTAATGGTCCGCTGTGAGTTAACATCACCCTTGTGTTTATCACGGATAGCCACCGGGTTGTAATATGCGTTCAGGTTATATGAGCCGTCTTCGTTGTAGATCGGCTCGATAGGACGCAGGTCATATACCGCTACCAACGGGTTAATGTATTGTGATTGGGTCACCACATTATTGTTGTCCGAGTAAGAGGCCGATGACAGCAAACCAAAAGAGAAGACTTTGCCTCGGTGATCAATATTCGAACGCAAGGTATAACGTTTCATATCGGTACCGATAATAATACCTTCGTTACGATAATATCCGGCACTGATGTAATAATTGGTATTATTAGCACCACCCGATACATCTACGCTGTATTCGTCTACCTTACCATTGCGCAAAATCGCTTGCAACCAATCCGTATCAGGGGTTACACCCTCTTGCCATCCATAATACGCATTGGCATAATACTTAGCTAAAGCCAAACCCTCACCGGGAGCTGCTTCGCCTGAATTCTCAAGACCACGGCCCCAAATATCCAGGTAACGATCGGTATTGACTACACGATAGTTCCAATCCAGATTGGCAATACGAGCAATACCCTTTTTAGCCAAGAAATTCACATGAGGTTTACCCTGTGCACCACGTTTGGTCGTGATGACAATCACACCGTTAGCTGCACGTGCTCCGTAAATGGCCGTTGCGGTTGCATCCTTAAGAACCGTAACACTCTCAATGTCGGCCGGGTTAATATTGGCCAACGGGCTCACAGCCATATCACCGTTAGTTTCATCATTCAAAGCCGAAATCTTGTCTGAGAACATCGGCATTCCGTCAATGACGTACAACGGTTCCAAACCTGAATTCACTGAACCAACACCACGAACGTTGACACTGGCAAAAGCTCCCGGTTGACCGTTTACATTAAACATCTGCAAACCGGCAACACTTCCCTGCAAGGCCTTCATGAAGTTGGCATCGGTCTGCTTGGTGACTGCTTTGCTGTCGATCACCTGGGCAGATCCAGTAAATGCCGCTTTACGAGTCGCTGCATAACCGGTTACCACAACCTCATCTGCCAAGACTGCTTCATCTTCCATCGTAACATCGATCGTGGTCCGATTACTGATCGCAGCCTCGACGGTCTTCATCCCGACGAAAGAGAATTTCAGCGTTCCCTGTGCAGGCGCTTCAATGGAATAGTGTCCATCTATATCGGTACTGGTGCCTGTCCCAAGCTCCTTTACGATGACAGTGACGCCGATCAGAGGCTCGCCGTCAACGGACGTAACGGTACCTGAAACTTGCTTGTTCTGCGCAAACGCCGTTTGCAAACAGCCCAGTAAAATGGTACACAACAAGAGTAAAATTTTTCTCATAAACATACATTTTAACTGTTTGTATAAAAATGTTAACCTGTGCTGAATGATTGCGCAAAAGTACGACATTTAGAACTATTTTCAGCATAAAAAAGACATAAAATGCAGTGATATAATAATCTATATCAATTACACCCTGAATTCTTTTGATATGTAAGTTATCGACACCTATTTCATTGAAAATTTAAAATAGTATTTTTGTTGTTTTTGTCTATTTCCCTATTAAACCTCATTATTATCAACTATTTCAAATGGTCTCATTCCCCCGACAACACCTATCGAATTTTCGCCCCAAAATCTAACAGACATAAGACAATTATCCTCTCCTCATTTGTTGAATTTTAAAAATATTTAATAATAAAACACCTGAAAAACTATTTTATACATCGGCCAGATCTATTGTGCATATCATACGACGACACAAAATGGAAATCCCCACATTTTAATAAAAATAACAACCTAACATTTCACAGAAAAAGAGTGCCCAAGATGACAAACATGTGTAACAAAACGTCACTTGTTCTATAAACATTACATTCCACCCTCGCCGTTTGAGATAATCCGCTCTTCAATAAAACATAAACAATATCGATTCTCCCGAGCTAATCAAACCGATAAATAACCCCAACAACCTAACAAAAAAAGAGCAGCCCATTTTTGTAAGAAATCGCAATAAAATCTCTCCAGATTATTATTTTTGTTCTGAGCAATGAGTGTGTCTGTCGCCGACAACGCCACACGGCATCTACAAAACAGCCTCCATAAGAACTCGTATAACGATGCATGGCGTATATTCGTCAACAGCTCTTCACTACTCCCCAAACCAGAAAAACACATCGTATCACCAAACAGCATTGATTCCTATGAAAACAACTTTTACCTGGATTTTCGTATTCGCTTTGAGCGTCATGACGGTTTCAGCCCAACTGCGCATTGGAGGCAGAAACTTAGACACAAAGAAACTGCTCGGTGCAGCTAAAGATGCAGCTACCGCTTTGACACTTTCCGACGAAGATATAGCCAAACTGAGCCACGAATCGGTCGAATGGATGGATGCCAACAACCCAATCGCCGACGAAAATACAGAATATGGCGCCCGTTTGAAACGACTCACGGAAAACATCACCGAAGTCAATGGTCTAAAACTCAATTTCAAAGTCTATGACGTAGAGGATGTAAATGCATTTGCATGTGGAGACGGTTCAATCCGCGTGTTCTCCTCCTTGATGGATATCATGGATGACGACGAACTGATGGCAATCATCGGCCACGAAATCGGACATGTCGTCCATGCCGATGTAAAACAGGCCATGAAAAATGCCTACCTCGCTTCAGCCGCACGAGGAATTGTAAGCTCTACCGGAGGCCTGGCTGCCAAATTATCCGACTCGCAACTCGGAGATGTGGTCCAGGCGTTTACCGACGCACAATTCTCCCAAAGCCAAGAGTACGAAGCCGATGATTATGGCATGCAATTCTGCATCGAACATGGATTCGACCCCTACGGTATGGCCCGTTCTCTGGAAAAACTCGTAGAGCTGTCAAAAGGTGAGAAGGCTTCGACCATCCAAAAAATGTTTTCATCCCACCCGGATAGCGAAAAACGTGCTGCTCGGGTAAGAGAAAAAGCCGATGAACTGACTGCAACACAAAACCAGGCCCAATAATCCAAACCACAATGGCTACGTGCAACAACAAGCGAACACTCTCCAAAGGTCTCCAAATCGCATTGATCATTTTGGGGGCGTTCGCTTTGCTGTATGTTATCGGCATGGCGTATAGTTCGTGGACAAACAAACGTTTTGAACAAAACGGAGTCCGAACTTTTGCCACCGTGACCGACGTACAGGTCAAACATCATCCGGAGCACACCTCCTGGGTGCGTGGAGGTAACGGTACCCGCCGCAAAGTCCATCATCAGGCCTACACCGAAACGATTATTCAATACACATACAGCGTGGAAGGTGTAAAGTACGAAGGAGAGATGCGCACACGTACCGTTCCAGCAAGACCCGCTAAAAAAGGTCAAAAGATACAGATCGAATACCTCTCGAACGCTCCCTCAAAAAGCAGACTATATAAACCCAAGGCCCACCAAGAATAAGATCTGATTGTCAACACCGGTCGCTCAATAATAAACCACCACTCACAATCAGATCACTGCAATTCTCTCTTATCGTTGGCACCTGCACAGTTTTTTTTACCAGAATATATTGTTGTTCCTGAGCATATTGGACTCCAGCCCATATTTTTTTCAGTACATATTGTACCCCGTTCATGTGAAGAGATTCCGAACCCGGTTATGACATTTGATCATAACCGGGTTCGTTCTATCACACCCATCTGAGTAAAGGAAACAACAAAACAAAAACACCTACGTTACCTTTCCTTTCGCTCTGAGAGATTCAGTCCGTTAGGCATCAAACCCGACCTCGGCAACCCCTTATAATTGCAGTGCAAAAAACAGATTCACCTCAACAACAACCTCTCCCATCTTCCTGTTGCCATCCATTTTACGACCGGCAAGCGGAATATTATCGGGAAGAAAAGCTACAAGAGAATAAATATCCATGTATCTTTGTATAGCTATGGCAGGCACGTGTGAAAGAGTCGCGCAAAATGGGTGAGACTTCGGAAACCATCAGCTGTGTTACCGTCTCCGACCACTCAACCCGCTTCGACTCATCACATCAGGCATATATCCCAAAAACGCATGTGTAAACGCCTTTAACCACGCTTGCGTAAACCCATCTGAATCAACACAACGACATAGACAACACATCAAACCATGAAATTTTACAATATCCACTTCAGCCCTACGGGAGGTACTCGCAAAGTTGCAAACCTATTGACCTCCAAACTCACTCAAGAGGCATGTGAGATTGATTTAACCGATCCAACGCTCCCCTTCGAAACCATCTCGTTGGACAAAGAAGATATTGCATTGCTGGCGGTACCCTCATACAGCGGACGTGTTCCGGCACCTGCCCTGCAACGGATCGCAGCTCTTAAAGGAAATGGAGCAAAAGCCATTCTGGTCTGTGTGTATGGGAATCGTGCCTTTGAAGATACGTTAATCGAACTGTTGGACACGACAAAAGAGGCCGGTTTCAAGACTATAGCAGCCGTTGCGGCAATCGCCGAACACTCCATTGCCCATCGTTATGCCGCAGGAAGACCTGACGAACAGGATCAGATACAACTCACCTCCTTCGCTGATCAAATCCTGCAAAAAGTCGCCAAAGGAGAAGAGACTGAACCACAAATTCCCGGAAATCGACCTTACCGAAAAGTCAATGCGAACGGCCCCATTCCCAAACCAACCAAAGCATGCTCCAACTGCGGTTTGTGTGCTGCAAAGTGTCCCGTATCGGCCATCGACAAAACCAATGTAAAACAGGTTAACGAACAACTCTGCATCTCTTGTATGCGTTGTGTTGCGATCTGCCCCCACAAAGCCCGTAAGATCAGTCGTGTAATGGCTTGTGCCATCAATACCATGCTGAAAAAGGTCTGCTCAACCCGAAAAGAAAACGAACTGTTTCTGTAAACAGATATCCAATGGGAGCACTCAACAGCGCTTGAGTCTCCCCTCCTTGTAACAGACAACACCCTCACGCTGATACAAACCACACCGGACACCCCCGACAGCACTAACACCCACAGACAGCCCTATCCCGGACGATCTAAATAACCCGGACGGCCACACCGTAGCAACATCCCTAACCACTCAGCCATATGGAAAAATCACAAGATGAAAAGAAAACTGCATTTGTCGTTCTGTTTTCTGCTGTAATCATGGTACTGGAGATTTTCTTCGGGCTGTTCTCCAATTCAATGGCCCTGCTGGCCGACGGCATCCACATGGGGTCACATGTATTGGCGATCGGGCTCAGTTGGAGGGCCTATGTTTTGGTCCGCCATCTGAAACGCAAACAGGCCGACAACATCGATAGCGAAAAGGTCTTGACCCTTGCCGCCTACACCAGCGGTGTACTGCTACTGCTCTTTGCCATCTTCATCATTGTCGAAGCTGTCGAACGATTTTTCGTCCCGAATCTCGAAATTCGATACCTCGAAGCCATGGTTGTCGCTGCGATCGGTCTAATCGTCAATATTATTTGCGCACTGGTTCTCCACGATAAATCCGGGCACGACGATTATAACAGACACTCGGCCTACCTCCATGTACTGGCGGATGCCCTGACCAGTATCGGCGCTATTTTCGGTCTGATTTGCGCCATGATCTGGAACATTACCTGGATCGACACGATTGTCGCACTGATCTGTTCTGCCGTGATCATCCGTTGGGCAACCAGGATGCTTTTCGACACCAGCAAAATTTTGACCACCAAAGAGAAAACGAAATAATTGCCAATACTTCCCGGCAAAGATCAAAAGGCTCTATTTCCGGAGTAAAAATTTCACAATAGTCCAACCTCCGAAAATCTGCACCAACATACCGGGAATGCCGATCCGGAAATCCTGCGCAGCCAAATAAAAATCGCCTGTGATCACCCATTCGGCCAGCGTCCCGATCACCTGATAGCCCATAACTACGGCCAAAAGCAACGGCAACGATACCTTCTGATAGCGATGTGCCGCAAACCCTGCCAAAACAGCCAGCAATACCGACTTAATCAAAATTGCCGGTAAAACACCCCAGGCTGGCATCCCAAATAAAACCGAATTCAGACATGGCGAAACCACTGCGGTCAATAGCCCCACACGCCAACCATATTTATAGGCACCAATCAGAGTACACAGATAGATGGGCAACCAGGTGGGCCCTCCCAAATGAAAGGTATGGCACAATTGGGGCAATAGAATATTCCCTGCGATAAAAAGCAGTGCGAACAAATAGGTCTTTGCCTCATTATAAGCCAATGAATAGAGTCTTACCGCTGAAGTTTGCATAATTGTATTATTGAGACGTTTTATTCTACTGAAACAGGCGGGAGATCTCTGTTCTCTGTTCTCCCTTCTCCTAAATCACATTTAATAAATAGCAAAGCAATATTCCACTCCGCTATGCTCTTGCAGCCTGTTGTGCTCCCTCGAGTTGCGCCATAAATTGCTTGATAACCGGATAGATCTCCGCTGCATCCCGCAAATCGACACAAGCCGACTCCAATGGGCACAACCCGGTTTTCGTCCGATTTTCGATGCGGGGCACCTCCTGACCGAACGTAACGGCAATCTTCGCCTCTTGCAGCAGCGTCAAAGCCGGGGTACTGATCACATCCGCATAGACACGCTCCACTCCCCCAAGCACCATCAACGCAGCCGCACCCTTGCCAATCACCTTATCGGCTAACGAGGCATGATCCAACCACTCTGCATGTTCACGGTACACCTCATATAAATCGGCCACACCTCTGCGACCAAACGTATGAAGACCATAACGATTCTCCACCACGCAAGAGTAATTCCCCGCATGCAATAGCTCGATCAATTTCGTCATCTCCGTCATAACGTACCTCGTTTAAGCTTTTCGACAAACCGATCGATCCGATGAAGTTCTTTCGGGATTTCAATGCTTTGCGGACAATGCGACACACACTGTCCACAACCGATACAATGGCTCGCCTGACGCAAACGAGGCACACTGCGATCGTACCCAACCAAAAATGCACGACGGGCACGACGGTAATCCTCACTTTGAGAGGAGGTGGGCAGATTGCCCTCGTTGACGCACTTGTTGTAATGCAACAGCACCGCAGGAATATCAATACCATAAGGACAAGGCATGCAATATTTGCAATCGTTACAGGGTATCGTCGGATATTGCATCATCAAATCGGCCGTATCATACAGGAATTGGACATCCGCTTCCGTAAGCGGTTCCAATGGGGAATAGGTGCGCAAATTGTCCTGCAGATGCTCCAGATAGGTCATGCCGCTCAAAACGGTCAACACGCCGGAAGGCGACCCGGCAAACCGAAAAGCCCACGAGGCCACACTCCGCTCCGGATCACGCTGTTTGAGCCGGGTGACGATATGATCCGGCACATTCGACAATCGGCCGCCCAACAACGGCTCCATAATAATGGCCGGAATATGTCGTTTTTCCAACTCTGCATACAGGTATTCGGCGTTGACATTGCGAGCCGAAGCATGGCGCCAATCGACATAGTTGAGCTGAATCTGCACAAAATCCCAATGCACCTTTTCGTGCATGGCCAGCACCTCATCGAAAACCGAAACCGTCCCGTGAAACGAAAATCCCAAATTGCGGATTCTTCCCGCTTCACGCTCTTGCATCAGAAAATCGAGCATGCCGTTATCGATATATCGAGCCCGGAAGGTCTCAATACCGCCATTCCCGATCGAATGCAGCAGATAATAATCGATATAATCCACCTGCAAATCCTCAAACGATTGACGATACATCGCAATCGAATTCTCACGGGTGTAATTAGAAAAATTCGACAACTTCGTTGCAATCTGGAATCGATCCCGGGGATGACGTTTCAAGGCAATCCCGGTCGATTTCTCCGACCAACCCTGTACGTAAACCGGTGAGGTATCAAAATAGGTCACCCCATGCGCAATCGCATAGTCGATTAGCTCATTCACAGCATCCTGATCGATCACATTCCCGTCGCCGCCAGGGGCCGGCAAGGTCGGCCAACGCATGCAACCATAACCCAACAGCGACACCTTTTCCCCACTCTTCGGATTGGTTCGATAGGTCATCCGATCTGTCGGCACCTCGTCCTGAGCCCGCCGATCTCCGGAAACCGGATTCTTCCGTGAATCACACCCCACCAAAGCAGCAGTGGTCGCCGCCGTACTGATCCCCACAATCTTCAAAAAATCACGGCGGGAAATATCTTTTTTATCCTGATTGTCCATATCCATGACTCTTCACTGAAAAATTAAATCATCCGATGTCTTTTATGCCCCTCCACATAGATAGCACTGAACGGACGAGCCGGACACAAATCTTCACAAGCCCCACACCCGATGCATCGCTCTTCATTCACGATCGGAATCTTGGGCGAACCCTCCCGGTTCGGATCCAAGGGCACCATGCGGATCGCCCCGGCCGGACAATGGCGTGCACAGTTACCACATGCAACCCCATCGGTCACCGGCAAACAGTTCGCCTTTACCCATACGGCATGTCCGATTTGAATCGCCGACTTTTCGGCCGGAGTAATGGGTAAAATCGCCCCGGCCGGACAAACCTCCGAACATTTCGTACACTCCGGACGGCAATATCCCCGTTCATACGACATCTCGGGTTGCATCAACCTCATCGGGTCTGTCGATGGACGCAACACCCCATTCGGACAAACTGCCACACATAACTGACAACCTGTACAGTGTGCCGTCAAATGGTGCAATCCCCTTGCCCCCGGAGGAACAATCGGCGTCAACCGCTCCGGAATCTTCTTATCCAAAATAACAGCCAAACCGCCATCGACCTTTTTTTCCTGAGCCTTCACCGCAACAGCTCCCAGCCAAAGCCCCAATCCCGTCAAAAAGCGACGCCGCATCTTTCCCGTATCAGAAAGCGGATTTATCGTAGAGATACCGGACGCCGTACAGGTTACAACGTTACTCTCCGAAGACAAGGGCACTGCGCCAGATTCATGAACAAAAGGTGCACAAGTCGAAGAGGTGGTTCCAGTTGATGCCGATGTTGATGTTGATGTCGATACCGTTGCCGATACCGAATCAGCACGGTCAGCCGCTTGAGGAGCTACTGTTTCATAAGCCGCCGCTGGTGCCGTTTCACTGCGTTTAAACCGATACTGATAGCTAATCGCTCCCTGCCGACACACATCGATACAATCCATACACACAACGCAACGGCTATAATCGATCTGGTGGGCGTCGGCATTGATGCAGGAGGCTTTGCATCGACGTGAACAGAGTTTACATCCATTGCATTTATTCAGGTCGATTACCGGCCGAAACAGAGAAAACCGGGACAACAGCCCCAACACTGTACCTACCGGACAGATCGTATTGCAATAGGTACGGCCACTGCGCCAGGCCAGCACAACCAGAATCAGCAACGTCGCTCCCGCCACGATAAATGTAGGCAAACTTCTCACCCACACCTCCGTTTCGTAAAAGGCATAGCTATTCATACGCTCAGCCAAATAGGCCAGTATATTGTTTCCACAGGCCCAGATCGGCGCAAAAAGATTTTGGGCAATACGGCCATAGGCACTATACGGGGCCAACAAAGCAACCACCGAGCCGATTCCGGCAATGAGAGCCACGACAAACAGGACCAAAACACCATAACGTAACCACGATTTTGCCGGAGAGTATGAGTAACGATTCTTTTTCTTTCTTTTGCTGAACCATGCGACCACGTCCTGCATGACTCCCAACGGACAGATCACGGAACAATAGACCCGTCCGAACAACAAGGTCAACAACACCCAGAACAGCACGACACCTACATTGACCGCCAACAGAGCCGGCAGGAACTGAATACGGGCCATCCATCCAAACAGAGCATGCACGCTTCCTGTAAAATCGAGAAATAGAAGCGTGATCAATGCAAAAAAGAGAATGGCAAGAGTTAATCTGATTTTACGCAACATAATCGAATCTGCTTCAACAAACCAAATATTATTTTCGGATCTGCAGCTACACCTGATTCTGACAGGGCAAAGTTGCTATGAACACCGTTCAGACAGATTCAAACCATAGGCTACTATCCTTTTGCGTCGAAAACCGGCTATTAAAAAACGAGACACTGGCCGTACATGAGCACGCAATAACCAAAACCGCAAAAGAGATCCCTTTCAATAAGTCATTGCACCACGACTGCATCCAGTGAAGTTGATGACCAAAACGCCCTGATCAGCCTGAATCTCTGACCTATACAAAGGTACGATAATTTACCGTTTCACAACGCCCCCAATTACAGATTTTATACCCCACATCACCGAAAAAACTCGTTCAACGGCTATTCAATGCGCACACAACAAATGTTTATTTTCAAACGACCAAGACTCAACCCCTCTTATTACTTCTCTTTCCGATACGATCAGACAAGACCCCTGAAATAAGCTAAGGATCAACACCTCATCGGCAGCCGGTATATCCTGCACATAAAACACTTGGAGGGGGAGTAATTTAACATTACTCCCCCTCCAAGTTTCAAAGGTTCACAACTTAGACACTATTGGAATCAACATCTGTCGCAACATCCCCTCACTCTCCTCATTGGCCCAAAGCCCAATGCATTTGAGGATCTCAACGAATCACCGACGAAAGACAATCCGCATGAGGACATGGGAATTGCATACACACTGAGCATTAACCCCTAAACAACGCATTCCCAGTGGAAACACCTCCCACTCTTCCCCAACTTGCGACCACCGCAATGGACATACTGCATCCGTCAGGCCTCCGGCAGTGGAACAATCGTCACCTTGACTCCCTGTTCCTCAATGGCCTCGAGCATCTTCGGCGAAATACCCGAATCGGTAATCACCCAATCGATGTCGCTCATGTTGCATATTTTGCTGAAACCTCGACGACCAAATTTCGAAGAATCGGCCAAAACAATCGTTTTCGTCGCAGCTGCAATCATGGCCTGATTCAAACAGGCCTCCTGAATATGAGTGGTACTCAATCCATACTCCGGATCAATCCCATCCACACCCAAAAACAACTTGCTGCAACTGAAATTATCCAACATCCGGATGGCATATTCACTGACCGCCGAAGCCGATGAGTGCCGAATAATTCCACCCAACTGTATAATCTCAATGTCAGGCTTATCAAGCAACTCCATGGCCACATTCATCGCCGAAGTGATCACAGTCAGCTTCATATTCTCAATACAACGGGCAAAGGCCTGAACCGTCGTACCCGATGCAATAATCAAAGCATCCTGAGGCGAAAGTAACTCAACCGCTTTCAAACCAATCCGACGCTTCACTTCCGGACGTAATTTCTCCTTCTCCGAAACTTTCCGAGTCGCAATATAAGGGTCGGCTAAAATGGCTCCTCCGTGTGTCCGGTAAAGCAGTTTCTTCTCCTCCAACAGATCCAAATCCTTCCGAATGGTCACAGCTGAAACCTTCAGTTTTGAACTCAGATCCGCTACATCCACCTTACCAAACTCCCGCAACAGCTCCAAAATAATGCTATGCCTTTCCAGTAGCGTCATATACAAATATCTCCTCTAACAATTCAATCAAGAACGAAGATAGGCTAAAATGCAAACAGTTTTACACCCACCTGCAGATAACCGCTCCGAATGTCCGGATTCCACATCGCATGCGCAAATACCGGCATCTCAAAACGACCCAGTTTTAACAAATAGGTTGTCTTCAGGGAGATTTGATTGAGGTGGTCCGTGCCGTAGAAATTACGGCTGCCATCAGCCTCCGTACGATTAAAGGCAAAGGTGCCACCCAACCCCAAATCAACGATCCAATGGTCATTCCGGAATACGCTATACTCCCCGTAAACAAAGGTGGAGTACATATTGTTGCCTGCACTGTTCAAGTCCCGGCCGGCAAAAATCGTAGCCCAATATAACCGCAAGGGAACCTCCAACTTCGTATCAAAATCGTAAGCGACACTCAGATCAAGAAAATGCCCCGTCGAATACTTGTTGTAGTTAAAGATATCCTTACTGAAGGTCAAATCGGGAGAGTAGTTGAATATATCCCATACCGCAACCGTAAAACCTGAAGCTGAGTACGAAAGATAATAATCAAACTCCTTGTAGTCTCCGGTAAAATCGGTTCCTCCCCACAGACCAATTTTCAGGCGATCTTTGAAAAGTCCCATGCTCACATCGGCAGCCAATACGCCCCCATCCGCAATCTGAAGACCACGCCACAGGTGCATATTCTGAAGTGTTCCACTCAGATGGAATTGCTGTCCGAACGAGGCAGACGACACCATGAGAGCCGCTGCAACCAGTAAATATTTGATCTTTTTCATGACTCAACCGATTAACAACAGATCAGACAATAAAGGCCTGCAGCCAAAAATCCACCAATGATCGGTCCCAAAACCGGCACCCAAGAGTAGGCCCAGTCGTTGGATCCTTTGCCCCGAATCGGCAAAACGGCATGAGCCAGTCGAGGAGCAAGGTCTCGAGCCGGATTGATCGCATAACCGGTTGTTCCACCCAAAGACATACCCAAAGCAACAATCAGCATTGCAACCGGGAAGGCGCCCAAAGAACCCATCCCCACCTCTGGAGTATTGCTCTCTGTGGCCAAGACCAAAATCACAAATACAAGCACTACGGTGCCCAAAATTTCACAGAAAAGATTGCGCCCGTAGTTCCTGATAGCCGGGATGGTGCAAAAAGTGGCCAACTTCGTAGAGGGATCATCCGTCGCATCGTAATGATCTTTGTAAAAAGCATACACGAGAACGGCTCCAAAAAAACCGCCCAGCATCTGTGCAACAATATAGGGCAGCACATATGCCCAGCTAAAGGTTCCGGCAGCTGCCAAACCCAAAGTAACAGCAGGATTCAGATGGGCTCCGGAATAGGGCCCTGCGATAAACACGCCCAACATGACAGCCAGGCCCCATGCCAATGTAATGACCACCCAGCCACCATTCTCTCCTTTGGATTTTTTCAACACTGTCGAAGCTACCACTCCGTCACCAAAGAGTACTAAAATCGCTGTGCCTATAAATTCAAATAGGCACTTCGTCCATATTGCATCCATGTTAGGTTAAGGTTAGTTGATTGGTTATAGGTTAGATAAATATGCTCATGCTCTCTACTTGGCAGTATAGTCGCTCAGCGTCCGTTTGACCGCATCGTGCCAGCCATCTTTGGCTACCTGAACCTTGTCCGCTTCCCAGCTCGGCTCAAATACACGATCGACCTGCCACTGTTTGCGAATATCATCGATGCTGGACCAGTACCCTACGGCCAAACCTGCCAAATAGGCTGCTCCCAAAGCTGTCGTCTCAACCACCTGCGGTCGAATAACCTGTGTACCGAGAATATCAGCTTGGAACTGCATCAGCAAATTGTTGCGAGATGCACCGCCATCCACCTTCAATGCCTTAAGTGGAATCCCGGCATCCAGCGACATCGCATTGGTAATATCCATCGTCTGATAAGCAATCCCTTCGAGTGCTGCACGGGCAATATGTGCAGTAGTGGTACCACGACTGATTCCCACAATAGTTCCTCGTGCGTATTGATCCCACCACGGAGCTCCCAGTCCCGTCAAGGCCGGTACAAAATAGACACCGTTCGTATCCGGAACCCGTGAGGCCAACTCCTCAACCTCCGATGACGATTGAATGATACCCAAACCATCTCGCAACCACTGTACAACAGAGCCACCAACGAAAATACTTCCCTCCAAAGCATAATTGACCTTGTCACCGATCTTCCATGCAATGGTCGTGATCAGATTGTTTTTCGACAGGATAGGCTTTTCTCCGCTGTTCATCAACAGGAAACATCCCGTTCCATAGGTGTTTTTCACCATACCCGGCTCGGTACACATCTGACCAAACAGGGCAGCCTGCTGGTCACCGGCAATACCAGCAATAGGCACTTTATGGGCAAAAATGGTGGTTTTGGTGTGGCCGTACACCTCGCTGGAGGATTTCACCTCTGGCATCATCGAACGAGGAATATCAAAGAGATCCAACAACTCCTGATCCCACTCCAAAGTATTGATGTTAAACAACATCGTACGAGAAGCATTACTTACATCCGTTACGTGAACCTCTCCACGGGTCAAGCGCCAAATCAACCATGTATCAACCGTACCAAAAAGCAACTTGCCCTTCTCTGCACGCTCTCTCGCACCCGGAACATGATCCAAAATCCATTTGATCTTCGTCGCACTGAAATAGGCATCGATAATCAAACCTGTTTTCTGACGAATCATATCGGTCAATCCACGGATTTTCAGCTCATTGCAATAGTCCGAAGTACGACGATCCTGCCAGACTATCGCATTATAGATTGGCTCCTCCGTCTCCGAATCCCATACAATGGTGGTTTCACGCTGGTTGGTAATACCAATACCCGCAATATTCAATCCGTTGATGTCCATCATCGTGATCGCCTCCGCAATCACAGAGGCCTGAGATGACCAAATCTCATGCGGATCGTGCTCCACCCATCCTGATTTCGGAAAAATCTGACGGAACTCTCGTTGGGCCACAGCACAAGATTTACCCATTTCATCAAAAACGATAGCACGTGAGCTGCTTGTACCTTGGTCAAGCGCAAGAATATACTGTTTCATAACAGGTTAGAGTTTTTTTTTAGTTTTATGCAGTTAATTTATTTTAGGTTCATTGTGTAATGTTATGACTAAGCCAAACGAGAGGCCAAAATACTCAACGGATGTTCACACCGTTTGCTGGTCGAACTTTCAATCTGCCACTTGCAGGTTTCACAATCCGTCACCACAAGATCAGCTCCCGAAGCCTCGATCTGACGGAACAGCGACTCTCCAATGGCCTGTGAAGTCTCGTAGTTCTCCTTCTTGAAACCATACGTACCGGCAATGCCACAGCATTGTGAATCCAGCACAATCACCTCAACACCCGGAATCATCCGCAACAGTTCAATGGAATAGTAGGCCCAGCCCATCTTCTGCATGTGGCAGGCCGTATGATAAGCCACTTTCAGTGGTGCACCCTCCTTGAATTTCAATTTGACCTCTCCCGACTGAATCAACCGATAGATGTAACGGGTTGCCAATTCGATCCGGTCACGCACATCGCCATTCTCGAGATCCAAAATGTGCGGATACTCGTCCCGCAACGTAAAGGTGCAGGTCGAAGAGGTGGCAATCACATCCAATTTGCGATCATTAACCGCCGTACGAATAGATGTAAGATTGGTTTGGGCCTGTTTGCGCGCCTGATTGTAGAGACCGTTCGAGATCAGAGGCACACCGCAGCACTTCTCCTTGTCCAGCAGGAGAACGCCATAGCCCAACGCATTCATAATCTGAATCATCTCCTTACCCAGCTGCGGATTGTTGTAGTTCACATAGCAACCGTGGAAAAAGGCAACCTGTTTGGGGAAAGCGGCCTGTTCGGCAGCCACCTTCTTATACCACGATTCAAAGGTCCCATGCGCATATTTCGGAAAAGCCCTGCGATGATCGATCGCCATCACCTTGTCCATCACGGTACGTACCGGCTTCAACTTGACCGTAGCATTCACCACCGGAGCAAACGGTGTGGCCAAAGTACCCACCAGATCGGTATTGGCCAATACGAAATTCCGCAACGAGCTGTTTTTCTTCGGGCCATACTTGATACGAGCCGACTGGATGATATCTCCGATGCGGACATTCGAAGGACAAGCCACCTCACAACGTTTGCAGTTCAGACAATATTTCAGGGCACCGTCGAAATAATCGGGCTGTTTCAACCGGAGACGCTCCCCATCCGGACCAGCCTGTTTCGGCCCCGGAAAGTTGGGATTCACAGCTGCTACAGGACAATATACGGTGCATATCGTACACTTGATGCACTGCTCGAAGTTATTTTCACTAACCGTATTTTGCTGAATATTCATGATCATTTGCTATTTAAAATCCGATCTGCAACATACAAAGCCGAAAGCAGGGAAACACCGGCACCACAACCCTCCTGTACCGGATAAAAACCGGCCAAACCGGCTCCGATACCATACAGATTGGTCAAGGATGTCCCATTTTTCATGATATGCAATTCAGAGTCGGTTTTCACTCCGAATGCCTGATAGTAATGTTTGTCAAAGAAGCGCAACGTGTACCATGTGGAACGATCCGGCTGGAAAACGGTATCCGCTCCGAAAACTGGTTCCTCAATCCGATCCGGCGTAGCCACCAACCCTTTGCTGAAGAAGCTGCCGGTCGCCAGAACAAATTGATCAGCCTCGAAAGGAATATTGCCATGATCGGCCGTATAGACCTGTTTGATCCGATCGCCTTCAAAATCGGCCGAAAGCACCGAATCCCCCAGGAAATATTCACCGCCCAACGCCCGGAAACGATTTTGCAGCGCCTGCTGTGCCTTGATCCCCGGAATCGAAGGGGGCAATGTCGGCAACAAATAGAGCGGCAACGACACTTTCGATTTCAAAACTTCGAACGAATCGTTGCGGTTAATGCCGATAATGGCCGGCAAAATCACCGCCTCACTATCCGCTGCAACCTCACTGATCTTGGCTGCCAACGCCTCGAGATTCTCCTCCCGGTCAAACACCCGGGCAATATTGGCCGAACGCATCTCACTCGGATTTTTCCGAATCTGCTCCAAATCGGGGAAATTGATGCTGCCAAAGCTGCACGTTACCCCATATTTGCGGAACTCCTCTGCGATGAACTCCGGATAAAAATCCAGAAAACCCTCCACATTGACAATGCAAACCTTTTTAAAAGGCAGCTGCTCCAACGAATCGGCCGTCAAATAACCCGACATGGTCAACCAGGTCGCCTTTGCCTTGCCCAGCGGGGTGATCCGATAATGGTTCCTGCAGCAATCCCCCTCCACGGCAATACCGGCCGAACGTAATACCTCCGGCACCTGACGGGCATATTTCTCACAAAGTTCACTACCCAGCACCGAATAGGGATGCTCGGGAGCCATCTTCTCCAATTCGACAATACCGGCCATCGGATCATTCACAGCCGTACCATCCGGCAGGCGACTCAACAAATCAAACGAACCCGAAGAAAAATGCAGCGCACTCTGTCCTTGCGACACAATAGCGCAACGTTTGCCAGCTTCGGCCAACCGGATGCCACATACCATGCCGGCCAACCCTCCTCCTATGATAACTGTATCGAATCTCATTGTGCTGATGTTTTTTCCGTTTCGTCCGACAATCCACATACACTTTCATATACCCAGGTGGTGTATTCGCTCTCACGCAACGTATCACCCCAAGCAATGGGTGCCATACCCTTCCAACGTTCATTCAGGAACGAGGCCAAATCCGCCTTCGCTTTCTTGGCACAGATCGGATCCTTCTTGCCCATCAGACCGGCTGCCCGACAAGCACAAAGCTCACCCTGACAGGTTCCCATGCCGACACGGGTACGACGACGCAAATCAACCAAATTATTGACCGCAAGATTCTCAATCGCATACTCAACCTCTCCGATCGAAACCTCTTCGCATTCACACACCAAACTGTTCTTCACCGCATCCTTGTCGGCAATCCGGGCTGCCATATCACCATGACGGGAAATTGCCGAACGTCTCTGAGTGATCGGTTTGTTGCGGTTCTTGCGCTCCTGCTCCTCCTTGCTCTCCACTGAGCCAGGCAATGGCAGCTCTGCCGTACGACAAGGCTCCTGAATACCCAATTTCTTACATACCAGATCCGTTGTCCACTCAGCCATCAGTCGGTAGGTCATCAACTTACCGCCGGTAATCGTAACAAAACCCTCCATACCGTCACGCTGAGCATGATCCAACAACACAATACCCCGGCTGACTGTACGACCGGTCGGATCATTGTCCGATGCCACCAACGGACGTACCCCCGCATACGCACGAAGAATACGGGTATAAGCCAACTGAGGTGAGAGCTTTTCTCCCTCACGCAGCAACAAATCCACCTCTTCAGGGGTGATAATCATATTGTCGATCTGATCATACGGAACCTTGCTCGATGTGGTACCGATCAGCGAAATGGTATCGCCCGGAACCAAAATATCGGCATCGGCAGGCTTGCGACAACGGTTAAGCACCATCTTGTTGACCCGGTGTCCAAAGATCAGCAACGCCCCTTTGGCCGGAAGCATATTGACCGTAATACCCGCCTTGGCAGCAATGCCATGCCCCCAAATACCACCGGCATTGATCACCACCTGAGCATAAAACCGCTTTTCACTTCGGGTATGGTAATCGTAAGCCACAACCCCGACAATACGATCCTGCTCACGAATCAACTCTTTCACCTCTGTATAGGTGCGGACTTCAGCCCCATGCGCCTGCGCATCCAAAATATTGGATGAGGTCAACCGGAACGGATCCACCGCACCGTCCGGGACACGAACCGCACCGATCAACGCAGGATTGGCAGCAGGCTCCAACCGTTTCGCCTCCTCAGGATCCAAAATATCGGCCCGAATCCCCGCCTTGCGGCAGGCCTCAACGAAGGTAGCCTGATACTCCAACCCATCCTCAGGAAGGGTAATAAAGAGTCCATCCGTCTCTTCGACACAATGCGAAGCTACTTTGCGCAGAATCATATTTTCCCGAATACACTCTACGGCCGATTCATGATCCGTCACCGCATAACGTGCTCCACTATGCAGCAAACCATGATTTCGTCCGGTCGCTCCGGTCGATATGTCAGAACGCTCCAGCAGCAGAGCCTTGATCCCTCGAAGCGAGCAGTCTCTGGCCACACCCGCTCCGGTTGCTCCGCCACCGATGATGATAACATCGTAGGTATTCTCCATAATATGGCATATTAATTTGATGCAAATATAATGTTAATTTTATAAAAGCAAATAAAACGAAATAAAATTATTTCGTTTTATTTCATATTTACCCACAAAACGAAATATACAACCGTTCTATCACGCCCAAACAAAAGAAAACATAAGAATAAAATTATTTTCAGAAAACAATTTTCAGAACGACCAGCCCTTACTGAACAGGAAGCGACCAGCCGAAAAACAGCAAAAAATGACAAGATACAATTATAAATCAGCACTTTAACCCAAAATAAAACATCTGTACAATACTGTGCCGGCATGCAGGTTCAACACATACCTCCTCCACAAATGCCTTTCGCAACCGCTTTCGCCAGCCACCTGCCTGCACCGGCCCTCCACCAAACATCAGCTCACCCATCTTTCGAACCACACACACCGTTGCTTCTGAACCTGCACAAAAACCAAACCAACACCCCCTAACAAAGACTATCCCTTCGATTACCATAAAAAAGGAGCTGCAAACTTGAACGTAGTTTGCAGCTCCCGACCTAATAAAAGCAATAAAATAACCCGATTTCGCTATCGCTTACGGGACCACAGTTGCGACATCTGTTCCAAAGCCTTTCCTTTCGTTTCGGGCACCATCTTCCAAACGAAAAGTGCAGACAGTAACGACATCACGGCATAAATACAATAGGTACCTCCTACGCTCCAATCGCTCAACGACGGGAAGGTGGCCGAAACCGCAAAATTGGAGATCCACTGTGCAGCCACTGCAACCGCTACCGCCTGAGAGCGAATGGTGTTGGGGAAGATCTCCGAAATCAACACCCAACAGATCGGCCCCCATGACATCATGAACGATGCCGTATAAAGAATAATGAAGACCAGAGCAGCAACACCGATCGAATCTGTAAACGACAGTGCAGCCAAAGCTGCCATGCCGATCATCATTCCCATGGATCCTATGATCAACAACGGTTTACGCCCCACCTTATCAACCGTAAAAATCGCCACAATGGTAAAGAGGATGTTGACACCGCCCATGACTACGGTCTGCAGCATCGAGGCATCCCCGGAAGCACCCATATTGGCAAAAATGCGGGGAGCATAATAGAGCACCACGTTAATTCCTATGGCCTGTTGAAAAAACGAAAGCAAAACGCCAACTACAATCACCGTCACACCATAAGCAAACAGCCGTTCCCGCTTTTCGTGAACTGTTGCTTTGATCTCATCGAGAATCGTATGGGCATGGCGCGTACCGTTGATACGCTCCAATACGGCAAACGCCTTGGAATCAAGCCCCTTCAACACCAAAAAACGTGGGGTCTCCGGAACAAACAGAATCAAAAGCAAAAAGACACCCGCCGGATAGGCCTCCGAAAGAAACATGCGACGCCATCCGATCGATACCATGGCCTGCTGAATCGCCTCAACACTATCTCCCAGGTTATTGCGAATCATGTAGTTGACAAAATAGACCACCAGCATACCGAAAATAATGGCAAACTGATTGCATGAAACCAGCATTCCCCGGATATTGGCCGGTGAGATTTCAGCGATATACATCGGACAAACAGCAGAGGCCAAACCAACACCAACCCCGCCAATGATCCGATAAATATTAAACATCACCAACAGCGAAAATGAAGCCTCTCCCTCCGGCAAAATTCCACTTTCGGGATACCAGGAACCGACTGCCGAAATAAAAAAGAGTGCCGCTGCGATGATCAATGTCTTTTTACGCCCCAGACGAGAGGCCAGAACTCCGGATAGAGCCCCGCCAATCACACACCCGATCAAAGCGCTGGAAGCTGTAAACCCGTGCATCCAGGCCGTATAGGTAAAATCTGAAGCCGTGCGGAAAAAGCTATCGAGTGCCTGTTCCGCCCCCGATACGACTGCCGTATCATATCCGAAAAGCAGCCCCCCGATAATCGCCACCAAAACAATGGACAGCAAATAGGGACGACTCCCGGTTGATTGAGTCGAAGTCATGTTTATAGTTTTAGGTTATTGTGTTCAGTCAGGTTATGAAGTCCGTGCTCCGCGCACGACAAGCAAACAAAAGGAACACCGTACGATAATAGATACCGTACGGCCTTCCATTCGTATGATTCGCTCCGTTAAATATACATGTTGATCAACGCCTCGTAGAGCTCCTGTTTTCCGCTGCGTTGTACCGGCTCATGCGTACGGGCATACTCTGCCACCTGCTCCAACGTCAACCGGCCCTCTTCAAATGCCTTGCCCTCACCCTGATCATACGACGCATAACGCTCGGCAACCATCTTTTCATAAGGCGAATTGTCCAAAATATCGGCAGCAATCAACAACGCACGCGCCATGACATCCATCGCTGAAATATGCGCAATGAAAATATCCTCCGGATCGGTCGAGTTACGACGGGTTTTGGCGTCGAAGTTGGTACCTCCACCCTGCAATCCGCCTCCACGCAAAATCACCATCATGGCCTGCACCATCTCGTATAGATCAATCGGGAACTGATCCGTATCCCATCCATTCTGGTAATCTCCACGGTTGGCATCAATCGATCCCAACATGCCCGCATCTACGGCACACTGCAGCTCATGTTCAAAGGTGTGACCCGCCAAGGTGGCATGGTTGACCTCAATATTGACTTTGAAATCCTTGTCAAGACCATGCGCCCGCAAAAAGCCAATGACCGTCTCCGTATCTACATCATACTGATGTTTCATCGGCTCCATCGGTTTGGGCTCCACCAAAAAGGTACCGGTAAAGCCTTTGGAACGGGCGTAATCACGAGCCATGCGCAACATGGTAGCCATGTGCTCCTTCTCCCGCTTCATATCGGTATTGAGCAACGACATGTAGCCCTCACGGCCGCCCCAAAAAACATAACACTCGCCTCCCAACTCAATCGTCGCATCCATGGCATTTTTTATCTGCAACATGGCTCGAGCCGCTGCATCGAAATCGGGATTGGTAGAGGCTCCGTTCATATAACGGGCATGACCGAAAACATTGGCCGTACCCCACAACAACTTAATCCCGGTCTCGGCCTGTTTCTGTTTGGCATAAGCTACGATCTCTTTCAAATTACGCTCATAATCGACCGCATTGGGCGCCTCATCAATCAGATCGACATCGTGAAAACAGTAATACTCAATCCCGATCTTCTGCATAAACTCAAAACCGGCATCCATTTTGGCCTTGGCACGTTCCAGCGCACTCTCCGACGCATTCCACGGAAACTGTTTCGTTTCCCCGCCAAACTGATCTGCCCCCTCGGCACACAACGTATGCCACCAAGCCATCGAGAAACGGAACCAATCTTTCATCTTCCGTCCCCGTACAACCCGTTCCGGATCGTAATAGTGAAAAGCCATCGGATTTTTCGATTCAGCACCCTCAAACGGAATCTTTCCTACTGTGGGAAAATAACTTACTGTTGCCATAATTTGCTTGTTTTTATTTATAATTCGAACTATTTCGTTTTCAATTTCGACTCCACCTCCTGCACCCAGGCCCGATATCCCGTTTCCAATACCTCACGGTCATTGTCCTCCGGCTCGATCGTCTCCAACCTGCGCAGCGAAGCAAACGCCTCCTCCCGGTTTTTATAAAATCCGGCACCCAATGCTGCACCCCGGGCTGCACCCAAGGCCCCATCGGTATTATACAACTCAATCCTAGCCCCCGTAAGCGTAGCCAGTGTCTGACAAAACAGCGGGGAGAGAAACAGATTGGCCTTGCCGGCACGAATCACATCCGGAACCAAACCCAACGTGCGCATAATATCAATGCCGTAACGGAACGAATAGGCAATTCCCTCCTGAGCTGCCCGCAAGATGTGTGCAGTGGTGTGGCGATTCAGATCAATATTGCACAGCCCGGCACCCGTACAACGGTTCTCCAAAACTCGCTCCGCTCCATTGCCGAAAGGCACCATCAACAGCCCCTCCGACCCGACCGGTACACTGGCCGCCAAACGGTTCATCTCACCGTAATCCAGCCCCTGCTGAACCACGTTGCGTCGGATCCAGGAGTTCATAATCCCGGTCCCGTTGATGCACAAAAGAATTCCGTAACGAGGCTGCTGTGCCGAATGGTTGACATGTACGAATGTATTGACCCGGGACAACGGATCAGCTTTGGGAGTATCGGTTACACCGTAAACCACACCGCTCGTTCCTCCCGTCGCTGCAATCTCCCCCGCCTCCATGACATTCAGCGAGAAGGCATTGTTCGGCTGATCTCCGGCCCGGTAAGAGATTGGAGTCCCCGCCGGGATTCCCAACTCCCGCTCCGTCTCAGCATGGGTATAGGCCTGAACCCCAATAGAAGGATCGGCTTCCGGCAGCATCGCATGCGGAATACCATACCAATCCGCCACAAAATCGGCACGCCGTTCCTCAAGAAAATCCCACAAAATCTGTTCGGACAACCCACTGATGCTGGTCGAAATCCGTTCAGAGAGACGATAAGCAATATAATCACCCGGAAGCATCACCTTATCAATCCGCGCAAAGCAATCGGGTTCAAAACGTTTCACCCAGGCCAGTTTGGAGGCCGTGAAATTGCCGGGCGAATTCAAGGCATGGGAGAGACAACACTCACGCCCAATCCCTTCACAAGCCTCGGCTCCAATCTCGACAGCACGGGAATCGCACCAAATAATCGACTTCCGCAACGGAGTCCCCTCCTTGTCCAGACAGACCAAACCATGCATCTGATAGGTTATACCGATTGCTGCAACCTCCCGCATGGAGTGTTTGGCCGCAATCTGGCGAATCCCCTCCTTGACATAATGCCACCACATCTCCGAATCCTGCTCGGCCCATCCCGTACGCAAAGCCTCAATCGGCATCTCAACAACCGGATTGGTCGCCATCGCTACACACGATCCACTCGGAATGTCCATCAACGATACCTTGACCGATGAGGACCCTATATCGATTCCCAAACTCTTCATCGCTCCCTTGATCTATATCTATGCGCTCAACAAAACCGCTCAATAACGCCAATTATTGATAAAACCCAATTTCAGTTTCTCTTTGACCGCTTTCTTATAAGCATTCCGATTAAAGGTGTAATATTGCGCAGGTTTATGCGCTACACCCTGCTCCTTTTCTGCCGTTGGCGTCAAAAAACCCGATGCCAAAATCTTCTTACGAAAATTGCGGTTATCAATCTCAATCCCCAACACCGCACTGTACAAATTTTGCAATGCCCGTATCGTAAACTTCTTGGGCAACAGCTCAAAAGCCACCGGTGACTGCAGCATATCCCGACACAAATACGACAAAGCTGAGGTCAGAATTTGCTTGTGGTCCATGGCCAAACGCTGAATCGAATCAACCTCCACCCACTGTGCCCCTTTGGCTGTCGTGTAGGCAATCGTCCGGTGATCCAACTTCACCAAAGCATAATAGCCAACCGTCACCACCCTTTCACTATGAATCCCGTGATATTGGTTGATCCATTTCAACTCCTCACCGCTCACCCGATTCGGATCGGAAAAGATCTCCATCTGCTTCAGATAGACATTGCGAAGCCCCGTCGCCTCCTCCAAAACCCGATAAGCAGCCTCAGGCAATGTTTCATTCTCCAGAATCATGGCTCCGGGCAGTTTCAACCGATCGAGAGTCGGATCCTCCCGATAATAACGACGCTCTATCAGCAAGACTTTCAAAGCCTTACCATCGAAACCAAACACCACACAATCTACCGATAACGACTGATTCAACTGTACAGACATGACTGATAACCGGGCTAATTTTCGTTTTTGTAAAGTTATCCTTTCATCCAGGATTCTACAAACATATCGTATTTTTTACGCTAACTATTCCTTTGATTCTCTATCTATAACGGCATAATACCTATATAATCGCCCATCCGAGTATAACCCGAAAATACGCTAACTCTCTCCCCTTACCCCCATAAAGGCCGTCATGGAGAGCAAAGCATGCTCTTTTTTCTATGAGAACAGAGAATCGCAAGTGAAAAGGGGGGAGGGGGAAAAAAAGAGGAAGAAGTGAAAAAAAGAAGGATAAGAATAGATGAGGATAATAGCGACGGGAAAAAATGAAAAGATATGTATCCACTACAAAATACTCTTCATAAATGAAACCCTACTATTAAGCTCGGTTCTTATCGGCAGCAAACAAATTGTTATAGGGAATGGGCTGCAATGCTCTTCTCCCCGAAATTGGAATCTTCTACGCAACAGAACCGACAGAACAATTCCACACTATCTAACTGAATATTTATTTTATGCCTTGAGAAGCACTATGAAAAAGCTAAACCATTGACGAAACAGAGTTCCGGACAACACACCCCGTCTTGTCCGGTCCCCCTGCACAAAAAATGCTAATAAGAATACAAAGCGTACGGTCTCGATATCAAAATACAGTTAGCTACCCTCCAGGAATAGCCCTATACCCTCTCAAAATCTGAAAAGGCTATCTCCTAAATAGACCATTAACGTTGTTTTTTGTAGGTTACAGCTGCCAACAGATTGAAAACAAGCGCAAACAGAACCAACAGAACATAGTTCGGCCAAAGCTCCACGACCGTAGCTCCTTTGAGATAAACAGCCTGCATAATGGTAATAAAATAACGGGGCGGTAAAAAACGTGTAATAACCTGCGCCCATTCAGGCATCGAAGCAATGGGGGTAATCAGACCACTCATCAAAACAAAGATCATCACGAAAAAGAACATGACAAACATCGCCTGCTGCATCGTTGAAGAGCCATTCGCAATGGTGATGCCGAAACCGGAGATGGTCAGAATAAACAGAGCCGCTGCCAAATAGATTGCACCCAACGAGCCAACCGGAGACAATCCATACACCAACCAGGCCAATAACATGGCAATAGACAACACCACAAATCCAATCAACCAATAGGGAATCAATTTCGCCAACGTAAAGGTAAATCGACTGACAGGGGTCACATTGATCTGTTCGATAGTTCCGGTCTCCTTCTCTCCGACCAGATTCAAAGCAGGCAAAAAACCACTTAACATGATCAGCAACATGATCATCAACGCCGGAATCATATAATGACGATATTCCAACGTCGGATTGTAACGGTACTCAACCACAAAAGCGTCCGCCGGCGCAGATTTCCCATCCTCAACAATTAATTCGGAAAGCGTCTGTAAAACAGTCTGTACGGTATATTGAGCTCCCAGCCCGCCTTTCATGGCATTCACTCCATTCGTCGTAACACGCAGCTTGTCGGGAGTTCCATCGACCAGAGAGGTTTCAAATTGATCGGGAACTTCGACAATCACATCGACCTTCCCCGCTTCGAGTTGCGCCAAACTCTCATGGTAACGATCCGACACCTGGACCAGCGTAAAATAATCGGACGCCCCAATCTTCTGCACCAAACGCCGGGAAGCCGATGAACGATCCTGGTCAACCACCGCCACATTGATATGACGGACATCCATCGTAGTCACCCACGGCAACACCAACATACTGACCAGGGGAAACACCAACACCAATTTCGGCAGAAACGAGTTCCGGAAAAGCTGCCGAAACTCTTTATCGAGCAAAATCAACAGAGTTTTCATTTCTATTCAAGTTTGTCGTTGAATTTTTTGAGCGCCACCACAACCAACACGAATGTCATGGCAGCCAAAATGGCAAACTGCTGCAATACGGCCCCGAAAGCGGCCCCCTCAATCATCAGTTTACGCATCGCCTCGATATACCAGCGGGCCGGAATCACACAAGAAACCACCTGCAAAATTCCGGGCATATTCTCCACCGGGAAGACCATCCCCGAAAGCATAATCACCGGCAAAATCAACACCATTCCGGAAATCAACATGGCCACCACCTGGGTCCTGGCAATGGTCGAAATAAACAACCCCAATGCCAAGGCCAACAAAATATAGAGCAGGGATGTACCGATCAGTCCGATCATGGAACCGGTCATCGGAACCTCCAACGCAAAGCGGGCCAACAACAAAATCGTCAACAGATTGATACACGACAGTAAAAAATAGGGGATCATTTTGGCCAATATGATCCACAACGGACGCACTGGCGAAACAAGCAGCACCTCCATAGTACCTGACTCCTTCTCCCTGACAATGGAGATCGAGGTCATCATCGCACAGATCAACAGAAAAATCAACCCCATAATCCCCGGTACGAAATTGTACGCACTCTTCATCTGTGGATTGTACATCGTATGCGTTTCCGGCATCATCGAAACCGAGATACCATCCGACTGCAACACATTGCGCATATACCCCGATCCGGAGGCCGCCACATTGGGATTGGAGGCATCAAAAATCAACTGAACGGCTGCCTGATCCGATTCACCATGGGCCAATGCATTCATACGTCGATCGTAATCATCCGCAAACACCACCACCGCATCGACCTCACCGCAACGCAACACCTCATCGATCGACTGCGGAACAATATACCCCTTGAACGTAAAATAATCATTGGCCGAAAGCCGCTCGACCTGCTGCCGAATGCTCTCCGAGCGTTTCGGCGCCACGACCGCAAAGTCAACATTATTGACCTCCGTCGAAATCGCAAAACCGAAAAGCAGCATCTGCACAACAGGCATCAACAAAACAATGAGCATCGTGCGACGATCCCGCAAAATATGCAACATCTCCTTGCGGACAAATGAACCAAAACCTCTCATCTCTCTTCTCCAATTGTTTACTCTGTACGTTTTGCACCACGGGCCAACGTCCGGAATACCTCATCCATCGTCGCCACCGAAAAACGTGATTTCAACTCCGCCGGACTCCCCAAAGCCCGAATCTGGCCATCGACCATGATCGACACCCGGGAGCAATACTCCGCCTCATCCATATAATGGGTAGTCACAAATACCGTCATTCCTTCGGCTGCAGCCTCGTAAATCAACTCCCAAAACTGACGGCGTGTCACCGGATCAACCCCACCGGTCGGCTCATCCAAAAACACCACCTCGGGACGATGAACCGTCGCCACGGAAAAAGCCAGCTTCTGTTTCCAGCCCAACGGCAATTCGCCTACAAGCGTGTCGATTTCGGAACGAAACTGCAACCGGTCAAGCAGCTCGACTGTCCGACGCAACGTCCCGTAACGGGTCAAACCGTAAATACCGGCATACAGGCGGATATTCTCCCGAACCGTCAAATCCTCATACAACGAAAAGCGTTGACTCATATATCCAATACGACGTTTAATCAATTCTCCCTGCGTCATCACGTCGTAGCCGGCCACAGTACCACTTCCCGATGTGGGGTAACTCAACCCGCAGAGCATACGCATAGCGGTGGTTTTACCAGCCCCATTGGCCCCCAAAAAGCCAAAGATCTCTCCCCGTGACACCTCAAACGTAATCCGATCAACAGCTCGAAACGCCCCAAAATCCTTACACAGCTCCCTGACCGATATGACTGTATCACTCATTTTCCATCCGTTTTATGAAGACATCCTCAATACCTGCCGAAACAGGCGTTACCTTTACATCCCGAAAACCTTCCGCTGACAACTGCGCCACGAAAGCGGCCCTATCGAAATCCTGCGTTGTCACCAAATGGTGAACCTCCCCAAAAGGATAACAAACTCTCACCCCACGACAACGCCGTGCAGCACTCAACACGCCATACATATCCGCTCCCGACAAGGCATACAGGGGCTCTCCAAACCCCTCGACAATGCGTTGCGGAGTATCGATCTCCAAAATCTTCCCACCATTAATCAACGCAACACGATCACAACGACCCGCCTCATCCATGTATGGAGTCGATACCAGCATGGAGATTCCCTGTACGCGCAATCCTGCCAACATATCCCAAAATTCACTCCGGGAGACCGCATCAACCCCTGTGGTCGGCTCGTCGAGAAACAGCACCGAGGGTCGATGTATCAAAGCACAACACAGCGCCAATTTCTGTTTCATGCCGCCGGACAATTTGCCGGCCCGCCGTTTACGGAATGGCTCGATCTGCCGATAAATCGGCGCTATGAGATCGTAATTATCCTCGATCGCAACTCCAAACAGAGCTGCAAAAAATGCCAGATTCTCTTCAATCGTCAAATCGGGATACAACGAAAAACGTCCGGGCATATAGCCGACTCGCCGACGAATCTCCTTGTAATCGGCCACAATATCCAACCCATCAACCGTAGCCTCTCCACCATCGGGAACCAAAAGCGTCGTCAACAAGCGAAACAGGGTCGTTTTACCCGCACCATCCGGACCAATCATCCCGAAAAGCTCACCATGACCAACCTCAAAAGAGACCCGATCCAAGGCTGTCAACTTCCCGTAACGTTTGACCAACTCTTTGGCTGCAATAGCCGGTTGCATCCGTGTATCCATCTCTCTCAAAGTTTCACCTCCCCATAGAGGCCCAGTTTCAAACGTCCATCATTTTTCACCGCAATCTTGACGGCATAAACCAAATTGGCCCTCGAATTTCGGGTCTGGATACTCTTCGGCGTAAATTCACTCTCCGAGGCAATCCAGGTAATCCGACCCGGATAATCAATCCGTTCATCCCCGCCAAAATCTGCCGTTACCGTCACCTGCTGCCCCAGCCGCAAAGAGGACAACTGCTCCGATGTGAAATAGGCCCGTAAATAGACCTGACCCAAATCGGCCACCTTCATCAAAGGACGCCCTACTGCCGCCAACTCACCCGCCTCGGCATATTTCGCCAAAACAGTTCCGCCTACAGGCGACACAATGCGGCATTTCGACAGCCTATCCTCAATCTGGGCAATCTGCAACTCGATGGCCGAAGAGTTCTCATCAATGGAGGCCAGATTGTTGTGCAGCGTAGAAAGCAAAGCATCCAACTGGCCCTGCAAAATCTTCAACTGTGCGTCAATATCATCCAGCTGTTTGGTGGTTGCCGCTCCATCCTTGAGCAAATTTTCCACCCGGCGACGCTCTGTCTGCTGCTGTGCAATCTGCTCACGCAAGGCAGTAGCCTGTTTGCGAACATCCGGACGACTGCTGCGGGCCGAAGCCACCTGCCGCTCCAACTGCAACTTCTGTAAATAGAGCTGCACCGTATCAATCGCTCCTACCGGAACCGCTGCCTCAACCGAATCCCCCTCCTCAACATCAAAACAGAGAATACATCCATTGGCCTCAGCCGAAACGGTCACTTCAGTCGCCTCAAATGTTCCCGTCGCATCGAAATTATCTCTGTTGCCACATCCTACGGCCAGCAAAGAGAGCAACCCATAACACCATATCCTTTTCATCTCTTGAATCAATTTTATCTGTTAATCGTATATTTCAATTCATAAATTGCCTTCAATAACTCCACTTCACGAAGCGAACGGGCGGAACGGGCCGAAGCCTCATCGGTAATCTTACGCAACAGATCATTCGTATCGATCACTCCGTTGCGTAACTTGGATTCGGCCGCCTCACGCACCGAACGGCGCAAAGCCACTATCCGATCATCATCCGCCAATGCCCGACGCAACCGGGAGATGTTCCCCTGCTCCTCCGCTACCTGCAAATCGGTATTAAAAAGGAACACATCCCGCTGAATATCGAGCTGCTGCTTGGCAACACGCAGATTAGAAAGCCTGTTTTTCTTCGTATAATAGGCTCCGAAATTCCAAGACATCTTCACCCCGATCAAGGCATTCCAAGTCCAATCGGTCGATACCATACCGGCAAAATAATCCAGCCCTGGATAGCCATAATATCCCTGTGCAAAGACACCAAAACGGGGACGTGTGGCCGATTTTACCGACAACTCCTGCGCCGCCAACCGCTCTTGCTGCGCATCGATCCAAGCCAACTCCGGACGAGCAGACTCTCCCGAAATCTCCTCCACCAGCTTTGGACGCTCCAATCGCTCCGCCAACCGTTGTCCTATAAACAACTCCAGCATCCGACGATAGCTCTCTCGAGACGCCTCAATCTGAACTCGCTGCTGCTGTACGGACAACAACTCCGCCTCAACGGCATCCGCATCCGTTTGCATGGCAACTCCATTTGTGACCAAAGAGCGAACCTTATCCAAATTGCTCTGCAACAAAGCAATCGTCAAATCGGTCTGACCCAACCGCTCCTCCAAAAGCAGAATGCCAAAATAGAGATCATTGACCCGACCCTTTACAGCATACAAATCCACCTCCGTAGCCTGACGGTGCTCGTCTGCCGTAGCCTCAATCACACGGCGGTCGGCCTGTGACTGACCTCCATCCCAGATCGTTTGATTTACCTCCAAAGCAACCTTGTACTGATCCTTGTCAAGACCACGCAACGACACACCTGCCTGGTCAAGCATACCAGAAAGTGCCGAAGGAAATTCCGGAACTCTGTTTTGCCAGGTCGCCTGAGCCGAAAAAGAAACCTGCGGCAACCAACTGCGTGCTGCATTCGACAAATCGTACTGTTCAGACTGTCGAATCAAATCATACTGCCGAATCTCTGGATAGTGGTCGCACGCCAACTGCTGGCACTCTTCCAAGGTCTGAGCCCACGACGGAACCCCAATCAGCACACCCAATAACCCAATAACAACCCAACGTTTCATCATTATGCCTTTTTTATTCTTCGTAAGATCACCTCTACATGCTCTTTGCGTCGTTGCGCAAAAAACTGCTCTCGACCCTCTGCAGCATATCCCAATACCGGTTCAATAATCGGATAAGCTATGAATGGGAAAATATTGAGCGATATAATATCAAGTATCAACATGCGTACATCTAATGTCTCCAACTCTCCTCGCGCAGCTGCCGCATCCAACTCACGTTGTAAATCCAAAACCAATCGATTGGCCATAAACGATAATCTCGTTTGCATCGCTGCGTAACGCTCCGGATGAGAAAACACCTCATTGACAATAAAGCGAGGCAGATCAGGATTATCCGCTATAAAATCAAAATGCTGCTCAACTCCTCCACGAATACGCTCCTCAAGAGGCAAACCTGGCCGACCAAAAGCCGACAATACCGACTCTCCCATTATACGCATCTTATCATCCAAAATACGTTCAAACAGATGCTCCTTCGTCCTAAAATAGTAGTGCAACATGGCATGGGTCACACCAGCTGCTTCCGCTATCGAAACCGTTCGCGCGCCGGCAAAGCCCTTGGTCAAAAATTCCCGTTCTGCAGCCTCGAGAATCGCTTTTTCCTTACTAACCTTCGTATTATCAGATGATTCAACCATAATTAACAATTTTATTTAACAATTATGTTAATGCAAATATAAAGACATTATGTTTTTTTACAAAAAATCTGTCATCATTCAGACTTTTTCCGAAATGGCATAGGAACAGAGGGAACCAACTACTTTTTTGTTAACACCATAAAACACATGCATTATAAATGCAATTCATGTAATGCCATAAGCTTTAAGCTAATTAGAACAAAAAAAATGGTATAACCATACAACTTAATGACTAACTTTGAAAAAACTCAACTTACATAATAATTAAATCTCTAACCAAACAACCTAAATGATTATGAAAAAAGAACTGTTAATCTGCGCTACGTTGTTAGCAACACTTACAAATTGCTCTTCATCCGACAACCCTACTCCACCGCCCGATGAGGGAACGAATATCAGTATTTTGGCACAGCTGCCGGATATCACAACCAAAATAAGTTTCACCCCAAACGATCAATCCGATAAAGGGTTAATAGCGGGATGGCAAGCATCTGATGTAATTAATGTTTATGCAATCAATGGCGGATCCTCAGCCAAAGGGTCGCTGAACTTTGAAAAATATCCTAACGAATCAGACAAACACCAAGCAACCTTTTCAGGACAACTCTCAGCATCCGTATCCGCAGGAGCCAAGCTATATTCGTTTGTCAAAAACACTGCTCTAAGCGAATCAGGCACATCAATAACCTTCAACCTGAGTAGCCAGGACGGTAGCGCAAACGGTCTATACAAATGCGCCATTCTCTATGGACAAGGCACCTATACCGAAGGCGCTGCAACCAACATCTCATACAATTACAAATCGGCGACTACCAAACTTACTTTTGCTTTTCCTGCCTCTTTAACCGGTAGCATCAAAAAAATCTCGCTTACCGGCGAAGGACTATACAGTAACGTCACATTGAACGCTACGACCGGCGAACTGGAAGGTAGCACTGACGGGGGAATTGAGATTACTCCTACCTCACCCATGCCAATCACAAATGGGATTGCTACTATCTACACGACACTATATCCCAATACGGTAACCGGAGTAAAAGCCATGATCACCATGAGCGATGATGAGTTGTATGAAGCTGAGATTGGCGACCTCACCGTACAAACCGGTCTGAACGTCACGGAAATTGCAGCAACCAACATCACCCATATCGGCAAAAATGTCGATCTGTACGGTTTCATCAGGGACGAAAACGGTAACCCCATCGCTGATGTTGTGGTCAGTGACGGCTACACCTGTACAACTACCGGAACCAACGGCCTGTATGCCATGAAGCGTAACTCCAATGCCAAATTTGTCTACTTCTCCGCACCAGCTGACTGTGAAATTCCAACCAACTCTGCAACGGACAATTCGGCCCGGATCTACACTCAACTGACTAAAAACTACAGATATGACTTTTCATTGACAAAACTACCCGGTGGTCCTGAAATCAACCACACAATGATCGTGTTGGGCGATCCGCAAATTTTGGCAGGAAGAGGTGTGCCGGGTGTGTCGGGAAGTACGCTCACCTACTCGTTCAACCGATTCAAAAACGAAACATTGGCTGATCTAAACAAAACCGTAGGATCAATCAGCGGACCGGTCTATGGAATGTGCATGGGCGATGAAATCGACGCTCCATCAAACGGGTTACATCTACAAGTTCGTGAAGCAATCGGAGCAATCCCCATGAAAGTATTTTCAGTCATCGGAAATCATGACAAAACAGGAACAAGTTGGGGCTTTAGCGCTACCGATATGGCTGAATGGGAAAATGTGTGGGGACCTCGATACTACTCATTCAACAGAGGCAACGTCCACTACATCGCTTTGGACAATGTCGCAAACGACCTCAGTTCTGTATCATTCTCTGATGAGCAGGTCAAATGGTTGCAACAAGATTTGAGCTACGTTCCTAAAGACAAAATGATTGTTATCAGCTATCATATTCCTTTAGCTTACTCCGATGCTGCAAACTATCAAGCAATTTTATCTCTGCTGACCGGTTATCAAAACGTTGTGTTGTTTAGCGGACATTCTCACTTCGCCGATTATGCGGATTTCACCACCCCAATCAATGCTCATGAGTACATCCACGCTGCTTCATGCGGCTCTTTATGGTCTTCGTATATCAATCTGGACACTACCCCTAACGGATACTACGTCTATGCCGTTGAAGGAACTGGATTCGGGAAAGAATCTTACTTCAAAGCAACTGAATATAACAGATCCAAACAGATGAGCCTGTTCAAAGCTGACGATGATTTCAAAGGATATTCATTTGCCCAAGACCTCGGTTTGCCTACTGGCAAAAATATTATTATCGCCAATGTATATAATGCCAACGATTCCTGGCGAATCTATGCTTACGAAGGAGAATCGACTCAAGGCGTGGAACTGACAAAAGGTAAACCGATCATTCGTGATGCCTATGCAACAGGATACCATTGCGGAGTACAAGGACAAAGCGGATTCTGGGGACCTAACAATTCATACATCAGAATCAACCACCTCTACTACTATCAACCGACTGATCCTAAAGCTGAAATTACAATTAAAGCAGTGGACCCATATGGCAACGAATACGTAGCCCGTTCATCCGAAATCATTCCCAGCAACGACTGGAATTTTGCTCAGCAGTAATGCATGACAACGAAACATAAAAAGAGGAGAGCTGTATGAGCTCTCCTTTTTTTTATATTGACAAGCGTGCATTTTCACTAAAACAGGCCCAAAATCAAGCCAAAACTGCATTATAGGAACTTCTTTATGTTATCGACAATCAAACTGTTCCACCATTTTTTTGAACTAAGTTAAGGCTACGCTCGACAATCTGCCCCATACATATTGTTTGCGTCACCAAATAGGAAACGACACCCCTATAGATTGTTGAAACGTAAGACACCAATATCAATAAACCATTGCCGCAAAGAACTGAACATAGCACTTCTATCCCATATTCTCACAACACAAGTCCATGCTCATCACTTATCTGAATCGGGCGCAACATATTGCTTGATTCCCGACACAAAAAACTAGCAATACAGATTACAGACAATGTATCTATGCTAAAAACAGAATAAAGAGTTGGGCCGTCAACACTCGCAAAAACATCGTGAGCGGATATACCGTAGCGTATCCAACCGAAGGAATATCGCTGTCTGACAAATCATTCGAATAGGCCAATGCGGGGGGATCGGTCGTCGCACCTGCCATTACACCAATCAAGGTCAAATAGTCCACCTTAAACCAGATGCGACCAATAATTCCTACAATCAACAGAGGCAATACCGTTACAATCGCTCCGTACCCGATCCAGGCGTAACCTCCGCCGTAAATAATGGTATCGACAAACTCAGCTCCCGCTCCCAAACCCACACAGGCCAAGAAGAGCGCAATACCGACCTCACGCAACATCAGGTTGGCACTCATCGTCGTATAGGTCACCAATTTGAATTTCGGTCCGAAACGGCTAATCAAAATCGAAACAATTAGAGGGCCTCCAGCCAAACCCAATTTGACAGGCTGCGGAATACCCGGGAAGGTAAACGGCAGGCTTCCCAATATCACACCCAACACAATACCAATAAAGATCGGGATCAAATTGGGGACATTCAAACGTTTCATCGAGTTGCCCAACACCTTTTCGACATTGGCGATCGACACCTCGGTACCTACCACCGTCACCCGGTCACCCATCTGCAACCGCAATGAGGGATGAGCTATCAGATCCACGCCCGCACGATTCACCCGCGTAATGCTGACACCAAAACCACCATGAAGTTTAAGCTGAGCCAAAGACTTGCCGTTCAACTCCGGCTTGGTAATCAAAATACGGCGGGAAATGAGACGCTTGTCCAGTTGTTCCCACTCAACCTCAACCTCCTTACCGATGAAAGCAATGACCGCTGCAATATCACGAGGAGTCGAAACCACCAGAATCTGATCCCCGACATGAAGGATCGAATTGTCGTCCGCAATCTCAATCTTGCCGTCCACCCGACGTACCCGAGAGATCACAAAAACACGATTCACCAAACTCTGCACCTCGCTGATACTCTTTCCCTCAACCGCCGGATTTCCTACACTCAATGAGTGGGGCTGTGCAACCGAATCATGCTGAACATCCATGGTGTCGAGAGCCTTCTGCTCCTCCTTGGCCAGGTTGATCCGGAAGATCTTGCGTAAAACGATCATCGTCACAATGATTCCAATCACACCCAGCGGATAGGCCACCGCATATCCCAAAGCAATATCCGGAGAATCAATCCCCGTCATGTCGCTGTATGCCTGCTGGGCCGCTCCCAATCCCGGCGTATTGGTCACCGCTCCGGAGAGAATACCCACCATGGTCGTAACAGGCAGACCTGTGCACAAATAGATGACAAATGTTGTCAAAACACCTGCCGCTACAATCATAATGGCCAACAGATTAAGCCGGATCCCACCCTTTTTGAACGACGAGAAAAAACCGGGGCCAACCTGCAAACCGATCGAATAGACAAACAGGATCAGACCAAACTCTTTCATGAAATGGAGCAGGTGTTCATTGAGGCGCATGCCAAAATGGCTGAAAATGATGCCCACAAACAGAATCCAGGTAACTCCCAGAGAGATACCTGCCACCTTGATCTTACCCAACATGATGCCCAAGGCAATCACCAGAGCTAAAATCAACACCGAATGGGCTACTCCTCCGCCCCAAAAGGCGTCATTGCCAAAAAAAAGACTATTTATCCACTCCATATCTATATCTATTGTACTAAAATGACCGTAATATCAATCTTTACGATCGCATCCAATTTGAGGCGGCAAAGTTACAGGGATTAGTTGAAATTTACAACCTTTCACCCCCTCTCTCCAAAACATTCAGCCAAAGGGTAAAAACCGTCTGCGCTACATACCCGCACAAACCCTCCGAACCGACTCTATCGTTCCAACCAACAACCCACAACAACCAACAACCTTACACACCCTTCCCACACTCCTCTTATCACAACAAACTCCATCATACACAAAAGATATTCCAACCTGGAAACCAAACCAATACATTTAACAACCCAACAACTACTCTCGTAAAAAAAGAGTCTCTTTTTCCACCACGCCAAACAATGGGAGATATTCAAACGGTTTGTTCGCATATTTCGATCCGTTTCGTTATCTTTGCTAACCGAAAGAACAGAAAGAGATATATCACATCGACCCTCTCAACAACAGGTGCCGATGCTGTGTCTCCAACCTACTTTTCATTGTCCATTCAACGAAATAACAAAACTCAAAAATCAATATGAATCGCGTAGAGTATGCATTGGCACACGCCACTGAAACCAAAGCCCTGCGTATTGGTGCAGGAATTCTGCCTCAAACCGGAGAACTCTTCAAAGAACTCTTCCCTGGCTGTCGTGCCATCATTGTAGCCGACCCAACCACCTTCCGTGTCGCCGGAGAAGATGTCCAAAAAAGCCTTACCGAGGCCGGCGTCGCCCAAGACACCCCTCATATCTTCACCGCTCCCGACCTGCATGCGGAATGGACCTATGTCGAAGAGCTCGACGCTGTCCTGAAAAACACAAACGCTATCCCCGTGGCTGTCGGATCGGGAACCATCAATGACCTGACCAAACTCTGCTCTCATCGCAACGGTCGCCGCTATATGGTTGTAGGAACTGCTGCCTCCATGGACGGATATACCTCTTTCGGTGCCTCAATCACCTTCGAAGGTGCCAAACAGACCTTCTCCTGCCCGGCTCCACTCGGCGTGCTGGCCGACACCGCAATCATCGCCGCTGCTCCCAAAGAGATGACCGCAAGCGGTTACGCCGACCTCTTCGCCAAAATCCCGGCCGGCGCTGACTGGATCATCTCGGACGCCCTGGGGGTAGAACCTCTCGATGAACGGGCATTCTCTATCGTACAAGATGGATTGCAGGACGCCCTCGGAGACCCTGAAGGGGTACGCCGTGGAACCATCGAGACCATCGAACCCCTGATCGAAGGACTGATGTTGGGCGGATTCGCCATGCAAGCTCACCAATCCAGCCGCCCGGCCAGTGGCGCTGACCACCAGTTCAGCCACCTCTGGAATATGGAACACCACACTATGGCCGATGGCCATACCCCGTCACACGGATTCCAGGTCAGCATCGGGCTGTTGGCCTCAACCGCCTACTACGAACAGTTCCTCAAAAGCGACATCGTCAATCTGGATATCGAAGCCGCTGTGGCTGCATGGCCAGACCAGGCCGAAGCCGAACGCTACGCCCTGGAGCTGTACGCCGGTACCGACTTCCCGGAAATCGGACTCAAAGAGACTCGTGCCAAATATATCGACAAAGATCAGCTGAGAGTGCAACTCACCACGTTGAAAAACAACTGGCCGGAAATTAAAGCCCGACTCGAAAAACAGATTGTGCCCTTCGACGAGGCAACCCGCCGATTGCGCATCGTGGGCGCTCCCACGCTGCCCGAAGAGATCGGCATCTCACGTGAACGCATGAAAGCCAGCGTAATCCGGGCACAGCATATCCGCCGCCGATTCACCATTCTCGACGTCGCCGTCCGCACAAACCTGCTCGACCAGTGGACAAATGCCATTTTTGGCCCGGGTGGCGTCTGGGAAATCAAATAAACAACTTAACAACCCCGAACTAAACAGTTGTCATCCCGCCCGAGCACGGTCCCGAGCCCAGCTGAATCAACCTAATCCATCTTCAACCCGTACCGATGAACAACAACCAGACAACTTCGACCAAAACAGCAGATCCGCAACAGGAAAATAACCTGAGCCCGGAGATAACCAAACTTTTCAAATATTGGCAAACCCGTACCATTATTGCTACCATGATCGGGTATGCCCTCTTCTATTTCGTCCGGAAAAACTTCTCGTTTGCAATGACCGGACTGGAAACTGATCTGGGCATCTCCAAAACAAGTTTGGGTATCTTCCTGACCCTGCATGGATTGATCTACGGCGTTTCCCGATTCTTTAACGGCATGCTGGCCGACCGGGTCAATGCCCGATTCTTTATGGCAATCGGCCTGGCTCTCTGTGCTCTGGCAAACTTCGCTTTCGGTTTCGGACAGGATATTGCCGGTTGGATTACCGGGGTACAAGATGGCTCCCAGTTTACCAATACCCTGATTCTCTTTATGGGTATTCTCTGGGTCGCAAACGGCTGGCTGCAAGGTATGGGCTTCCCCCCATGTGCCCGACTGTTGACCCACTGGATCCCCCCAAAACAACTGGCTACGAAAATGTCGGTGTGGAATACCTCCCACTCTATCGGCGCCGGTTTGGTCGTCATCCTCTGCGGATACATCATGGGTACAATGGGCGTAGGTGAAAACCATGTAGGCGCCTGGAAATGGTGCTTCTGGATCCCATCGGCTATCGCTATGGCCGGATCTATCGGACTCTTTATTACCCTCCGGGATACCCCACGATCCGTAGGTCTTCCCGAACTCCCAGGTACCGAAAAACAAAACGATACCAACAACGAATCCAAAAAAAGAGACAAACACCTGCTCAAACGAATGGTGTTTGCAAATCCGTTGATCTGGATCCTCTCTCTTGCCAATTTCTTCGTCTATATCGTCCGATTCTCCGTGCTGGACTGGGGTCCCTCCCTGCTCAAACAATCGAAAGGAATCTCGCTGGAAATGGCCGGATGGCTGGTGGCTCTCTTCGAAATCGCCGGTATCATCGGCATGCTCGTTGCCGGTTGGGCCACTGACCGATACCTGAAAGGCCGGGCACACCGAACCTGTGTCATCTGTATGGGAGGTGCAGCCCTGTTCATCTTCCTCTTCTGGGAATTGCCGCTGGGATCTCCCATTTGGTTGAACTTCCTGCTGCTGTGCTGCGCCGGGTTCTGTATCTACGGCCCCCAGGCTCTGATCGGTATCGCCGCCGCAAACCAAGCTACAAAAAACTTCGCTGCTACCGCTTCCGGATTCACCGGACTGTTCGGTTACGCAAGTACAGTGGTCTCTGGTGCAGGTCTGGGATATGTCGCCGAACACTACGGATGGGATTGGGCATACATCACCATGATCACAATGGCCTTAATCGGTATGTTTATCTTCTCGCTGATGTGGCGTGCTAAAATGGATGGATACGACCGCCTCAATGCACAATAACCTCGTGGCCTGAAAGCGATCTGATAAACGTTAAGTAGAGCCCAAACACAAATAAAAAGAAAGAACGCTCCAAACCATAAACAGAAGCGTTCTTTCACGTTCCATGCAAATACCAATGCAATAGTATAGAGGTGTAAAACTGATACAAAATCCGCGCAGACCCGATGCACAACCAAACATTGCCCCTGCACCATCTCAGAAGGGTATTGTTCCACTCGGGACATTGACGGTGATCGTACACACCTCCTATTACAAACAATACCCAAACTACCAACCTGCTGTCGAATCCGAACTAATCTGGTAAAACTTACTCGGCATGTGCCATGCGGCTAACAAGGCTGCAAACCGTACAACAACGGCGCACCCCTCGACTCTTCAAACAATTAAAAACATGAACAACGACACCTTAAAAGAGTTTTACACCCCGTTCAACCAGGAGGAGCTGATCCATAAACTCTCCGTAATCCGCCATGTAGCTCTGGATATGGATGGCACAATCTATATGGGTTCAACTCTCTTCCCGTGGACAAAAGCATTCCTGGCTCAACTCGATGCTTTGGGTATCGGATATTCGTTCCTAACCAACAACCCGTCCAAAAATATCGACGACTATCTGCACAAACTGGATAAGATGGATATTCAAGTCCCGCATGAAAAGATGTACACCTCTGCCCTGGCGACAATCGACTATATCAAAACCAAACACCCTGAGGCCAAACGCCTCTTTCTGCTCGGCACTCCCAGCATGATCGCAGAGTTCGAAGCTGCAGGGTTCGAATCCGCCCCCTCTACCGAAGGCGACATTCCCGATATGTTGGTCGTTGCATTCGATATGACCCTGCAATACGACCGACTCTGCCACGCTGCGTGGTTAGCAACCCAAAATATCCCCTACGTGGCAACAAATCCAGACCGTGTCTGCCCGACAGATAAAGCCGAAGTGCTGGTGGACTGCGGATCCATCTGCAAATGTATCGAACACGCCACCGGACGTAAACCCGACCTTATCCTGGGGAAACCCGACCCCGGTATGCTAACAGGTATTGCATCACGATATGGTCTGAAACCCCACGAAATCGCCATGGTCGGGGATCGTATCTATACGGATGTGGCAACCGCACAAAATGCCGGCGCATTCGGCGTATTGGTCCTCTCCGGTGAGACCACGCTCGACACTGCACTCAGCTCCAATCCGCAACCCGATCTGACCGCCCGTACGCTGAAAGAGTTCGGAGATCTGCTGGAAAGGGCACATCGCTAAAACAAGGCGCCAAAACTGATTTGGCTGACTGGCTGACAAGGGCTGCCCCCTCATCAGCTCTCATACAAGAAGCACAATCCAAAGCAAAATAAGAACACCCCGTAACCTTTACAGTGACGGGGTGTTTTCTTTATAACTCGTCTCGCAAGTCAATACCACATCGACTGCGCCACTACTGTTTGAGTCCACCACCCAAAGCCCGGTACAACGAAACTGTCGCTGTCAACTCTGCCAAAATCGCATCGTTAACCGCAATCTCTGAATCGAACAGCTGACGTTGTGCGTCCAATACATCCATGTAGCTAACCACACCATTGACATACTGCAATTTCGCCAAATTGTTGTACGACAAAGCCGAACGATACAACGCATTGGCCGAACGACGCATCTCCTTGCTTTTACGGTAGGTAATCAAAGCATTGTTGACCTCTTTGAACACCTCCAAAATCTTCTTCTCATAAGCGTAAACCTCCTGCTCATAAGCAGCCTGCGCCGCCTTGTGGGCTGCCCGTTTACGCCCTAACTGGAACAGAGGCCCCGTAATAGCACCCGAAACAAACCATGTCGGACTTTTCAAGAAATCGGTAAACTCCGGATTCTCTGCGCCCAACTTGGCCGTCAACCGGAACTTGGGGAACATGTCGGTCAACGCAACGCCCACCTTGGCATTGGCCTCCCTCAAAGCCTGCTCCGCCTGAAGCACATCCGGACGACGCTCCAACAACGTCGAGGGCAGATCAACCGGAAGCTCACACCCCATCGTGATGTTGCTCAAATCCCCACCCCCACGAGGAATAGAACTCGGAAACTCGCCCAAAAGAACCGACAAATCATTCTCCTTGAGCTTTATCTCATTCTCCAGCTTCGGCACCAGGGTCTCCGTACGTGCCAACTCTACCAAACTCTGCCGATAGGGTATCTCGGAGGTCAAGCCCCCCTCATAACGTAATGTGGCAAAATGAACCGCATCTCGACGTGCATCCAACGTCTGACGTACAATCGACAGCTCCCGGTCAAGAGCCTTCAAATCAAAATACATCTGTGCTACCTGAGATACAATCGTCAACTGCAAGGCCCGCTGAGCCTCGACCGATTGCAGATATTGGGCAACGGCAGCTTCATTCTGCCACCGAAGATTTCCCCAAATGTCAAGCTCCCAGTTAAAGGCAAAATTGGCCTGCAACTCCGGATCATATTTCTTGCTACTACCACCATAATTCAGGTATTCACGCTCGCCATACAGATTAAACCCAACACCCGGCATCATATTGGCAAAGGTAATCCGTTTGGCCGCCATCAACTCCCGAATCCGTGCCGCTGCTGCCAACATATCCTTGTTGTGCTCCAGCGCCTTCGAAATCAAACCCTGCAATACCGTGTCGGCGTAGAGCGTGCTCCATCCAATATCAGAGGCTATCCCCTCGGTCATCCCCCCCTCATCGAATGTCGCAGGAACATCCAATTCCGGGGTGCGAAACTCTCGCCCCATCCGACAAGAATAGAGGCTCAAAACCGCTACTGACAATATCAATATATGTAATAAGAGTCGCTTCATGTCACTGTTTTTTGTGTTTATCTCCAAATGAGATATGAATGTGAGGCAGATTTACCTTCGGAATACGTACCTTAGGCAAATGCAACTCCGGTAAATGGAAGTAATCCTTGAACTTGCAAACAAGGACAAAGAAGAACGGTACCAAAACAATACCTACGGTAATGGCAACGATCATTCCGAAGAATACACCGGTACCGATCGAGTGACGGCTGGCAGAACCCGGTCCCGAAGCCAAAACCATCGGCAACATACCCAAAACGAATGCCAACGATGTCATCAAAATCGGTCGGAAACGCAACTGTGATGCACGAATCGCCGCTGTAGCAGGATCAATGCCCTCATTGACCTGTATCTTCGCAAATTCGACAATCAAAATGGCATTTTTGGCCGCCAAACCCATCAACGTCACCAAACCGATCTGGAAATAGACGTCGTTCTCCAAACCGACGGCCGCAATACCCAAATAGGCTCCTAACGCAGCGATCGGCAGCGAAAGCAACACCGCCAACGGGACAATCCAACTTTCATACTGCGCCGCCAGGAACAGGAATACGAACAACAGTACCAAAGCCAACACCTTGCCCGTCTGACCAGAAGCCCGTTGCTCCTGGAAAGACAAACCACTCCAGGCCAAACCTATATTGTCCGGCAGATGCTCCGCAACGATCTTCTCGATCTCGGCCATCGCCTGTCCCGAACTGGTTCCCGAAGAGGGCGTAACCTGCATCGGAGCCGAAGTGTACATGTTGAAACGGGTGATACTGCCCGGACCGGTCGTATAATAGGTGTTACCCAAAGCTGAGAGCGGTACCATAGCACCTGACTTGGTCTTGACAAAGAACAGGTTAATGTCATTGCTGCTGGTTCGGAACGACTCGTCCGCCTGAATGTAAACACGATATATACGGTTGAACATATTGAAGTCGTTCACGTAAACCGACCCCAAATAGGCCTTCATCGTGGAGAAAATATCAGACATCGGAACTCCCAGCAACTGCGCCTGGTCTCGGTCAACATCAAAATACAACTGGGGAATGGCCGACTGCAACGAGGTGGAGACATTCGCCAACGCTTTCGACTCTGCCGCATAATGGGTAAACGTATCCACTGCAGCTACCAAATCATCCCACTGAGCACCCGCACGTGCCTGCAACTGGAACTCAATACCACCAGCCGCTCCCAATCCCGGTACAACCGGAGGACGACTCGTATAAATGCTCACCTCGGGATAGTCATGGAACGCCTGCTGTACATCACGCATCACCTCGTCAACCTTCTGCTTGCGTTCTCCCCACGGCTTGAGAATCACTGTCAACATGGCTCGTCCCTGGTTCGTACCCACACGGGAACTGGAACCGGTGACATTTTGAACGTACTCGACTGACTCGTGTTTGTTGAGATATGCAACAGCCCGTTCGGTCACTTCGCGTGTGCGCTCAATGGTCGTTCCCACTGGCATAACCAACTCCACATTGAAATAACCCTGGTCCTCCTGCGGAATAAAGCCCGAAGCAATAAACTTATTCAACACAAAAATCAACACCAGAATCATCCCAAAACCGGCCAAAACCCGCCTGCGATGATTAAAGACCACTCGCAAAATCCCGGTGTACTTCTTATTTCCCTGATTCAGCCAAATATTGATCTTGCGGAAAACAATGTTCTTCTTGCCGGTCTGGGGCTTGAGAATGATCGCACACAACGCCGGAGAGAGCGTTAACGCCACAACCGCAGATATAAGCACCGATACCACAATCGTTACCGAGAACTGCCTGAACAGCGATCCCGTAATGCCGGACAGAAAACTTACCGGAACAAACACCGCAGCCAATACCAAAGAGGTCGCAATCAACGCTCCGGTCAACTCTTTCATGGCAATGTGCGTGGCATCGCGCGCTCCGATCTTGCGCTGCTCCATGATACGTTCGACATTCTCGACCACGACGATCGCATCGTCCACCACAATACCAATGGCCAATACCAGACCCAACAAAGTCAACGTATTGAGCGAAAAGCCCATGATCAACATGAACCCGAACGTGCCGACCAACGAAATCGGAACGGCAATAATCGGAATCAAGGCCGTACGCCAACTCTGCAACGAGAGATAAACCACCAGGATCACCAAAAAGAGCGCCTCAAACAACGTCTTGTAAACCTCGTGGATAGACTCCGAAATATATTCGGTCATATCGAACGGAAGCAGATACTCCATGCCGTCAGGGAAGTTCTTGGAGATATCCTTCATGGCATCCTTAACCTCCTGTGCAACCTCCATGGCGTTGGCTCCCGGCAGCATGTAAACACTCAAAATCGCTGCATTGCTGCCATTCAATCCACTCTCCGTATCGTAAGACTGAGCCTCCAACGATACCCTCGCCACATCACGCATGCGAATGAACGAACCGTCCGGATTGGCTTTGACCACAATGTCCTCGAAATCCTTGGCTGTCGAAAGTCGTCCCTGAGCCGTCAACGGAATCGTAACATCGATATCCTCAACCGGCGGCTTGCCCAACTCGCCGGCAGCCGACTCCCGGTTCTGATCCTTCAAGGCATTCTGCAAATCCTTCACCGTCAAACCAAAGCTGGCCAAACGATCCGGATAAACCCAAATCTGCATGCCGTAATAACGGCTACCTACGTTCGAGACACGCCCCACACCCGGTACACGCCGCAACACATCGACAACGTTAATCGTCGCATAGTTACTCAGATAGATCTCGTCAAACTTCGGATCATCCGACACCAACGCTACCGTCAACAACTGACTGGGAGACTGTTTCTCTACCGAAATACCGTTCTGCAAAACCTCCGCCGGCAAACGTGCCTCTGCCAATTTAACACGGTTCTGAACCTCAACCGCTGCCAAATCAACGTCACGATTCACATCGAAGGTAATGGTAATCGACAAACCTCCCGAATTGGAGCTGCTCGACTCCATGTACAACATGCCCGGTGTACCATTCAACTCCTGCTCGATCGGAGTGGCCACTGCCTGCGAAACAGTCTCGGCATTGGCTCCCGGATAAGAGGCACTCACCTTGACAACCGGCGGCGTAATCTGAGGATACTGCTCCACCGGCAACGACACCAAACCGATGATGCCCACCAGTACGATCAAAACCGACAATACGGTCGATAGTACCGGCCTGTCTATGAAAAATCCCGGCTTCATCGATTATGCTGATTTTTAAGGGTGTCGGGTGCACTTCCCTCTTGATCCACGGTGGCTGCAGAGGAGGTGTCCTCAACCGATTTCTGACTATGTGCTGCCTGAGATGAACCTCCAAGCTGATCCGATCCCGCCGCCTTGCGTGCTGCCTGAGCCGCTGCCTCACGCTCTACCTTCTTTTTCTGAGATACGGGCTGAACGGCCTCGTAAATATCCTGCAAATCATTGTGAAGGGTATCCTGCTTCCTGACCGTACTGCGACCGGAACGTGACACTCCACTGTTGCGGGTCTTGCGGGCCTGCTCCATCTTCTGAGGCAAGGAGTCTGTCGCCGACGAAGCCGATGCCAAAGAATCAGCCTCCGGTGAAACCCTCCGAGTGCTGTCAGCTCCGGCGCCATCCGACTGCCAGGTCACCCGCTGCCCATGCTGCAACTTCTGGAAGCCCTCGGTGACAATCCGCTCTTCGCGAGAAAGTCCTCGATCTACCACAACAATATTATTCTGTTCAACTCCCAGCTCTACAAAACGCTTCTCGGCGATACTGTCGGGACGCACAACGTAAACATAAGCTCCTCCCTTTTCGATAATGACCGCCTTGCGGGGAATCACAATCACATCCTCCAACACATCCAGCAATAGACGTACCCGGGTAAACTGACCCGGCAACAACACCTGATGCGGATTGGGCAAAATGGCACGGACCCCAAAAGTTCCCGTCTGCGGATCAACCTGTGGTGAGGCAAAATCTACAATACCCTTCTCGCCATATACTGAGTTATCAGCCAACGTGACTGTAACTGTCGGCTGCCAGGAACGTGAGGTGTCCAATTCACCCAAATGAACGTTACGACGTTGGCTGCGCAGATAATCAAGCGCCGTCAACTTAAAATCAACCTGAACCGTGTCGCTTTTGACAACCGTCGCCAATCGGGAAGAGTTCGATTTCCCAACCAACGACCCAATATCCGCATAACGTTCGCTGATATAACCGGTGAGCGGAGAACGCACCACCGTATAACTCAACTCCAATTCGGCTTGCTTGAGATCGGCCTCACTCATCGAAACATTGGCACGTGCCATGTCCAATGCCGCTACCGCATTGTCCAAATCAAGCTGACTCGCCGCATTCTGCTCGTAAAGAGGACGCAAACGCAATACGTCTCGTTCCGCTTTCGCAGCCTGGGCCTCGTCCTTCTTCAGCTGAGCCTTGGCCTTCTCAACCCGAGCCTTGTACTGATCGTCATTGATGTAGAACAGCGGCTCGTTCATCTGAACCAGTTTACCCTCCTCGAAAGTCATCTTCTCCAAGAAGCCCTCGACACGGGCGTGAACCTCAACCCGACTCACCGCCTGGATCAATCCTACATAATCTCCATAAATCTCTACGTTGTCGACTGCCACATTCTCGACAGTCACTACCGGAACATCAACAGGTGCTTCCTTACACCCGCCCAGCAGGACAACCCATGCAAACATTCCGCATAAAATGCGTAACCTGCTTCTCATAAACTCTTATTTTATTCTACTATCGGCGGACAAGATATGTATTTTTTCATGAAAAGATTCGTCCACTCCGTCGAATTGCACATCCACATGTGCCGATCCACTCCCCGCTAAACCGCCAAAAGCCCCCCAAAAAAACAGCACAATTTTGGAAGTCAATGCGTTAAATTTACAACACTTCTCTCCCCGTGTGTCTAAACAAAATCATGCCGATCGCAATATTTTCCTGCAGCAAAAAAGCCTGAAACCGCCTAAAAAGGGCTTCACACCCCCTTTTTAACACAAATACACCCGGAACAAATGTCCGGGTGTAGCTGCCTATTTCGACTTGTATTCCGACGGGGACATCCCGGTATGATGTTTGAAATATTTGCCAAAAAAGGACTGCGTGGAAAAGTTCAACTCATAGGCAATCTCCTGAATGCTCAACCCCGAATAGCGTAACAACGCTTTGGCCTCCAAAATCACATAACGGTCAATCCACTCGGCTGCCGAACGTCCACTGACCTCCTTGATCACCGAAGAGAGATATTTGGGCGTAATGTGCAACTGATCCGCATAGAATCCCATGCTACGCTCCTGCTTGTGATACTTGGTCAACAAACTCATAAACTGTACGAAAAACTCCTCCCTGCGTCCACGATGTACATTCATCTCGGGAGCATGACGCCGATAAACAGACAAAATCTTATAAAGAAATGCCTCCAACAAACGCTGAACAATGGCTACCCGATATTGCTCTTCCGTGGCTATCAACTCGCTCCGCAATGCCCCGTACATCTTGTGCAATACATCGCTCTCCTCTTCATTCATCTTGACCAAAGGATGGTCTTTCATATACATGAACAAAGGAATCGCCTCTGTCAAATCAATATGAAACTCCTGGATAAACTGAGATGACAGCACAATCACACTCGCCTCAAAATCATCGCTCTGCGACCGAAACTGCAACAAATGCTCTCCATGCAAAACGGCAACCATCCCCTCCTCCAGACGATTCTCGGACAAATTTACCGTCCCAGTCAAATAGCCTTTGTGGCAAAGCATCAAAGCAACGCCATCAATCCGATGAGGATACTCAAACAGCTTGACATCCAAATGGACCCGATCTGCCACCAACAACTGATTGCTCAACTGAAAAGAATCGACATTCTGCCTCGATGGATCGCAACGAAACAGATCCGAAATGGAATAAATACCCGGATCACCTGCTTTGGCCTGAGTACTCTTCATATTTACCATTTTTTCCTTTTTTGACCCGCAAATATATATTTTATCTCTGGTTTAACGCTCTATTCAGCGAAAAATAGGAGTTTTTGAACAAAAAAGATGAACATTACGACTTTATGCATGCGCACCGATGCATAACCTTTGCAATCATGAAATTAGTACGATTTGTTGGGGTACTCCTGCTGGCAGGACAACCCTCTTTAAATATATGGGCTGGCAACCTCACCCCATCCCAATCCGCTGAACCCAGCGTTAAGGAGTCTGTACGGCTAGTTCCGACTCAGCCCTCCCAAAACACATCTACTCCCAGTAGTTCGCTTGAACCGATCACCAAACCCCAGGAACTTGCATGGGATGACGTCAAAGAATTCCACTCAACAAAACGCCTCTCCAACCCTCCACTCCAAGACTCCACTGTACGCCCACAAAACGACTCAACGGTCCGACAACTGTCCCGATCAACCCGACGCCAAAAGAAACTATCCCAATTTCCCGATAACGATTCCATACGTACCCAGATAGATCACGATCCAGCCTTCGGAATCTATAAAGACAACTACTTTGTTACGGGAAGCAGCTTCAACGGAGGTGTCAACAAAAACAATTCCGATGCAAAATTCCAGATCAGCCTGCGCTATCGGCTGATTCAAGGAATCCTGCCCTATAACACCTATCTTTTTATCTCCTATACCCAAAAATCGTTTTGGGACATCTACCGCAAATCGAAACCCTTTTCTGAAAGCAACTATAACCCCACAATCGGTCTGGGAAATTTGATCTGCCGGCAGGGGAAAGCCATAGGACTCGCCCTGCTACAATACGAACATGAATCAAACGGCAGAGACAGTATCTGGTCCCGCAGTTGGAACCGAATCAGCCTGATGGGACAACTCTTTTTCACCAAAAACTGGGCTATGGAGGTTAAATTGTGGATCCCACTGTCCCTCGAAGATAACCCCGACATCGTCCGTTACAAAGGCTATGGACTGGTCGCCGGCAGCTACATCAGCGATAACGACCGATTCCGGGTCTCGGCATGCATCACCAAACGTGGCGGATGGAACCTCAACGCAAATACCGAACTCGAAGTGGCCTGGCAAGCCTGCCGCAAAATCAACCTGTTTCTTACCCTGCAATACTACAACGGATTCGGCGAAGGAATGCTCCACTACAACAAATACCGCAATATGTTCCGGATTGGCCTGGCCATCAAACCCCGGCATATCAGTATTTTTTAGGATAACTTTGTCGGCGTGATGGTTGCATCCGTTGCACTTCCCCAGGATCAGACCGCATAAACCCGAAATGCTCAATCGTCGATTTGCCCCCCGCCAATCGGATTAGAACCAATCGGCCCCAGCCGATACAGAACGAGATTTTTACTCACCTTCTGTGCTCCGTGCTCTGTGCACCGTTCCCTGTGCCCTCTTTCCAGTTCCTTGGTCCTTGATCCCTGGTCCCAGGGACCCCAACTCCCCATTTCTCGTTCCTCGCACCACTCTCCCGGGCCATGACCCGTTCAATCTGCGAAGGAGACCGTTCACCTCCCCATGCACACCCCTTGAAAAGGCAGAACGAAAAGCAACATGCTGACCCGTACTAAACCGTACTGAACCCATGATCACTTCCCGCCTATAGCTTCCGGCCGACCAATAAAATATTATATTTGCAGAAACAAGCTACACACATGGAAGATCGCAAACAAAAAGTTTTTGACTACCTGAATCAGGCCGGCATCCCGTACGAATGGTACGAACATCCCGAAGCCCCTACCATCGAAATAGCCAGACAATACTGGCGTAACGACGGATCAAAACATTGTAAAAACCTCTTTTTCCGCAACCACAAGGGGAATCGGCACTATCTGGTCGTGTTCGATTGCGATCAGCAAATGGCTATCCACGACCTCGAACATCGCCTGCATCAGGGAAAACTCTCCTTTGCCTCCGAACAACGCATGGAACGCTATCTCGGACTGCGCCCCGGTTCCGTCTCCCCGTTCGGATTGATCAACGATACTGAAAACCATGTCCATCTGTTTTTGGACAGCACCCTGAAAAATCAGCCCTCATTGAGTTTCCATCCCAATGACAATACAGCAACCGTAGTCATCTCCCGTGAAGCGTTCCAACGCTTTCTAGACATCTGCGGAAACAGCTACGAATACATCGACCTATATTGATTTCTTCTCAAAAAAAACCGTAACCACCAGAAGAGGATGACGGGTGACAGGATGGATGGGTGGAACGATGAAACGACCAGATGACAGATTGGTGGAGAATGGGACGACGGGTGGATGGATTGGTGGATAACGAAAAGATGAAAGGATGAATTGATGGATGGCGGGAGGATGAGAGGATTGGAGGATGAAATGACGGAACAATGAGTTGTTCGGCTGTTCGGCAGCAAGAAGAGGAAAAGGAATATCGAAAACTCAGGCCTCAACAGCCACACGCTGCCCGCCAACTCAACAGCCATACACTGCCCACCGACTCAATAGCTACACACTGCCGCCGATTCAACAACCACACGCAGCCCGCCGCCACACCGACCCACGCTGACCACTGACCACACACTACCGGCCAACCTCACTCTTCCTGCAAGCCCATATCCGAGAGGCGTCAGCAGAATGGGTACCACAATATTTTTATACCTGTACCCGTAAATAATTTGAAAGGACTATAAAGACAAACCTCGGCACAAGTACAGCCACACAAATGCAGTTAAACCGGATTAATACACTTGAGCAGGATATTCCCCTCTCACCCAACAAAAACAACGCTTATGGAACCGAACCATGCACATGAAAATATACTATTAACCGGCGGTTTTGTGGTCGATGGCGAAACAAAATCGGTCTATCGGGCTGACCTCCTAATCCGTGACGGACAAATCGCCCGGATCGGTCAAGATATCCCTGTAAACAATGAGCAAAAGGTCCAGATCATCAACTGCACCGACCTAATCATCACTGCCGGATTTGTCGATACACATGTCCATATCGAATCGAGCATGGTGTTACCACGAGCGTTTGGTGAGGCGGTACTACCCCAAGGAACCACCACTGCAATCACCGATCCACACGAGGTGGTCAATGTGGCCGGCGCTCAAGGGTTGCGAGAGTTTCTTGCAGAAGCAGACTCTGCCCCAATCGACATTTTCACAGTGGTCCCCTCGAGTGTCCCGGCTACCCCGCTGGATACAAACGGGGCAGCTCAGTTCTTGGCTGCAGAGATGCAAGAGTTCGCCAACCGCCCGGATATTGTCGGACTGGGTGAAGTGATGTGCTATTACGACGTTGCCGAAAAACGGCCCGAAATCATGGACAAAATAGCCCTTTTCCGCTCCCGGCATAAGACCATCGACGGCCACACCTCCGGCATGCCGGATGAACTGCTCGAAGCCTATGTGACGGCCGGAGTCCAAAACGATCACGAATGTTGCGACTGCGAAGCCCTGCTGAAACGCTATCAACACGGAGTCCATATCTATATTCGTGAAGGCAGTGCTGCCCGTAATGCCCAGGAACTGCTCAGCTGCGTCAAAACACACCAGCTCGGCACCGCACGTTTTGCCTTTTGTACCGACGACAAACACCTTTCGGCAATCGCCTCCGAAGGGCATATCTCCTACATTGTCCGGATGGCTCGGACAATGGGGTTCAGCTGGGGCGACGTGGCACAGATGGCCTCCTACAACCCCTGTCGATTCTACCATCTGCCCCAACGTGGCAATATTCGGGAAGGATACAAAGCCGACATTGTGGTCACCGATGACCTGTGTAACACCATAAAATGGGTTCTCAAAGATGGACAAATCGTGGCTCAGGACAACAGACTGCTCCCAACCGCAAACACCGCTCAGAGTGCCCACCGAAAGTTCACCAATACCATCCGTTATCGTGAATTGAAGCCAGAAGACTTTACCCTGCCCGACAACCGCCGGCACACAGCACTCGCCTTGGTGGAAGGACAACTGCTGACCCGCAAGATTCACCCATCCCCGGCAGAACAACAGCACATGACCCTCCTGACCAATATCGAACGTCATGGTAAAAACGGCAATATCGCTCTCTGTCTGATGGACGGCTACGGAATCAAAAACGGAGCGGTGGCAACCAGTGTTTCACACGACTCCCACAACGTCATCTGCGCCGGAGACAACCCATCGGATATGGCCGTTGCATGCAACCGACTAAAAGAGATCGGCGGTGGGTATGTCGTCGCTTCCTGCGGGAAGATTCTCGGCGAAGTGGCCCTGCCGGCCTATGGACTGATGTCCGACCAAGACGCCTCAACAACCACCGAACAGATCCACCACCTGGAAACAATGCTCCACACCCTCGGTGTTCGCAAAACGATCGACCTCGTCAACTTAACATTTGTCGCTCTGCCGGTCATTCCCTCGATTCGGCTGCTCGACACAGGACTATATGATGTCGATGAAAGAAAATTTATCGATTAGCCCGCTATGCTGCCTCTGATCCGTCACCACAACAGCACTCACATGATTGGGCACAGCTTACGGTTCGGATCAACAACACGAAGGTTTTCTTATACCCCTAAGCCATAAATCCCACCAAAAAAACAAAACACCTCGAATCCCGGATTGGGTATTCGAGGTGTCTATTTTTGAAAGGCTCCTGCACAAACACAGACTTCTGCACAAACAGGGGACTGTGTGTGCATTTCACCACTCGGAGCCGGTATATGCCCGCTTAACGGATCGTAATCATCTCTACCGGTTGCTGCTGTACAGTGTCGAGCGGCTCACTCTGATAAGATACCTTGCCAAAATCAATCGTTGACAAATCAATGCACCGCACCCCATTATTATACATCGTATTGTAGTAAATCAACCGGTGTGTCATATCCGTAACGGCCGTCCATTGTGTTGCACTCGGGATATCGGTCGGCTTTTGACCGGCCGCAAACTCAATGCCGATCGGAATCTCAAAACTGCTCAAAATACGGAAGGTCTGCATGACCGCCTCCCGAGAAGTAGGCAGAACGGGAGCCGTTGCCTGATAAAAAGCAGCTCGCACAAAACGTGAAGGAGGGGTCACATCACCCGGCAACCCCAAAAATCCACTGCCGGCCCCAAAAGGTGAAAGCTGTAAACTGTCAAGCTGCAACGGCGTAGCCCCTCCGGAACGGAGATTAACATAGTTATTCAGATTGGTCAACTGCCACTCAAAACCGGGCGAATTGGTCAGTACCCCCAACTTATTCTCGTAAAAATGGGGCTCACCGCCCACAATTTCCAACACGATCTGACGTCCCGACGGATCCGAAAAACGCCAATGTACCGTCGAAGCCCGGGGATCAATCGCAACAACTCGTACGCTGCGAATGGCCGGTTCCACCTCATCCACCGTGGCACACTGCCCCAGGATACAGGAAACAACCTGCAAATCGGTAATGGTCTCGGATTTTTTCGACGGATCATAAGCGGAATATTCCCCGTATGCCGGGAAATAGAACAGACCTGCTGAAAGCCCCATTTCGTTGATTCCTTCTGCGACAAAAGCCTCATTCTCGACCGACAAACCGACATAACCGTATCGAGCTTTGAACATCATACCCTTCCCGCCATCGGGCAAAAAAGAGCTCTGCTCGTATCCTCGGGGAACAATAGCGTAACGGCTGTTCAGATTGGTTCCACCCCATTCGATCGTACGCCCTACGATACGGCTTCCATCGGCTGCCCGTTGAGTAATCCCCGTACAGGCCTGTCCGAAGGGAGCGGACCATAAAAGCGCTGCTGAAGCCAACACGATCAGCATACATTGCCTCTTCATATTCATCTTGTTTAAATTAACACCCATTTACACTGTCAATTTTGCTGCCAAACCCTTTTCCGCCCCACAAAACAAAAACAGAAAAGATCTGAAACGCCTTTTATGGCAGAGCAGCTAATCTTGCAGATAATAAAGATAATGGAAATTTGACTTCAATTTATCTGTATAATAGCATTGACTTTCCAGTCACCGTATGAAATTATGGATCTCGTCACACTATAGCCCCATAGCAAATCCATCAAACACCTATCATTCAAAAACTTAAACACAACACTCAATCAACGATAGACATAAGGTAAATTACTATTTTCCACTGTAACATGATCAGTAAACGCATATTTTTGCAACTTCTTGTGTATCGAGGAGACACATAATTCCTGATCCTCTCTGGGCCCAATAATAATTTGCTAACACACGACAAAAGAATATTAACCCGTTGGCGGAATTAAATTAACGCATATTTAACTCTACCAATGGGTCTCTCATTTTTATAGTTAATATACTGCAGGATTGTAAGTGCGCTAATCTTCCCGACAATCCGGGCAAACAATCCGTCTGTATCTTTCGCATAATTTCTTATACTCATAAGCTGGTCACACAATTGCGAAAATAGAGTTTCAATTCTTTTTCTCGCTTTGGCAAAAGCCGGATATGTCGGCTTCCACGCTTGAACCGAATAATATTCTATATCTTTCCGATTATCAAATTATACATTCAATATTCTTTGTAGTTTGATACCGCAAAGTTCCCGCAACTTATAAGTTTTTCTAAGAAAACAACACATTCTATCAACTCATTTTTCTATTCAAGAAATGTGTTCTTTTACATGAAAGCAAATTTTGTTCGTCGTAAGTGCTCTGATATCGCAAAATTTAGTGTAAATCTGTATAAAGGAATATACCTCTTTGAAATCAAGAGAGTTAGAAGAATTACTTCGTTTTCAGGTAATGAGTTGGCAACCGTCCTAATTGCCGTGGTCTGCATCGCTTTGCTTGTTTGGGAAACTCTTCGGGTACAAAGGTATGAAAAATATTCAGACTGAAAGGATCATTCCAAAAATTATTTTAGTCAGAATATTGAGCATTCATCCTTATGCAGTCTTGGTTGGAAGCAATTAACGAACAAGGAAGCCACGGTAAAGGCAACTCCTACTCCTACCACGCCTGCCCATCCGTAATGTTGCCAAAACAGACCTGAAACGAACGTACCAGCAGAACCGCCCAGGAAGTAGATGGTCATATAAACGGTATTGACTCGGTTGATGGCGGATGCGTCGAGGGAGACCACGCTGGTCTGATTTGACAAATGGATGCATTGCATTCCTGCATCAATCAAAAGGATGGCGATTATCATCCACAAGTAGCTGTCATTTCCAAAAAATGCCAACAACCATGCAGCCAAGATAACGCATCCTCCGACGATGGAGAAGAATCTTGCGCCGTACTTTTGGATATATCCGCTAATGAATACAACCGTAGATGCACCTGCCAATCCGCACAAACCGAGTGCCCCGATAATATCGTCGCTCGCGAAGAAAGGCTCTTGCTTCATTCGGAAAGCAAGGCAACTCCACAATGCGAAGAACGAGCCATAAGCCAATGCCGCCCTCAACGAGGCGATACGCAAGTACGGATATTTGGAGAACAGACGCAACAAGGATTTCATCAGTCCTGCATAACTTTCCAGAGAACGAGCAGACAGTACGGGCAACATCTTGTGAATCATCAGAAAACACCCAAGCATAAACACGCAAGCCACGGAATATACGGAACGCCATCCCCACACATCGGCAAGAAAGCCACTGAACACACGTGAGCCAAGAATGCCTATGAGCAGACAGGACTGTATAATCCCCACATTGCGCACCTTGTGTGCAGGTGCTGAATGGTAAGACACTAACGGGATGAAGAATTGCGGCATAACCGAAGATGCTCCGGCAAGCAAGGACGCGCCCCATACCCAATAAATGTTCGGGGCGAGTGCTATGGCAAGCAATGCGCACGCTGAAATGACATAATTGGCCAATATCAGCTTCTTTCGTGAAACCAAGTCGCCAAGCGGAATGACAAACACAAGCCCGGCCACATAGCCTATCTGGGTCAATGTCGCCACCATACTGGCGGAAAAGTCGCTTACCGCAAAATCCTTTGCCATGCTGCCCAACAAAGGCTGGTTGTAGTAGCAGTTGGCAACGGAAAGTCCGGTAGCGACTGCCATCAAAGCCAGCAGCGGTGCCGGAATGCCTTGGTTCTCCCTCAATTCATATTTCATCATTTATTCCTCCTTTCAGTATGACACAACTTTCAATCCAATCAAGGAGGCAATGAGCGTGAACAGGAAGAAAAGCCGTATGGGAGTGGCCGGCTCTTTGAAAACGAATATCCCAATCAAGACCGTGCCGACCGCTCCGATACCCGTCCAAATGGCGTATGCCGTGCCCAAAGGCAAAGTCTGAACCGCTTTGGCAAGTAATGCCATACTCAATACCGTGGAAGCCAAGAAACCGCTTCCCCACAGATAAAAACCAATACCTGATGCCTCTCTCGTTTTTCCCAAGCAGAATGTAAGGCTTACCTCAAACAATCCTGCAAAAAATAAAATTATCCAATTCATACCTATGATTTATTAAATTCGGGTGCAAAAGTAAGCAAGTAATTTCTAACTGTTTTTTACATTTGGTAAAAACGGATTTTGCATTTGAAAAAAAACAGCCGTTAGCAGCTGTTTCTGTGCGCTATTTTATAATTTTGTACCACAACAAAATGACTTATGGATATAAAGGAAATCATCAACCAGAGATATGCCATGCCGGATGCGTCTTTGGACAAGTTGCGGCAATGCCTGACGGAAGTCTCATACCCAAAAGGATTCCAAGTGTTGGAATATGGCAAGATAGAAAAAGACATCTTTTTCATCAAGAAAGGCATTGTCCGCGCCTATACTTCGGTAGAGGGGAAAGAAATTACCTTTTGGGTCGGCAAGGAAGGGGCGACTATTGTTTCCATGAAAGGATATGTGAATGACGAACCGGGGTATGAAACAATGGAGCTGATGGAAAATTCTGTCTTATATGTATTGGAAAGGAAAAAACTGAAAGAGTTATTCTTGAAGGATTTGCACATAGCCAATTGGGGACGGCGTTATGCGGAAATGGAACTGCTTGCTGCCGAGGAACGGCTGATTTCCATGTTGTCAGCCGTCGCCTCGGAACGGTATCACGAGTTGTTGGAGAAAGAGCCTGAGTTGTTACAGCGGTTGTCGTTAGGAAGTATCGCCACCTATTTAGGCATCACACAGGCAAGTTTGAGTAGGATTCGGGCACAAATAAAATGACGTTTCAACCAACTGAGGATAGCAAGCGGTTTTGGTCTGCCCCAAACACAAACTTGCTATTCTTCCGTTGGTATTGTTTATAATCCCATGCCCTTGCCTCTCCTAAGCGGTTCAACCGTCCTTTTAACGGATGAGAACAGCCTGCCAAACTGCTCCTTGAACCATTCGCCAATCAGTTTTCCGTTGATGGCAAGTGCGAGTTTAGACCTGTCTTTCGGGTCTTTCACCACTTGGAAGCCAGCCCTTTCGGTCGTGAATTTTCGCTTATGCTCCTCCGAATAGAGTTCACCCTCATAGAACAGCGGCTTGCCGCTGATGAGCGTGGAGGTCTGCCGCTCATCGAAGCCGACTTTTTGGCAAAACCTCTCCATGTACACCAACTCTTGGAACTGCGGAAACCATTGCTTTGCTTTTTGGATAATGGATTTTAGGAATGACACTTTCTTTTGGTGTGCCGATTCCCTGTCCGACAATTCCCTGCGGTGCTTGGCTTGCAGTTCCATAAGCTGACGGTGGTGTTCCTCCTGCTGCCTGCCGTGCGGATACGGTGGCTTATCGCTTCGGTGCGGTTTGCCACGCCGTCGGGAAACTCCACCAGCTCACGGTTGAGGTGGGTGCGTGTCGGGTCGGCGTTCTTGGGCATTGTCTTGCGTTCGATGTGGTCGGATGCGCCCGTGTCAGCCGACCCTTTCGCCTTGTTGATTTGGATGCTTATGTATCCCATATTCGTTTCTTGTTTTTAGGTTCTACAAACTTGTTTGTCGGTGTCCGTCCGCCTGCGGTCGTGCCGCACGGGGCAAACGGGGGTGTCCAGAGGGGTTACACCCCTCTGGCTCATTAGGGTGTTTTTAGCATGAGCGAAGCGGTGCGTGAAGAAAACGCCCTAATGAGCTATGGCTTTTTGTTTCCCAAAAGCCTGCGGCGGTGTCGGCGGCTGTCGGATGCCTTTCTTTTTTCGCCAGCAATGAGGGCTTTCCCTTTTCGGTCGGCAGGATGGAAGTCCGTCCGACCAGCCTGCGGATGGCGGTGTTTATCCCTGCCATTTTCCCGGTGGACTTGTTGAGGGGTGAAAAAGCGTTGAACTGTTGAATTTGATATGTAATAACCTGATATATTACAAAATACACTCTAAACAATCTCTCAACAAAAGCGTGCTACCCAACAAACGGATGCGAAAAGAAAAAATGAGGTCGGAGTGATATGCCGTTGCTTCTTCTTTTCATCAGCCGTTGTGTGTTGTTGGCGGTCTGTTGAGGTTGCATATTCTTATATATCAATACTTTATTACCCTTATTCAACAATTCAACAGAATATCAAAGCTTTTCCAGCAGTTCTTTCGTGACGGTATAATACCTGCCCGCACTTCTTCGGGTCTGGTAACGGTCATTGCCGCCGTATTGGTAGGCGGTGTAGGTAAGACCGTTGGGTGCAGGTGTCAGCTTCCAGCACTCCTGCACCACTTTCCGTACCTGCGATTTCTCCACCCTGACTTGCGAGCAGACTAGCAAGGGAATGATGTCGTTCAAACAAAAGGACACCGTTTCCACCTCCATCTTCGCCATGATATCAAGCAGCAGTTCTGCCATCTCAATCTCCAGCCGGTTGCGGTTGCTCCGGATTATCTTCTGCAGGGCATCCGTCTCCAGCAGCTTCGGGTTGAACCACATGCGGCTCTCCTTCTCGGTGGATAACTGTCGGTTGGCAAGGAAATGCAGGAAAACGGATATCTCCGATTTCAGTTTTTGCAGGAAGTCGGTATCGTCATTCTGTAACGGCACAATCTTCCGCACCCAATATCGTGTCTCCCCTGCGTCTATGATGACGGGCAGATGCTCGTTGTTGGAGCAAAGCACGAACTTGGCGAAAAAGCCTATCTCGTCACGGTCCTTGCCTTTCGCCTCCACCTTGTAGGATAGCGTGGTGCTTAAGTTCTTCAATCTTTCACTGTCCTCACGACGGTTGAGCAGCACCTCGTCCACCATGATGAGCATTGCCTGCCCAGTCGGAGTTGAACTGGCTGCGGAAGTCCTCATTGGTGTTGAACGTCACGTTATTTTGGAAAATGGCTTTCAGGAAGTTCAGGAACGTGCTCTTGCCCGTGTTGCGTTCTTCGGACACAAGCAGGAGGATGGGCAGCTTCTGAATGGGACAGAGGTAGAGCAGTTGCAGGTAGTCCATGCCCAACTCGTACTGCTCGCCAAAGATGTGTTCCACCAACGAGCGGATGCAGGGGAAGTCACCCTCCTGTGGCCGGTGGCTTATCGGTTCGTAGAGGTTGAGAAACTTGCTGATTACGGACTTGTAGCCCACGTGGTCGGGTACGGTGCAGAAACCGTCATACTTTGGGATGCCCGCCATGTAGTCCTGCCGCAAGGTCTCGGAGTTCCATGCGATGCGTTTCCTCACATAGCCGCCATCAATTCGGGGCTGGTCCACAATTTTGTAGAGCGTGGTGCCTACACGGATGAATGTCTCTTTTTCTGTCATTGGCTTTACTTGGTTTTAGTGCCGCCGACACCTTGTCGGCAAGCGGATTGAACATGGGTGCAAAGCTACGGATGGACGGCTAAAACATTGATACGTAAAACCATGCAGAACGGCGCAAAAGAAACCGACGGATAAGAAAATGTAGCGGAACGGGTAATATCAGCCATCAAAAGGCGAAAAGAAAAAGCCCGAAGAAGCGGAAAATGATACTTCTTCGGGCTGACTTGGGTCGTGTGAACACACGGGCGTATTGACACGCAACTGCACTCGATAACACTTGCACGATGTGCTGTTGCCTAACGAAAGCCAAAGCATTTGTCTTTCTTTTCGCAAGCACAACCTTTCCAGCAAGGCGTTGCGTACCCTTGCGGCATTAAACGTGTTAATACGAAAAGCAAGTGCCACAACCATTGGTAGGGCATACACTTCCGTATAATAGCCGTTGAGTAACCTGATGTGCCTTTCAACCTCGCAAGGTTGCAACACTCCACTCCTGTACACGGCTCGGATAGCGGCACGGAGTGTCGGGGCGATTACATCGAAAAGTTCCACCAATTCCATTTCGCTCATCCACACGCTGGCGGTATCGAACGGTACGGCAACCCTGCCGTACTCGTCCATCGTGATTGTTGTCCGTTTCATACTCTGTGAGTTTATATGGCGAAACGTCCGTTTACCTTGCTCTCGAAAGCGGATATGTCGTTTTCAAGTTTCGTGTTCGTCACCTTCGCGTAAATTTGCGTGGTGGTGATGTTCGTGTGTCCAAGAATCTTGCTCACGCTCTCTATCGGCATACCGTAATTCAATGCCAAAACAGCGAAGGAGTGACGGCTGCAATGGAATGAAATCGGTTTTTCTATTCCGCATTTCTTTGCCACGGCCTTGATGCGTCTGTTCACCATGTCAAGCGAGCCGATGTTGAACAGCCGCTTGTCTTTCCTAAACACTTCTTGCCGCTTGATTATCTGCATGGGAATGTCTATCAGTTTGATTTGGAACGGCACCTGTCTTTTGGCGTTTCGACACAATCCAAGGTGCGCCGTTCATCTCAACGATGTTGTCGGTGGTCAGGTTCTTGATGTCCGTGAACGAGATGCCCGTCCAACAACCGAACAGGAACAGGTCTCTTGCCAATGCAAAGTTGGGATTGTCCAGCTTGATTGTGCCCAACGCTTGGATTACATCTTCTGTGAGAAAGCCACGCTCCTTATGGTCGGGGGCAACATGATACATCGCAAACGGATTTCTCGCTATTTTCCCGTTATAGTGGGCTGCGGTGACGATGTGTTTCAACGGTATGGAGTATACACACACGGATGATTGTTCCAGACCGACCTCGTTGTGCAGGTACAGGCAGTAGTCACGGATGAAGTCCTCGGTCAGTTCATTCATCGCTATGTCCGTCCGCTTGTATCTCTTCTTGATAAACTCCGCAACATATCTCCTGACAATGATATGCTTCTGATATGTTCGTATGGAACGGTCTTTGCCCACACGTTTGGCGAACACCTCGTTCTCCTTGTCAAAGGCACGAAGCAGTGTGTCATATTCCGTACCGATGCCCTGATAGGCATTACGTACCATTTCAGCCGTGACAAACGCCTCACGGTCGGAAAGCCGCTGGTAGTGTTTCGTTATCTGTGCCTTGATGTTGTCAAGGGCATAGTTCACCGCCACCGCTTCACGGCTTTTGCCTTTCGCCCTGTTGCCTTTGGCATCCCACAAATCCTTGGAGATGCACCGCTTACAACTGAACTGCGCAATAGTCCCGTTGATTGTAACCCGTCCCATGATGGGGACAATCCCGTTCTTTTCCTTGCTTCCGTTTACATAAAAAACGGTCTTGAATGTACTCCTCATAATCCTTGCTTTTTGTTTGGTGCAAAATTAGTTTACGGGAGTTGTAAAGGCAGAATGTAAACCTACGCAGAACGCAAAAATAGAGACCGTTAGTGAAATGTGCATCAGGTGTCGGGTAATGATTTGGAAGTGCATCTATTTCTGCAATCCGCCCAAATCTGTTTTCCCGACCTTATGCCGTTCTGTGCCACTCAAAGCCAAACTCTCTGACCGCCAACGAGAATGCTCAAATTTTCCTTATTCTGCGTTTTATCCTAATTATTTTTACAGAAAAACCGACATTGACGTAAACTTTATCAATGACGGGCAACTTACTATCTTTTGATTTTATATCGAATTCACATTAAACAACTTAAAGGCCAGACTCCTGCAAATGAATTATGATACGTTTTTTCATTGAATGCTCAATGTGCCTTGCGTCGGTTTTAAACTTTGTCCTTTTTATCGTTCTAAACTTTAGAAGAGGAAAACCAATTGATAGATTCCAGCAGCTAATAATCCACTGACCGGAATGGTCAATATCCAAGCAATTATCAGGTTTTTAGTCACACCCCATCGTACGGCCGAAAGACGTTTGGTAGCCCCCACGCCAATGATGGCTCCTGTAATGGTATGAGTAGTGCTTACAGGAATTTTCAAGAATTCGGTCAGATAGAGGGTAAAGGCTCCTGCCGTTTCGGCAATAACACCTTCCAATGGCGTAACCTTCGTAATACGGGTTCCCATAGTTTTGACAATTTTCCAGCCTCCAGACATCGTCCCTAACGAAATAACAGTAAAGCAGGCAAAAGCCACCCAACTCGGCAGGTCATCAATACTGTTGATACCCATACCGATACCTTCGGAATGAGCAGCGATCATGGCTGCCGCAATAATACCCATGACTTTTTGTGAGTCATTCAAACCGTGTCCGATACTGAAAAGAGCCGATGAGAAGAGTTGCAGTTTCTTGAACCATATTTCGGCGATCTGAGGACGGGCCCGTCTGCATGTATATAATACCAACAACGTAAACCCCAAGGCAACCATCATGCCAATAAGCGGAGCCAAAAAGATAAAGGCCGCAATTTTCAGGATGATACTCGACTGAATGGCATCGAATCCATGGGCCATGATGGCAGATCCGGCAAATCCGCCGATCAAAGTATGAGAGGAAGATGAAGGAATACCCTTCCACCACGTAAACAAGTTCCACATGATAGCGGCGATGAGACCTGCCAGAATGATGGGCAAGCTAATGTAGTCTTCTATCACCGTTTTCGATACCGTGTTAGCGATTCCAAACCCTCCAATGATATACTTGGCGATGAAAAAAGCGACGAAATTGAAAACCGCAGCCCACAATACGGCTTGGAACGGTGTTAGGACTTTCGTAGAAACGATAGTGGCGATCGAGTTGGCTGCATCGTGAAAGCCGTTAATATAGTCGAACAGCAAAGCCAGTATGATAATAACAACCAATAGTTCCATGTAACAGTTTTGCTTTTACGCATATTTAACAATCAGACTTCTCAATATTTTCCCGACATGTTCAGCAGCATCTGTAGTTCTCTCCAGTTCCTGCATGATCTCTTTAACCTTGATTAATTCAATGCAGTCCGTCTCCTCTTCGAACAGCTTTTTGACAAAGAGTTCATATACATCATCAGCCTGATTCTCGATTTCGTGCAGTTTTGCACAGCATTCTCGCAAATTCGAAGATTTTTGGCGGAAAATTTCGAGTTCATCCATCGCTTTTTCGATACAGAGAGCAGCCTGATGAATAAGGTTACACAGTTTTTTTCCACTTTCTGAAATCGGATGCGGATTATAGACAGCAATGCGTTTGGCACAACTGTTGATTCCGTCGATAACGTCATCTATTGTTGAAGCTAAATTATGGATATCTTCACGGTCGAAAGGCGTAATAAATGTTTTTCCCAGTTCGTCAAAAATCAAATGTGCCTGCGTATCGCCGTCCCGCTCCTCCTCTTTAATGCGTTTATAATATGCCTCTCGCTTCTCTAGCGTGTCGTAGTCCACACTCTCCACCAGCAGATCGGAAGAAATGACCAAACTTTTGGACAATTTCTTCAACATCGCAAAAAACTTAGGTTCTTGTGGAGCAAATTGACTAAAAAAAGAATTTTTCATAAAGTATGGTTTTAGTTATAGCATTCACGTGAATTGTCAGGCTTTGGAAGTAGTCTTTATCCTGAATCTCATCCGGAGTATTTCAAAGACCGCCGGTAGGATGGAAATAACGATGATGGCTACAATCAGCAGTTTCAGATTGTCTTGTACGACAGGCATATCTCCGAAGAAATAGCCGGCATAGCAGAATAAGGCAATCCACAAGGCTCCACCTATTATATTGTATATCATAAAGGAACGGTAGTGCATCTTCCCCATACCGGCTGCAAAAGGTGCGAATGTACGAACGATAGGCACAAAACGGGCAATGATGATAGTTTTTCCTCCGTATTTTCGATAAAACTCGTGGGTTTTATCCAAGTACTTCTGTTTAAAAAAAATGGAATGATTTCTATTGCATAGTATCTTTCCAAAAGAACGACCGATCATGTAATTACACGAATCACCAAGTACAGCAGCCATTAATAGAATCAAGGTCAGTAGGTTGATCTCCAGTGGCATGTCAGGAAGTGCCGTGATGGCACCAGCAATAAACAAGAGTGAATCTCCGGGAAGGAAAGGGGTCATTACCAAACCTGTCTCACAGAAGATGATAAAAAACAAAATAATATATGCCCATGTGTGATATGTCTGTATTATATTGATTAGGTATAGGTCAATGTGTAAAATAAAATCGAGAAGAAATTCCATATAAATTGATCACTAGTGTCCCGTTAAGGGACTGTTAAGAGTTTATAATTGATTTATTTTTAGTTAATTACAAAGGTTTTTTCTTGTACACGACTTGAACCGTAACTTTGGACTGACCATTTTATCTGTCAGCCTATGTTCACAGGGAAAACCGTATTTGCTCAACTTATGTCGCTCATACCTCGCAGAGACTTCAATACTTGTGTCGCCAGATACAAGGGAGATTATCGTTCCAGGAACCTTTCCTGTTACGATCAGTTTCTCGTGATGTGCCTTGCGCAATATGCTTCGAAGAACAGTCTTCGCGACATTGAGGCCAGCCTCATTGCTGTCGAGCATAAATTGTATCATAGCGGTATCAGTTACGCTGTTCCAAGGAACACTCTTGCCAAGGCAAATGAACAAAGGGACTGGCGTATCTACCGTGACTTTGGACAAGCTCTTATCAGGAGAGTCCGTCCTCTGTATGCGGAAGATCCATTCAGGCTCGATATTGACAATATGATCTATGCTTTTGACAGCAGCACTATAAATCTCTGTCTGAAGCTCTGTCAGTGGGCTAGATTCCGAACGACTAAGGCTGGTGTCAAGATACATACGCTCCTTGATCTCAGGGGGGATCTTCCGGTCTATATCCACCTGACAGATGCTTCTGTGCACGATGTCAAGGCTCTGGACAATCTCTGTGTTGAGATGGGAGCTATCTATCTTTTGGACAAAGGTTATGTTGATTTCATCAGACTCTTCAACCTCATCCACAAGAACGGAGCGTTCTTCGTAACAAGGGCAAAGGACAACATGCTGTACGAAGTTGTTGAGTCCAGAGGATGTGACCCCGAAGCAGGTATAATCAGCGATGAGATCATCAAACTTACAGGAGTCAAGCCATCCAGGTGCTATCCCGAGACTCTCAGAATGGTCACATATGAAGACTTCGCTACCGGTAAGGTCTACCGCTTCCTTACCAACCTTTTGGGATACGAAGCCCTGACAATCGCAGAACTCTACAGAGAGCGCTGGAATGTCGAGCTGTTCTTCAAATGGATAAAGCAACATCTTCATATCAAGTCATTCTATGGCACTTCGGAGAATGCCGTCTATACTCAAATTTGGATTGCTGTCTGCTCATTCCTGATTCTGGCTCTTGCTAAGAAAAAGTTTGGGCTGGAGCAATCATTATATACTAATTTCTCAAACATTAGGCTTTGTGTTATTTGAAAAAGTACCTATAAATCAATTATTTAACAAAAATCAAAATTTCATTTCATCTGATGAATATCCTAACTTATTCAGTTTGAGTTAATTTAAACGGGGAAGTAGTGAAAATTGATCTTTAACATAATGAAGCTGCACGCCGAATTTTTTATCGTCGTTTTGGCAAAGGGAAAGTATTAGGGTAGTATCTGAATTATTTGTAAGGATAGACGACACAATAATTGTAGAAGATATTTGTATTGCACTTACCTTCCTTGAGCAAATAATGATATTCTTTGGAAGTTCCCATCCTGACTTTCGGATTGTTTGAAGGAGAGCTTATTTTGTCTTGCTGTTCTGCCACATAAACCGTCTCGAATTGCACCTTTGCATAAAGAGGGGATAAGTGTCCTAAGACAAGACTGACTCCAAACATGAAACACAATCTATATAGGCACTTTTTCATAGACACAAAGATATTACCATTTTGAATAATGATTGATGTCTATTTTGTTACATTTATGTTAAGTATTTATAACCGTTTATTACTCATATTTTATAAATTCCACATCATAAAATCACATAATACAATTATATACAATTAGTTATAAGAATTAAAAATTGGAATAGGTATCAATATCGGCAATAAAGCAGCTGTATCTATAATACAAAAGAAACAATAACCGCATTTTGAGCTATTTCTTTATAATGATTAACCAATGTTATACCTAAAGTCATTTTTATAGGAGGCAGCTGTAACG
>ERZ835080.60-NODE-60-length-123250-cov-5.258696_pt1 | contig 123250 bp, 112 predicted proteins | sample MGYA00519688_ERZ835080 | MGnify/ENA primary metagenome ERZ835080 (study PRJEB31850, sample SAMEA3708770) | human gut metagenome | biome: human gut; feature: human-associated habitat; material: faeces | place: China | collected 2014 ... | reverse complement strand
TCCATGATGTCCGCCTAACTTATAAATATGTGTCCAGAATTCTGGGTACATATCATTCAGGAGTCGGCTTCTTCTTTTTTACGAAGAATGCTTAATTCTTTCATTTCTTTGTAACAGTATTTGATGATTTCTTTACGTGTGATGATTCCGATGAAATATCCCTGATCATCAACTACCGGGACGTAATTCTGATTGATCGCACGATCCAGAAGGTCTTCCATATCAGCATCTGCGTGTACCGGTTTATAAGTGGCGCGTCGCGGGATAGCCATTATAGAGACATTTTCCATTTCCTTCAGGTCAGTGCTGTTGATATTCAGTCGTCTGATGCCCCATAGAATATCCCCCTCGGAAATCGTGCCGGTATAACGGCCATCCATACTTAGGAGAGGAATACAGGAGAATTTGCGGTGCTCCATCTTCTCAACAGTCTGGCGAAGTGTCTCGTCCTCAAATATATAGGCTACATCACTTTTGGGTGTCAGGAAAAATAAAATATTCACGGTAAGTACCTCGGTCTTTCATATATGTTGCAGCTGTGAACAGCTGATGTATATTTACTGAAACAATTTATGTCAGTTGCTATTGATATGATAGTATGAAGGTACCTGTCTGTCAATAATTCAATTATTAAAATTTGGTGAAATCATACTATAGAAGAAATGCTTAGTAGTAACTTTTACAGCAGATTTACGTTACTGCTCACTTCTTTTATAATAAATTTACTCCGGCTTCTTCGGCTGCTTTGGTGATGGATTCCGGCCACAGGGATACGTGGACTTCTCCGATATGAGCTTTGCGAAGGAAGAACATACAGATACGGGACTGGCCAATTCCACCGCCAATAGTGTATGGAAGTTCTTTATTCAGAATTGCTTTCTGGAAAGGAAGCTCTCTGCGGTTATCGCATCCGGCTTCTGTCAGCTGGTGGTCAAGTGCTTCTTCGTCAACACGGATACCCATGGATGAAAGCTCCAGAGCAATGTCAAGAACAGGATAATATACAAGGATATCTCCGTTCAGTTCCCAGTCATCGTAGTCCGGTGCACGTCCGTCATGACGTTCTCCGTTGGACAAAGTCTTACCAACCTGCATAAGGAATACAGCGCCTTTTTCTTTGACGATCTTGTACTCTCTTTCCTTTGGGGTCAGATCCGGATACATGTCTACCAGTTCCTGGGTGGAAACGAAGGCAATTTCTTTTGGCAGGATCTCTTCAATATAATCATACTGTACAGCCATGTATTTCTCTGTTTTGCGGAGTACACTGTAGATAGAGCGGACTGTGTTGATCAGAGTTTCCATGGTACGTTCTTCTTTGGAAATGATCTTTTCCCAGTCCCACTGATCAACATATACAGAATGGATGTTGTCCAGGTCTTCATCACGACGGATCGCGACCATATCTGTATAAAGGCCCTCGCCATGAGCAAAGCCGTATTTCTTCAGCGCATAGCGTTTCCATTTGGCAAGGGAATGTACGATCTCAGCATTTTCGTCCTGGCCTTTGATGTCGAAGCTTACCGGACGTTCTACACCGTTAAGATTGTCGTTCAGACCTGAGGATGGAGATACAAAGATAGGAGCAGAAACACGGAGAAGATTCAGCTTCTGGGAAAGTGTCTGCTGGAAAAAGTCTTTGACAGTTTTAATTGCAACCTGTGTATCATGCAGATTCAGATCTGAATGATACCCGTCAGGAATCTTGATTTGTTCCATAATAATCCTCCTAGATTTAATGTAACTATTATAGCAAGAAAAAGTCGGTATTGCAATTTTTTTACCTTGTAAGATTGCAATAAAAAGGATACAATAATGAATACAGCAATTTGAAGTGAAATCGGAGAAATGATTTGAACTAAGGGGGGTGTTGTCTATGAAATGTCCGTTATGTGACGGAACGGTTGTAAATGGACGATGTAAAGAGTGTGGTATGCCATACCGCAATGATGAAATCCTGTATCATCTGAATGAGAGCCGGAGTGATCACTATCGACATGCATCAGATAAGGCCCGTAAGATCATGCAGACACAGGGAGTCGGATCCTTGGGGAAAGGAAGCACCGGAAAGGCTGCTGGCAATCGGAATACATCCTCTGGCAGAGAAAAAATCCGGCCTGCAAAAACTAAGAAGCATTCAAAACTTGGGATACTTTGGGTGATCATTATTATTCTTGCAGCAGTTGCACCACTGGCTGAAGATCTGGGTGGTGTCATAAAAGAAGCAATTCAGTCTGAGGTTGAGAATAGCAGTGAGATACAGACAGATACCGCTGAGACCACAGATCCGGGTACATATTTTTACAGCTGGGATGATGAGCAGGGATACAAGGATTATTCGATCGGCGCAGGATATGGACCGGCACAAGCTGGTGTCCAGTTTGAAGCAGGAAAATATGGCGTTTTTACTTCCAGCGCCGAAGTGACACTTACTGTTACCAGAAAGAAAGCAGACAACGAACAATATACACTCAAAGATGGTGAGGATACACTGTTTCTGACATTTGAAGAAGGTGACACGATTCAGGTAGAATCCGAAGAGAGTGACTTCGACAGTGTTTATCTGATGGAGTGGGAAGATTAAAAATATTAGTTTAATAATGGATTTTCGGGGGAAGATTTCAGACAATAAAAAATGAAATTCCCCCTTTTATTTCACATGATATTGTGTTATACTCTCATATGCAACACAATATATGGGGAGAATGCGATAGGGGAAGTGTCGCCGCTCAGGACGACGCAAACAGTGAAAAACCCTACAAACAGTAGCAAACAGGAGAGACAAGGTATGATTTATGTAATTAAGAAAGACGGAACAAGAGAAGAATTTGATCCGCAGAAGATCGTGAAAGCAGTAAACAAATCTGCCGCACGAATCCTTTATAAATTTTCACCAGAAGAAAAAGATTTTATCTGTCGTTTTGCACAGGAGCATGCAGATTCTCTTGGAAAAAATGAGATTGAGATCCAGGAGATGCATAATATCGTTGAAGGAGCTCTGGAGCGTGTGAATCCGGCAGTTGCCAAGAGCTATCGTGATTATCGTAATTATAAACTTGATTTTATCCACATGATGGATGACGTATATACAAAGAGCCAGGCAATCCGTTACATCGGAGACAAGAGCAATGCGAATACCGACAGTGCGCTGGTGGCTACGAAACGAAGCCTGATCTTTAATGAATTGAATAAGGAACTGTATCGTAAGTTTTTTATGAACCGCAACGAGCTGCAGGCATGTAAGGATGGATATATTTATATTCATGACCAGTCAGCACGTCTGGATACGATGAACTGCTGTCTGTTTGACGTTGGCTCCGTATTAAAAGGCGGATTTGAGATGGGTAATGTCTGGTACAATGAGCCGAAGACACTGGATACTGCATTTGATGTTATGGGAGATATTATCCTGAGTACTGCGGCACAGCAGTATGGCGGTTTTACCGTACCGGAAGTTGACAAGATCCTTGGACCATATGCACAGAAGAGTTATGATAAATATATCAGTGAATTTCTGAAATATGCGGATGAGAACTGGAACGGCAGAGAGGAAAAAGCAATCGAATATGCGTTGGATAAAGTAAGACGTGATTTTGACCAGGGATGGCAGGGAATTGAGTACAAACTCAATACAGTAGGTTCTTCCCGTGGAGATTATCCGTTCGTTACAGTTACATTGGGACTTGGAACCGGACAGTTTGAGAAGATGTGTAATATTTCTCTTCTGGAGGTCCACAAAGGCGGACAGGGTAAGAAGGGGCACAAGAAACCGGTACTGTTCCCGAAGATCGTATTTCTTTATGATGAAAATCTTCATGGACCTGGAAAACCATGTGAAGATATTTTTGAAGCCGGTGTGGATTGTTCAGCAAAGACGATGTATCCGGACTGGCTGTCTCTGACAGGCAAGGGTTATATCGCCAGCATGTATAAACAGTATGGCAAAGTTATCAGCCCAATGGGGTGCCGTGCATTCTTAAGTCCGTGGTATGAACGCGGCGGTATGTATCCGGCAGATGATAAAGATACACCGGTATTTGTCGGACGTTTCAATATCGGTGCAGTCAGCCTTCATCTTCCAATGATCCTGGCGAAAGCAAGAGCCGAGAGCAGAGATTTCTATGAGGTGCTGGATTTCTATCTGCAGATGATCCGTAATCTGCATATCCGTACTTATGAATACCTGGGACAGATGCGTGCTTCCACGAACCCACTGGCATACTGCGAGGGCGGTTTCTATGGCGGTCATCTGAAACCAAATGAAAAGATCGGCAAGCTTTTGAAGCCAATGACAGCTTCTTTTGGTATTACAGCACTGAATGAACTGCAGGAGCTTTATAATGGTAAGTCAATCCGTGAAGATGGACAGTTTGCCCTGGAAGTTCTGAAATACATCAATGATAAAGTAAACCAGTTTAAGCAGGAAGATGGATATCTGTATGCAATCTACGGTACACCGGCAGAGAGTCTCTGCGGTCTGCAGGTAGAACAGTTCCGTAAGATGTACGGAATTGTTGAGGGTGTTTCTGACAGACCGTATGTCAGCAACAGCTTCCACTGCCATGTAACAGAGGATGTAACTCCGATTGAGAAACAGGATCTGGAGGGACGATTCTGGGAACTCTGTAATGGTGGTAAGATCCAGTATGTACGTTATCCGATTGGCTATAATAAAGAAGCCATCCGTACTCTGATCCGCAGAGCAATGAATCTGGGATATTATGAAGGTGTCAATCTTTCTCTGGCATACTGTGATGACTGCGGTCACCAGGAACTGGAGATGGATGTGTGCCCGGTATGCGGTTCGCATAACCTGACCAAGATCGACCGAATGAATGGATATCTTTCTTACAGCCGTGTCCATGGTGATACACGACTGAACGAAGCAAAGATGGCAGAGATTGCAGAACGTAAATCAATGTAAATCAGAAAAATAATAAAACAGCCGGTACATCATAGTGTACCGGCAATTTTTTGCAGAATTATTATTTTTTCTTCGGTGTAACTGGCGGCAATTCGCAATTATATGCGATTCCGAGTGGAGTTACAAGAAGTGGATGAACCGGACGATATACCGGTAATTTCAGCTTCTTCTCGAATACATTTGTGAATTCCCTGAAGCTTGCGGAGCCACCTACAACATAAACTGCAGGCACCTGATAACCATTGAGAAATTTCTCAGTGATGGTTGCCATTTTCTCTATGGTAGCCTTGACGACCGGGAAGATTTCATCCTCTTTCTCAGGAGTAGTCTTTAGAACTTCTGCTTCTTCATAAGGAATCTTATAATGCCCGGCAACTGTCATGGTCATATGACTTCCACCGGTTGCTTCATCATCGGTGTAGATGACTTTGCCATCTTTGAGGATGCTGATACCGGTTGTGCCGCCGCCGACATCAACAACTGCACCGTCTGTGATCTTGAGGACAGCAGCGGCAGCAGTCGGCTCATCTACGATATTCATCACTTCGAATCCGGCACCTTCCAGTACATAGCCAATGCTTTTGACACTGCCTTCGGAAACTCCCGGAGGGATGGCAGCAGCAGCATAGGGGAGCTCGGTGCCAAGTTTTTCCTCGAGCTCTGCTTTCAGCTTTGTGACAAGCTGAACGGATTCATAATAGTTTACGATCACACCGTCACGAATTGCATGAGAAGGTGCGGAAACACCTGCAATCGGTCTGTTTGTGCTGTCAACAACCGCAAGGACCGTATTGGCAGTACCGAGATCCACACCGATCTTCAGACGGCCTCTGAATTTCTTGCATTCTCCGGTTCGTACCAGTTCTGCAAAATTCGATAAAGTTCTGTTTTTTATTTCCATTTAAGAATGCTCCAATTATTTAATGATAGTACCGGCCTTTTCTTTGTAGCCATCTTTTGCATGAGCAATATCTGTGATGATGGTGCGATGTCCATTGCCTTTTTCTGCAAATGCGACCGCAGCTTCGATCTTCGGAAGCATGGAGCCTGCTGTAAACTGATTCTCATCAATGTATTTGCGGGCATCTGCAACAGAAACAGTGTCCAGATAAGTTTCTTTGTCAGTATCTTTATTCAGGCTGACTTTCTCAACGCTGGTGAGGATCAGAAGCGTATCTGCATTTAATTCCTCTGCGAGAAGCTCACTTGCAAAGTCTTTTTCAATGATAGCACTTGCACCATGGAGATCGATTCCCTGTTCCATGACCGGGATTCCGCCGCCGCCGGCTGCGATCACGACCTGTCCTGCATCTGCAAGAGTACGGATCGTTTCAAGTTCCACGATTTTCTGTGGCTTCGGGGCTGCAAGGATTCTGCGATATTCGCCATTTCCAACTTCTGTAACAAAGTTTCCCTTGTCCTCCTCTGCTTCTGCCTCTTCAGAAGTAAGAATACGTCCAATGATTTTCTCTGGTTCCCCGAAAGCTTCATCATAAGGATCGATCACAACCTGGGTGAGAATCGTTGCGACCGGTTTGTAGATTCCTCTGGAGATCAGTTCTGCACGGATTGCATTCTGAAGATCATATCCGATATATCCCTGACTCATGGCAGAACATACAGACATTGGCGCAAAGGTATAATCAGGATGTGCCTTACCGAATTCATTCATAGCTGTATGGATCATGCCGACCTGAGGTCCGTTGCTGTGGGAGATGACAACGTGTGCACCATCTTCTACAAGATCTGCAATGGCTTTTGCAGCGGCCTTGGTAGCCTGTTTCTGTTCTGGAAGAGTTGCGCCCAGGGCTTTGTGACCAAGAGCAACAACGACAGTTTTTTCGCTCATATGGATTCCTCGTTTCTTTTCAATTTGTCTGTAAAACAATCTAATTCTTATTATAAAAGAATGAGAATGGAATTGCAATAAAAAGATAAAATGTGGTAAAAAGACAGACTATAAAAGGGTGATTGTTATAAAAAGATAGAAACTGAAAGTTTGACGTGCTATAATGAGAAAACACAAGGAGGGTGAAGACATGAACTATACGATCAGCAATGAGAAACTTACACTGGTGGTTTCTTCCAAGGGGGGAGAATTTCAGTCTGTCAAAGATGCAGAAGGACAGGAATACTTGTGGCAGGGAGATGCTGCAACATGGACAGACAGAGGGCCGAATCTATTTCCCTATATCGGTCGAATGACAGAAAAAAGCTATAAATACCAGGATACCGTTTATCATATGGATATTCACGGATTTCTTCCGTATGATGAGATGGAGCTTGTTGAGCAGAAAGCAGACTCCCTGACGCTGCGCCTTGTAAGCTCACCGGAAACAAGAAAACAGTATCCTTTTGAGTTTACACTTGATATCACATGGAAACTTGAAGGAGAAAAAATCACAATTACATATCAGGTAAAGAATACCGATGATAAGAAGATGTATTTCGGTATCGGCGGACATCCGGGATTCCAGATTCCGATTGAGAAGAATCTGAAGTTTGAGGATTATCGAATTGATTTTGGAAAAGATGCGAAACCGCGCAGAATTCTTTTTTCTGAGGACTGTTTCGTACTGGAGGAGGATGAGACTTTTGCGTTGGAAGAAGGCCGTTATCTGAATCTGGAGCATAATCTGTTCGATGATGATGCGATCGTGTTGAAAGAAATGCCGAGGGAAGTAACACTTGAAAGTGCAAAAGGCAGCAAAAAGATCACAGTCGCATTTCCGGATATGGATTATCTTGGAATCTGGCACTGGCCACATGTAGAAGTAGATTATGTCTGTATTGAGCCGTGGAGTTCGCTTCCTTCACGCAAAAATGTAGTCGAGGATCTGGAAAAACAGGCAGATCTGCTTTCGCTTGAAAGTGGACAGGAATATACCAATACATGGAGTATTACGATCAAAGAAAAATAATACTCCCTGTATTTAATGGCCGGGGATCTTGCCCTGGCATTATATCATGATTTGAAGGGGAAAATGATCATGCAGGTAAACATGAAAAAAGGAAATGGCAAGAACAGCATAACATCCAAACAGTTCAACAGAGGACTGATCTTTCAGTTGATCGCTACGGGAACCTGTAATACGAGAATTGAACTTTCGAGGAGGACTGGCCTTGCCAAAACCACAGTGACCAATATTGTGGCAGAGTTCATGGAGAAGGGAATTGTAAAGGAATGTGAGGAAGAGCTTACAGAAGTCTGCGGCAGGAATCCGATCATTCTCAAAGTTGCTGATCAGGCCCCGAAGATTATAGGAATTCTTGTTTTCCGAACAAATATCCAGGCTGTACTCTGCAGCCTGGACATGCAGATATTCCGCACAGAGACCATAGAATTTGGCGAGCTGACAGGGGATATTCTGATTCAGAATGCTTTTGAACTGATTGACCGGATGATGGAAGAGGAGAAAAATATTCTGGGAATTGGCATTGCTTCTATCGGGCCGGTAGATATCCGCAACGGAATTATTCTGAATCCACCGCGATTTTATGGAGTTAAGCATGTCCCGATCAAAGAAGCAATCCAGAAGAAATATAATCTTCCGGTTTATTTTGATCATGATAACAACTGTGCAGCACTGGCAGAAAAACTGTTTGGAATCGGCAAGGCGGAACAGGATTTCCTTCTTCTTGCTGTATCCAATGGCATTGGTTCCGGCTTTGTATGTGGAGGAGAGGTTTTTCACAGTCACAGAGGATTTGAAACAGAGCTTGGTCATGTCAGCATTAACTGTAAAGGACTGCAGTGTTCCTGCGGAAACAGAGGTTGTCTGGAAATGTATGCGAGCAGTTATGTGGTCAGAGAAAAACTGAAAAAAATAACCGGGCTGAATCTGCCTTATGCGGATTACTTTAAGATTCATGACAGACCGGAAGTTGAGGATATTCTGGAAGAAATGATTCAGGATATCAGTGCAGGACTGGTAAGTATTATCAATATGCTCCAGCCGGAGATGATCGTACTTGGATATGATGGAATAGATTGGCCGGAGGATTACGTAAAGAAACTGGAGATACTGATCAATGACCGTAAGATCGCACAGGATGGATGGAATATTCCGGTCAAGAAGGCTTATTTCGGCAAGCAGGCACAGCTGGTCGGTGCGGCAGCTTTGGTAGTAAACAGTATTTTCAAAGGGGAATTACAGTTTTTTGTGTAAATTTTTCTTTTCAGCGGAAGATTCCGTGAGCGGACTTCGAAGTGTGAAAGAAGTAAAAGAACTTTATAAGAAATATTCGGTGAAATAAAAAGATGCAACGAACGTATAAAAACAATACATAAACCATATTTTATCTCCCTGTTCCGTGAAATATGAATTTGCTATAATATAAGAAATGGTATTTCTAAAAATGGAGGAACGGAAGATGAAATCAATTTTATGTTATGGGGATTCGAATACATATGGACTCATGCCGGACAGCCCGGACCGTTATCCTAGGGATGTAAGATGGACAGGAATTTTGCAGAAAAAGCTTGGTGAGGATTATTATGTAATAGAAGAAGGACTTTCAGGAAGAACGACGTTGTGGGATGATCCGATTGAGGAACATAAAAACGGCAAAAAATATCTGCTGCCTTGTCTGGAAAGCCATAAGCCGGTTGACCTGGTGATTCTTATGCTGGGTACCAATGATCTCAAAACAAGATTTTCATTAACTCCTTTTGATATTGGAGCGTCCGTTGAAAATCTGGTTAAAGTACTTTTAAAATCTGATGCAGGAATAGCCTACCAGCCACCAAAGGTTCTGCTGGTGACACCTGTTCCAATTCATAGTGTAGGACGGGATGATCTGGATCACATGTTTTTTGAGGTGGAAGAGAGAAGTCAGGCACTGGCACATTATTATGAAGAAGTTGCAAATCGGTATCAGATAGAGTATCTTAATCCGGGAAGTGCAATAGAGACAAATGAACTCGACGGAATCCACTATTCAGCAAAGGGACATGCAGCCATGGCTGAATTGATGGAAAAAAAGGTAAGAGAAATCCTGGAATAAATTGTTGTTAGAAGCAATGCTGCCTGCTCTGATATCAGATATCGGGGCGGGCTTTTTCTTTGTTTAAATAGAATAAGTCTGATATAATCTAAAGTAGGTTTAAATGAAGGAAAAGGGAGAGGGATAAAGTGTACAGGGTTTTTATAGCAGATGACGAGAGCTGGATTCTGGAAAGGCTGGTAACGACCATTGACTGGCAAAGTATTGGCGCGGAAGTGGTTGGCAGGTCCATGAATGGCAGAGAAGCATATGAGAAAATATCCGGACAGGAGATAGATGTTCTGATCACGGATATCCGTATGCCGGAGATTGACGGACTGGAACTTATAGAAGAAGTTCGAAAACAGCAACGTTCCATAAAATGCATCATAATCAGTGGATACAGTGATTTCAGTTATGCAAGAAAGGCTATTCAGGAGGGGGTTTCAGACTATATCCTGAAACCTGTAGGGGACAGTGAACTTCTGGAAAAAGTAAAACAATGCTGTAGAGAACTTGATAAGGAACGCAGTCTTGTGACAAAAGCGAGAGAAAACCAGTCTTTTGACAGGAAGAGTCGTGTATTGCTAAGAGAAGAAAATCTCCGTAAACTTATCTGTGGGACGGCAACGGGATTTGATGAGGTATCTTCTGAAGACATTGCCAGAAGTGGAATTGATGATTCGCTTGGTAATTATGTATGTCTTGGCATTGTGTTTGACAATTTTGTAGAAGATGAAGATGTTTCGCTGAGTCAGTTTGTGGTTGAGAATATACTAATCGATCTCTGCGAAAATTTCGGGACCAGTTATTGCGTAAAAATAGATTCTGAACTTCTGATGTGTGTGATTGGTACGAAAGAAACTGAAAATACTAGAACAAAAATTGGTGAAATCGCGGAATCTCTGCGAAAACTGGTGAATCGTGTTTTGGGAGTCAGTATCAGTGTAGGCGTGGGGAAAGTGTGTGATTCAATTTATAAGCTGAATGATTCTGCGGAGAGTGCCAAAAAGGCATTGATGAATCGATTCTTTATTGGCGGTAATTCTGTGATTGATTATGAAGCAAAAACAATTTTGCCGACAAAAGACAAATTGAAATATGAAGATTTCACACATATCGTTAATTTTATTAAAGTTGGAGACGAAGAAAAAGCAACCAGTGGATGTCACTATTATATTCAGAGGTTGAAATTTTCTAATTCAGATATTCAGCCGATCAATCTGAAGATTATTTTTCAGAAATTTGTTTTTGCAGTAGCGGAAAGCTGTTTCAGTTCGGACAATGCAAGCAGAATTTTGTATAATTCTGATTATTTTGTTCTGCTTCATTCAATCCGGGATCTGGAAACCATGGAAGAGGCGATGGTCAGTACAATTCACTTCCTTTGTGGTGAAGTGCTGATGCCGAGACAGGATTCTAGGAAACAGGCAATTGAAACGGCAATCAGTTATATCAAGGAAAACTACGGAGATAAGATAACGCTGAAAGAAGTGTCGGGGCTGGTGTACCTGAATACTTCCTATTTCTGCAAGATTTTTAAAGAGGAAATGGGAGAATCTTTTGTAAACTATCTGATTCGTTACCGTATGAAAAAAGCGGCTGAATATCTTGAAGATTTTTCTCTGAAAATTTATGAAGTAGCGGAAATGGTCGGGTACAATGATATGCAGTATTTTACAAAACTGTATAAGAAAGTTCATGGCATCAGTCCTAAGGAGTATAGAACGAAGCTTGTTAAAAAAGATAACGGAAAAGCGTAAATATTACAAAGAAGCGAAGTTTGTCTGCTTGTTTTGAAATAAAAAATATTTACACTTTAAAGTATAGTGAAATCTGATATGAGAAGATATTTAAAATTAATATAAGGAGGAACGGTTGATGAAAGCAGCATATTTAAAGGCGAAATATCAGTTTGAAGTCAGAGATGTAGAGTTAAGAGAACCTGACAGAAACGAGGTGGAAGTCGCTGTCAAAGCTTGTGGTTTCTGTGGGCATGATAATATTCTGGCAAATTATGCAGCAACTGAGTGGGAGCCGTTTGGCCATGAATTTGCGGGAATTGTAACCAAAATAGGAGCAGATGTACAGAATGTTGCGGTAGGTGATCGTGTGGCAATCGAAACTTCAACATTCAATCCATATTCAGATGCTGCTCTGAATGGAAGACCGGATCTCTGTACAGACTGTACGGATTATATGAAACGTAAAGAAGGAGATACCATGGGATTTGCAGAGAGAACGATTGTACCTGCAAACCTGGTTGTAAATATCCGAGATCTTTCTTTTGAGGAAGCGTGTATTCTGGAACCAATGGGAGTTGCAGCAGATCTTATCCTGACAGCAGATATTCATCTGAATGATGATGTTCTTCTTCTGGGGGCAGGTCCGATTGGACTTATGGCAATGCAGATGGCCAAGAAGAGTGGTGCACGTCATATATATGTAGCACAGCATTCCGGAAGTAAAGCACGTGTAGATCTGGCCTGCAAATTTGGTGCTGATGATGTAATATTTACAGATAAAGAAGATCTTGAAAAATATCCATTCCCACGAGGTGGCGTAGATAAAGTTCTGGTAACTTCACCGCCGAGTACGATTGACCTTGCAACAAGAGTTACCAATCCGGGTGGTAAAGTTGCATTTCTTGGAATCGGATATGGTGACAGGGCAAAGGCAACGTTTGATTCAAATATCGTACATCTCAGAAAAATTTCCATTATCGGATCCAATGCGATTCCGGCATTGTATTTCCCGAGATGTATTGATCTTCTGGAGGCAGGTATGGTCGATGTAAAATCTCTGATCTCGCATCGATTCAAACTGGAGGATCTTCCAACAGCAATGGCCCAGTATCTTGCTGAGAAAGATAAAGCGGTCAAAGCGATTATGGTGAACGAATAAAATGAGGCTTATATGAATATTCACAGTTTTAAATTTAAGATATCCGTGATACTGATGTTGTGTACGTTGCTGCCTTTGGCAGCAGCGACACAACTTTTGTCGTTTTATGCAGAAAAAAATACAATAACACAGGCAAAAGAAGATATTGCGCTCAGCATGGAGGCACAGATCCAGAACATGGAAAATGTCCTGAAATCGGTAGAGGACATGCAGCAGGATATGAAAAATGATGCTCTTATCTATGAATTTGCGAATCAGACAAGGATTATGAGTAACGAAATCCGCCAGAATTACTGCCGTAAGGTATTTCAGCAGTTGAAATATTATCAGGATCGTATCGCAGCAGTAAAAGTAACAAATGAAGTTCATTCTGCTTATGTATATCTGCCGGGGCAGAGAATGCTTTTTGCATCAAATTTGACATATTTTGAAGATTTTACCTTGTGGGATGTGGATTTTTTGAATCAGTATAATACTTATGGGGAAGAAATGCTGAATCGATGGATTCCTACGGTGCCGGTCAGTTATGAGACAATCCATCATCCGGAAACATGGGATAAGTATTCAAAGTTGTTGACTTATTGTGATGTGGTACGAAATGATACCGGACGGATTATTGCTGTCTTTGCACTGAATTTAAAACCTGAATTTCTGGAGACTTATTACAATGGAATCCAGAACAGCAATGGGAGAGAGATTATTGTTTGTGATAAGGATGGAATGGTATATTCCGGTGATACCAATGATCTCAGATATTATCAGGAAAAATATGCAGATGGATCGGCAACACATCTGGACTCAGAAGAAATAGTCAGGGATGATGTGAAACTGGTAGTGACAAGAACTTCGGCGTATACGGGCTGGACGTTTGTATCTTTTGCCAGCAGGAAAGAACTTTTGCAAAGTGTAAAAGCGATAAAACTTCTTCTGTATAAAATTGTATTGCTCAGTGCAGTTGGAGCACTGCTGTTGTCAAGATTCCTTTCTGGATATATGTATCGTCCGCTCAAAAGTCTGATCAGTTATATGCGAAAAGTTCGCAAAGGAGATTTCAGCGTCCGAATCGAAGAAAAAAGAAAGGATGAATTCGAGGAGGTTTATTCCGGCTTTAATCGTATGCTTGACGAATTAAATAATACAATGAATAACCTGGAAACTGAAAAACTTCTAAATAAAGAAGCAAAGATTCACATTTTGCAGGAGCAGATAAATCCACATTTTCTTTATAATACACTCGATACGATTTTCAGCATGGCGAAAATTAAAGGGGAAGAAGCCATTGCGAAAATGGTTTTTTCACTCTCAAAATTTTTCAGGATCAGTCTGAGTGATGGTAAGAATATCGTTACATTACGTGAAGCTTCTGAATTATTTGAGAATTATCTTTCAATCCAGGAGATTCGTTTTCCAGGTAAATTTGACTATCAGATCAATATTCCGGAAGAACTTATGACATATATGGTACCCAAATTTCTTCTGCAGCCGTTTGTTGAGAACTCCATCAGTCATGGTCTGGAACGGTCGGCAGGAAAAGGTACATTGTATATAGAAGGAAAAGAAAAAAATGGAATTCTTTATTTCCTGGTAGAAGATAATGGAAAGGGAATTCCAGAAGAGAAACTGAAAGATATACAGAAAGTGCTCGAGGAAAACACCAGCAGTGAATATTTTGCTGTCAGTAATATAAATAGTCTGATTAAACTAAAATATGGATCAGGATACGGAGTGACGATTACAAGTAAATATGAGGAATGGACCAAGGTGCAGATTGTTATGCCGGCGAATATGGGACGGGTATAAAGCGAAGAAAATACAATAAAACAAAATATTACAAATGGCAGAAGGGGTATCAGATTGTTAGAATATAACCATCAAAAACAATTCCAAAGGAGGAATAAACATGAAAAAGAGATTGCTGAGCGTATTACTGAGTGCGGTAATGGTCGGAACAATTGCCGGAACTGCAATGCCTGTTATGGCTGACGACAAAGAAGATATTCGTGTGGCAGGTGTTGTTTATCTGGAAGATCAGTTCATGAAACTGATGCTTGCCGGATATGAAGCAGCAGCAGATGAGGCAGGAGTTGATTATGTTTATGGAAACTGCAGTAATGATCAGGCGAAAGAGACGGAACTTATCAACTCTTATGTAGCTCAGAATATCAATGGTATTGCAATTGCTCCATTAAGTGAGAAATCTTCTGTTGCTTCTTTGAAAGCTGCCAGTGAAAAGGGCGTGAAAATAGCACTGACTGATGGAACTCTGGAAGATTCTGATTTCATTACAGTTGGATATACTTCTGATCAGTATCAGTTGGGTCAGAGTACAGGTGAAGCAGCAAAGAAATTCATAGAGGATGAATTGGGTGGAGAAGCTAAGATTGCAGTTGTTCAGTTTAAATCACTACTTCCGGAGAAGAGTTCTCAGCGTGTAAATGGTTTCCTCGATGTAGTGGAAAAACTGGATGGTGTTGAAGTAGTTGCGGACCAGGATGCATGGGTACAGGACGATGCAGTTTCAGTTGTAAGCGATATTCTTACTGCAAATCCGGATGTAAATCTTATTTATGCAGCTAATGAAGGTGGCACAGTTGGTGCAACCATGGCAGTGAAAAACGTAGGAAAAGCCGGATCTGTATATACCTTTGGTATCGATGCAAATGAACAGCTTGCAAACATGTTACTTTCTGATGACAATATCTTACAGGCAACAACCGGACAGGATAGTTATACAATGGGATATAACTCCATGAAAGACCTGATCAGCAGTATTAAGGGCGAAGAGACAAGCATTGAAGAGGGAACTACTGAATACGTTGATGGTATGCTGCTCGAGAGAAGTGACGAAGATGGTATAAATGACTATCTGGAAAGACTGAGCGAATTATCCAAATAATAAATAATAAAGAGTCTCCGAAGGTTCTGCTGTCTCAAGACGGAGAGAACTTTCGGAGACTTTCTCTTTATCAGCGGAGAAAACTCCGTGGAAAGGAAACGGAATGAGTGTATTAGAAGTCCATAATATAACAAAAAGATTTCCGGGCACACTTGCGTTGGATAATGTATCTGCCAGTTTTGAATCCGGAAAGGTACATGCACTGGTTGGCAAGAATGGTTCAGGAAAATCTACTTTGATGAAAATTATTTCCGGTGCATATACAGCTGACGAGGGCGAGATTATCTATGATGGACAGACCATGAAATTTAAAGATCCTATGAGTGCTGCGGCACAGGGAATTGCAACGGTCTATCAGGAACTCAGTCTTGTTCCGACTATGTCAGTAACAGAAAATATTCTGATGGGAAGAATGCCAAAGAAAGGCAAACTAATTGACTGGAAGTCGGCCAAAAAGCAGGTGAAAGAGCTGCTGAAAGAACTTGAAATTGATATTGATCCGGATAAAAATGTAGAGGAACTCAGCATGTGGCAGCGACAGATGGTGGAAATTGCCAAAGCAATGAGTTTTAATCCGAAGGTGCTTCAATTTGATGAGCCAACTTCTTCCCTTGCATCGCATGAAGTTGAAATGCTTTTTCAGATGATACGGAGATTGAAAGAAAAAGGTGTTATTATAACATATGTCTCTCATAAACTTCAGGAATTATGGGAAATTGCTGATACCTGTACGGTTATCCGTGATGGAAAATATATTGGCAAAGTTATGATGCGGGATACAAGTAAAAAAGAACTGATACAGATGATGTTTGGGGATGTAGAAGTACAGCAGAGACCGGATGATCTGATGAGATCAGATGAAGTGATCATGGAAGTGAAACATCTTTCCAGAAAAAATAAGTTCAAGGATATTTCTTTTCAGTTAAAAAAAGGAGAGGTGCTTGGAATTGCCGGCATGCTTGGAAGCGGCAGAACAGAACTTCTGAAATCTATTTTCGGGGCAGACCCACTTGACGGTGGAGAAATCTTTATTGAAGGGCAGAAGATCCAGAAGCATACCCTCAAAGAGATGATGCGACACGGACTCGCATTGACTCCGGAAGACCGTAAGACAGAGGGATTGATTCTGGAACAGACAATCTATAACAATCTGTGTTATGCAAATCTGGATAATATTAAAAAGCATGGATTTGTACAGGAAAAGAAAGCTGCCGAGATGGTAAAACAGCAGGTAGAGAGATTACAGATCAAAGTTGCATCTGTGCAGCAACCGGTAAATTCTCTTTCAGGAGGAAATCAGCAGAAAGTAGTCGTTGGAAACTGGCTGAATACACAGCCAAAGATTATTATGTTTGACGAACCATCCCGTGGAATTGATGTGAAGGCAAAACAGCAGATTTTCCAGATTATGTGGGAGCAGTCCAGACTTGGAATTGCAAGTATTATGGTTTCCAGTGAACTGGAAGAACTTCTGGAAGTATGTCAGCGAATACTCATCATGCGGGACGGTGTGATACAGCAGGAGGTTTATCCAGAAGATGTAAAAATCGATGATTTATATGCTCTTTGTATGGGAGGGGAAAAATAATGACTACAAAACAGAAAGTACATGAATTTATTTCAAAATATATGCTCAGTATCATTTTGGTAGTACTGATCATCTGCATTTCCTTTGCAAATAGAAGTTTTTTGACAGCAAATAATATTTTAAATATTCTTCGTACCATGTCCATGAAAGGTATTGTGGCATTTGGTATGACCTTTGTTATCATCGCTGGAGAGATTGATCTGTCTATTGGTTCAACGATTGGTCTTAGCGGTGTCATTGTTGGTGTAGTTGCTGGCAATCTTTCTTCTGAAGGAGCTATGAGTCTGGAAGCAGCTACATGGGTAGGTATTCTGGTTGCAATTATTGTTGGAATTCTCATTGGTCTGTTTGATGGATTCCTTCTTACAAAATTTAACATGCCATCTTTTATTATTACACTTGGTATGATGAAGCTGATCTATGGAATTGCAGCAGTACTGGCAAAAGGTTTTCCTGTAACGACGCTGGGATCCTGGTATACAGAACTAGGTGCAGGTAATGCAGGCATCATTCCGATACCAGCAATCTTTCTGGCAGCAGTATTCATTATTTCTTTTGTCCTTCTGAAATATACTGGATTTGGACGTAATGTTTATGCTGTTGGCGGAAATGCCGAGGCCGCCAGACTTTCCGGTATTAATGTTAAGGCAACAAGAGTTTTGATTATGGTAATCGTACAGGTATGTGCAGTAATCGCAGGAGTACTTGTTTCTTCACAGGTAATGTCAGGATCTTTTAGCTTCGGTTCAGGCTGGGAAATGACTGTTATTTCCGCAGTTATCATCGGTGGAGCCAGCTTAAGTGGTGGTAAAGGTAAAATTACTGGAACTCTTCTTGGTCTTGCTTTCCTTGGAGTCATTCAGAATGCAATGACTCTTATGGGTGTGGATAATTATATCCAGTATATCGTAGAAGGTGCCCTTGTACTGATTGCTGTACTTTTTAACACATTACAGACAAGAAAATCAGAATAGCATTATATAAAATAACAAATAATGGGTGATAGAATTACGGTAATTTATACAAAATAAATAATTTACCATCTCAAAACCATATTTTGCCCCCCTTTTTTGCACAAACACCTCTGTGTATAATAAGTACATAAACAAGAGAGAACAATGTTTCGGAAAGCAGGGTGAAGATATGGGAGATGTAATTGTTTCCATGGAACACATTACGAAAGAGTTTCCGGGTGTTAAAGCACTTGATGATGTTAAATTTAATCTTCGTTCCGGTGAGGTTATGGCACTTCTCGGAGAGAATGGTGCAGGTAAATCAACGCTGATGAAAATCTTGAGTGGTGTATATTCTCTGGATCAGGGAAGTTTGAAGATATTTGGCAAAGATTATTCATCACTTACTCCGAGTTCAGCGAGAGAGGCCGGAGTTGCAATCATTCATCAGGAACTGAATATGTGTAAGGATCTTACAGTTGCGCAGAATATGTTCCTTGGACGAGAAGAACGAAAAGGTTTTGTACTAAATAACTCCAATATGGAAGATATCGCAAGAAAATATCTTGGAGAACTTGGAGTAGATATCAGCCCGGATGAGATTGTTGGAGAACTACCGGTTTCCAAACAGCAGATGATCGAGATTGCAAAAGCACTTTCAATCAATGCAAAGATCCTGATCATGGATGAGCCTACATCGGCACTTACATCCCGTGAGATCGATGAACTGTTTAATATTATCCGTAAGCTGAAAAGCCAGGGATGCGGAATCGTATATATTTCACATCGTCTGGAAGAGCTTGCACATATTACAGACAGAGTTACGATCATGCGAGATGGTCACTACATAACAGAAGGTAATTTCACAGACTTTACAATGGATGAAATCATTGCCAACATGGTTGGCCGTGAGATTAAAGAAAAATTCCCTCATGTTGAGTGCAAGAGAGGCAAGAAAGTATTCGAGGTCAAGAACCTGAACGCAGGACGTCTGGTAAGAGATATCAATTTCTCACTGTATGAAGGTGAGATCGTTGGATTTGCCGGACTTATGGGTGCTGGACGTACAGAAACAACAAGAGCTATCTTCGGTGTTGATCCGAAAGAATCAGGAACACTGATTCTGGATGGTAAAGAAATTACGATCAACAATCCGATGGATGCTATCAAAGCAGGTGTTGTACTTGCTCCGGAAGACAGAAAGAAAGACGGATTATGTACAAAACTCAGTATCCGTCATAATATTGCACTTCCAAACCTTGACCTTATCTGTGGAAAAGGCGGGGTGATCAATACAAAAATAGAAGAAGAACTCTGTGACAAGGCTGTAGCAGACCTCACGATCAAAACTCCGAATCTGGATGTTGATGCCGGAACCTTATCCGGTGGTAATCAGCAGAAGGTCGTTGTTGGTAAATGGCTGGCAAGGAATTCAAGAGTTGTAATTTTTGATGAACCTACAAGAGGTATTGACGTAGGTGCCAAGGTTGAGATTTATCAGCTGATGAATCAGCTGAAAAAGCAGGGAATCGCTGTTATGTTTGTTTCCTCCGAGATGCCGGAGGTTATGGGTGTGGCAGACAGGATCATCGTTATGTGTGACGGACGTATTACCGGTGAGGTAATGGCAAAAGAAACCACACAGAATGACATTCTGAAATATGCAACATCCTTTGAGAATAAACTTGGATCTCAAAGCCAGAACAACAAGGAGGAATAATCATGAAGAAAAAAAGCGGCTTTTCAAAAATTATGGGGGCAAAGGGTGCCGGTACGGTAGTAACAGCCTTCATAGGATTAATTATTATTTATATAGCATTTGGTATTCTGAACCCGAAGGTATTTACACTTCTGAATATCCAGAACCTTCTTCGTTCAATGTCTAAATACCTGCTGATCGGTATCGGACAGAGTTTTGTAATGATCACAGGAAACGTTGACCTGTCAATCGGTTCTGTTGTTGGTATGAGTGCCATGATCTCAGCAACCATGATGACAAAGGGAATGAACCCGGTCGTAGCAATTATTGTAACAATTGTTCTTGCACTGGTTGTAGGTGTTGTAAACGGTTATCTGGTTGGTAAATTTAAACTTCCACCATTCATCGCAACACTGGGAACCATGTTCATCGCACGTGGTATTGCTTATATCGTAAATAATAACAGAAACACTGACAACATTGCATCCGGAATCGGTAAAGAAGCCGGAGACAGATTCCAGAATATTTTCTACTATGGAAAGACAGCAGGAATTTTTAATACATTCTGGATCGCACTTATTATTTTCCTTATCTTCTGGTTTTTCCTTGCAAGAACCAGATCCGGACGTCACATTTATGCAATCGGTTCTAACGTAGACGCAGCAAGACTTTCCGGCGTAGATGTAGTTAAAACAACAATGAAAGCTTACATGGTAAGTGGTTTCTGTTCTGCAATCGTTGGATTTGTACTTTGCGCACAGGCTGGTATGGGTAACATGGATGCAGGTAACATGTACGAAATGTACGGTGTTGCAGCAGGCGTTATCGGTGGTGTATCCCCACTTGGTGGATCCGGTATCCTTCTTGGAACATTTGCAGGTGCAGGTGTATGGCAGACACTTGAAAATGGTCTGAACCTGATCCATGCACAGGTTGGTTTCCAGCGTATCATCATCGGTGTGATCGTTGTTGGAGCAGTTCTTCTTGATGTAGTTGTCCGCAGCGGTAATTTCAAAAAGAAAAAAAGTAAATAACTTTAAAAAGAAATAAATTTGAATGAATCTTGATGTTACAATTTGATAAAATAACACAGGAATATAAAGCAAAGAGCTTTATAATATATTAAGGGAGGTTTATACCATGAAGAAAAAAATTTTTGCAGCATTAATTTGTGCATCTATGATCGGATGCCTCGCAGCAACACCAGTATTAGCAGATGAGACTGTTAAGGCTGACGGAGATTACAAGATCGCAGTTATCACAATGGACTCTGTAGACCAGCATTGGGTATCTCTTAAAGAGGGCGCTGAGGAAGAAGCAAAAGCTGACGATGTTACAGTTGACTTCATGGCACCGGATGTAAAAGACGATGCAAAACAGATTGAATGTATCAACAATGCAGTAGCAGGCGGATACGATGCACTTATGGTTGCTGCTAACAGTGAAGATGCTGTTTCCGGTGCTCTTCAGGAAGCAATTGATGCAGGAATGAAACTTGTTTATGTCGACTCTCCGGCAAACGTAGAAGCAGAAGCTACATTCTCCACAGATAACAAAGCTGCTGGTAAAACAGCTGGTGAAGAAATGATCAAAGCTCTGGAAGACAAAGGTGTGAAAGACGGAAGCATTGGTATTGTTAATATCAATAACTCCACAAATACAGCTATCCAGCGTGAAGCAGGATTCAGAGAAGCATTCGAAGGAACAGATTACGAACTTCTTGAAACACAGTTCTGTGAAGGTGATGCTGCAAAAGCTCAGACAATCGCAGAAAACTACATCACAGAAGGTGTTGTAGGTATCTATGGAACAAACGAAGGAGCATCCACAGGTGTTGGTAATGCAATCAAAGCTTCCGGAAGCGATGAAATCATCGGTGTTGGTTTTGATAAATCCGATACACTGAAAGGTCTTATCGAAGATGGATACCTTGTATGCACAATGGCTCAGAACCCGGATCAGATGGGTAAACTTGGTGTTCAGGCTTGTATCAAAGCTCTCAATGGAGAAGATCTTGGCGGAGAAGTAACAGATACAGGTGTATCTGTACTTACAAAAGAATCTCTTGCAGAAGATGGTGCTGAAGAAACAGAAGAAGCAGCTGATGCAGATGACGCTGAAGAAGAAACAGAAGAAGCGGCTGAATAATTATCAGAGTTGATTATAAGTAATAAGTGAATATAGGCCGTCGGAAAAAAACCGACGGCCTGTTTCAGGATTAATGAGACTTAATAAGGAGACAGAAGACATGAAAAGATCAGAAATTAACAAAGCTTTAAAAGAACTGGAAAAAATGATTGCAGATCATCAGTATTATCTTCCGAAATTTGCAAATTTCACTCCGGAAGAATGGAAAACAAAAGGCCATGAGTTTGATGAAATCCGTGATAACATGCTTGGATGGGATATTACCGACTACGGCATGGGAGATTTTGATAAATATGGATTTTCCCTGTTTACTATTCGTAACGGAAATATTAAAATGAAAGATAAATATAAGAAACCGTATGCAGAGAAATTCCTTTACCTGAAAGAAGGACAGTATGCACTGAATCATTTCCACTGGTATAAGATGGAAGACATCATCAACAGAGGTGGCGGAAATATTCTGATCCGTGTATATAATTCCCTTCCGGATGAAGAAATCGATAAAGAGGGCGATGTTACCGTACATATCGACGGAGAAGTTCAGGTCGTTCCGGCTGGTACACAGGTAAAACTGGAACCAGGTATGAGCATTACGATCATGCAGGGAATGTATCATGACTTTGAAGTAGAACCAGGAACAGGCCCTGTACTGATTGGTGAAGTAAGCCAGTGTAATGACGACAATATTGATAACCGCTTTAATCCACCAGCAGGAAGATTTCCTGAGATCGAAGAGGATGAGCCACCATATCGTCTGCTCTGCAACGAATATCCGGAAGCTCCAGAAAAATAAGAATGTTTGTGAGATGACGCCGGAAGTATATTCCGGCGTTATTTAATGTATGGCAGAAAGAGGTAGGTATGGTCAAACTCGTAGTAGCAGATGACGAAGAACGTGTATGCAGACTGATTGTGGCACTTGGCAATTGGGAAGAACTTGGAATTAAGGTGGTTGGTACTGCTGCAAATGGAATCCAGGCACTGGAACTTATTCGTAAAGAAAAAACAGATATTTTAATTACAGATATCAGAATGCCGGGCCTAAATGGACTGGAACTGATCGAGAAAGTTCGGGAAATATCACCGGATATTAAAATTATGATCATCAGTGGTTATGCGAATTTTGAGTATGCCCAGAATGCACTGAAACAGGGCGTAAGTGACTATCTCCTGAAGCCGATCAACAAAGATGCACTCAATGAATCACTGACCAAAATGGTGAATCAGATAGAAACTGCGAGAAGAACAGATATGGCGTTTCAGGATATCCAGAATGAACGGCGGGAAGAACTTATCAAGCTCAGAAATATGCTCCTTCATGATCTGTGTCATGACAGATCGCTTGGACTGTCGGAAGATATTCTGCGAGAGAAATATTATCTGAATGTGCAGCCAGGGTTGTATCAGGTCCTTGCAATCAAACAGGATGCCGGAGAAAACGACAGCAAAGAAGATACCATAGAACTGATCTGGCATAAGATGGAAGAAATCCTGCAAAGAGAGATCACCAAAGAATGCTATGATTTTGTAACGGCTATTGAAGGGGAATATCTCTATGGACTTATGAATTATCCTGCCAGAAACAGTGAGAAAATCCGTAAGATAGTGCGCAGCTGCTTTAACCAGATGATTGCAAGAAACGATTATCTTGGAAAAACACAGCTTTCTCTGGGTATTGGTTTCTCTGTTAAAGAGGCAGAGAATATTAAGGATTCTTTTGTGCTTGCAAATCGTTCACTTGCTGAACGATTACTTGAGGGAAACAGCAAGATACTGGAGGCGGATGCTTCCAATGGTGTTCTCTATGAGAAAAAACTGGTGGACAAATTCACCAGAAATCTGGGAAGTGCGCTTCAGACATTGGATGTAGAAGAAATCAGAAATACGATAAATGTTATATATAATGAAACGATGGAAACACCGGGAGTTCATGGCTGGGAGATCCTTGAAATGATAAGGCAGTGTGGAAGCATTTTTATCATGCGGCTTGATGTACCGGATAAGGCGGAACTTCAGAAGGAATTTGATAACAAATGTGATAATTGTGTAACTGTAAATGCATTGTTTACCTGTCTGCTTGATTTCATGCTCACCAAAGTAAACCAGATGATCGCACTTCGTGAAGAGGATTCTGTGAGACCGGTACGACTGGCGAAGCAGTATATCCACAACCATTATCAGGAGCAGATCACCCTGGAAGAAGTCAGTGATTATGTAGGACTGACTCCGGCATATTTCAGCGTGATGTTTAAGAAGGAAACAGAGATTGGATTTGCCAAATATCTGATCAACGAGAGGATTGAAGGTGCAAAGGATCTTTTGAGAGAATCTACATTGTCGGTTGCAGACATATGCAGAAAGGTTGGCTATAATGATCCGAAGCATTTTACGAGGCTTTTTGAAAAAAATGTCGGTGTGAAACCCGCGGTATACAGGAAACTGTATGGATGATGAAATGACCTGGATGAATCAGGATGATTGAAATATTTGGAATGACTGAGATGGTGATAACATGAAGAAATATAAAGAAAAATTCAGATATCTGGATGCAAGGCTGAAAATATCTTTTGTTGCGTTTTGCATTCTTGCTTTTCTGCTTGTTCTGTGTCTGGACAGGGAGTGGATCTTTTCAGAGGGATTCTGGAAGATAGCAATGATTTTTCTTCTGGTGTTGTTAGTGGGATTTACATATCTATGGATTTGGAAACCATACAGAAGGCTGATCAATCAGGTGCAGCGTTTTTCAGATGGCTATATATCACTGGCAGATCTGAACGATGTAGAGGTTGCCATTTCACCGGAATTTGAACGTATGGCACGTCATATGAACAAGATCGTTACGGCGACGAGAACATTGGATATGTCGAAGCGGCAGGCACAGTACAGGGCACTGCAGAACCAGATCAATCCACATTTCCTTTATAATACATTGGAAGGGATTCGTAGTGAGGCGATCATGGCAGGACTTGATAATCTGGCAGATATGACAGAAGCACTTGCAATCTTCTTCCGTTATACCATCAGTAAGGTAGAGAATCTTGTTACAGTTGAAGAAGAACTGGAAAACTGTGCAACGTATTTTAAGATTCAGCAGTATCGTTTTGGCAGCAGAATCCATCTGGAAATCGAACAGGATGAAGAAGACTGGGATGACATTCTTCACTGCATGATCCCGAAGCTGACTTTGCAGCCGATTCTTGAGAACAGTATCATTCATGGAATCGAGCTCAAACTGGATGAGGGAAAAGTTACGATTTCCATATCCAGAACGAAGTCTCGTCTTCTGATCAAAGTTTCGGATGATGGCGTTGGAATGAATCGTGAGACACTGGATAAACTGAATGCAAAACTGGGTTCCAAGGAAGAAGAGGTAAAGAATTATACGCAGCCGGAAAAAGGCGGTGTAGCACTTGTCAACGTAAATAATCGTATTCATCTTATTTTTGGAGAGGAATATGGGATGCATGTATATTCACTTGAAAATATGGGAACCAGTGTGGAATTATCCATTCCGGTCATTTATAATGAAAATGAACTGAAAAAGAAGGAACTGTGATGAAAAAAGAAGTTCTCCGTCTTCAGGATGTTACTTATAAAAAAGAGAATACATTTATTTTTCGAAATATGACATTCAGTATTATGGAGGGTGAGATTATGGGAATCACACCCATGAACTCCTATGGAATGGATGAACTTCTGGATGTGATCGTCAACAATCTTCCGCTGTATTACGGATATGTTTATTATCAGGATAAGTGCGTAAACTCATGGAAAGAGGAGAAGCACAGTCGCAACAGAATATGTCTGATTGACAGTGAGACTTCGCTGGTTAATGGTCTTGATGTTCTGACAAATGTATTTACTCTTCGTGCCGGATTTGGACAGGAAATATTGAATGAAAAAATGCTGACTATGCAGCTGCAGCCATTTATTGATGAACTTGGCGTTTCTATTGATCCGTTTATGCCAGTAGAGAAACTCCCTGCGTATAAGAGAGTAATGGTTGAACTGCTTCGTGCGATTGTGGCAGGTTATCATCTGATTATTATTCGTGAGATCAGTACTGTTATCAGTGAAGATGAGCTTGAAAAACTGTTTGATACCATGCGGTATTACACAGGTAAAGGATTTACTTTCCTTTATGTATCGTATCACTTTGAGGAAATACAGCAGGTATGTACCAGAGCAATTCTGATGTCGGAGGGAAGTATTAATCTGATATTTGATAAAGAACAGATAAAAAAAGGGATCAGTGAAGACAATTATATTGATTATTATAATCATGTAAGCCAGCGTCTTCTGCACAGAGCACGTGGAAATGTTCCTACAGCGGAGCCACGGAAAGAAGTTCTTTATGTACGTGATATGTCAGGTAAATACCTGGATCACTTTCAATTCAGTGTCTATAAAGGTGAATGCTTGGTAATTCAGAGCCTGGATACCAGAATGTATAATGAATTTTTGGAGATACTGGAAAAGGAAGGCGGATTCAAAGATGTTGACATGCTTGTCGAGGGTAAAAAAGTATCAGATTACCGGACAAGAAAAATCGCATTTATGAAAGAAGAAGCAACCCAGACAATGCTTTTTGATGATCTGACAGTACGGGATAATATTTGCATAGGTCTTGATAGAAAAGCACCGAACATCTGGCTTAAGAAGAGAATCCAGAAATCTGTCCAGGAAGAGTATTATCGCATTTTCGGGGAAGATATCTTTGACTGTTACATAAATGAACTGAGTGATGAACAGAAGACCAGAGTAATTTATATGCGAATTCTTCTGGAAAAACCTGAAGTGGTATTTATGGTACAACCGTTTAAACATGCCGGTACACCACACAGGATGCAGGTATGGGAGCTTCAGACACTGCTGCTGGAACGAGGAATATCGATTGTAATCCTGGCAATGAATATGTCGGATTCACTGACAATTGCAGACCGAGTAATACGAATCAGCCGTGTGGATGGAAAAATGACAACTAAAGAGTTTACATACAATCAGTTTTCAGAATTACCAATGTCATTGCCTTGGGTTGGTTTCTTTGATGAACTAAAAAATAACGGAGAGGAAATATAAAATGGAAGTAATTGCGGGAATTGATATTGGAGGAACCAAATGTGCAGTTTCCTTTATACATATGAATGGGGATGAGGTAGAATTTTTGTCAAAGGAAAAAAGACCTACGAATGAACCACATCCAGATGAGATGGTGCAGTCGTTTGTGAATGAGATTGCAGAAAAACTGAATGATCATCCGGACTGGGAGCTTGTTTCCATCGGAATTTCCTGTGGTGGTCCGCTGGACGAAGAGAAGGGACTGATCTTATGTCCGCCAAACCTTCCGCACTGGGATCATATAGATCTTTTTACACCGCTAAAGGCAAAGTTTGGAGATGTGCCGATCATGCTGCAGAATGATGCAAACGCATGTGCACTGGCAGAGTGGCAGCTTGGCGCCGGAAAAGGATGCAGAAATATGATTTTCCTTACATTTGGTACCGGCCTTGGAGCAGGACTGATTCTGAATGGTGAATTATACAGTGGTACCAATGGTATGGCGGGAGAAGTAGGACATATACGTCTGGTAGAGGATGGACCGGTAGGCTATGGCAAGGAGGGGTCCTTTGAGGGATTTTGCAGTGGTGGCGGAATTGCACAACTGGGTCAGGTGATGGCTGAGGAAGCCCTCGACCGTGAGGAAATTCCTTCATTTTGCCAAAGTAAAGGAGAACTATTTAAAGTTAATGCCAGAACTATAGCAGAGGCTGCCGAAAAGGGAGATCCTCTGGCACTAAAGATATATGATATTGTTGCGGACAGATTGGGGCAGGGACTGGCAATACTGGTAGATCTTTTAAATCCTGAAAAGATTGTGATTGGTAGTATATTCCTGAGACAGGAGAAGCTTTTAAGACCGCGAATGGAAAAAATACTGAATAAAGAGGCGCTTGGGCAATCCGTGTCAGTGGTGGAAGTGGTTCCGGCAGGATTAGGAGAAAAACTTGGTGATTATGCGGCTGTTTCTGTGGGCCTCCGTGCATATCAGAAAAAATAGAAAGGGTAATGTAATGAATGAATTAGAAAGACTTATGAAAAGATATCCTCAGCTCGTGGGATGTCGTGAAGCTATTACAGAGACATATCAGGTGCTGGAAGAATCTTTCAGAAATGGCGGCAAACTTTTGATCTGTGGAAATGGCGGAAGTGCTGCGGACAGTGATCATATCGTCGGTGAGCTGATGAAGGGATTTAAGAAGCAGCGCCCGGTTCCTGCGGATATGAGAGAGAAACTGGGAGAAGATCTTGCGGATCATCTTCAGGGAGCACTCCCGGCAATTTCCCTGGCAGGTCACGCGGCATTATCCACTGCATTTCTCAATGACGTAGCACCGGATATGGTTTTTGCACAGCAGGTTTATGGATATGGCAATGAAAATGATGTGCTGCTTGCAATCACAACATCCGGTAATTCAGGAAATGTTTTGCATGCGGTAAAAGTGGCACAGGCTAAAAATATGAAGACGATCGGTCTTACGGGACCGAAAGGCGGTAAGCTTAAAGAAGCAGCAGATACTTGTATCTGCGTTCCGGGAAGCTGTACAGCGGATATTCAGGAACTGCACCTCCCTGTGTATCATGCACTGTGTGCAATGCTGGAAGAGAGGTTTTTTGAGTAAAAGGATTTAAAATATTTTATTAGATAATAGTATAATTTGTTTACATGCAAAAAGGCACAACTGACAGAGAATAATCTGTGGGTTGCGCCTTTTTTATTATGTTTATTAAAGAAATTAAAGAACAGTGTAAGCTCCGTCGATAAGGATATCAGCACCGGTTGTGTATCCGGCAGATTCACTGCAGAGCCAGATAATTGCACCACAGAGTTCTTCAGGTTTAGCCATGCGATGCATCGGGAACATTGGCTGCCATGCTGCCATAAGTTCTGGTTCAACGAAGTCAGGATCTACAGACATTGGAGTTGCGACATATCCCGGGCTGACAGAATTAACACGAATATTTTTGTCAATCCATTCAATTGCAAGACTCTTGGTCATGTGGATAACGCCTGCTTTGGATGCATTATATGCTGCCTGGCACTGAGGAACATTTACAATGTGTCCGGACATGGATGCAATGTTAACCATACTTCCTTTGAAGTTATTTTCAATCATAACACGAGCTGCTTCGCGGCATACGATATATTCACCGGTAAGGTTAATGTCCAGACATTCTCTCCATTCTTCAACAGTTGCCTCAAAAGCGTCTTTATGGTAGCAGACACCTGCATTATTGACAACAATATCAAGTCGTCCATAGACTTCCATAATCTTTTCCATGCCTTTTCGTACACTGGATTCGTCTGTGGCATCGGCAATGATATCAAGAGCCTTTCCGCCTTCAGATTCAATAAGTTTTACTGTTTCTCCGGCACCGGAACGGGAAAAGATAGCAATATCAGCTCCGCAACGAGCAAGCTCGCGGCAGATTACCTGCCCGATACCACGTCCACCACCTGTTACAAGTGCAACTTTGCCTTCAAGTGAAAATAAATCCTGTAAATAATTGTTTTTCATAAGTCAATACCCCGTTGTTGTCGTTATTTATTCAGCTTCTTTCTCAGCTTCTTCAGTAGAATCATCAGTAGCTTCTTCAGTTGTTTCCTCGCTTTCTGAATCGTCAGACTGCTCATCAAGAATAGAGGTTGTACTTCCGGCTTCATATCCATGAGATTTTGCTTCATCTTCTGTGATCTGTCCCTGATCAATATACATCTGGATAAACTGATCAACATTATCTGATGTACAGAGAAGAGAATCTACAGATGTATTAACAACTGTCTCAGCACCAGTCAGAAGGTCATACGCTGCTTTAAGGTTAGCTGCTGCGAGTGCCGGTGGATTCTGGTATACAGCCGCAGTATAAACACCATCTTTGATTTCGAGAACAGTTTTGGCAAGACAGTCTACAGAGTAAACTAACATTCCATCATAAGTATCATCATCTTTGACTGCTTCATAGGCACCGTTTCCAAGAAGATCGGCTGTTGTCAGCATACAGTCAATGCGTCCGTAAGATGTAGCCCAGTCTTCCATGGTAGCCATAGCAGCAGCCTCAGTTGCTTCTTCTTCCATGTAGTCACCGATAATTTTTACATCATCGCGTTTGTCGATGAATTCATCTTTGATGGCATTATAACGAGATGTGGTGTGGAAGTTACCTGGCATACAGTTAAGAATACCTACAGTGCCTCCTTCAGGAACTGCTTCTGCAGCAAGCTTTGCGATTGCCTCACCCTGTGCGTAAGGATCGCCGTCAACCCATGATCCGCCTTCCAGTTCACGGATGGCTGCATTAGTTGTGATACAGAAAATACCTGCATCCAAGACCTTCTGGCAGTACGGCTGCTGAAGATTACCGTCATTTGGCTGTACAATGATGCAATCATATTTCTTTGTAATACAGTCTTCAATAATAGAATTTTCTTTCTCACTGTCTGCCTGTGAATCGAAAGTATCCAGAGTAAATGTGTCGGCATATTCTTCTGCCTGTGAAGTGAACTGGTTAACCAGTTCGGCTGCAAATGGGTCAGACTGATTACGTGTAATATAAGCTACCTTGAATCCGCCCTCTTTTTCTGCTGCCATTGCGACACCTGGAAATGCTGTTACTGCGAGAGATCCACCCAATACTGCTGCACATAACACCTTTGCGATTCTTTTTTTCATTTTGCTACCTCCTGTTTTAAATTATTTTCTTTTTTATAACGTGTTCTCTTTGGAACCCATTATTTTCCTTTTTTGTATGTCTGACGGGATTTTGAAGTAATATCCCAGATAACTGCAAATGCGATAATTGCACCTTTTACAATCTGCTGTATGTAGGAGTCGATAGACATAAGGTTCATAACATTACCAAGGAAACCAACAACAAAAGCACCGATTACAGTACCCCATGGAGTACCGATACCACCTGTAAAGCTTGTTCCGCCTACGATTGTTGCAGTAAGACCGTCCATTTCATATCCGGAAGCACCTGCAGGAAGGCCGCCATTTACACGGGACATAAAAAGAACTGCAGCAATACCAACGAGGACACCATTGAACAGATAAGCTTTCATGGTAACCATTTTTGTATTGATACCAGCGGCATTGGCAGCTTCAGCATTACCGCCAACAGCGTAAGTTGAACGTCCCCAGCATGTATGACGCATCATGTATGCCATCAGGATGAAGATGCAGAACATGAAGATGACAGGAATAGGGATGATTCCTAAAGATCCCTGACCTACAATTGTGTAGTTGCCGATTTCATAAATATTCTGACCATTAGTTATGTATAATGCAGCGCCACGGGCCATTGTCTGAGTAGCAAGAGTTGCGATGAATGCAGGAGTCATAAATTTAGTGACCATCAGACCGTTCAAGAAGTTGACTGCTACGGATACAGCGATTGCTACGATAAAGGCAAGTGCCATGCTCTGAGTAGATTTGTAGGTCATTACGGATAATACTCCTGAGAGAGCGATTACAGATCCACAGGACAAGTCAAGCTGACCACAGATAATCAGAATCATTTCGCCAAAAGCCAGGATAATGATTACAGATTGCTGACGACAGACATTGATCAGGTTGTTTGCTGTCAGAAAGCTGCTGTTCGCAAAAGTACAGGCAATCATAATCACGATTAAAACAAGAACGATGCTATATTTGGATAAAATTTTTCGATAATCAAATTTACTTTCTGTCATTTGGAAGTTACCTCCTCTGTATGTTCCATATTTGATACGGCCAGCTGCATAATAGATTCCTGCGAAAATTCAGAACGTGAAAGCATACCGGCAATACGTCCTTCGCTGACGACATAAATCCTGTCACAAATACCAATCAGTTCAGGTAATTCAGATGAAATCATGATGATACCTTTTCCTTTCGCAGCAAATGTATTCATTAATTCATAAATTTCACGTTTGGCACCTACATCGATACCTCGGGTAGGCTCATCTGTGATCAGAATATCGGGATCACAGAGCAGCCATTTGGCAAGGATAACTTTTTGCTGGTTACCACCACTTAGGTTAGCTATTTTAGTGTCGAGATTTGGGGTTTTTACGTTCATACTCTTGCAGGCATCAGAGGATATTTTATTTTCAACATCTGAATGGAGTCGCCCTCTGTAAATGATTTTATTCATAGAAGCAAGAGTTGTATTGTATTTGACACTTAAAATAGGAACAATACCTGTTCTGCGGCGATCTTCTGTCAACATGGCAAGCCCATTTTTGATAGCCTGACGAACATTTTTAATAGTAACTTGTTTACCTTTAATTGTTATGGTTCCGGAAGAATAAGGATCCAGACCAAATACAGCTCTCATGATTTCTGTACGACCGGCGCCCATAAGACCTGCAAAGCCAATGATTTCACCGGCATGTACGTTAAAATTAACATTGTTGAAAATACCAGATTGTGAAAGATTTTCAACTTTTAAGATTTCCTCTCCAATAGGAATGTTTTCTTTTGGATACTGATTTTCAATCTTACGGCCTACCATACATTCAACAACCTGATCCATTGTCCAGTCTTTTACATCTTTTGTAATTACAGATTTACCATCTCTGAAAACAGTGATTTCATCTGCAATCTGAAAAATTTCTTCCATCTTATGAGAGATATAAATAATACTGGTTCCACGAGCTTTCAATTCTGCAATCTTTTTGAAAAGAACAGCTACTTCTTTTGTGGTAATGGCAGATGTTGGTTCATCCATGATAATGATCTTGGCATCATAGCAAACAGCCTTGAGAATCTCTATCATTTGAATGTCGGAGACACTAAGACTTCTTAATTTAACATCAGGTGCATATGGAAGTCCTTCTTGAGCAAGAAGCTCTTTTGTCTTTTTACGGACGGCTTTCCAGTCAATCAGACCATTCTGCTTTGGCCAGTTACCAAGACAAAGATTTTCTTCCAATGTCATGTCAGGAACATAAGATAATTCCTGAAAAATCATTGCAATACCATTTGCCTTAGCCTGAATGGGGCTTTTTATCTGAACCTTATTTCCATTAAGAAACAGATCCCCCTCATCGGCCTGGTAAATGCCATCAATGATTTTCATTAGAGTGGATTTTCCAGCACCATTTTCTCCGCATAAAACATGAACTGTTCCTTCTTTTAACGAGAAGTTTACATCATCTAAGGCTTTGACACCTGGAAAACTTTTGGAGATATGCTGCAGTTCTAATACTGTTTGTGTGCTACTCATCAATACACCTCCGTTTTCTGTGATTTTAATAATGTTGAATTATAAAAATAGTTTTACAAAAAGCATTTATATAAGTTCTGTATGAGTTGAATTATAAGACTCACTGAATGAAAAGTCAATAAATTAAAGTTTTAACAATCAATTTTGCGAAAATAGCACAAAATATTCCGACATATTTTGACGTGTTGACCTGTTGACTTATAATCTATACTGATGTATTATGATGATACTTTAAGAAAAGTAATTTGCAAAAGATACATAAAATGATATGGAGGTAAAATGATTATGAAAGGTAAAATGAAAGTCGCTGTTATGGAAGGCATTGGAAAGATGGGCTTTACTGAGAGACCAATCCCAACACCTAAGGATGATGAAGTATTAGTAAAACTTGAATATGTAGGAATCTGTGGCTCTGATCTTCATTATTATGAACATGGAAGAATTGGTGATTATATAGTAGAGCCTCCTTTTGTATTAGGTCATGAGCCTGGTGGAACAGTGGTTGAGGTTGGTAAAAATGTGAAGCATCTCAAAGCTGGTGACAGAGTTGCGCTTGAACCAGGAAAAACCTGTGGTCACTGTGAATTCTGTAAAACTGGAAGATATAACCTCTGTCCAGATGTAATCTTCTTTGCAACACCGCCGGTTGACGGTGTATTCCAGGAATATGTAGCACATGAAGCTGGCCTTTGCTTCAAACTTCCTGATAATGTAGACACAATGGAAGGTGCATTGATTGAGCCACTGGCAGTTGGATTTCATGCTGCTAAACAGGGTGGAGCTGCAATGGGACAGACAGCAGTTGTTACAGGTTCAGGATGTATTGGCCTTGTTACTATGATGGCGTTAAAGGCATTAGGTGTTGATAAGGTTTATGTAGTTGACATCATGCAGAAGCGACTTGATAAAGCCATAGAATTGGGCGCTACCGGCGTAATCAATGGAAGAGAAAAAAATACGGTAGAAGAATTGCTGAAACTTACTAATGGAAGAGGTGTTGATCTTGCTATTGATACTTCCGGCACAGAAATCTGTGTAAAACAGGGAATGGAAGCTCTCGTTAAAGGTGGAACACAGGTACTGGTTGGATACAGTGCATCTGGTAATATGAATCTACCAACAAGTTTGATCTGCGATAAAGAAATTACTATTAAATCAGTATTCCGTTATCGTCATATTTATCCATTGGCAATTCAGGCAGTAGCTGAGGGAAAGGTAAATCTGAAAGGAATCGTTACTAATATTTTTGAGTTAGATGATATTCAGAATGCAATGGATAAAAGTGTAAATGAGAAAGCGGATATTGTCAAATCTGTAGTAAAAATCAGCTGAATATATATTGAGCCAATTAATGTAATTGTGCATGGCAGGCTGAAAGGCCTGCCTTGTGTTATCTGAAATATTTTTTGTAAATTTTGTATTCGAAATTTTTCTTAAAATAGTATTATTAGATTCTAGACACATAAGACAAGATATTGGCATAAAATAATAATGTATTGGTAATTTTAAATACACTAAACTTGTTGATATGTATGTGATTTGATATAATAATCTTATACGTGCGTAAAGGGACAGTAATAAAATATTACCTAAGGAGAAGAAGAATTTGGCGAGTGCAATTGAAATTAAACAAAAAAACAGAAAGAATGTCCTTCGTGTTATTTATGAAGAAAAGAAAATTTCAAAAGCAGAAATTTCGAAACGATTAGGGCTTAGTATGCCCACAGTAACTCAAAATCTTTCAGAACTGTTTGATAAAGAACTTATTTGTATAAATGGCACATTTGATTCAACTGGGGGACGAAAAGCCAAGGCGATTGGATTTAATGCAGATGCCAGATTTGCAATTGGAATAGATATAACCAAGAATCATATCAGTGGAGTACTGATTAATTTATATGGTGAAATTGTATATTCGGTACGGTTAAGATTCAGATTTGAGGAAAGTGATATATATTACAGAGAAATTGCAAAACTGATATCTCATGTAATGGAAAAAGGAATGGTAGGGGCAACTTCTATTCTTGGAGTTGGGGTCAGCATACCAGCAATTATAGCGGAAGACGGAAAGACAGTAACTTATTCATCAATTATAGCGGCTACCAATCTTTATGAAAATCTAAAAGATTATATTGATTTTCCATATGTTATGATGAATGATGCCAATGCTGGTGGATATGCTGAACTCTGGCATGCAAAAATGGTAAAAAATATGATCTATCTTTCTCTCAGCAACAGTGTTGGTGGAGCTGTTCTGATGAACAACGAGATCTACTATGGTGACAGGATGCATGGTGGTGAGTTTGGACATATGACTCTGGAGATTAATGGTAAGCAGTGTTATTGTGGGCGAAAAGGCTGTGCAGATGTATATTGTAATGCACAGAATCTTTCAAACCTTACAGACGGTGATCTGGGAAAATTTTTCGAACTTGTAGATACAGGTGAAAAAAAATACGTTGATGAATGGAAAAAATACATGCAATATCTGGCTGTAATGATCAACAATATTTATAATGTTCTCGATTGTGATGTAGTTCTTGGTGGTTATGTAGGTGGATATATGGAAAAATATCTGGATGAACTGCGACGTATGGTTTCGGAGAGATGTACATTTGCCACGGATGGAAGCTTTATCAAACCATGTTTTTTCAAACACGAGTCATCAGCTGTAGGTGCAGCATTGTATTTTGTAGACAAATTTATTGAGGAAATCTAAGGAGGTACAATTATGGAATGGGCAGAAAACTTTATAGGATTACAACATATTGGTATTCCAACCAATGACATGGATAAAACTGTTGAGTTTTATAAAAAAATTGGATTTGAGGTAGCGCACGAAACAAAGGATGGAGACGTGAGAGTTGTATTTTTGAAGCACAAAGATCTGGTTTTGGAAACATATGAAAATAAAGAAGCTGCATTGTGTGACGGTGCAGTGGATCATATTGCATTTGATGTTGTCGATATTGAAGAAGCATATAAATTGATTACCGGACTACAGATCAAAATTCTGACAGAAATCACCTTCCTTCCGTTCTGGGAAAAAGGAGTAAAATTCTTTATAGCGCAAGGACCAAATTTGGAAAGACTTGAATTTGCTCAGTATATAAAATAAAGACAAAACAAAGCAATAATCAGCCCTGATAAAGATTGATATCAGGGCTGATTAAGGTTATAATTGAACTACATTTGCATTGCATATTTATAACACAAGGAGGTATTTTTATGGGCAAAAAGAAAGCAATTGCAGCCGGACATATTTGTCTGGACATCACCCCGGCTTTTAAGAGTAAGGAAGAAAAATCTATCAAAGATCTTTTCAGACCGGGACAGCTGATCGCGATGGATGCGGCCAAAGTAAGCCTTGGCGGTTCAGTATCCAACACTGGAATCGGTATGAAACGTTTGGGTGCGGATGTAGAACTTATGGGAATGGTCGGCAATGATGCATTCGGCCAGATGGTTCTCAATGAACTGGAGAAATATGATACTTCACCGGACAGTATGATTGTAAGAGATGGTGTTGGAACTTCATATTCAGTAATCCTTGCACCGGCAGGAATCGACAGAATATTCCTTCACTGTTCGGGAGCTAATGACACATTTACGTTGGATGACATCGATCTGGAGAAAGTAAAAGGTGCAAATCTGTTCCATTTTGGATATCCGTCACTGATGCGTATGATGTATATTGACGGTGGCAAAGAGCTGGTTCGTCTTCTGAAGGCTGTACATGAGCTGGGAGTTGCGGTGTCCGTAGATATGGCGATGTTTGAGGAAAGTACTGAGGCAGGAAGTCAGGACTGGAATGAACTTTTGAAATCTGTGATTCCATATATTGATTTCTTTGTACCAAGTATTGAAGAACTTTGCATTATGCTGGACCGTGAACGCTATCATGAGTGGAATGAAAGAGCACAAGGAGCTGACGTCACAAACTTCATTGATATTGAAAAAGACGTAAGGCCATTGGCAGATAAACTCCTTTCTTACGGAGCAAAAGTAATTCTTATCAAATGCGGTACACCGGGTATCTATTTCCGCACAGCAGACAAAGAGCAGATTCTGAAGATTGGTGGTGGAATCGGAGAAGAAATTGCAGATTCATGGTCTAATCAGGAAGCTTTCGAAAAGAGTTATCTGGTTGAAAAAGATAAAGTCGCTTCCGGAACAGGTGCAGGAGATACAACAATCGCAGCTTTCTTAAGTGCTATACTTGCAGGAAAAGACTGGCAGGATGCACTTCATCTTGCAACAGCTACCGGAGCACTCTGTGTACAGACTTACGATGCACTCAGTGGAATCATACCTCTTGAAGATGTGCAGAAAAAGATTGACGCCGGATGGGAGAAAAGAAAATAAATTTTTTTCAATTAATAGTTTTTTTGAAAAACTTTTAATTGAATTTATCTACAATTGTTATTATAATTAAAGGCAGAGATAAATTAATTTACAGGAGGAAACAAGATGTTAGTTAACATGAATGATGTGCTTTATCCGGCAAAAAAAGGTAAATACGCAGTAGGCCTTTTTAACGCAGTAAACCTGGAACTGGCACGTGGAATCATTGCAGCAGCAGAAAGTTCTCAGTCACCGGTCATCATGGGAACAGCGGAAGTACTTCTTCCATACGGACCACTGGAGGAGGTTTCCTATTACCTTATTCCTATGGCTAAGAAAGCAAATGTTCCGGTTGTTATCCATCTGGATCATGGTCTTAAGAAAGAAACCTGTCTGAAAGCACTGGAACTTGGATTCTCATCCATTATGTACGACTGCTCTACAGATTCTTATGAAGATAATGTAAGAAAAGTTAAAGAGATGGCAGACATCGCGCACTCTTATGGGGCAACCATCGAGGGTGAGCTTGGACATGTAGGAGATAACCCGGATTCTGCAGAGGGAAGCTCTCATATCAATCCGGCTGACTTCTATACAGATCCTAAAATGGCCAGAGACTTTGTTGACAAAACTGGTGTAGATGCTCTTGCAATCGCAGTAGGAACTGCTCACGGAGCATACAAACTTCCACCGAAACTTGATTTTGAACGTATTCATACAATTGCAAATACTGTAGATGTACCGCTTGTTCTTCATGGTGGATCCGGACTTACAGACAACGACTTCAAACGCGCAATTCAGGAAGGTATCAGTAAGATCAATATCTTCACAGATATCAACGTTGCAGCAGTAGAAGCTGAGTTCCGTAAATTCGAAACTATGAATAAAGGTATCATTGACCTGATCCCGGCAGCAGTAGAAGCTGTAAAACAGGAAACATTAAAGAAAATGATGCTCTTCTCCAGCAATGGAAAAGGCACATTAAACCAGCCATCCCAGGATGAGCTTGTAAAAGCTGTTGTTCAGGAAGTGCTCAGAGAACTTGGCAGGAAATAATTACATAATATAAAAAGGTGCGCCGTGAGGCGCACAACAAAAATACAGCAGGTGAATTGCTCACCTGCTGTATTTTTTAACTTTTTTGAGGGGGGAGATAGAGAGTGGTTATTCATCTATCCAAAATCTATTATAGGGAAGAAATATGTTCAAAGTGTGTACTAATTCTAAAAGAAATCTAAAAAGAGTAAAGAAAAATTAAAGAAAATCTATAATTTTTACAGCGTATTGTAGTTTTACAGAAAAAATGGTAGAGTGTAAACACCTGCTGAAAGTCAGCAGATAATATCACAGGGATTCCGGTTCCGGAAATCCATTTTCAAATGTCATTTCGACAACTATTCCAAAGAAGAAAACATAATAAGTTCAGAAAGGGGAGATGCCTATGCCCTGACAGATTTACATCCAGTTTACTTTGTTGAGAGAGGCTGCCGGAGAGGAAAAGGCAGCAAAGAGGAGTTCGCAGATGAATTTTAATATGAAAAACAGAATATGGAAAAATTTAAGTGCAATGAGTATGGCCTTTTTCATGACAGGAATGGTTCTTGGAGGATGTGGACAGACAACAGTTTATGCGGCAGAACTGGCGTATGAAAGTGTAGAATTTGAAGAGCATTCTGAAACAGAAGAGACAGGAATAGAAGAAGCCGGAATAGAAGAATCCGGAACAGATGAATCTGATCCGGATGAAATACAATCAGAAGAAAATGCAGAAGAAACTGAACCTGAAGAGACGGAAGATTCCGAAGAGAAGGATCAGGATAAGGCCAATCTGTCTGATGGTAAATCGGAAGAAGAGGATAAAGAAAACGAGAATAAAAAGAAAACACCGAATTTTACGGTTAGCGTAGTCATAGATGAAAGTACAGTAAAAGCAGGAAGCGATCTGGTATATACGGTGACACTGGAAAATACAGGTGATGTAATGTTGAAAAACATACAATTGCAGGAATTGTTTTCAAACCAGAATCTGCAGGGCGAGTGGTCCGGGGATAATTTAGAACAGCTAGATGTCGGAATTAAGAAAGAGCGGTATCTGACAGTGAATCTCCCGGAGGAGCAGGAAGTGGCTGTTTCTGTGAAAATTCTGGCATCTGCAGAAGTTGAGATGACAGAAGTAGATACGGAGGATGCTGTAATCAACAGAGAGACATCCCTTGATACAAAAATTATCCCACTGGAAGCATCTTTTGAAGTGACGAAAACGGCTGACCGTTCCGTTGCAGTGCCTGGAGATAAGATTCTGTTTCAGATCTGCATTCGAAATACCGGAGAGCGGACACTGCATTCTGTAGTTACGACAGAACGTTTTCAGCTTGGAAATGTACCGGTACAGTTTTTAGAAAAAGAGGGGGTGGTTCTGAATAAGTCAAAGACAAAAGCAAGGATCGAAAGAATTGAACCGGGCAAGGCAGCAGGCCTGCAGGCAATGGTAACATTGCCGGAAAACCTAAAAGAACAGGAACTTTTGAATGAAGTAACCGTGACGACACTGGAGACTGGGGAACAGGTGATGACTTCTCAGGCAAAAATTCAGATCAGGGCGGCTGAAGAGGTGGAAACAGAAGAGGCAGACAGAATGTCTGTGGATATGGATAATAGTGCAGTTTCCCATACGGGAGAGAGTTATCCGGCTTCTACACATCCAAAAACCGGAGATCCGTACCAACCGTTTCTGTGGCTGGCAATGATCCCCGGTTCTATGCTGGCTGCGGGCTGGATCCGCAGACGGATGTAATTACAATTACAGAATATCGATATGTTCTCCGGCAAGTGCTTTGTTCATACTGCGGACAGCACAGAACTTACCGCACATACTGCAGGTATCACTGTGGTCATCTTCCGGAAGACGGTCATCACGGATAGCTTTGGCTGTTTCCGGATCAAGAGCACAGTCAAACTGTGCATCCCAGTCAAGGACACGGCGGGCATCTGCCATCTTGTCATCGATATCTCTTGCATGCGGGATTCCTTTGGCAATATCTGCCGCATGGGCTGCAATCTTGGAAGCAATAATTCCTTGTTTGACATCTTCTACATTCGGAAGAGCCAGATGTTCTGCCGGTGTTACATAGCAGAGGAATGCGGCTCCGTTCATGGCTGCAACAGCACCACCGATCGCAGCAGTGATATGGTCATATCCAGGTGCGATATCGGTAACGAGAGGTCCGAGTACATAGAATGGCGCTCCCATGCAGATGGTCTGCTGAACTTTCATGTTGGCAGCAACCTGATCAAGCGGCACATGACCTGGTCCCTCAACCATGACCTGTACGTTATGAGCCCATGCACGTTTGGTAAGTTCTCCAAGACGTACCAGCTCTTCAATCTGGCATACATCAGTGGCATCAGCCAGACAGCCAGGACGACATGCATCTCCAAGAGAAATAGTAACATCATGCTCTTCACAGATGTCCAGAATTTCATCGAAGTATTCATAGAACGGATTTTCTTCACCGGTCATGCTCATCCATGCAAATACAAGGCTTCCACCACGGCTTACAATGTTCATTTTACGTTTGTGTTTTTTGATCTGCTCGATGGTCTTTCTTGTGATTCCGCAGTGGAGAGTAACAAAATCAACACCGTCCTCAGCATGAAGGCGAATTACGTCGATGAAATCATGAGCAGTCAGTTCAGAGAGATCGCGCTGATAATGAATGACACTGTCGTATACCGGAACGGTTCCGATCATTGCAGGACACTCATGTGTCAGTTTCTGGCGGAACGGCTGTGTATTGCCGTGGCTGGAGAGGTCCATGATCGCTTCTGCACCGAGATCTACTGCTTTCATAACTTTCTGCATTTCGATATCATAATCTTTGCAGTCTCTGGATACACCAAGGTTTACATTGATCTTGGTGCGCAGCATGCTGCCGACACCTTCCGGGTTCAGGCAGGTATGATGTTTGTTGGCACAGATCGCTACTTTACCTTCGGCAACCAGTTCCATCATTTTTTCAACCGGCATGTGTTCTTTTTCTGCAACAGTTTTGATCTGAGGGGTTACGATGCCTTTGCGTGCGGCATCCATCTGTGTTGTATAAGTTGTCATATGGTATATTCTCCTTCTATGTAAATGATAATTTTTATTGTGTTTTTCCAAGGGTGTGATCCAGTGGACCAGAACCATGTCCAAGATCCAGCTGTGCCTTCAGGGCATCAGTCAGATACTGCTTGGAACGGCGCACAGAATCTTCAAGAGAAAATCCTCTGGCAAGATTTGAGGCAATCGCACTGGAAAGTGTGCAGCCGGTGCCGTGAGTATTTGGATTGTTGATGCGTTCACCATGCAGCCAGATGCCATGTCCGTTTGTATAAAGAAGGTCATTTGCATCGTTGATGCGATGGCCGCCTTTCAGAAGGACAGAAATGTGAAAGCTTTCATAAAGTTTGTGAGCAGCTTCTTCCATAGAGTCAGCATTTGTGATCTGCAGTCCGGTGAGCGCTTCAGCTTCTGGAATATTGGGTGTGATGATCTCTGCAAGAGGAAAGAGTTCCTTCTGAAGTGTTTGCTCGGCATCTTTGTCCATCAGACGATGTCCGCTGGTGGAGATCATAACAGGATCCAGTACGATATGGTGTGCATGGTACTGCTGTAATTTGACAGCAACGTGATGCATGATCTCAGCGGATGAGAGCATGCCGATCTTAACTGCATCAGGAAAAATGTCAGTAAAGATGCAGTCCAGCTGGTTGTCAAGAAATTCCGGAGAGGTTTCCTGAATTCCGTAAACACCGGTTGTGTTCTGGGCGGTCAGAGCTGTGATCGCACTCATGGCATAGACTCCGTTCATGATCATGGTCTTGATATCTGCCTGAATGCCGGCACCACCACTACAGTCGCTTCCGGCAATCGTTAATACTGTTTTCATAATCGTGTTATTCCTTATTGTTTTGTTGAGATTTACAGTTTTTGCAGTTCCGTAAGAAAATGTCTGACGGCTTCGGCTTTGTTAGCAGGTTTAAAAAGTCCGCTGACAACGGCGGCACCGGAAATCCCACTTCCTGCAAGAAGATAAAGGTTGTCAGCAGTAACACCGCCGATTGCAACAACCGGAATTTCTACAGCCTGACAGATCGCTCGCAGAGTTTCGACAGGAAGTTGTGTGACGTTGGCTTTAGTGGTGCTTCCGAAGACTGCACCGCAGCCTATGTAGTCTGCTCCGGCATTCTGGGCTGCAAGTGCTTCTTCGACATTATGGGCACTTCCGCCGATGATAAAGTCAGGCCCGAGAAGCTGACGTGCTTTCTGGATGCCCATATCAGAAAGTCCGACATGAACACCGGAAGCATTTGCTTTCTGTGCAAGATCCGGGCGGTCATTGATGATCAGTGGAACATTGTAACGTTCACATATTTCTTTTAAAAGGGCGGCTTCCTGAAGGATTTCTTCGTCAGAAGCATTTTTTTCACGAAGCTGGACACAGCTGACACCTGCGCGAAGGAGTTCCTCGGTAACGGATGCAAGTGTTTCATCGGGTTTCAGCCAGCTTCGGTCTGTAACAGCATACAGTTTCAGCTGTTCTGGTGATATTTTCATAGGTCTTTCTCCAATATCTGATCAGAATTTATGTTTCGAGGTGTACATTAATTTCTCTTCCAGTACATCAAAAAGATGTACATGAAAACTTCCAATGCCGGATTTTTCTGCGTCTGTTCGTCTGCCTGCTTCAAGGGCAGTTTCACGCCAGAGTGCTCCGGCGGCACGGACCGCATCAAATGCAGAAGTGTCCGTACACAGAAATAATGTGCAGAGTGCAGAAAGCATACATCCGCCACCGGTGATTCGTCGAATCCTGGAGTCGCCGCCGGTCAGAATCTGTGCCTGCTTTCCATCAGATACCACATCCTCTTTGCCCGTGATCAGAACTGTGCAGTTGAGAAGAGATGCCGCCTGCCCTGCAATCAGACAGACATCACGTTCCGCCATCTGCAGGGAACTTTCTACACCGCCGTGTTTCTCGGGACTGTCGGTATCTGAAAGGAGAGAACATAGAACAACGGCTTCTTCCTGATTACAGCGAACAGCAGTCGGATGAACGGCTTGAAGAAGTTTTTGCAGCTCTTTTCTTCGAAATGTGCTGGCACCGGCGCCGACCGGATCCAGGACGACCGGGTGGCCAAGGGCATTTGCCTTCTGTCCGGCGAGGATGCAGGCCTGTATTTTGGCAATGTCCGGTACTCCGGTATTCAGAAGGGTTCCATGACAGAAAGAAGTGATTTCTTCGACTTCCTGTTCATCCTGTCCCATTACGGCACTTCCGCCGGCTGCAAGCAGTAGATTGGCAACATCCTGCATGGTTACCGGATTAGTGAGACAATGAATCTTGGGAGCATCCTGGTGAATGCAGAAAGAAATCTCTTCTATATTATTAAGTGACATAAATTATCTCCTGGCGGCAAGAAATACCTGGCTTTTTTCAAAAACACGAAGCAGGATAAAGGCCAGTACACTTCCGGTAAATGTTGAGATAAAAAACGGGATCATGTATACGGTGAATCCGGCCGGGGCAAGTCCCATGAGAAGTTTGGCTACCGGATAGGCTGCAAGACCTCCGAGGATTCCGGTTCCCAGTGCTTCTGCAACACAGGTAAGACTTAATTTGCGGGTGAGTCGGAAGACCAGACCACAGCATAAGGCGCCAACCATGCTTCCGGGAAAGGCAAGAAGACTGCCGATTCCTAGCAGGTTGCGGATCAGACTTGCACAAAAAGCAATGCCGATTCCCCACCATGGGCCAAGCATGACTGCTGCAAAGACATTGACCATATGCTGGACCGGAGCACATTTGCTTCCGGCAACAGGAACGCTGATCAGACTTCCGGCAACAGCAGCTGCTGTCAGTACACCTGCAATGGCCAGCTTCTGAGTGGATGTTGTTTCTTTTGTGTTCATTTTGAGTAAACCTCCTGTTCTACCTGATGAGGGATGAGCCATTGACAGCTTCTTAAAAATCTGATAACAAAAAAGAAGATACCGCAGGGGTACCTTCGTTCAATGTGTCTGGTATTTCCCTACGTTGGCATTATCCAAATCAGGTTAAGGGTCGAAACCAATCAGTTTCCTCTCAGCCGGCTTCAGCCAGCTCCCCTGTTTTGTAATTTTACTTTCCTATTATACTGCCAGTTAAAGAAGATGGCAAGACTATATTCAGTGATGTTTTGTAAAAAAGCAGAAAAGCAGAAAAGGAAGACAAAATCTACAAACATTGAAAAGAGAATCTGTTTGTGCTATTCTGTAATGGAGTATATATCCCTAGGCAGAGGAGGACAATATGAAAGTATCAACATTATTGGAAGGTTTGAAATATATCTGTTGTCAGGGCAGCACAGAACAGGAAGTCTCTACAGTTGTATATGACTCCCGAAAAGTAGAAGAAAATTCCCTGTTTATCTGCATTCGCGGTGCGGTTGTAGATGGACACAAATTTGTACCGGATGTGATCAGGAAAGGTGCGAAAACACTCGTTGTTGAAGAAGAGGTAGAAGCGCCGGAAGATGTAACTGTGATCAAAGTTGCAGATACCCGTTATGCGATGGCCTTTATTTCCGCTGCATATTTTGGACATCCGGCGGAGAAACTGAAAACGATCGGAATTACCGGAACAAAAGGAAAAACTACCACAACATATATGGTAAAATCCATTCTCGAAAATGCAGGATACAAAGTTGGACTGATCGGGACCATCGAAGCGATCATTGGAGAAGAATCCATTCCGGCAAGCAACACAACTCCGGAATCTTATCTGGTGCAGGAATACTTTCGCAAAATGGTAGATGCAGGATGTGACTGTGTAGTTATGGAGGTTTCTTCCCAGGGACTGATGCTTCACCGTACACAGGGATTTGTTTTTGATTATGGTATCTTTACCAATATTGAACCAGATCATATCGGACCAAACGAGCATAAGGATTTTGATGATTATCTCAGATGCAAATCTATGCTGCTCCGGCAGTGTCGTGTGGGAATTGTCAACAGAGATGATGAACACTTTGAGAGAATTATCGAAGGTCATACCTGTCAGCTGGAAACTTACGGATTTTCACCGGAAGCCGACCTGCGTGCAGAAGATGCACATATGGTAGGGGGCAAAGGATATCTCGGTATCTCTTATCAGCTGAAAGGACTGATGGAATTCCCGGTTGAAATTGATATTCCGGGTAAATTCAGTATTTATAATTCACTGACTGCAATCGCAATCTGTCGTCATTTCAATGTATCACAGGAAAACATCATCAAGGCACTGAAAGTGGCGAGAGTCAAGGGTCGTATCGAGATGATCAAAGTTTCTGATGAATTTACATTGATGATCGACTATGCACATAATGCAATGGCACTGGAGAGTCTGCTTACTACATTAAGAGAATATCATCCGCATCGACTGGTCTGCCTGTTTGGCTGTGGAGGAAACCGTGCAAAATCCCGCCGTTATGAGATGGGAGAGGTTTCGGGCAGACTGGCAGATCTGACGATCATCACATCCGATAACCCGAGATTTGAAGAGCCGCAGGATATCATTGATGATATTAAGATCGGCATCAGTAAGACGGATGGAAAATATGTCGAGATCTGTGACCGCAAAGAAGCGATTGCCTATGCAATCCATCATGGAGAACCCGGAGATATCATTGTTCTGGCAGGAAAAGGACATGAAGATTACCAGGAAATCAAAGGTAAGAAGTATCCTATGGATGAAAGAGTCCTGATCGCAGAGATTCTTCAGGAGGATAAAGAAAGAGCAGATAAATGATCTACGCGGATATCATTGTGGATATATCCCACGAAAAGCTTGACCGCAGTTTTCAATACAGAGTTCCGAAAGAACTGGAAGCAGAGATTCAACTGGGAATGGTAGTGACCATTCCCTTTGGAAACGGTAATCATGAAAGAAAGGGATATGTGACAGGCCTTTCTGACAAACCGGCATTTGATATATCCAAAATGAAAGAACTTCATGGAATCTGCAGCAGTGAGGAGACCACAGAAGAACGCCTGATCGCACTTGCGGCATGGATGAAGAACCGATACGGTTCTACAATGGTACAGGCGCTGAAAACGGTTCTTCCGGTCAGGGAAAAGGTCAAAGCAAAAGAGAAACGTTATATAGTGCTGAATATGGATGTGGCAGCGGCAGAGCAGCTGGCAGCGGAACTGGAGAGTGGCAGATGCAAAGCCAGGGCAAGACTGGTTCGGGCGCTTCTGAAAGAGAAGAAACTGGATTATACAAAAGCGTCCAGAGAACTTGGGATGACAGCAGCTGTGATAAGGCCGCTGGTGGATCAGGGTGCAGTGCTGGTGACACAGGATGAAGTCTATCGAATGCCGGTAGACGGTTCTGATATTCCACGGGAACAACTGTCCATGCTTACAGAGACACAGGAAGCTGCGCTGTTGCAGATTCAGGAAGAGTGGAAGCAGGAAACACCACGTCCGGTTTTGATCCATGGAGTGACTGGAAGTGGAAAGACGCAGATTTATATGAAACTGATTCAACAGACAGTGAATGAAGGAAAACAGGTTATCGTACTGATTCCGGAGATCGCCCTGACTTATCAGACAGTCCGCAGGTTTTATGGATGGTTTGGGGATAAAGTTTCTGTGTTGAATTCCAGACTTTCACAGGGAGAGAGATATGATCAGTTCAAGAGGGCAAAACGTGGTGAGATCCAGATTATGGTTGGCCCCCGTTCGGCTCTGTTTACACCTTTTTCCAGACTGGGTTTGATCATCATTGATGAGGAACATGAACAGACATATAAAAGTGAAAACAGCCCAAGATACCATGCAAGAGAAACGGCAGAATATCGTGCACAGATGGAAAATGCCCGCCTTGTCATGGGCTCGGCTACTCCATCACTTGAAGCGTATACAAAGGCAAAAGACGGAGAATATCGTCTGGTAAAGCTGGAAGCACGCTATGAGGACCGGCCGCTTCCGGAAGTTACTGTTGTAGATCTTCGCGAGGAATTAAAAAACGGCAACCGTTCCATATTAAGCCGTAGTCTGAAGACTGCAGTTGAGAGGAGACTGGAGAGAGGAGAACAGTCAGTACTTTTTCTGAACAGAAGGGGATATGCCGGTTTTGTATCCTGCCGTTCCTGTGGGGAAGCGTTGAAATGTCCACACTGTGATGTGGCGCTGACAGAACACAACAACGGAAAGCTGGTCTGTCATTATTGTGGCTATGAACAGCCACGGGTGGAAAAATGTCCGATGTGTGGTTCTCCGTATATCGGCGGTTTTAAAGCCGGGACACAGCAGATTGAGCAGGTTCTTCGAAAGACTTTTCCAAAGGCACGCGTTCTTCGAATGGATTACGATACAACGAGAACAAAAGGAAGTTACGAGAAAATACTGTCATCTTTTGCAGAACACAAAGCAGATATTCTGGTAGGTACGCAGATGATCGTTAAAGGACATGATTTTCCGGATGTGACGCTGGTCGGTGCGATTGCGGCAGATCTGTCGCTGAATGCTGCTGACTATCGCTGTGCAGAACGTACATTTCAGCTGCTGACACAGGCCGTCGGCCGTTCTGGCAGAGGGAGAAAAGCCGGTGAGGCGATCATACAGAGCTATCATCCGGATCACTATAGCATTCAGGCGGCTGCAAAGCAGGATTACGAAGCTTTTTATCAGGAAGAGATGGCATACCGTATGCTGATGGATTATCCACCGGCGGCACATATGCTGTCTGTGCTGGCATCCGGAGAAGATGAGAAGCTTCTGGAGCAGGGAATGGACTATCTTGCGAAGTTTGTAGAGCGCATTAGCGGAAAGTACAGAGTACATGTGATCGGCCCTGCATATGCATCCGTGGGAAAGGTAAATGATATCTACCGAAAGGTATTGTATCTGAAACACAAAGATGAACGTGTACTTCAGGACATAAAGAATAAAACAGAGAAATACATTGAAGTAAATTCCGGATTCCGGAAATTATATATTCAGTTTGACTATACATAAATATCAGGGTCGCGAGAACAATTTGTTGTGGAGCAATCCGCAGTATTTATATGCACCACAAAAGAAGAAAAAGAGAGGAAGAATAATATGGCAATCAGAGTAATCAGAACAGAAGAAGATCCGGTTTTGCGAAAAATCAGCAAGCCGGTAAAAGAAGTAACTCCAAAGATCATAACACTGATCGATGACATGCTGGATACAATGTATGAGGCAATGGGTGTCGGACTTGCAGCACCACAGGTCGGTATTCTGAAACGAATTGTAGTCATTGATGTAGGAGAAGGCCCAATCGTACTGATCAATCCGGAAATCCTTGAAACTTCCGGAGAACAGACCGGTGACGAAGGCTGCTTAAGCGTACCGGGAATGGCAGGTCAGGTGACTCGCCCAAACTATGTCAAAGTTAAAGCCATGGATGAAGATATGAATGAAGTGATCTATGAGGGAACCGAACTTCTGGCGCGTGCATTCTGCCATGAAATCGATCATCTTGACGGAAAAATGTACACAGATCTGGTTGAGGGAGAACTCCACAGAACCAGCTATGAGGAAGACTGATTGCAATAAAGAGCAATTAAGGTGATCACAGATTAAATAATGAAACAGCCCCATGTATAATGGGAGAAAAGAGGAGCAGACTACTATATGAAAATTGTTTATATGGGAACGCCGGATTTTGCGGTACCGCCTCTTGCGGCACTTGTACAGAATGGATATGAGGTGACTGCAGTTGTAACACAGCCGGATAAACCAAAGGGAAGAGGCAAGACACTTCTGCCGACACCGGTCAAAGAAGAAGCAATGAAACACGATATTCCGGTTTATCAGCCGCTCAAAGTGCGTGAACCGGAATTTGTGGAAACTTTAAAAAAACTGGAACCGGATATGATCATCGTAGCCGCTTTTGGACAGATCATTCCAAAGACGATCCTGGATATGCCAAAGTATGGATGCCTGAATATTCATGCATCGCTTCTGCCGAAATACAGAGGTGCGGCACCGATCCAGCAGGCCGTGATCGACGGAGAAAAAGAATCCGGTGTAACGATCATGCAGATGGGGGTTGGATTGGATACGGGAGATATGATCTCTCAGGCAGTCGTACCACTTGCAGAGGATGAGACAGGTGGAAGCCTTTTTGACAAACTGGCAGAGGAAGGTGCCGCTCTTTTGATCAGAACGATTCCTTCAATTGTAGATGGAACTGCTGTTTATACAAAACAGCCGGAAGAGAGCCCGACACCGTATGCAGCTATGATCAGCAAGAAAATGGGTCTGATGGATTTTTCAAAAAGTGCTGTTGAACTGGAAAGACTGGTGCGTGGACTGAATCCGTGGCCGAGTGCATATACGTTTCTTAATGGAAAGACGCTGAAGGTGTGGAAATGTGCAGTTGAGCGTGCAGAATGTGGAAAAGAAGCACCGGGAACGATCATTGGTGTGGATAAATCTGGCATTCATGTTGCATGCGGAAGTGATACACTGATCCTGAAGGAAGTGCAGCTGGAAGGAAAGAAACGGATGGAAACAGATGCGTTTCTTCGCGGATATCAGGTAACTGCAGGGACGATGTTGAAAGATCATAAGGAGTGATGCGGATGTACGGATATGGATACGGATATTATGGATTTGACTGGACCTATGTGCTGCTGATCATTGGAATGCTGCTGTCACTTGCTGCATCTACAAGGCTGAAAAGTACATTTTCCTATTATCGCAGAATCAGAAGTGCATCCGGTCTTACCGGAGCGGAGACAGCAGAGAGAATCCTTCGTGCGGCAGGGATTACAGATGTACATGTAAGAGCAATTTCCGGAAGCCTTACAGATCATTACGATCCAAGGACAAAGACTGTAAGTCTTTCCGAGGATATCTATGATAAAACTTCACTGGCAGCAGTTGGAGTAGCTGCGCATGAGTGCGGACATGCAATTCAGCATGCAATCGGCTATGCACCACTTGAATTTCGCAGCGCGATCGTTCCGGTGGCGAATTTTGGGAGCACGCTTTCCTGGCCGTTGTTTCTGATCGGACTTTTTTCAGGAATCCGCCCACTGGTAACAGCAGGAATCGTTCTCTTTTCACTTGCGGTTCTGTTTCAGCTGGTGACGCTGCCCGTAGAGATCAATGCATCTTCCAGAGCTTTGAAAATGCTTCAGAGTACAGGAATTCTTGGGAGTGATGAGACAAAAGGTGCAAGAAAAGTACTGACAGCTGCGGCAATGACCTACGTAGCTGCACTGGCTGCTTCCATACTGCAGCTGCTGAGACTTTTGATACTTGCAGGAGGAAGAAGACGAGATGACTAGTGGAATCAATACAAGAGAAATGATCATGGAGATCCTTCTTCAGATTGATGAAGAGGGAGAACACAGTCATATTGCGATTCGTAATGCGCTTTCCAAATATCAGTTTCTGCCGAAACAGGAGAGAGCTTTTATCACAAGAGTCTGTGAGGGAACACTGGAATACAGGATATTGATCGATTATATCATCGATTCTTTTTCTAAGATCCCTGTTGATAAAATGAAACCGCCGATCCGCGAGATTCTGCGAAGTGCAGTATATCAGCTGAAATTTATGGATCGTGTGCCGGACAGTGCAGTCTGCAATGAAGCGGTGAAACTGGCACAGAAAAAAGGCTTTTATAATCTGAAACCGTTTGTAAACGGTGTACTTCGCACGGTGGCTAGGCAGATGGATGAACTGGAATATCCTCCAAGAGAAGAGAATCTTGTACGTTATCTTTCGGTTCGCTATTCCATGCCGGAAGAACTGGCAGAACGCTGGCTTGCCGATTATGGAGAAGAGACAACAGAAAAAATGCTTGCGGATTTTCTGGAGGAAAAACCGGTGACTGTACGCTGCCGTACATATCTTAATTCCGTAGATAAAATCTGTGAAAGTCTGAAAAATCAGGGAGTCAAAGTAGAACAGGCACCATATCTTCCTTATGCAAAACGTATTTCAGGATATAATCATATTCTTGCACTGGATGCATTTATTCAGGGGAAAATGGTTGTACAGGACGTCAGTTCTATGCTGGTTGCCGAGATTGCCAATCCTCAGAAAGGTGACTATGTTATCGATATGTGTGCAGCACCGGGAGGAAAAAGCCTCCATATAGGAGATAAAATGGAAGGTTTTGGAACGGTAGACGCCCGCGACATCAGTCAGTATAAGGTAAACCTGATTGAAGAAAACATTCAGAGACTGAATTCCATCAATGTACAGGCAAAGGTACAGGATGCAACCATATTTGATGTGGAATCGGAATGCAAAGCAGATATTGTCCTTGCGGATGTGCCGTGTTCAGGATATGGTGTGATAGGCAAAAAGCCGGAAATCAAATACCGTTCGACAGCACAGAAGGAAGAAGAACTTGTGATCCTCCAGAGAACGATCCTGGACAAAGCAGCAGAATATGTAAAACCGCGAGGAGTACTGGTATTCAGTACATGTACGATTGCAAAAGAAGAAAATGAAGAGAACATGATGTGGTTTATGAACAATCATCCGTTCAAACTGGAAAGTATTGATGAATTCATACCGGAAGAACTTCGCTCAGAAACGACCGGACTTGGATATTTGCAGATGCTTCCGGGAGTGCATGGCACAGATGGGTTCTTTATTGCAAGATTCAGAAGGAAATAATTATGACAGATATCAAATCAATGACGATAGATGAGTTAAAAGAACTCATGACGCAGATTGGAGAAAAGCCTTTTCGTGCAAAGCAGATCTACAGTTGGCTGCATGAACATCTGGTAACTTCTTATGATGAGATGGCAAATCTCCCGAAGAATCTGAAACAGAAACTGGCTGATTATCCGATCACGGCACTGGAAACTCTGGATGTTCAGATCTCAAAGGTGGATGGAACCAGAAAATATCTGTTTCGTCTCTCTGACGGAAATATGATCGAAAGTGTTCTCATGCGTTATAAATATGGAAATTCCGTCTGTATTTCATCTCAGGCGGGATGCCGTATGGGATGTCGTTTCTGTGCATCTACGATTGGCGGCCTGACCAGAAACCTTCTTCCGTCAGAGATGCTGGATCAGATTTACCGCATTCAGACATCTATCGGAGAACGTATCTCCAATGTAGTGGTAATGGGGACCGGTGAGCCACTGGATAATTATGACAATCTGCTGCGTTTTATTCATATTCTTACGGAAGACGGAGGAATCCATATCAGCCAGCGAAATCTTACTGTTTCTACCTGTGGCCTGGTTCCGAAAATTTATGAACTGGCAGAAGAAAAACTTCAGATGACACTGGCTGTGTCTCTTCATGCACCGAATGATGAAAAGCGGCGGGAGTTAATGCCGATCGCCAATAAATATTCTATTGATGAATTACTGGCAGCCTGCCGCAATTATTTTGACAAGACAGGGCGCAGAATCACCTTTGAATACAGTCTGGTGGCAGGAGTGAATGACAGTAAAGAAAATGCGCAGGAACTTGCAGGCCGTCTGAAAGGGCTTAACTGTCATGTGAATCTGATTCCGGTCAATCCGGTAAGAGAGCGTTCCTTTGTGCGTTCCACACGTGAGGCAGTGGAGAATTTCAAAATTAATCTTGAAAAATGTGGAATAAATGGTACTATTAGAAGGGAAATGGGCAGCGATATTGACGGTGCCTGTGGTCAGTTAAGAAAAAGATATATGGAAAAAACAGAAAGTGAGAAGTGACATGAGGGTATATTCAGCTACGGATGTAGGGCAGAAGAGGAAGATGAACCAGGACTATGTGTTTGTTTCCGAAAACCCGGTTGGAAATCTTCCGAATCTGTTTGTCGTTGCTGATGGTATGGGTGGACACAATGCCGGAGATTATGCATCTTCGCATGCAGTTCAGACTTTGGTGGACGAGATTCGGAGAGATGCGGATTTCAACCCTATCAAGGTGATTCGTCATGCCATTGAGACTGCAAATACGGAGATTCTGGAACGCTCCCGCAGAGAAGAACATCTGAGGGGAATGGGAACAACGATCGTGGTCTGCACAGTTGTCGGTCACTATGCATATGTGGCGAATGTAGGAGACAGTCGTTTATACGTGATCCAGGGAGAAATTCATCAGGTGACAAAAGATCATTCACTGGTACAGGAAATGGTCCGTATGGGTGAGATCAAACCGGAGGAGGCAAGAAATCATCCGGATAAAAATATCATTACCAGGGCGCTTGGTGCAGAGAGAACCGTAGATATTGACTTTTTTGACCTGAAATTGGAACCGGACAGTACGATTCTTATGTGTTCCGATGGTCTGAGCAATATGGTAGAGGACAGTAAATTAGAGGAAATCATACTGGACCAGACAGAGGAACTGCCGAAGAAGGGCGAGAAACTTCTGAAAGAAGCAAACCAGAACGGTGGTAAGGACAACATAGCAGTCATACTGGTAGAACCATTCACAAATGAGGTGGAAAAATGTTAAAGACGGGAATGATCATAGCAGAACGCTATGAAATCTTAGGTAAAATAGGCACCGGCGGAATGGCCGATGTATATAAGGCAAAGGATCACAAGCTGAACCGCTTTGTGGCAGTAAAAGTATTGAAGCCGGAATTCAGAGAGGATACAACTTTTATCCGCAAGTTCCGCAGTGAGGCCCAGGCGGCAGCAGGACTGACACATCCGAATATTGTCAATGTTTTTGATGTGGGTGATGATGAAGGTGTATATTACATCGTTATGGAGCTGATCGAGGGCATTACACTGAAAGAGTATATTGCCAAAAAGGGTAAACTTTCGATCAAAGAAGCAACAAGTATTGCGATTCAGGTATCTATGGGGCTGGAGGCAGCGCATAATCACGGAATCGTTCACCGAGATGTAAAGCCGCAGAATATTATTATTTCAACAGACGGTAAAGTAAAAGTAACAGATTTTGGTATCGCAAGAGCTGCTTCTTCAAATACTATCAGTTCCAATGTGATGGGTTCTGTACATTACAGTTCTCCGGAACAGGTCCGCGGCGGTTACAGTGATGAAAAGAGTGATATCTATTCACTGGGTATTACATTGTATGAGATGGTAACGGGACGTGTACCGTTTGACGGAGATACAACTGTTGCGATCGCAATCAAACATCTGCAGGAAGAAATGGTACCTCCGAGTGTATATACAGAAGAACTTCCGTACAGTCTGGAGCAGATCATCCTGAAATGTACACAGAAGAGTGTAAATCGTCGATACGAAAAGATGGAGGATGTAATTGCCGACCTGAAACATTCTCTGATCGATCCGCAGGGGAATTTTGTGAAATTATCTTCTGTTGACAACGAAGCGAAAACAGTTGTGATCTCTGATGAAGAGCTTGGCGAGATCAAGCATACACCGAAAAACCGTACTTCCCAGCGTAAGCAGGATGTGGCTGAGCTGGAAGATGAAGTACTGGATGATGATTATGATGACGACGATGATGATTACGAGGACGAATATCGCCGCAGACGTGAAGAAAAGAAATCCAGAAATAAAAAGAAACATAAAGCACCGAACAGTGCACTGACAATCCTGTCTCTCGTTGCAGGGGCAGTGATCCTTGTAATCGCAATTTTCTTTATCGGCAAGGCGGCAGGTATCATCGGTGGTGAAACACAGACAGATAACCAGCAGGAACAGAATACAGATACAACAGGTACAGATGAAGATGGAATGGTTACAGTACCGAATCTGGTAGGCAAGACAGAAGATGAAGCAGCAGCTCTGCTTGAAGAAGAAAAACTGGGCAAACAGATGATGGGAGAAGAAAATTCTACTCAGGAAAAAGGCAGAATTTCTTCACAGGATATTCCGGCCGGAACAAAAGTAGAACAGTATACAACTCTGAAATATTATCTCAGTAAAGGTCAGCAGGAAGTTGTTATGCCTGATCTTTCCGGAGAGACCGGTATAGATGCACAGCAGACACTGGAAGATCTTGGACTGAATGTAACGGTACAGAAAGAGTACAGTGAAGATGATGGAACAGGCTATCCAATGGTAAATCCAGGTTATGTGGATTCTGTCACACCGACAGCTGGAAGCAGCGTTTCTGCAGGTGACGAGGTTACACTGGTTGTCAGCCGTGGTCTGGATTATGGCGATAGTGTTTCAGTGCCAAGCGTTGTCGGTATGACAAAGAATGATGCAATCACAACACTTGGAAAATGGACTGACATTAAGGTGACAGAGCAGCAGAGCAGCGATGTGGCATCTGGGGAAGTTATTTCTCAGGATCCGGCAGCAGATGAATATGCAGATCCGGATCAGCCGATTGAAATTGTAGTTAGCAGCGGAAATGAAGCTCCATCTTCTGATACAGAAGACACATCAGCAACAGATAATACTGCATCAGCACAGAGCACAGATAGCACACAGCAGAGTGCAGCAGCTGCAAATGGTGAAGTATGGAAATGTACACAGACACTGAATACACCGACCGGATATCAGGGAGGACAGGTTCGACTGGAACTTCTTCAGGATGTGAACGGAGAAACACAGTCTTCGATCATTGTGGACTGCAAACAGATAACATTCCCATATACACTGGATGTTACCGGAGCTCCGGGAGTCAGCGAAGGTACATTATATGTGTCAGAAGTAGTGGATGGTACGATCCAGCAGCTGGGACAGTATCCACTTACTTTCAAGAAAGCAGAGTAATACATGCAGGGTAAGATCATCAAAGGAATAGCGGGATTTTATTATGTATACGGAGAAGATGAAGTGCTCTATGAATGTAAAGCCAAGGGAATCTTCCGCAAAGATAATCAGAAACCGCTGGTAGGTGATAATGTGGAAATCACAATACTTGACCAGCAGGAACAAACGGGCAATCTGATCCGAATCCTTCCACGCAAGAATTCATTGATTCGTCCGGCAGTTGCAAATGTTGACCAGGCGTTTGTGATCTTTGCACTTGAAAATCCCAAACCCAATTTTATGCTGCTGGACCGCTTCCTGATCATGATGGAACAGGCAGAGGTTCCGGCAGTGATCTGCTTTAATAAAAAAGATCTTGCATCGGAAGAAGAAACCCGGACATTATGTGAAATTTACAGAAACTGCGGTTATCAGGTGATCCTTTCCAGTGCACTTGAAAAAGAGGGACTGGATGAGATACACAGGATCCTGAAGGGAAAGACAACAGTTGTTGCAGGACCTTCCGGAGTCGGTAAGTCTTCCCTGACGAATCTTTTGCAGGGAGAAGTACAGATGGAGACCGGCGAGATCAGCCGTAAGCTGAAGAGAGGCCGGCATACGACCAGACATTCACAGGTGATTCCGGTTGGAGAAGATACGTTTCTGATGGATACACCAGGATTCTCGTCTTTATATCTGATGAATATGGAAGAGCAGGATCTGAAAAATTATTTTCCAGAATTTCGAAAATATGAGGATACATGCAGATTTCAGGGATGCAGACACATCCATGAACCGGGATGCAGAGTAAAAGAAGCTTTGGAGAATGGTGAGATCAGCAGACTCCGATATGAAGATTATCTAAGTTTATATGAAGAATTGAAAGAGAAAAGGAGATATTAAATGGAATATCGATTGTGCCCCTCAATTTTGTCGGCGGACTTTAACCGCTTGGGCGAACAGATTCAGACTTTGGAAAAAGCAGGAGTTGAATGGCTTCACATTGATGTTATGGATGGAGATTTTGTGCCGAGTATTTCGTTTGGAATGCCGGTGATCCGTTCTATCCGCAAAGAATCCAAAATGTTTTTTGACGTACATCTGATGGTATCGGCACCGGAACGTTATATTCAGGATTTTGTGGACTGTGGTGCAGATTCCATTACGGTACATGCAGAAGCATGTGAGGATCTGGAGAGAGCAATTGAACTGATCAGAGATGCCGGTGTCAAAGTCGGAGTTTCTATTAAACCGGCAACTCCGGTAAATGATATCAGCCATCTTCTGGAAGATGTGGATATGGTTCTTATTATGACCGTACAGCCAGGGTTCGGTGGTCAGAAATATCTTCCGGAATGTACAGAGAAGATCGTGGAGCTGAAGGAACTGATCGACAGAGAAGAACTTGATGTAGATATACAGGTGGATGGCGGAATCAACGATGAAACGATGGAAACTGTTATGAAAGCCGGTGCGAATCTTCTGGTTGCAGGTTCTTATGTATTTAGTGGTGATCTGGAAACAAATGTTTACAGTATACAGAAAAAGATGGACAAGATTAAATCAGAGATTGATTGAGGAAGAGCATGAAAGATGTGATCATCGTAAGCGGGGGCAATATCCAGAGAGATTTTGCCCTCGATTTTTTGAAGAAAAACAAAACAGAAAAAGTAGATCTGATCGCAGCAGACAGAGGTGTTGAATTTTTTAAAGGAACAGACTGGCAGCCGGAGGTGGCAGTAGGAGATTTTGACAGCCTTTCGGCTGAGGGGGCATTGTATCTGCAAGGGCTGAGGGAGACAGAGATTATGCGTCTGAAGCCGGAAAAAGATGATTCGGATACACAGTCTGCCGTGAATTTTGCGATTGACCGTGGTGCTGAGCGGATTACGATTCTGGGTGCGACCGGAAACCGGATCGATCACCTTATGGCTAATTTCGGACTGCTGGTACATGGAAGGAACCGAGGTGCGGATATCATACTGGTCGATCAGTGGAATTATATGAAACTGATCGAAAGTCATACAGTTCTTAAGAAAGAGGAACAGTTTGGCAAATATGTTTCTTTCTTTTCGCTGGAGGGAGATCTGACAGGTCTGACACTGAGAGGGTTCAAATATCCACTGAATAAATATCATCTGAAAGTTTCAGACAGTGGACTTACAGTCAGTAATGAAATTGTAGATGAAGAGGCATGTGTAGAGTTTGATGCAGGCTCCTTACTGATGCTGATGACAAGAGACTGACTGAAAAACAGCGAGGGGAATACGCTTGACAGATGAAACTGACAGAGGTATACTTTAAAAGATAATTTTATAAGAAAACCAATGAGAGTGAACAGAGTTCATGAAGGGGTGCACCACCGCGGGTGTATTTCTTTGTGGACTCTTTTTTGTTGGTTTCACACAGGAGGACAACATATGATCACAGTAAATGGAGTAAAAAGAACTCTGGAGCAGCCGTTATCTGTTACAGAATATCTGGAGAAGAACCAGTATATACCAGTACAGGTTGCCATTGAATTAAATGACCAGATCCTGGCAAGAGAACTTTATGGAAGCACAATTTTGAAAGAAGGGGACGTTATGGAAATCGTTAGTTTTATGGGCGGCGGAAGCGGCAAGAATGAAGAAATGGACAGAACAGAAGATAAACTGATTCTTGGAGGACATGAATTTACATCCCGTTTTATTCTTGGATCCGGTAAATTTTCACTGGATCTTGTAAAAGCATGTATTGAAAAAGCAGGAACACAGATCATTACGCTTGCCCTTCGTCGTGCAAATCAGGGGGGACTTGCGAATATTCTGGATTATATTCCAAAGAACATTACGCTTCTTCCAAATACCTCCGGAGCGAGAAATGCGGAGGAGGCTGTGCGTATCGCGAGACTTTCCAGAGAGCTTGGATGTGGTGATTTTGTCAAGATTGAAGTTATCCATGATTCCAAATATCTTCTTCCGGACAACTATGAAACGATCAAGGCAACAGAGATTCTTGCAAAAGAAGGGTTTGTAGTTATGCCGTATATGTATCCGGATTTGAATGCAGCAAGAGACCTGGTTAATGCCGGTGCAGCATGTGTAATGCCTCTTGGATCTCCGATTGGTTCCAATAAAGGAATCTGCACAAAAGAATTTATCCAGATATTGATTGATGAGATTGATCTTCCGATCATTGTAGATGCCGGAATTGGAAGACCATCCCAGGCATGTGAGGCGATGGAAATGGGAGCTGCCGCTGTTATGGCAAACACCGCAATCGCAACTGCAGGTGATGTACAGGTGATGGCAGAAGCATTTAAAAAAGCAATTGAAGCAGGCAGAAGTGCTTATTTATCCGGATTTGGACGGACTTTGGATAAGGGAGCCAGTGCTTCTTCACCGCTTACGGGATTTCTGCACGACTAAAGACTATCAGATAAAGGAGAAGACAAAATGTCATCAAATACAACAGAACATGGCGAACATTTTAACGAGAGTATCGTCAATGAAGTAATTCTGGAAGATATGAAAAAAAACCGTATCGATCATATGAAATATCTTCCGGGAATGGAGACAATGGAAGAGTCCGATGTTATGGAACAGGTCATCGCAGCGATGAATGCCTATGATTATGATAAGTATACAGAAAAGGAGGTCCGCAGAGCACTGGAACATGACAATCGGACGGTTGAGGACTTCCAGGCACTTCTTTCTCCTGCGGCACTTCCACTTCTGGAAGAGATTGCTCAGGCAGCGAGAGTGGAGACAAGAAAACATTTTGGAAACAGTGTATATATGTTTACACCAATCTATATCGCAAACTACTGTGAAAATTACTGCATCTACTGCGGTTTTAACTGCCACAATAAAATTCGCCGTGCACAGCTGAATGCAGAGGAAATTGACAAAGAGATGGCAGCAATCGCAAAGACCGGTCTCCAGGAAATTCTGATTCTTACCGGAGAGAGCCGTGTAAAGTCCGATGTGAAATATATTGGTGAGGCGTGTAAGATCGCAAGAAAATATTTCAAAGTGATCGGGCTGGAAGTTTATCCGATGAATTCGGATGAATATCATTATCTGCATGAATGTGGAGCCGATTATGTGACTGTTTTCCAGGAAACTTACAATTCAGATAAGTATGAAACACTTCATCTGGCCGGACATAAACGAATTTTTCCATATCGCCTGAATGCACAGGAACGTGCATTGAAAGGTGGTATGCGCGGTGTTGGTTTTGCTGCACTTCTGGGACTGGATGATTTCCGTAAAGATGCCTTTGCTACCGGTTATCATGCCTGGCTTCTTCAGAGAAAATATCCACATGCTGAGATTGCATTTTCCTGCCCGAGACTGCGTCCGATCATTAATAATGACCGGATCAATCCGATGGATGTGCATGAACCTCAGCTTCTGCAGGTAGTCTGTGCATATCGGCTGTTTATGCCATTTGCCAGTATTACGGTTTCCACCAGAGAGTGCGAAAGAGTTCGTGACAATCTGGTTAATATTGCGGCAACCAAAATTTCCGCCGGGGTTAGTACAGGTATTGGAAGCCATGTAGAGGATATCGAAGACAAGGGAGATGACCAGTTTGAAATTTCAGACGGAAGATCTGTGGATGAAGTATATCAGGCCCTTTTGAATCATGATCTTCAGCCGGTCATGAACGATTATGTATATCTGTAAAGAAAAAAATGGTGCCAGAAATGAAAATGCTGGTGCTGCAGAATATAGAAATATAATAGCAGTAACGAACCGAAAACTCTGTGAAAGACCTTTTCTTGAACAGGTGGAGAGAATCTGCCAGATGCATCCCAAAGCACTGATCCTGCGGGAAAAAGATCTTTCAGAGTCTGCATATGAAGCAATGGCAGGACAGGTTCTTAAGATCTGTGGCAGATATGATACACCATGTATGCTCCATAGCTTTGTAGAAGTGGCCCGGCGACTGCACCATCCATATATTCATCTGCCTCTTTTTTTACTGGAAGAATATTGTGGAAAACTCAATGATTTCCGAATAGTAGGTTCGTCCATCCATTCTCCGGAGGAAGCGGTCAGGGCACAGAAAGCAGGCGCAGCCTATGTGACGGCGGGCCATGTTTATGTGACAGACTGCAAGAAAGGGCTTCCACCACGTGGACTTGAATTTCTGAAAGAAGTCTGTACAAAGGTAACAATTCCGGTGTATGCTATAGGAGGAATTCATGCAGGAACCGGACAGATACAGGAAGTAATGGACTGTGGGGCATCCGGCGGCTGCATCATGTCGGAGATGATGAAAATTTGATAGAATATGAACTGATACGTTCCAACAGAAAGACATTGACGATTCAGGTAAAACCAGACGGAAGTGTTATCGTACGGGCACCGGTCCGGCTGGCGAAATACAGGATTGCGAAATTTGTAAAAGATCATGAAACGTGGATATTTGCACAGCAGGAGAAACTGGAGAAATATCATGAGAATATGCATGTGATCACAGACGAAGAGCGTCAGGAAGGAATTTTGCAGGCAAAAAAGATCTTTCCTGAACGTACCGCATATTTTGCAGAAAGGATGGGAGTTACCTATAACAGAATCACGATCCGGGAACAGAAAACCCGTTGGGGAAGCTGCAGTTCTGCGGGAAATCTCAACTTCAACTGGAAGCTGGTACTGATGCCATCGGAACTTCTTGATTATGTGGTTGTCCACGAACTGGCACATCGTAAAGAAATGAATCATTCGCCGCGTTTCTGGGCAGTTGTGGAAAAAGAACTGCCGGATTACCACGAACGAAGGGAAAAATTGAAAAAAATGGGAAAACAGCTGGGATAAAACTCGGCTGTTTTTTTGCCATTCATGCAAAAGTAATGTATAATATAAATATTTACTGACGAATTATATTAAGGCAAGGAGGCGGAACATGATGAAAAATATGGTCATATATTTACTGGCAGTCAATTTCATTACTTTTCTGTTGTACGGAGACGATAAGAGCAGAGCACGGCGTCATGCCTGGAGGATCCCGGAGAAAGTTCTGATGGGGGCTGCAGTTATAGGCGGAAGCATCGGAGCTTTACTTGGGATGAGTATTTTTCATCACAAAACAAGAAAACCGAAATTTTATATAGGTATTCCGCTGATTCTGCTCATAGAATTTGGGCTGGCCGCCTGGATATGGTATACAGGTGGACATTTCTGAGCAGACTGTAGAGAACAATAGTGAAAATATGCAAGAAAAGAGGATAAAAACATGCCAGGAACATTGATCTGTTATGGAGATTCCAATACATATGGATATGATCCGCATGATACAAATGAAGGAAGATATACCAAAGAGGTCCGATGGACAGGAATACTGGATACAGAGACAGACTGGAAAGTCGAAAATCATGGTGTAAATGGACGAAGCATACCACATACGGTCAGCACTGTAAAATTTGCCTGTCAGCAGGTTCGAGACTGGCATCGAAAGCCGAATTCGGTATGGCTTCTGGTAATGCTTGGAACAAATGATCTTCTGGAAAATCCGGATTTTACAGCAGCGGATGTGGCAAAGAGGATGGAACGCTTTCTGAAACGAATGATGGAAGAAGCAGGACTTGCAAGCAGAAAGATGCGCCTTCGTCTGATCGCACCGCCGGCAATGCAGGAAGGACAGTGGGTGGACCGTCCGGAACTTCTGACGGAATCCCGCAATCTGGGAAAAGAATATAAAAGGATTGCAAAGCGCCTTGGGATTGCTTTTACAGATGCCAGTGGATGGGAAATCCCGACAATTTACGATGGAGTTCATTTTACGAAAGAAGGACACCGTATTTTTGCAGAAAACATTCGAAAAGAATTAAATATTTAAGAATGATAAGGAAAAAAGACAATGGTAAAGGTAGATTTGATCACGGGCTTTCTTGGCTCTGGTAAGACCACATTTATAAAAAAATATGCCCGTTATCTGATGGAGCAGGGACAGAACATCGGCATCCTTGAAAATGATTTCGGAGCCATTAATGTGGATATGATGCTTCTTCGTGAGCTGGAAGGTGAGAACTGTGAGCTGGAAATGGTAGCCGGTGGCTGCGATAAAGACTGTTACAGAAGACGTTTCAAAACAAAACTGATCGCAATGGGAATGTGTGGTTACGACAGAGTTCTGATCGAACCGTCCGGAATCTTCGATGTAGATGATTTCTTTGATGCACTTCATGAAGAACCACTGGACCGCTGGTACCAGATTGGGAATGTGATCACAGTTGTGGATGCGAGTCTGGAAAAAACACTTTCAAAGGAAGCGGATTACGTGCTGGCTTCGGAAGTTGCCAACGCAGGATGTGTACTCTTAAGCAAAACACAGGATGCATCTGAAGAAGAAATTCGACAGACAGTTGCACATCTGAACCGTGCATTGCAGGAGATTCACTGTTCGAGAGTTTTGAAAGACGAAGTGATCTGTAAGGACTGGGAAGACTTCACAGAAAAAGAATTCAAAAAAATCCTGGAGTCCGGTTATTTGGTCGAGGATTATGAGAAACTGTATGTAGATCAGGACGAAATTTTTCAGACATTATTTTTTATGGATGAGAAGATTGCTGTATCAAAAGCAAAACATGCAGCCAAAAAAATCTTTGCAGATCCTGCCTGCGGTGGAGTTTTGCGTGTTAAAGGATTTTTGCAGGATGGAAAAAACTGGCTGGAACTGAATGCAACGCAGCACGAGATAAGCTTAAAACCGATCGGTGCAGGACAGGATGTGCTGATCATCATCGGTGAAAAATTAAACGAGGAGAAAATTAGATATTATTTGGAATGATCTGCTGTGTTAAAGAATACAGCATAGAGGAAGTAATGGAGGAACAATACAAAATGTCTGTTGAAACAAGAATACTATTTACGGATCTGGATGGAACTTTACTGAATGATCATAAGGAAGTGACATCGGGAAACCAGGTGGCAATTGATGAAGCTCTGGCATGTGGACATAAGATCGTAGTCTGCACAGGGCGTCCTCTGGCGAGTGCGCGTGTCTGTGCGGCAAAAGCCGGACTGGATAAAGAAGGCTGCTATGTGATCTGCTTTAACGGAGGACAGATCTATGATCCATATCATGAAAAGACCGTTTACGGTAAAACCTTCTCAAAGGAAACTGCGGCAAAGATCATCGGGGAAGCTATGAAGCGTGATCTGCATATTCAGAGTTACTCAGATACACATATTCTTTCTGCCAGGGATACGGAAGAACTTCACAGATATGCAAAGATCAATCAGCTGCCCTACAAGGTTGTAGAATGTGCGGCAGATGTTGTGCCGGAGGATCCGTATAAACTGATCGCGATCACACCGGCAGAACAAAAAGAGAAAAATATTTGTTTTCAAAAAGAAGTGATCTCGCAGTATGCAGGAGAAGTACACAGCTTTTTCTCTAATGACTGTTATCAGGAAATCGTACCAGAGGGAATATCCAAGGGATTTGCGGTTCGATGGTTCTGCGATTATCTGGGAATCCCGATTGAGAATTCTGTAGCCGCCGGAGATGCACAGAACGATGTGGAAATGCTTAAAGCGGCCCATGTGGGAGCTGTCATGTGCAATGCTTTTCCGGGAATTGCGGAATATGGAAACTATGTGACGGAACACGATAATAACCATGACGGAGTGGCGGAGATCATTCATAAATTTATATTGAAAGATGCCTGAGAAATCAAAGTAGAAGATATCATTGCAATTCGGAAATGATCCCCCCGGGGGTAACTGTAAGCAGGATATCGGATTTATGGGGATATAGACTTTTTTACACATGTGTGATAAGATTGAATAAGTATGAAATCTAATAAAATAACGAAATGGAGAACTATAGAGAAATGAAACTTGGAATTGTAGGACTGCCAAATGTAGGAAAAAGTACACTGTTTAATTCACTGACAAAAGCCGGAGCAGAATCTGCCAATTATCCGTTCTGTACCATTGATCCGAATGTTGGGGTTGTTACTGTACCGGATGAGAGACTGAAACTTCTGGGAGATTTTTATCACTCAAAGAAAGTAACACCGGCGGTGATCGAATTCGTTGATATCGCCGGACTTGTAAAGGGCGCTTCCAAAGGTGAGGGACTTGGAAACCAGTTTCTGGCAAACATTCGTGAGGTAGATGCGATCGTACATGTTGTACGCTGCTTTGAAGATCCGAATGTCATTCATGTAGACGGAAGCATTGATCCGCTCAGAGACATTGAGACGATCAATCTGGAACTGATCTTCTCTGATATTGAGATTCTGGAACGTCGAATTGCCAAAGTGACCAAAACAGCCCGTATGGACAAAGAGGCTGCAAAAGAACTGGATTTCCTTCAGAGAGTGAAGAAGCATCTGGAAGACGGCAATATGGCAATCACTATGGAACTTGAAAATGAAGATGAAGAAGCATGGATGGGAACCTATAATCTGCTTACCTGGAAACCGGTCATTTATGCTGCCAATGTAAGTGAGGATGATCTTGCAGATGACGGAGAATCCAATGCTCATGTACAGGCGGTACGTAAATATGCAGCAGAGCAGAAGAGCGAAGTATTTGTGATCTGTGCAGAAATTGAGGAAGAAATTTCTGAACTTGATGATGATGAGAAAAAAATGTTCCTCGAAGATCTGGGGCTGAAAGAGTCCGGTCTTGAGAAACTGGTAAGGGCAAGCTACAGACTTCTGGGCTTGATGAGCTTTCTGACATCAGGAGAAGATGAGACTCGTGCATGGACGATCAAGATCGGAACAAAGGCGCCACAGGCAGCCGGTAAGATTCATACAGACTTTGAAAGAGGATTTATCAAAGCAGAGGTTGTGAATTATCAGGATCTTCTGGACTGTGGTTCTTATGCAGGTGCAAGAGAAAAAGGACTTGTCCGTATGGAAGGTAAAGAATACATCGTACAGGATGGAGATGTGATCCTGTTCAGATTCAATGTATAAAAATCGATAGCCTTAAAGGTATATCGGTTTCTGTACAACATATCCGATAATACAAAGTATATGATAAAGGGGTTTTATGGAGATAACAGTAAGATTTCCGAATCTGGGGTTTTTGTTTGAATATGAGGACAGAACTTTTTCTGTTCTTGGATTTGATATCACAATATACGGGATACTGATGGCTGTAAGTCTGCTTATTGGGCTGGGGATGATTCTTCTCTGCGCCAGATGGCAGAAATTGAATCTGAATCTCTGTCTGGGAGCGTCAATCTCGGCATTGATCGGTGGAGTGATCGGAGGCAGGCTTTATTACATTGCTTTTTCATGGAGTCAGTTCAGTGGTAAATCCTGGAAGATCCTGTGTGATATACGCAGTGGTGGTATGTCTATTTATGGAGCAATTCTGGGGGGCGTGCTTGTGGCAGCTCTCTTCTGCCGGCTCAGCAGAACGTCATTCTGGAAAATGGCAGATATTGTATGTATGGGACTGCTCAGCGGACAGATAATAGGTGTATGGGGAAACTTTTTTAACCGAGAGGCTTTTGGCGAGTACACAGACAGTCTGTTTGCAATGGGACTTCCGATGGATTCCGTACAGAAGAGCGCAGTGACAAAGCTGATGAAACAGCATCTGGTAACTTTCAGAGATATGGATTACATTCAGGTACATCCACTGTTTTTCTATGAAAGTATCTGGTGTCTGCTGCTGCTTCTGATTTTGCTGCTTTATACCTGGAGAAAAAAATTTGAAGGTGAGATCTTTCTCAGATATCTTGCAGGATATGGGCTGGGCAAGTGTGTGATCGAGTGGCTTCGCACGGATAAACTGTATATTCCGAAGACAAAGATACCGGTTTCCCTGCTTGTGTCTGCTGCACTTTTCCTGATCTGTGGCATTGTTGCGACAGTGCGAAGGATTCTTTCAAAGAAAAGAGAGAAGGTTAGCAGACGCAGGAGAGAGGAGCGTAATGCCGCAGAAGAGAAAAATGATGGCAGCAGACTGGAAGACATTCATAACTTTGAGAATGTACAGGATGAGTTCAGAGACATTCTTGAAGAACTGGATAGAGCGGGAAAGATGGTGGCTGAAGAAGATACGGAATCAAATGAGTCGGAAGATTCAAAATCCGCAGAAACTGCTGAAACGACAGAAACGGAAGTTTCAGAGTCTGTCGAAGATGCGGAAGCGGCAGAAGCTCCGGCGTCTGCAGAAACTGTTGAATCAGAGAGTAAGGGAACGGAGGGATCTGCCGAATCAGCTGAGGCTGAGCCAGAGGCTGGACCGGATGATCGCGAAGATGTATAAATAATAAACGGGTAACATGAAAATAGACATGTGACAGAGTTAAAGGGGGTTCTCCAAAGGGAGGACCCCCTTCGCTTTTTAAACAACTTTGAAAATTAGAAAATCTTCTGTAATACTCTCGTAAAATATGGCAATTTTCCGCTTAAAATGTATAAAATTGTTCAGAAAAAAACTACGATTCCCACTTGTATTTTCAAGGTAAATAGGTTAGAATGATTTTATAAGTGGTAGAAAGTGGTGAATAGTGGTGGCGAATGGAGGGAATGTGGCATATTTATCCATTTCCGCCGGCAGATACGAAGGGGAGAATCGTATCTCACGAGAGTAGGTGAGTTTATATGTTCATGGGCGAATACAATCATACAATCGACGCGAAGGGGCGTCTGATCATCCCTTCCAAATTCAGAGAACTCCTGGGAGAGGAGTTTGTTCTGACAAAGGGACTTGATGGTTGTCTCTCTATTTATCCTATGGATGAATGGAATGCCTTTGAAGAAAAACTCAGAGCCTTACCACTTACAAACAAAAATGCCAGAACCTTCACACGTTTCTTTGTAGCAGGTGCGACAAACTGTGAACTGGACAAGCAGGGGAGAATTCTTGTACCGCAGACGTTACGGGAATTCGCTGGTCTGGAAAAAGACGTTGTGCTCACCGGAAACCTCAACAGAATTGAGGTATGGAGCAAAGAGAAGTGGAGCGAGAATTGTGATTATGATGATATGGACAGTATTGCAGAGGGTATGCAGGACATGGGTATCATCATCTAAGCATTACGCCGGAAAGAAATCCAACAGGAGACGGATATGGAATTTAAACACAAATCTGTATTACTGGAAGAAACCATCGATGGTTTAAGGGTAAAACCTGATGGTACTTATGTGGATGGAACTCTGGGAGGAGCAGGGCACGCACAGGAAGTGTGCCGCAGACTTTCTGCCAAGGGGAGATTTATTGGCATAGATCAGGACCAAGATGCAATAGTTGCTGCGAGTGAACGGTTGTCCGCCTATGGTGACAGAGTTCAGATTATTCGCAGCAATTATTGTTACATGGCGAATGAGCTGAAGAACCTGGGAATTCAGAAAGTTGATGGAATTGTTCTGGACCTGGGAGTTTCGTCTTATCAGTTAGACAATGAAGAGCGTGGATTTACCTATCGTGTGGATGCACCGCTGGATATGAGAATGGACCAGAGACAGAGCCGCACAGCTGCGGATATCGTGAATGGTTATGATGAAAGAGAACTGTACCGTATCATTCGTGATTACGGTGAAGATAAATTTGCAAAAAACATTGCAAAACATATTGTGGCTGCGAGAGCCAAAGCACCGATTCAGACAACCGGAGAACTGACTGAGATCATACGACAGTCAATTCCGATGAAAATCCAGGCAACTGGAGGACATCCTGCAAAGAGAACTTTTCAGGCAATCCGAATTGAACTGAACCGGGAACTTGATGTTCTGAGAGAATCACTGGATGGGATGATCGATCTTCTGGATGATGGCGGAAGAATCTGTATTATTACCTTTCATTCTCTTGAGGACAGGATTGTAAAAACAATTTTCCGAAAAAATGAAAATCCATGTACCTGTCCACCGGATTTCCCAGTATGTGTATGTGGCAAGAAATCCAAAGGAAAAGTGATCACGAGAAAACCGATTCTGCCAAGTGAGACAGAAATGGAAGAGAATCCGAGATCTAAGAGTGCAAAACTCAGAATCTTTGAAAGAAGATATCTTTAATTAAGTATAGAAGTAGAAAGTTGTGAGATGTAGATGGAGAGGACGAACAGAGCAGTCACATCCAGAAAAAACAGAACAAATGCCAGAAATGCCCGTGGAATGTATGTGGATGGGAATGCGGTGCGAAGACTGCAGGAAGTTCCTGCGAGACCGTATCAGGCTCCTGGAGTGCAGACCGCGCGGCGAGTTCGTGAAAATATGCTGGAGAGACCGGCAGCTCAACCGAGACAGCTCAGTCGGGAAGCACAGAGAAACAGAGAAAAAGCAAAGAGCATGGGACGCGGTTTTGTGGTGTTCCTTGCAGTGGTAAGTGTTGCCGTACTTTTTTGCTGTGTCAATTATCTTCAGCTGAAATCGGAGCTGACAGGTAAGATAAAAACAGTTGCTTCTCTGGAAACAGAACTGTCACAGATTAAAGAAGACAACAATGCATATGAGAGTCAGGTAACTTCAGATGTGGACTTGAATACGATCAAGAAGCTTGCCATAGGGCGTCTGGGAATGAATTATCCGAAAGATGACCAGAAAAAGACTTATACTATGCCGAGTAACAGTTATGTAAGACAGTATCAGGAAGTTCCTGAGTCCAAGAGGTGATAGATCATTGAGCAATACCAATACGAGGAATCGAAGAAGACCTCAGAAAAAAATTAATCACAAAATGAGAGGAAAGCTAGTAGGACTATTCGCTGTAGTGCTGCTAGCTTTAGTTGGTTTACTGGGCAGAATTACTTATATTAATGCTACCAGTGGCAAAAAATACAAAAAACAGGTTCTGACACAGGCACAGCAGAAGTATCAGAGCAGTACTCTTCCAGCGAAAAGAGGAGATATTTATGACCGTAACGGTAATATCCTGGCGACAAGTCAGAAAGTGTATTCTGTGATCCTTGACTGCAAGACCGTCAACTCTGATGAAAAATATGTAGAACCGACAGTAAGAGCACTGACAGACGTGCTGGGACTTGATGAAGACAAGATTCGGTCGATCCTTTCCGCCGAGGATACGAAGAACAGCCAGTATCAGATCCTGAAGAAGCAGCTCTCCATGGATGAGAAAAAAGCTTTTGAAGATTATGAATCTCCGGCTGAAGACAGCGAGCTGTCAGATGCACAGAAAGCAGAGCGGGCAAATATAAAAGGGGTATGGTTTGAAGAAGATTATCTGAGAAGTTATCCGTTTAATGAGCTTGCAAATGATGCGATTGGATTTACACTTTCCAGAGATACGGCAGACGTAGGGCTGGAGAGTTACTATAACAGTACGTTGATGGGGACGGATGGCCGTCAGTATGGATATATCAATGACAATGCAGATGTGGAACAGACTATCATCGATCCGAAAGACGGACAGAGTATTGTAACAACCTTGGATGTGGGTGTACAGCAGATTGTTGAAAAATATGTTAATGGATTTAAAGAAGCCATGGGAGCAAAAAATATCGGTGTGATCGCAATGAAGCCATCTACCGGTGAGATCATTGCCATGGATGGCGGGGACCGTTATGACCTGAATAATCCGCGTGATCTTTCGAGTATTTATTCTGAGGATCAGATTGCAGCGATGAATGATGAGGATACGGTGACAGCCCTAAATGCCATGTGGAACAATTTCTGTGTGACAGAGACGTATGAGCCGGGATCTGTTGTGAAGCCGATCGTTATGGCGGGTGCACTGGAAAAGGGTAAAATTTCGGAGAACGATACATTTGTCTGTGATGGTGGACAGACCTTTGGTGCGAATGGCGATACGTACATCAAATGTGCGGTTTGGCCGGATGCACACGGAACAGAGGCACTGCGGGATGTTATCGCGAACTCCTGTAACGATGCGATGATGCAGATTGCAGCCAAGATGGGAACGGAACAGTACCTCAAGGCACAGACGCTGTTTAACTTCGGAAGCCGTACCGGAATCGACCTTCCAAATGAAGGTTCTGGTGTGATTCATACTGCAGATACGATGGGCGAGACAGAGCTTGCATGTTCCGCGTTCGGACAGGGATTTACCTGTACCATGATCCAGGAGATCAACGCCATGTGCTCTGTTATCAATGGAGGCTCCTATTATCAGCCTCATCTGGTAAGTGAGATCAAAGACAGCAGTGGTTCAACTGTAAAGAAATTTGATCCGATTCTTATGAAACAGACAGTTTCTTCAGAGATATCAGCAGATATCCGTTCTTACATGCAGGCCAGTGTGCAGGAAGGTACCAGTGGTACTTCAAAGGTACAGGGATACAGTTCTGGTGGTAAGACCGGTACTGCCGAAAAGTTTCCGCGAGGCAACGGCAAATACCTGGTTTCTTTTATCACTTTTGCACCGGTGGATGATCCGCAGATCCTTCTCTACGTGGTTGTTGATGAGCCGAAAGCAGATGAGCAGGCGGACAGTAAATATCCACAGTATATCGCACAGGGAATTCTGTCAGAACTTCTTCCGTATCTGAATGTTACTCCGGATGAATCTGAAGACGGCAGTGTTCCTGAGACGGAACTCTGGGAAGGATTTAAAGGCCGCCTGGTAGATGTATCCGGAAGTAGTGTGGATGAAAAGGGAAATCTGGTGGATGGCAGTGGAAACCGCGTGGATCTTGAAGGAAACCGTATTGATGAAAATGGCTATCTTTTAAATGACAACGGAGAACACAAGCTGGATGATAACGGACAGTATATCATGTCCACATATCTGATTACGTCTTCTTCGGATTCAGACACTACGTTGAAGGAAGCGATTTCAGATACCAATGTTCCTGCACCACCGGAAGAGGATGAATCGGACACTACAGAAAATAACGATATGGAAAGCGAAGGCATCACAAACGAAGAGGCCGGGCTGGACTAAATAAAGAGTCGTACACATCTCCTCTGGAGAACAGTCATATATTATTATGACTGTTTTCCAGAGGATTTTTTTATGAAAAAAAATTATACATTTCATAAAAGGAAAGTGTGGATCGTTTTCTTTTTGTGTCTGCTGATGATCTTGTGTCTGATTGGCAGACTGATCTATCTTATGGGCTTTCGTTCGGATTATTATTATGAAAAAGCGGAGGATCTTCATGAACGGGAAAGAGACATTAAGGCCGCACGTGGTGAAATTGTGGACGCAAAGGGAAAAGTACTTGCTACAAATAAAACAGTGTGTACGATTTCTGTAATTCACAGTCAGATAAAAGAGCCGGAAAAAGTGATCGCTCTTTTGACAGAAAAACTAGGGATATCTGAGCAGACTGTACGGAAAAAAGTAGAAAAAATTTCTTCCATAGAAAGAATACGTACAAATGTGGAGAAAGAAACAGGAGATGAAATTCGAAATGCAGGATTTGCGGGGATAAAAGTAGATGAAGATTACAGGCGTTATTATCCGATGGGGACACTCGCGTCGAAGGTGCTTGGGTTTACAGGCGGGGATAATCAGGGAATCATTGGACTGGAAGTGGAATATGATGATATTCTAAAGGGAAAACCTGGAAAAATCCTGACGACAACGGATGCGAGAGGGATTGAACTGGACGGAATCGGTGAAAACAGAGAAGAACCACAAAAAGGCTATACACTGAGAATAAGTCTGGATGCAGATATACAGAAATATGTACAGCAGGCGGCACAGAAAGTGATGGAAGAAAAACAGGCCGAAAGGGTTTCCATACTCCTTATGAATCCGCAGAATGGAGAAATTTATGCCTGTGTAAATGTTCCGGAATTTGATCTGAATGAGCCTTTTGAACTGAATTCAGGCATGGATGCGGAAGGGATGAGTGAAGAAAAAAAACAGGATCTTCTGAATCAGATGTGGAGAAATCCGTGTCTGAATGATACATATGAACCAGGATCGACTTTTAAGATCATTACGATGGCAGCCGGCCTTGCGGAAGGAGTAGTATCATTGAACGATTCTTTTTACTGCCCGGGATATAAGCTGGTGGAGGACCGGCGAATCCACTGTGCGAACCGAAGAGGCCATGGAGCACAGAATTTTGTGAAAGGTGCGGAAAATTCCTGCAATCCAGTGTTTATTGAGGTGGGATTACGGCTTGGTGCGGATAAGTACTATCAGTATTTTCGACAGTTTGGACTGATGGAAAAGACCGGGATCGATCTTCCGGGAGAGGCGGGAACGATCATGCATCAGGAAGAAAATATGGGAGAAGTGGAACTTGCGACGGTATCGTTTGGACAGTCTTTTCAGATCACACCGATTCGTCTGGCAGCAACTGTGAGTTCCCTGATCAATGGTGGAACGCTGATCACTCCTCATTTTGGAGTGGCGATTGAGTCATCAGATGGAGAAACAGTAAAGGCACTGGAATATTCCAGTGGCAGAAAGATTCTGGATGGCAAGATCTCTGAAACTGTCCGGTATATCCTGGAGCAGGTAGTTGCGGAGGGATCCGGGCGCAATGCAGCAGTGGAGGGATATCGGATCGGCGGAAAGACTGCAACATCACAGACGCTTCCCAGAAGTGCAAATCGCTATATTTCTTCGTTTCTGGGATTCGCACCGGCAAATGATCCGAAAGTTCTTGCATTGTGTATTATCCATGATCCACAGGGAATTTATTATGGAGGAACGATCGCAGCTCCCGTTGTGAGAAGTATCTTCGAAAATATACTCCCGTATCTGGGAGTTGATAAATCAGACGAAAAGCCTTATAATCAAACGTAATAAAAAACGAAAGAATGATAAGAGGTGTGAGGATGAATATTCAAGTTGTATTCCCGGTACTGATCTCATTTGCGATCAGTGTGATCCTGGGACCAGTCATCATCCCGTTTCTGAGAAAACTCAAGATGGGACAGACAGAACGAGTGGAAGGTGTGCAGTCGCATCTGAAAAAGGCAGGAACTCCGACAATGGGTGGAGTGATCTTTCTGATCGCTGCAGTGGTTACTTCTCTGTTCTATGTAAAAGACTATCCGGCAATTATTCCGGTACTGTTTCTGACACTTGGATTTGGAATCATCGGTTTTCTGGATGATTATCTGAAAGTTGTACTGAAACGTTCAGACGGACTGCTGGCATGGCAGAAATTTGGACTGCAGGTCGTTGTGACCGGTATTTTTGTTTTTTATATCCTGAACTATACAAATATTGATCTTGCAATGCGTATCCCATTCTGGCCGGATCATTATCTGAACCTTGGATGGCTTGCGATTCCGGTGCTGTTTTTTGCTGTGATCGGTACTGTAAACGGTGTGAACTTTACAGATGGCCTGGATGGACTGGCTTCCAGCGTGACTTTGATCGTAGCGGTATTTTTTACCGTAGTTTCCATTGGAACAAAGAGCGGGATCGAACCTGTGACAGGAGCCGTTGTCGGTGGACTGATGGGATTCCTTCTGTTTAATGTATATCCGGCAAAAGTGTTTATGGGAGATACCGGTTCTCTGGCACTGGGCGGATTTGTGGCAGGTGCTGCATATATGATGCAGATGCCGCTGTTTATTTTGCTGATCGGTCTGATTTATCTGGTAGAAGTACTTTCTGTCATGATTCAGGTAACTTATTTTAAAGCCACTCATGGCAAACGTATCTTTAAAATGGCGCCAATCCATCATCATTTTGAACTGTGTGGATGGTCAGAAACGAGAGTTGTAGCAGTATTTTCTGTAATTACTGCTGTTATGTGCCTGATCGCACTTCTGGCGTTATAAGATGTCCGGACAAAAAGGTCAAAATCCACATGAGCTTGCTCATAGGTAATAAGGAGGAAATTAAAATGAATTTACAGGGGAAAAAAGTGCTTGTATTTGGTTCCGGAAAAAGTGGAATCGGTGCAGCAGAGCTTCTGGCGAAAGTAGGGGCGCAACCTGTCATTTATGATGGAAATAAAGATCTTGATAAAGAGACTGTAATAAAAAAAGTTCCAGATTGCAACAATATTGAAGTATATGCAGGAGAACTTCCAGAAGAAGTGCAGAAGAGACTGGATCTGGCAGTGCTGAGTCCTGGTGTACCGACGGATATTCCGCTTGTAAAGAGCTTTTATGAACAGGGACTTCCGGTATGGGGTGAGGTAGAACTTGCGTATCGTACCGGCAAGGGAAGAGTACTGGCAATTACAGGAACAAATGGCAAAACAACTACAACAGCTCTTCTGGGAAAGATTATGAGTGATGCAGAAGATTCTGTTTTTGTAGTAGGAAATATTGGAACTCCATATACATCAAAGGCACTGGAAATGAAAGATAGCTCCACAACAGTGGCCGAGATCAGCAGTTTCCAGCTGGAAACGATCGAAGAGTTTGCACCGAAGGTAAGTGCAATCCTGAATATTACGGAAGACCATCTGAACAGACACCATACGATGGAAGAATATATCCGCGTCAAAGAACTGATCGTCAAAAATCAGACAGCAGAGGATTACTGTATCCTGAACTATGAAGATGAAGTGCTTCGTGAGTTTGGCAGACACATTGTTCCGAAAACTGTGTATTTTTCAAGCGTGAGAAAACTGGACGAGGGTATTTATCTGGATGGAGATCTGATCGTACTGAAAACAGCAGACGAAGAAATCCCTCTGGTACATACAGGAGAACTGAAACTTCTCGGACAGCACAATTTTGAGAATGTTATGGCGGCATCTGCAATGGCATATTATGCAGGTGTGTCTGTGGAAAATATCCGTAAGAGCATCTGTGCGTTCACAGCAGTAGAACACCGCATTGAATATGTCATGGAGAAAAATGGTGTTGCATATTATAATGATTCCAAGGGAACCAATCCTGATGCAGCAATAAAAGGAATCCAGGCAATGAACCGTCCGACGCTCCTGATCGGTGGTGGTTACGACAAAGGTTCCAGTTATGATGAGTGGCTGAATTCTTTTGACGGGAAGGTAAGATATCTGGTGCTGATCGGCCAGACGCGTGACAAGATCAAAGAGGCGGCAGAACGTCTTGGTGTCTGCCCATGCATTCTCTGTGAAAATCTTGAGGAGGCAGTAAAGATATGTGCCGAAAAAGCCAATCCTGGTGATGCGGTACTTCTTTCACCGGCATGTGCAAGCTGGGGACAGTTTGATAATTATGAACAGCGTGGAGACATGTTCAAAGAATATGTAAGAGCATTGTAATATAAGACCAGACTTCTGTGACGGAAGTCTGGTCTTTGCATATATTAACTGTAAGAGACTCTGTGGGAGTGGATCATTTGGATGAAATTCACGTGATTGGGGGAAACTGTCTTAAGGGCAGCATAACTGTGCAGGGATCAAAAAATACAGTACTTCCGATCATGGCTGCATCACTGCTTCAGAGGGAAATCTGTGTTCTGAGAGGCTGTCCGCGTATTCTTGATGTCTGTTATATGGAAGAAATCCTTCATATTCTGGGAGTCGTTACCTGGTGGAAGGGCCATGATCTGTATCTTGACTGCAGCAAAGTCTGTGGAATGGAAATTGCCTCGGAATATACAGGAAGAATGCGTTGTTCTGTGATTCTGCTGGGAGCACTTCTCGGCAGAAACCAAAGAGGTGTGATCGGTTATCCGGGTGGCTGCGTGATCGGAAAACGTCCGATAGATCTTCATCTGTATGCGCTGAAAAGTCTGGGTGCGATAATTTCAGAAAAAAACGGAAAAATTCAGGCAGATTGCAAAAAGCTGAAAGGGCAGGAGATAAATTTTCCTGACAGAAGTGTAGGGGCCACGGAACAGGCACTGCTTGCAGCTGTTCTGGCTGAAGGAGAGACCGTACTCAGAAATTGTGCAAGAGAACCTGAGATTACATGGCTTTGCAGATTTCTGCAAAAGATGGGAGCGCGGATCTGGCATGAGAAAGAAGGGTGCATCCGGGTTCAGGGAGTGACCTCTCTTCACAGGACAGAGATGCTGATACCGGCAGACCGGATCGTTACGGGAACATATCTTTGCGCGGCTGCAGCTTCGCGTGGATCAGTGACTGTGGAGAATGCACCTGAGGGAGAAATGGAGGCGTTCCTTGAAGTATATCGGAAAATGGGTGGACAATATGAATGGAAGAGTGGTAAACTAATAGCGAATGGAGCCGGAATACAATTTTCGGTTCCGTTTCTGGAAACAGAAGCTTATCCGGGATTCCCGACAGATCTTCAGTCACCACTGCTGGCAGTACTGACTACAGTTCCGGGAATAAGCCGCATAAGGGAGAATATATTTGAGAACCGGTTTAAGATATGCAGTGAACTTACAAAAATGGGGGCACACATAGAAGTCAGGGGAAGCGAAGTAAAGATCTGTGGAAGCAGACTAAAGGGATGCAGGCTGCGGGCAGAGGAACTGAGAGGTGGAGCAGCGCTAGTGATCGCAGCTCTTGCAGCAGATGGAGAATCTGTGATAGAGGGTGTTCCTTTTATCCGAAGAGGGTATGAAGACATTTGCAGAGATTTGAGGTACCTTCAGGCAGAAATCTATATGGAGGATATCTTATCGGTTTGAGTTAATATGAGTTCAGAGGATACAGGTATTAGTTTTTTATGAGAACATCCAATTACAGGAAATTTAAAATAACAAAAAAACAGGCGAAACTGGTCGGAGGAGCTGCTGCTGTTGCTGTTCTGGCCGGGATTATTTTTTTCTTTGCTTTTTTTCATGTGTCAAAGGTGGAAGTGATGGAAAGTAACCACTATACAAAAGAAGAACTGAAGGAAATGGTTCTTACAGGAGCTTTTTCTTCTAATTCTGTTCTGGCACCGATCACGTGTTCAAAAAATAATGTGCAGGGTGTGCCATATATTGAAGGATATTCCGTCAGCAGATCCGGTCGGAACTCGATCGTGATCAGTGTCCGTGAGAAAAGTGTAGTGGGTTGTATCCCATATCTTGACAGCTATGTGTATTTTGATCGAAATGGAATGTTTGTAGAAGGCGACAAGACCAGGGATGAGTCTGTCCCCTATTTTGAGGGTATTCAGGTAAAAAAAATTGTTATGAATGAAAAACTTCCGATTAAGGATGCTGTTCTAAATACTGCGGTTGCACTTTCTACGATTTTTGCAAAAAATGATCTTCAGCCAGATTATATCCAGCTGGAGGATGATTCCACCATAGACCTTATTTATGGAGACATCATGGTAAAACTTGGAAAAGATAAATATCTGGAAGATAAAATGTCCAGAATGGTTGCGATTCTTCCACAGATTACGGGTGAGAAGGGGATCCTTCATATGGAGAATATCACAGAAAGTTCTAAAACAGTGACTTTTGAAAAAGAGGAAGAGGAAGTAACTGCAGAGAACTGGACCGGAGGTTATGATGAAAATGGTGATTATACCGGTGATGGTGAATACGATGAAAATGGCAATTATGTAGGAGCAAAACCAAAGACGGCACTTGATTATGCAAAAGAAAACTGGGTAGGCGGTTATGACGAAGAAGGCGATTATACAGGTTCCGGTGAATATGATGAAAATCTGAACTATGTTGGATCGGAGCCGACGCAGGAACTTCTGGACAGCTTTGGAGACTGGACAGGTGGATATAATGAATCCGGTGGCTTTGATGGTGTCAGCGAGTATGACAAAGATGGCAACTACGTGGGACCTATGTCGGATAATGACGGCACTTCTTCAGGTGATACTTCGGAGGAAGATTCAGAAGAAGACAGTTCTGATACGAATACAGATTCCTCGGATGAAGATACGGAGAGTTACAGTGATGAAGAGTCGGATGGCTGGGATCAGGGAGATACAGATGAGGAATCTTATGAGTGATGGAAATGGCGAATAATAGTGAAAAAAGTATAAAAAAACAAAAATAGTAGTTGATTAATTCGAAAAAAAAATATATGATATATCTATATGCAGCCTGATACGCTGATATCAGGTAAATAAAGGAGGAAGTACATTGTTAGAGATTATGTCAAATGAAGCTGAGTCCTCTGCAAAGATTATTGTAATCGGTGTAGGCGGGGCTGGTAATAATGCAGTTAACAGAATGGTGGAAGAAGCCATCGGAGGAGTTGAGTTTGTTGGTGTAAATACTGATAAACAGGCCCTGACACTTTGCAAAGCTCCAACAGTACTTCAGATTGGTGAAAAGATTACAAAAGGCCTTGGCGCCGGTGCACAGCCGGAAGTTGGTCAGAAGGCCGCTGAAGAGAGCATAGAAGAAGTAAAACAGTTGATCGAAGGTGCTGACATGGTATTTGTTACCTGTGGAATGGGTGGTGGTACCGGTACAGGTGCAGCTCCTGTTATTGCAGCAGCAGCTAAGGAAATGGGAATCCTGACCGTTGGCGTTGTAACAAAACCTTTCCGTTTTGAAGCAAAAACACGTATGAACAATGCTCTTACAGGAATCGAGAATCTGAAGAAAGCTGTTGATACATTGATCGTTATCCCGAACGATAAACTGCTCGAGATCGTAGACCGTCGTACAACTATGCCGGAAGCACTTCGCAAAGCTGACGAGGTTCTGCAGCAGGCTGTCCAGGGAATTACAGACCTGATCAATCTGCCGGCACTGATCAACCTTGACTTCGCGGATGTTCAGACAGTTATGACAGATAAAGGAATCGCACATATCGGTATTGGTGAGGCCAGAGGAGATGACAAGGCTATGGAAGCTGTTCAGCAGGCTGTATCCTCTCCGCTGCTTGAGACAACCATCAAAGGTGCTACTCATGTGATCATCAATATTTCCGGAGATATTTCTCTTATGGATGCAAATGATGCAGCAAGCTATGTACAGGAGCTGACAGGTGAAGATACAAACATCATCTTTGGTGCTATGTATGATGATTCTGTTGCAGACTATGCTAAGATCACAGTTATTGCGACCGGATTATCCGATACAGCTGCAAAGACCACTCCATTTGGTACAAGAAGCAATACAACACCATTTGGTGTACGTAAACCGGCAGCAGGTACATCTGCATCGTCTTCCAGTACAATGTCTATGCCAAGCTTCAGTCTGCCGACTATGAACAATGGTTCTTATACAGGCAAAGTTCCGACCAGCACAGTACAGAAGAAAGATATCCAGATTCCGGATTTCCTGAGAAACAGATAGGAAGCGACAGGATTAGAAACTGAATGATTCAGACATAAAAAAGACGCTGTTTGATGCAGCGTCTTTTTGAGCGTAAGGATCAGCATTTGCAGGAGAAGGTATTACATTTTGTTTCGTTACATCCGTCTGTGCTGCATCCGACCACATCAATGGCAGAAGCCGTACATTTGCGCTGATCGTTATAGGTACATTCCTGAGCTTTACAGTCGATGTTGATTTTTTCACAGCCGCAGTGATGAGCTTTGCTGTTTGTCATACCGGCAGTCGCGCGGTCACGAAAACTTCCACAGTTTGTTTCATCTGCACGATGAGCATTATCTCCTGTAATCTCAATATCGCCTCTGGAACAGAGCTCATTTTCATTGTAAAGACATTTTGTGGCACTACATTTCAGAATTGTCATAATAGAAGCCTCCTTCTTATATAATGATATGATTATGCATAACAGCAAACGTCATGCAGGAATAGTATGCGCTGAAAAAATAAAAATATGTATAAAAAATAACTTGACATTATATAAAAGACATGATATCTTTTTAAAGTACGTGGAAAACAAAGCAGAGTTTCACTCTCACCTCAGCGCATATAATGCGGCTCAGGTTGATATATCGCAGCAGGCTGATCTACAGAGATCGGGGAATGCACAGAGATAAAAATGAAAAAGAGATTTCATTTGGTTATCCCTGGATATAGCAGAGTGTGGAAACTGTCCATACTCTTTTTTGTTTTCATAAGACAGGGTGGAGTTACTGTTCCTATACAGTAGCTGAGAGATTCAGGTTTATCATTTATTTAAATGTATGGAGGTGTACTACAATTAGCAATTTAATGATTAACGAACAGATCAGAGACAAAGAGGTACGTTTGATCGGACCGGATGGAGCACAGCTTGGAATCGTTTCTTCAAGAGAAGCATTTGCAAAGGCTCAGGAAGCCGGACTTGATCTTGTTAAAATCGCACCGCAGGCAAAGCCGCCGGTTTGTAAGATTATCGACTACGGCAAGTATCGTTATGAGCTCTCCCGTAAGGAAAAAGAAGCTAAGAAAAAACAGAAGACAATTGACATCAAGGAAGTACGTCTTTCTCCAAACATTGATACCAATGACCTGAAGACGAAGGTCAATGCAGCAAGAAAATTTCTTTCCAAAGGAGACCGTGTTAAGGTTACATTACGTTTCCGTGGAAGAGAAATGGCACATATGGCAAGCAGCAAACATGTACTTGATGATTTTGCAGAACTTCTTGCAGATGTGGCAGTTGTTGAGAAAGCCCCTAAGATTGAAGGCAGAAGCATGACAATGTTTCTCAGCGAAAAGCGTTAAGCAGTTATCACAGACAGCGTGTTTTGGCACGTGTTCTTGATAATAAGAAATAAAAAACAGTACCACGAATTAAGGAGGAAATAATTATGCCTAAGATTAAAACTTGTAGAGCAGCAGCAAAACGTTTCAAAAAAACCGGAACCGGAAAAATCATGAGAAATAAAGCTTATAAGAGCCATATCTTAACAAAGAAATCTCAGAAGAGAAAGAGAAATCTGAGAAAAGCTACTGTTGTTGATTCTACAAACCTTAAGAACATTAAGAAAGCACTGCCTTATTTATAATAATAAGCAGCAGATGATATTGGAAGACGAACAGGAGGAAATAAGAAATGGCAAGAATTAAAGGCGGATTAAACGCAAAGAAAAGACATAACCGTACATTAAAACTGGCAAAGGGTTACAGAGGAGCCCGTTCCAAACAGTATAGAGTAGCAAAACAGTCTGTTATGAGAGCACTTGCAAGCTCCTATGCAGGACGTAAACAGAAAAAACGTCAGTTCAGACAGCTTTGGATCGCTCGTATCAACGCAGCTGCAAGAATGAATGGACTTTCCTACAGCAAAATGATGCATGGTCTGAAAGTTGCAAACATCGACATCAACAGAAAGATGCTTGCTGAACTTGCAGTAAACGACGCAGAAGGATTTGCAGCACTTGCTGAAATCGCTAAAAAAGCAGTAGCATAAGTTGTAAAATTATGGAGACCGTGGAGTTCTTTATTGAACCACGGTCTTTTTTTGAACCTAATGTCCGTTTGAGGACAACAAGAGTTTTTGAGAAAAAAACAAAATATTAAATAAATCTAAAATTTATGCTTGCAATCGTGATAAGTGAATGCTATAATCAAATACATTAAAGCTTTAGCGAGTGAAAGCGACGCAGAGCTAATATAAGATAGGAGGATCTTATTATGAAAAATATGAAAAAAGTACTTGCAGTAACAGCTGCAGTAGCTATGACAGCTGCAATGATGCCAACAGCAGTATTTGCAGACGACGCGGAGACATTTAAGATTGGTGTCATTGGACCAATGACAGGAGACTATGCGCAGTATGGTCTTGGTGTTTATCATGCGGCACAGCTTGCAGCAGAAGAAGTAAATGCAAACGGCGGATTCAACGGATATAATGTTGAAGTTCTTGCTGCAGGAGATGACCAGGGAGACCCGGAAAAAGCAGTCAATGCATACAATGACCTTCTCGACAAAGGAATGCAGATGCTTTGTGGTACAGTAACATCTGGTGCATGTATTGCAGTTGGTGCCGAAGCAGCAGAGAGCACATTCCTTTTTACACCATCTGGTACAGCAGTTGATTGTATCACCTCCGGAAGCAATGAATTCCGTATGTGCTTTACAGACCCGGCACAGGGAACAAAATCTGCTGAATTTATCGGTAAACATAAGCTGGCAACAAAGGTAGCAGTTCTTTATGATTCTTCCGCAGATTACAACTCAGGTGTTAATGATGCATTTGTTGCAGCAGCTGAGGATAACGGACTTGAAGTTGTAGCTGACGAAGCTTACACAGCAGACAGCAATACAGACTTCTCTGTACAGCTTAAAAAGATCAAAGACAGTGGAGCAGAGCTCCTGTTCCTTCCTAACTACTATTCAGACAACGCTCTGATTCTTCAGCAGGCACATGACGCTGGAATGGATGATATGAAGAAATTCGGTGTAGATGGTATGGACGGTATCCTTGGAGTAGAAAACTTTGATACTTCACTTGCAGAAGGCGTTATGCTTCTGACACCATTCTCAGCTACATCTGATGATGAAAAATCCAAAGCATTTGTAGATGCTTATGAAGCAGCAAACAAAGATGAAGTTCCGAACCAGTTCGCAGCAGATGCATATGATGTAATCTATGCTATGCAGCTTGCAGCAAACGATGCAGGAATTACACCGGATATGTCCAACGAAGATATCAGCGCAGCAATGTCTGCATCCATGCTGAACATCGAGCTTGATGGTCTGACAGGTAAAGCTAAATGGACAGAAGATGGTGAATGTGACAAAGAGCCAAAAGCTTTTGAGATCAAAGACGGCGCTTACGTAGAAATGCAGTAAGCAGTCAGATACTGAAATTCAGAGGACGGGGGACGGCTTCCTGTTATCACAGGGCCGTCCCCTTTCTTGCGCTAATATGACATATTATTAAAGAGGTGCACTATGAGTTTTTTATCATATTTAAAAGATGGAATAAGCCTGGGCAGCATCTATGCGATCATCGCACTTGGATATACGATGGTGTATGGTATCGCCAAAATGCTTAATTTTGCCCATGGTGACGTTATCATGGTAGGTGCGTATGTGATACTTACCGCTGTTACAAGAGGAGGAATGTCTCCGGTTCTGGCCGTAGGGCTTTCAGTAATATTCTGTACAGTTCTTGGTGTTGTGATTGAGAAGGTTGCATACAGCCCGCTTCGTAAAGCATCCTCCAACCTGGCCGTACTGATCACTGCGATCGGTGTCAGTTATCTTCTGCAGAACCTTGCACTGTTGATCTTTGGTGCAGATGCAAAGAGTTTCGTAACAGTTGTGGATGTACCATCCGTTACACTGTTTAATGGAGAACTTACGATCAAAGGTATTACGATTGTAACAATTCTTGCATGTGTTGTGATCATGGTAGGACTTACTCTTTTTGTTAAAAAGACAAAACCTGGCCGTGCAATGCTGGCAGTCTCAGAAGACCGTGATGCCGCACAGCTTATGGGAGTTAATGTCAATGCAACGATTTCCCTGACATTTGCTATTGGTTCAGGACTTGCTGCGATCGCAGGTCTTCTGCTCTGTCAGACATATCCGACTCTGACACCATATACAGGTGCCATGCCTGGTATCAAAGCTTTCGTAGCAGCTGTATTTGGTGGTATCGGATCTATTCCAGGAGCAATGGTCGGTGGAATCCTCCTTGGTGTGATTGAGATCTTCGGCAAGGCTTACATCTCTTCACAGGTTGCAGATGCTATCTGCTTTGCAGTTCTGATCGTGGTACTTCTTGTAAAACCTACCGGATTGTTCGGCAAGAACATCCAGGAGAAAGTATAAGGGGTGGACGATATGAAGAATATGAACAAAACAACCAAAAACAATCTGATCAATTATGGACTGGTATTAGTCCTGTTTGTCATCGTTGAAATACTTTCAGCTACAGGAAATCTTTCAAACCTTCTGATGGGACTTATGGTTCCGCTGTGCGTTTACACGATCGCATCCATTTCTCTGAACCTGGTTGTAGGATTTTCAGGCGAGCTGAGCCTTGGTCATGCCGGATTTATGTGTGTAGGTGCATATTCCAGTGCGCTGTTTTCACACGTTGCCAGTGATATCCCGCAGGTTCCAAGATTTATTCTTGCAATCCTGGTCGGTGCAGCAGTGGCCGCTGTATTCGGTGTAATTATTGGTATTCCGGTACTCAGACTCCGTGGTGACTATCTGGCTATCGTAACACTGGCTTTTGGTGAGATCATCAAAAACCTGATCAATATTCTCTATGTTGGAATCGATGACAGTGGTCTTCACGTAGCTACAAGTTCTGCAGCTCTCAAGCTTGGAACAGGTGGTAAACAGATCCTGAAAGGAGCACTCGGTATTTCAGGAACAGGTGCACTTTATAAAGATGTAAAGCATTATTTCTTCCCGATTGGAATTGTGCTTGTCCTTCTGACATTATTTATCGTACAGAATCTGGTAAATTCCAGAAGCGGACGTGCGATCACAGCGACAAGAGATAACCGTATTGCAGCAGAGTCCGTAGGTATCGATGTTACAAAATTCAAGCTTCTTGCATTTACCGTTTCGGCAGCTCTTGCAGGTGTGGCAGGTGTGCTTTATGCACATAACCTTTCCATGCTGAAGGTTTCAGGTTTTGACTATAATATGTCTATCCTGATTCTGGTATATGTTGTACTTGGTGGAATTGGAAATCTTCGTGGTTCTATTATTGCAACAGTTATTCTGTATGCACTTCCGGAACTGCTCAGAGGATTTGCAAACTATCGTATGTTGATCTATGCGATCGTACTGATCATTATGATGCTCTTTAACTGGGCTCCTGCAGCAAGAAACTGGAGGGCACGTGTAGTTGAAAAATTTAAAGGAACAGCAAAGAAAAAGGAGGCAGCTTAACTATGGCAATGTTAGAGGTAAATCATCTGGCTATTCAGTTCGGCGGTCTTCGCGCAGTTGACGGATTTAATGTATCTATCGAAAAGGGCCAGCTGTATGGCCTGATCGGACCGAACGGTGCAGGAAAAACAACAATTTTCAACCTTCTTACAGGTGTTTACAAACCAACAGAAGGTATTATCAAACTCGACGGACAGGATATCACAGGAAAGAGTACGATTGAGATCAACAAAGCAGGTATTGCGAGAACTTTCCAGAATATTCGTTTGTTTAAAGAAATGACGGTTCTTGACAATGTTAAAGTAGGACTGCACAATCATCATCCCTATTCCACACTGACTGGAATCCTGAGACTTCCGAAGTATCATAAAGTCGAGAAGGAAATGAATGAAAAAGCAATGGAGATTCTGAAAGTATTTGATCTTGACAAGGAAGCTCAGACACTTGCAGGAAACCTTCCATATGGTAAGCAGCGTAAACTTGAGATCGCCAGGGCACTGGCTACAGATCCGAAGCTCCTTCTTCTTGATGAGCCGGCAGCCGGTATGAATCCAAACGAAACACAGGAACTGATGGACACTATCCGTTTTGTGCAGGAACATTTTGATATGACAACTCTTCTGATCGAACATGATATGAAGCTGGTTGGCGGTATCTGTGAAAAGCTGACTGTACTGAACTTCGGACAGGTGCTTGCACAGGGTGAGACATCCAAAGTCCTGAAGGATCCGACAGTTATCACCGCATATCTGGGAGAATAGGAGGAAAATCAAATGTCAATGTTGGAAGTAAAAGATCTCCAGGTTTATTATGGTGTTATCCAGGCATTAAAAGGGATTTCCTTTCGTGTAGAGAAGGGAGAGGTCATTGCTCTGATCGGTGCAAATGGTGCAGGTAAAACAACTACCCTGCAGACCCTGACAGGAATTATTCCGGCAAAAGCAGGAAGCATTGTTTTTGAAGGAAAAGACCTGACAAAGACACCGGCCCACAAGATCGTTGAGATGGGGATGGCTCATGTGCCGGAGGGAAGACGTGTATTTGCAGATATGTCCGTATACGAAAACCTTCTGATGGGAGCTTATACAAGAAAAGATAAAAATGAGATCGCTCAGAGCCTTGAGATGGTATACAAAAGATTTCCACGTCTGAAAGAGCGTACCGGCCAGCGTGCGGGTACACTTTCCGGTGGGGAGCAGCAGATGCTTGCCATGGGACGTGCGCTGATGAGCAAACCGAGGATCATCCTTATGGATGAGCCATCAATGGGTCTGTCACCGATCTTTGTAAATGAGATCTTTGATATTATCAAAGAAGTAAGTGAGAGTGGAACAACGGTTCTGCTTGTTGAGCAGAATGCGAAGAAAGCACTTTCTATCGCAGACAGAGCATACGTTCTCGAGACAGGAAGTATCACTCTGGAAGGAAAAGCAGATGATCTGCTTCATGATGAATCCGTCCAGAAAGCATATCTGGGCGAGTAGGGAGGAAATTAATATGGATCATGTAGTGATCACAATTGCAAGACAGTATGGAAGCGGTGGACGTACCGTAGGAAAGATGCTGGCAGAACGTCTGGGAATCTCTTTTTATGATAAACAGATCATTCATATGGCATCTGATGAAAGTGGGATTGATGTAAATCTCTTTGGAAAAATTGAAGCAGGAGATAAGATCAAATCATCTCTGTTCGGAAATAAGAGCAGCATTTATAAAGGGGATCTGGTCCTTCCGGGAAATAAAGATTTTATTTCTGATGAAAATTTGTTTAATTATCAGGCAAAAGTTGTTAATGATCTTGCAGAAAAAGAATCCTATGTAATTGTCGGACGATGTGTCAATTATGTTTTCAAGGACAGACCGAATACATTGCGTGTATTCATTCATGCACCATGGGAGTTCCGTGTAGAGCAGGCATCTCAGAAGATCTCCGGATCAAGAGAGGATGTCGAGAAATTCCTTCTCAAAGATGATAAGCGTAAACAGGATTATTATCGTAAATTTGCAGGTGGTCAGTGGAGTGATGCCACGAATTATGATCTCTGTCTGAACAGTGGAAAACTCGGATTTGACAAATGTGTGGATGCAATTGAAACACAGCTGAAGATCATGCTTGGTAAATAAAATACAGGATCATTACAGAGCACTGAGAGCTTTTTACGAGCCCCGGTGCTTTTTTTCTGCCACTTTTCATATACTGAACAGAAGGATAGTTATGTCTGGGATTTGAAACCGGAATATGAAAAAAAGAAAAGCAGGAATTGGGATATTTGTGATCGTACTGATCATAACTGCGGTGCGAGTAAAAAGTATGGACTCGCACCGTATTTCAGGCAGAATCCTGGCTGAAAATATAGCAGGTCCGGGGATGATGCGGCTGGTGGAGCAATCCATGCAGGCCCAGGCACAAAAAACATCAGTTACGGAAATAGCTGTGAAAGAATGGAAGCATCCGCAGGCGGCACTGACATTTGACGACGGACCGGATATCAGATATACACCACTTCTTCTGGATGGTCTGAAAGAGCGGAATGTCAGAGCTTCTTTTTTTCTTCTTGGAGAGAAGGTTGAACAGTATCCGGAGCTTGTAGAACGGATGCAGAAAGAAGGGCATCTGGTAGGAAACCATACCTATCATCATGTACAGCTGAATAAACTGAATGAGACGAAGGCAAGGGAAGAAATCCTGAAAACAAATAATCTGATCTATGAGACAACAGGTGTTTATCCACTGTACCTGCGCCCGCCGTTTGGTGCCTGGAAGAAAAATCTGGAACTATGTGTGGAGATGCTTCCTGTATTCTGGACGATCGATACACTGGACTGGAAGGTGAAGAACACAGAAAAGATTGTCCGTACCGTGAAGGAACAGATTGAGGATGGTGCAATCATTCTGATGCATGATGAATATGATACTTCTGTTGAAGCGGCGCTGCAGGTTGTCGATGAACTGAAAAATCAGGGATATGAACTTGTAACAGTAGATCAGCTGATCCTGCCATAGAGCAGGGACAAAACAGCTGTTTGGTTTTGATTGCTTTTTTTCAGGAATTTCGTTATACTGTAAAGCAGAGACAGGCATAAGCCGGAGAAGAAGAAAGAAACAAAGGAGCTGTGCATATGGGACGTTTTTTCAGTATGGACAATAAGTTTTTTACATTTATGAATAAGGTGGCAGATCTTTGTATCCTGAATATTATCTGTCTGGTCTGCTGTATTCCGATCGTTACTGCCGGAGCATCTATTACGGCTATGTATTATGTGACATTGAAGATGGTCCGGAATGAGGAAGCTTATATTGTTCGGAGCTTTTTTAAATCTTTTAAAGATAATTTCAAACAGGCGACAATTATTAATCTGATCATGATCGCCGTTGGTGCGGTTCTTTATCTGGATCTGAATGTTGCCAAAAATATGCCTGGAAGTGCCGGTCAGATTTTTCATGTGATCTTTATGGCATTTGTGATCATATATTATGTACTGTTTTTATATGTTTATCCGGTTCTTGCCAGGTTTTACAATACGATCCGTAATACGATCAAAAATGCACTGTTCATGGCAATCCGCCATCTTCCGTATACAGTTGTCATGGTACTGATCGGACTTTGTCCGCTGCTGTTGTTATTTATAGGCTCTTATCAGATACAGTCCACGTTGTTTGCTCTGTTTCTGGTCATGGGATTCGGAGTGATCGCGTACTGTAATTCCTTCTTCCTTGTAAAAATATTTGATCATTATATGCCGAAGGAAGAAAATGAAGAACAGAAAAGCGAAGGCACAGAAGTATGAATACAGATGCGGTGACACAGCAGAAGAACTGGAATGGAAAGCCGTATCATTCGCTGGATCATATGCTTAGGGAAAGGTTCGGAGAAAAAGTTTATAAGGTGACTCTGAACGGAGGAATGTCCTGTCCCAACCGGGATGGTAAGCTTGGCAGCAGAGGCTGTATTTTCTGCAGTGCCGGTGGAAGTGGGGATTTTGCAGCAGATGCGGAGCTGTCGGTAACAGAGCAGATCGACAGTCAGATCGCATTGCTTTCTGCAAAGCGGCCAATCCATAAATATATTGCTTATTTTCAGGCATATACCAATACGTATGCACCGGTGGAATACCTGCGGAAAATCTTTACAGAAGCGCTTGCGCATCCGTCAGTGGTCGCATTATCCATCGGAACGAGACCGGATTGTCTTGGCGAGGATGTACTGGAGCTCCTGAATGAACTGAACCAGAGGAAACCGGTATGGGTAGAACTTGGACTTCAGACGATGCATGAGCGTACCGCTGCCTATATTCGACGAGGATATCCCCTTTCCTGTTTTGAAGATGCAGTACAGAATTTGCGGAAGCGCCAGATTGAGGTGATCGTGCATACGATACTGGGACTGCCGGGAGAATCAGAAAAAGACATTCTGGAGACAATGCAGTATCTGAATGGACAGGATATTCAGGGAATTAAACTGCAGCTTCTGCATGTGCTGAAGGGAACCGATCTGGCAGAGGATTACCTGGCCGGGAAATTCCGAGTCTACGAAAGAGAAGAATATCTGAATTTACTGATAGATTGTCTGGAATATCTGGATCCGTCAATCGTTATTCACAGAATGACGGGAGATGGACCGGAGAAGCTGCTTATCGCACCATTGTGGGCAAGCCGGAAGCGGGAAGTTCTGAATCTTCTTCATCACGAAATGAAGGTTCGTAACAGCTGGCAGGGCAAACAGCTGCAATAAGAAGCGAGAAGCCTGACTTGTGTGAGAAAGAGGTGATTGAAATGGCAGAACCATTTACAACTTATAAACTGATCGTTTTATATATGGCGAAACATTCAAAAGAAACACTGACAAATTCTCAGATTTCAGAATTTATACTGGACAGAGATTACACAGATTATTTTCAGCTTCAGAAAGTACTTTCTGAACTGGTAGAAACAGAGCTTCTGAGAAAGCGAACAATTTCCAACAGTTCCTATTATGAGATTACGGAAGAGGGAAAAAAGACACTTTCTTATTTTGAAAAAGAACTGTCGGGTGAGATTAAGAACGAAGTAAAAGATTATCTGCAGACGCATGGCGGACAGGTGCAGGAACGCATCCTGACACCGGCAGATTATTATACGACACCACAGGGAAATTATGCAGTGCGTTGCCAGATTATTGAAAAGGATACGACAGTGCTGGATCTGACACTGGCAGCACCAAGCAGGGAAGCTGCACAGGCGATGTGCCACAGCTGGGCTAAGAAATCACAGGATATTTATGGAATGCTGATGGGAGAACTGATTTAATCAGTTCTCCCTTTTATCTTTTGTAGATATTCTTTTATCGTTTTTTCGTAGCCAAGATCACCTGGTTCATAGAAATGAGAACCTTCAATCTCAGAAGGAAGATATTGCTGATCAACATAATGATCTGGATAGTCATGAGCATATTTATATCCAATTCCCTTGCCGAGCTTTTCATGACCGCCGTAGTGAGCATCCTGCAGGTGAACCGGAACAGTTGTCTGTGTGTGTTTCACAGAATCCATGGCGGCAAAAATGGCATTGACGGAGGCATTACTCTTTGGAGCACAGGCCATATAAGTGACTGCCTGAGAAAGGATGATCTGTGATTCCGGCATGCCGACACGTTCAACAGCCTGTGCGGCAGCAACGGCGACCTGCAATGCCTGTGGATCTGCATTTCCGATATCCTCTGAGGCGAGGATCATGATACGTCGGGCGATGAATTTGACATCTTCTCCGGCGTAGAGCATCTTGGCAAGATAGTAGACTGCTGCATCAGGATCGGAACCACGCATACTTTTGATAAAGGCGGATATGATATCGTAGTGATTGTCGCCTTTTTTGTCGTACTTGATGACTCGTTTCTGAATACATTCAGACGCAACATCCAGTGTCAGATGAATAGAACCATCTTCGCTTTTGGGGGTAGTAAGGATACCAAGTTCTACCGCATTCAGGGCACTGCGGGCATCACCGCCTGCCATATCAGCCAGAAATTCCAGGGCATCGTCATCAATTACGACGCCATAATTTCCCATACCTTTATCGCAGTCATTTACGGCTCTGAGGATCAGTGTGCGGATATTTTCATTACTGAGAGGTTTCAGTTCAAAAATGATGGAGCGGGAAAGGAGAGCTCCATTTACTTCGAAATAAGGATTTTCAGTAGTTGCACCGATCAGAATGATCGTACCGTCCTCCACAAATGGAAGCAGGTAATCCTGCTGGCCTTTGTTGAAACGGTGAATCTCATCAATGAAAAGAATCGTTTTTTTGCCATACATGCCAAGACGGTCCTGTGCCTCTTTTACGACTTCTTCCATGTCTTTCTTACCGGCGACTGTCGCATTGATCTGGGTAAAACTTGCACTGGTAGTATTTGCGATTACCTTGGCAAGGGTAGTCTTTCCGGTTCCGGGAGGTCCATAGAAAATAACAGAAGTCAGCTTGTCAGCTTTGATCGCACGGTACAGTAATTTATCTTTGCCAACGATGTGCTCCTGCCCAACGACTTCATCCAGCGTAGTCGGACGAAGCCGGGAAGCCAGTGGAGATTCGCGGTCAAGTGTTTTTGATTTGGCATATTCAAATAAATCCATAGCAGATGCTCCATTCTATGATCAGTTGGATATGTACTGAAAAATGGCATTCTTGAATACGTTGCCTTTTCAGTACGTACATTTGTTCTAAGTATACTTGATATGAGAACAAAATTCAAGTTGCTGTAAACAGGAATAAATAAAGGAAAAATGAAAGATAATGTGATATGTTGATCACTGGTAATGCACTAAATTAGCACTTGCTTTTCACATGTTAAAGTGTTAAAATACCATGTATATGAAACAGAACATATAATGAATGTAACTAAAGGAGCAGGGTTATGGGTAAAAAAATCAGAACAGAAGAGGTTGACCATCTATTTGAGGCAATCCTTTGTCTGAAGAATAAGGAAGAGTGCTATACGTTTTTTGAAGACGTATGTACGATCAATGAACTTCTTTCTCTGTCACAGCGTTTTGAAGTTGCAAAGATGCTGACAGACAAACGCACATATCTGGATATTTCAGAGAAGACCGGTGCTTCCACCGCGACGATCAGCCGTGTGAACCGTTCTCTCAACTACGGAAATGACGGATATGAGATGGTCTTTTCCAGAATGAAAGAAAAAGAAACCGCAGGAAAGACAGAAGAATAAAGAAATACAGGGAAAAGGAACAGGCAATGGAATAATCCAAAGGTCTGTTCCTTTTTTGTTGCTGTGAGAAATTACTTTTGTTTTGTGGTCATATATGTATACACATCCGCAGAGATTTTTTTGATCGTATTCTGTGCACTGGAATTATTCTTGATATTATTGGAGAGTACACAGAGCACATATGGATGCTCTTTGTCAAAGACAATGGCAATATCGTTTTCGACAACACCGAGTTTTCCGGAATCTGCAAGTTCTCCGGTTTTGTTGGCAGTTGCGGTGCCGGAAGGAACACCTGCCGGAATCTTGGCTGTCTTTGTCTGGCTCGTAAGGAGCGCAAGCATTTCGGCAGATGCTTCTGCGTTTACCAGAGAACTGTTGTAAATTTCAGAGAGCAGTCGGCAGCAGTCGGAAGCACTTGTGTAATTGTCATCGGTTGGATCAGAAGCCAGGAACTCGCGGCCGAGATGCGTGGAGGTATAGCTCCGCTCCTGACAGAACGCATTGACAATAGCAGCTCCTGTCTGAAAATCGCCTCCACCGAGCTTGCGGACCAGTTCGTTGGCAGAGTCATTGTCACTGACTGTGATCATACTGGTGAGGAGAGGTTTCAGAGTACTTTCATAATCGGATGAAACCGTAGTTCCTTCATCTGGATATATCAGTTTGTCATAAACAGCGGCCATGATAAATGCTTTGATAACACTGGCAGACTGCATGGACTGTTCGGCATTGACTGTGCTGTAGGCCTGCGTCTTCAGATCCATAGCTGCGATTGCCCAGAGTTCTCCCTGTTGTTCAAGCGGATCAGTATAGTTCTTTTCCAGCTGTGAGGTGAGATCGGCGAGGTGTTCTCCGACAGTAGTAATAGCCGGTTCGACAGTATTGAAATATGCATCGATTCCATCGGCAATTCCCCTTGCCATAGTTTCGTGATTTGCGGAATTGGTAATGTAAAGATCATCATTCTGGTTACTCATAAATCCCATTTCGAGGATGGCAACCGGAACTGTACTCCAGTTGGTACCAGTCATATTGTCGGCAGAGATGACGCCTTTGTTTGCAAGTCCGGTGGCATTGCAGTAACTGTCGATGATACAGGATGCAAGCGTATTACTTTTTTCGATGAGTTCCTTGTCCAGATACTGATTGGAACTGGTTGGGGCCATGGTAAGAGCACCGGCAGCAGAAGCACTGTTGTCACTGTTTGCATGAATGCGGACCGTGATATCGGCGCCGGATTCTGTGGCGAATTCTGCACGTTCTTTGTTGCTGATGGCCTTGTCGTTATCCTCGCGGGTCATGACAACCTTGTACCCACGAGAAGTCAGTTCTTTTTCAAGGACAAGAGAAACTTCAAGGTTGACTTCATATTCCGGAACCTTGGAGTAGTTACCGGCAGTACCGGTCGTAGCTTTATTTTTGGTCTGAGATGAACCTGGAGCCATAGGTTCCTGTGCACTCATGTCTACCCAGCTTCCCTGATGTCCCGGATCAATACAGACGGTAAACTGTCTGGAAGCGGAAGACGGAGTTGAAGCCGTGTTTGCGGCAGACCAGTCCATGCCTGAGGAAGAACCGGAAGGACTCAAAGTACCTTCGGAGTCATCTGAAGAATCGACATCGGCTTCAGTATTGGCAGAAGCATTTGGAGAAGCCGAAGATGGAGCCTTGATCATGGCCTGTCCCTGTTCGCTTTCATAGGTGGTTTCCGCAGAAGCCCAGATCGTGGCAGGAAGCAGTAAAAGCAGACATCCGGCAAGAAAAACAGATAATAGTTTGCGCATGAATATATATCCTCCCGAGAAATTTTATTTTACAAAAAGTTGTTTCCTATATGATAAACTATAATAAAAAATTTGACAAGAACGGTTCGGTGTCGTATTTACTCGAAGACTTGTCACGGGGAGCAAAAACTAAATACAAAGGAGGGCAACATTATGAAGAAGAGATTTTCCACAATGCAGAGGTCAGGAGTCCTGAAACGTATTTTCACATGTGTGATCGCACTTGCACTTGCTATGCCGATGACGGTGCAGACAGGATGGGCGGCCACCACTTCCTACACAGTTACAGTAGCGGATGGCTATCTGGCACTTCGTAATGCAAAGGCTTATGATGACAAGAATGAAATCGGTAAGCTTTATACAGGTGATACCGTTGATGTGACAGATTCCAGTGGAAGCACCTACTGGTATGTATATGCATCACGACTCAAGAAATCCGGATATGTAAATCGCAGATATCTGGCGAATTCTTCAAGTGAACGTTATGTAAGTGTCAAGAGTGGATATCTGGCGCTTCGTAATGCCAAGGCGTTTAAATCGTCCAATGAAGTTGCAGAACTTTATACAGGAGATAAGGTACAGATTGCGGATGCCAGTGACAGTACCTACTGGCTGGTATATGTACCGGGACTTGGAAAGGGCGGATATGTAAATAAAGATTATCTGGTAAAAAATAAAGACAATACAGCATCTGCGACTGTTACGAAGACGGTTAAAGTCAAGAGTGGATATCTGGCACTTCGTAATGCAAAAGCGTATGATGATGCAAATGAGATCGGACAGTTGAATACCGGCGATACCGTTCAGGTCCAGGATTCCAGTGGAAGTACTTACTGGTATGTATATTCTTCCAGACTTGGAAAGAGCGGCTATGTAAATAAAAATTACCTGCAGTGATGCAGGTAATTTTTACGTAATACAGGATCAGTACTTCTGATGCTGTATTATTTTTTCTTATGTTTTGTGTTTGTATCCGTGGAAGCACGGAGTTCGTCGATCATCTGCTCGATCAGCATTTTTTTGACATAGACATCAAAACTTAAAAGACAGATGAAAGAAAATAATTTCAGGAAATCCCTGTCTTCTTCCGGTGCATTCTCAAAAGTTCCCTGAGCAATTTCATAGCGTTCCAGAAGCTCCTTCTGAAGAGATTCGATCTGTCCTTTTTCCATACTGAATACTTCGTTGTAGATAGCAGTGAGATCCATATCATCAATAGATTTGAAATATTTATCGGTCAGTGGTCCGAGCAGAGTCTGGATATCGCTGATCGATAAAATATTTTTGAAATAGTAGATAAAGATCAGAACCAGCAGGTGTTCTTTTGAATAGCGCTTCTTCTCAGGAGAAGGAAGCAGATTATTCTTGGCATAATTATTGATCATGGTCTTTGTAAGAATCTTGTCATCTTCATAGCGTTTGGAATGAGCAAGCTGTGCTTCCATAAAAGTAGTGACCTGATCCATATAAAGATCTATATTGGGAATATCCTCTGGTTTTACATAACCGATTCTGGAAACACGATCCAGAATATTCCGGATCATGGAGTCTGTATTAACTGACATAAATTCATCTCCTTTGCCTGAAATAAAGGCAGAATGGTATTTCTAATACCTGCACGCTCTATTATATAGTTTTAAATACTACTTGTAAATGGTTTTTGTAAATGATTTTAAAATTCCTTTACCCCATACCAGGTTTCATGTATAATTAAAAAGATAGCAAGAAAACATCAGTTCGAAATAAGTAACCACAAAGAAACAGGAGATAATTGATGAATACAATTTATGATACATTGAATGACCGACAGAAAGAAGCTGTTCTGCATACGGATGGACCACTTCTGATTCTTGCAGGAGCCGGCTCAGGAAAGACCAGAGTACTGACACACAGGATTGCTTATCTGATCGCAGAAAAGGGTGTGAATCCGTGGAATATTCTGGCAATCACATTTACCAACAAAGCGGCTCACGAGATGAGAGAACGTGTGGACAAGATCGCAGGAAGCGAAGGGGGAAGTGTATGGGTATCAACTTTTCACTCGACATGTGTGCGGATCTTACGACGCCATATAGACCGTCTCGGTTATGATAATAATTTTACGATTTACGATGCGGACGACCAGAAGACACTGATCAAAGAAATCTGCCGCAAAATGAATATTGATACCAAGAAAGTGAAGGAACGGGCACTCCTGGCTCAGATCTCACATGCAAAAGATGAGCTGCTGACTCCGGATGAGATGGAAATGAATGCAGGTGCTGATTTTAACCAGAAAAGAGCGGCGCAGGTTTATCGTGAATATCAGGCAGCACTGCGTCGGAATAATGCGTTGGATTTTGATGACCTCATATGCAAGACAGTGGAACTGTTCCAGAATTGTGGCGATGTTCTGCAGAGTTATCAGGAACGTTTCCGCTATATTATGGTAGATGAATATCAGGATACCAATACGGCACAGTTTAAGTTTGTAAGTCTTCTGGCATCCAGGTATGAGAATCTGTGTGTAGTCGGTGATGATGACCAGTCTATTTACAGATTCCGTGGAGCCAATATTGGAAATATCCTGGGATTTGAGAGGGTATTCCCGGATGCTAAAGTTATTCGTCTGGAGCAGAATTATCGTTCTACGCAGAATATCTTAAATGCAGCGAATGGTGTGATCGCAAATAATACAGAGCGTAAAGAAAAAACACTCTGGACAGAGAACCCGGAGGGAGAGAAAATCCATTTCCGACAGTTTATGAATGGATATGAGGAAGCTGAATTTGTTGTAGGGGACATTGCCCGACGACACAGAGAAGGGACAGCAGAGTATCATAACTGCGCAGTACTTTATCGAACAAATGCACAGTCCCGTCTTTTTGAAGAGAAGTGTCTGCTTGCAAACATTCCTTACAAGATCGTAGGGGGAGTGAACTTCTATGCACGTAAAGAAATCAAAGATCTGCTCTGCTATCTGAAAACGGTAGACAATGCAGCGGATGATCTTGCGGTACGTAGAATCCTGAATGTACCAAAGCGTGGAATCGGAGCAACAACGGTCGGCAGAATCCAGGATTATGCCGACATGATGAATATCAGTTTTTATGATGCACTCCGTGTGGCAGAGGAAGTGCCGTCGATCGGACGCAGTCTTTCAAAAGTGGATGGATTTGTTACATTTATCCAGTCACTTAAGAGCAAAGCACAGGCATATTCTGTATCGGAGCTTCTGGAGGAAATCATAGATCTGACCGGTTATGTGGATGAATTGAAAGCAGAAGATACAGAAGAATCCAGAGCCAGAGTGGAGAATATCGATGAGCTGATATCCAAAACGGTTTCTTATGAAGAGACAATGAAGGCTGAGAACAGAGAAGCAACATTATCCGGATTCCTGGAAGAAATTGCGCTGATCGCGGATATTGATTCTGTAGATGAGAATCAGGATTATGTAGTATTGATGACTTTGCACAGTGCAAAGGGACTGGAATTTCCATATGTATACCTTGCCGGAATGGAAGATGGCATGTTCCCGAGCAGTATGTGCATCTTTTCCGGTGACCAGTCGGAGCTGGAAGAGGAGCGCAGGCTTTGTTATGTGGGAATCACCAGAGCCATGAAAGAACTGACTATGACCAGTGCGCAGCAGCGTATGGTGCGTGGGGAAACGCAGTATAATCGCGTTTCCAGATTTGTGAGAGAGATTCCACGGGAACTGGTGGATCTTGGACATACTGTTCAGGAACACAAACCAAAGATCCCGGAGACAAAATCTCCGCTCAACAGCTATCTGCAGATGAAGAAAAGCTTCCATACGAAGGCATTTCAGCCGCAGAATTTTAAGGTAACGAAAGCGGATTCCCTGGATTACGGTGTTGGGGATACGGTCCGTCACATTAAATTTGGTGTTGGCATCGTTAAGGATATCGTAGAAGGCGGCAGAGATTATGAGGTTACTGTAGATTTTGACAAAGTCGGAGTTAAAAAAATGTTCGCTGCCTTTGCAAAACTTAAGAAAATATAACTTTTTATAATTTTCTTAAGAAATCTTAAAGTTTCTGTACTTTAGTTGTTTTACCTTTTAATGAATGATATACTGGATACATGAAAATTCGAAGGGAGTACAGAATGAAAAAAATTTTAAAGGGTCTCACGAGGATACTCCCTGCATATGGAATTTTCCCGGTTATTTTTTCGTTTGTATTTAATTGTCTTGTTTATTCAGGTTCCAGAATGATCGCAGGTGGATGGTACCACCACAATATAGAAACTGCTGTGGACAGGAGCCTTCCTTTTGTTCCGCAGTTTCTGATCATCTATTTTGGATGCTATCTTTTCTGGGCCGTCAATTACATTCTGATTGCCAGGCAGGATCGACACAGTGTGTACCAGTTTTTTACAGGAGATTTTATATCAAGATGTATCTGCCTTGGTTTCTTTCTTTTGTATCCCACAACGAATACTAGACCAGTGATAACAGATGGAGGATTATGGAATCAGCTTGCTTTGTGGCTGTACTCTATTGATGCAGCAGATAATCTGTTTCCGTCTATTCATTGTCTGGTCAGCTGGTTCTGCTATCTGGGTATCCGCGGAAGAAAAGAAATTCCGGTATGGTACCAGAGAGTGTCGGCAGTGCTGGCAATTCTTGTATTTGTCTCTACATTGCTGACGAAACAGCATGTCCTGGTGGATGTGGCAGGAGGAATCCTTCTTGCAGAACTGTGTTTCTGTATTGGCAGAAACACAACTCTATACAAAATTTACGAAAGATTTGGCAGCAGGATTGAGAAAAAGATTCTGAAATCTACAGAAGGGTGAGCTGCTTATGAAAAAAAATAAAAGAGTGATCTTTAATGGAGCTTTCCTGCTCATTGTCTTTGTGCTCACAATTTATGGAGTGTTTCATGGAGAAGACCTCGGGGCTATGATGGATGCCATTCGGAGTGCGGATAAACGATGGCTCGTGCCCGGACTTGCACTGGTGGCATTCTTTATCTGGGGTGAGTCGATCATCATATGGTATATGATGCGGTCCTATGGAATAAAACTGAAAAAAAGAACCTGTTTTCTCTTTTCATCGGTAGGATTCTTTTTCAGCTGTATTACACCATCTGCGAGTGGTGGACAGCCAATGCAGGCATATTATATGAAAAAGAAAAATATATCTATCCCGGTTTCTGCGGTTATTCTGATGATCATTACGATCACCTATAAGCTGGTGCTGGTGGTGGTCGGTATCGGAGTAGCTGTGTTTGGAAGAGGATTCCTGCATCAGTATCTGGAAGGAATTCTTCCTGTTTTCTATCTGGGACTGGGACTGAATATTTTTTGTGTGACTTTTATGACGATTCTGGTGTTTCATCCATTGCTTGCCAGATCAGCTCTTGTATGGGGACTTTCGATTCTAGAGAAATTCCATATTCTGCGTCACAAAGAAGGAAGGCTGAAAAAACTGGAAGATTCCATGGATACTTACAGAGATACAGCTGCTTATCTGAAGACACATCCGAGAGTGATCGTGAATGTCATTGCGATCACATTTGTACAGAGAATGGCAATGTTTGCAGTAACATGGTTTGTATATAAAGCGTTTTCACTGTCGGGGACAGGATTCTGGGCGGTGCTGTTTCTTCAGGCAGTGATCTCTGTTTCCGTAGATATGCTTCCGCTTCCGGGAGGTATGGGAATCAGTGAGACACTGTTCCTGACAATATTCACCCCGGTATTTGGCACATTACTTCTGCCGGGGATGGTTCTCAGCAGAGGACTTGGTTATTATGGAGAGCTTTTGATCAGTGCACTTTTTACGATTGTGGCACAGCTTACGATCGGACAGGGGCATGGCAAAGAAAATAAGGAGAGTTACGAATGATAGGATTTTATGATTATACAGTAGTTGTTACATATATCAGTCTTGTTTCATCCATCCTGGGTATGTTTTGTGCGATTGACGGGAAGCTTACGCTGGCAGTATTCTGTCTGGCTTTTTCCGGACTGTGTGATATGTTTGATGGAAAGATAGCCCGGACAAAGAAGAACAGAACCGATGATGAGAAATCCTTTGGTATTCAGATCGATTCTCTCTGTGACATTGTCTGTTTTGGGATTTTTCCAATCATTCTGGGCTACAAACTTGGAATGTGTAAAGCATACAGCATTGCGATCCTTGCATTTTACGGGATGGCAGGAGTGATCCGTCTTGCATATTTTAATGTGATGGAGGCAAAACGCCAGAGCGAGACATCTGAGAACCGCAAGTACTATCAGGGACTTCCGATCACATCTATGGCTGTGATCATGCCGCTTCTGTTTGTGGCATCGGTATTTTTTCCGGGATTTCGTTATTTTGTGGGATTGCTTCATGCAGCGATGCTGATCGTAGGATTCTTGTTTATTTTTAATTTCCGTTTCCGCAAGCCGACCAATCAGGAATTGGTGGTACTGGTTGCAGTTGTGGCAGTGGCAGTACTGTTTATTCTTTTTTACAAAGAAGGATGGTGGGCTCATTACCATACGATCAGGAAACTGAAAGGAGCAGCAGCATGACAACATATACGGCAGACCGAAAAGGTCATGTAACTGAAAATGATTCGTTTCAGGACAGATTCCTGGAAAAAATGTATGGCTCTGCAATTGGCAGGGCTTTACTTAAACCGCTTGTAAATCCTGTACTTTCAGAGATTGGGGGCAGAATTCTGGACTCCAGAGTATCTGCACTGGCGGTTCCGGCATTTATAAGACATGCAGGAATTGATATGAGAGATTATGAACCGAAAAAGTATTGGTCGTACAATGATTTTTTTACCAGACAGATTCGAGAGGGTGCCAGAGAAATCGATATGGTACCGGAAGCTTTTGTCAGTCCCTGCGACAGCAGGGTGAGTGTTTATCCGATCAGTGAGAACTGTCATGTAAAAATCAAACATACATCCTATACAGTTGCTGAACTTCTGAAGAATCCGGTTCTGGCGAAACGATACGAAGGCGGACTTCTCTGGGTGTTCCGTTTATGTGTGGACGATTATCACAGATATATCTATATAGATGATGGATTTGAATCCCGGAGAGTGCATATTCCGGGTGAACTGCATACGGTCAATCCGGTCGCCAATGATGTGTATCCAATTTACAAAGAAAATACAAGAGAATATGCGTTGTTGAAGACTGTGAATTTTGGAACGGTTCTGATGATGGAAGTCGGAGCGTTGATGGTCGGCAGGATTGAGAATGTACCACTTCGTGGCCGTGTAAAACGGGGAAAAGAAAAAGGAAATTTCGCATTTGGTGGTTCGACGGTTATACTGATGACACAGAAGGAACGGGTACTGCCTGATCCAGACATCTTTATGAATTCCGAAAAGGGAATTGAGACAAGAGTAAAACTTGGGGAGCGGATTGGTGTATCAGAAGTTCTGGATGGATAAGGTGCAGAAACATAATCGAAAATTTGCGAGAAAATATGGTAAAATGGATGGATTAGTGGTATACTATGACCTATAAATGAGTGAGAGGAAGGTGCCCGTCATGAATCTGAATAATTTAAACCTGAACGAGAAAATTGAGGATTTACTTGCTGCTTTAAAGAAAAAAGAAGACGAAAAAGAAAAAAATACAGTCCTCTGGGTACTGGCTATCATAGGCGCAGTTGCAGCAGTTGCAGGAATCGCATTTGCAGTATATCGCTTCTTTGCTCCGGATTATCTGGAAGATTTTGAAGAAGATTTCGATGATGATTTTGATGATTACTTCGAGGATGAAGAAGAGTAAGATGACTGCTTGCAGAGAGAATGGCAACAGAGTAAGCGTAGCATGAAGTTCAAACAGCTCCGGCAGATAACCGGGGCTGTTTTACTGCTCTGTCAAAGACAAAAGAGTGAGGGTTACGAAGAGACAGCTGGATGCAAGTGTTTCAAATATATAAATGAGGAATAGAAAGCATGAAAAAAGGTGAAATTTACGAAGGTGTAATAGAGAAGGTGGACTTCCCGAATAAGGGATATGTTTTTGTGGAGGATCAGAAGATTCTGATCAAGAACGGAATTCCGGGACAGAAGGTACGCTTTATGATTCAGAAGAAACGTTCCGGAAGGGCACAGGGACGTATCCTGGAGGTAATGGAAAAATCACCATTGGAGACAAGAGAACCGGTATGCAGCAATTTTCCAGCATGTGGTGGCTGCATGTATCAGACAATGTCCTATGAAGACCAGCTTCATATGAAAGAGACACAGATACGAGAGCTTCTGGAAGAGGCATTGATCCAGGGTGGTCAGATAGATGAGAATGGAAATGCAGCTTTTGAATGGGAGGGTATTCACGGAAGTCCGATCGAATTCGGATACCGCAATAAGATGGAGTTTTCTTTTGGAGATGAGGTCAAAGACGGACCACTGTCCCTTGGCCTGCATAAGAAAGGAAGTACGTATGATATCCTGAATACTGACGACTGTAAGCTGGTGCATAAGGATATGACGGATATCCTGACTTGTGTAAGAGAATTTTTCAGAGAAAAAGGAGCTTCTTATTACAGGAAACTGCAGCACACCGGTTATCTGCGGCACCTGATGTTGAGAAGAGGTGTTACTTCCGGTGAGATTCTGGTGCATCTTGTAACGACCACTCAGGAAGAGTATGATCTGGAACCGCTGAAAGATCAGCTTCTGGCTCTTCCACTGGAGGGCAGGATTGTTGGAATCATGCATATTCTTAATGATTCACTTTCAGATGTAGTTCAGAGCGATGAGACAAGGATACTTTATGGACAGGACTATTTCTATGAGACACTGCTCGGACTGAAATTCCGCATCAGCACATTTTCTTTCTTCCAGCCGAATTCACTGGCTGCGGAAGTACTGTACAATATTGTGCGTGATTATATCCAGAATACGAGTGGAATGGAAGTGTTCGATCTTTACAGTGGAACCGGAACGATCGCGCAGCTGCTTGCTCCGGTAGCAAAAGAAGTGATCGGTGTGGAAATCGTGGAAGATGCAGTTGCAGCAGCAAGAGAGAATGCGAAGCTGAACGGACTGGATAACTGTAAATTCATTGCCGGTGACGTCCTGAAGGTTCTGGATGATCTGACTGAGAAGCCGGATGTGATCGTCCTGGATCCACCTCGCGATGGAATCCATCCGAAAGCGCTGCCGAAGATCCTTTCCTATGGGGTAAACCGTATTGTGTATGTCTCCTGTAAAGCAACCAGTCTTGCACGTGATCTGGAGGCATTTTTGCAGGCGGGATATCGACTTGAAAAAGCCTGTTGTGTAGACCAGTTCTGCGAGACCGTGTGGACAGAAGCAGTGGCACTGCTGGTGAAGGAATAAAAGAGAGAAAATCCTTTCAGTATATTTTTACAATACTGAGAGGATTTTTTTGTGCATAAATCGTCTGAAAAGTTCTTTAAAATATATTGACATATATGAGGGTAGTGTTATAATACAATCAAACATATGAATGAATGTTCATATGAAAACGTGAATAAAACATATATGAGAAGGAGAATACTACTATGAAGAAATCTTACAAAATTGAAGTTGACTGTGCAAACTGTGCAAATAAAATGGAAGAAGCAGCTAAGAACACAGCAGGTGTTAAAGATGCAAGCGTGAATTTCATGATGCTCAAGATGAAAGTAGAATTTGAAGAAGGACAGGATCCGGACAGCGTAATGAAAGAAGTTCTGAAGAACTGTAAGAAAGTAGAAGACGATTGCGAGATTTATTTATAAGATGTACGGAAAATGCTCTGCTGCGGATGTGGCAGGGCATTTAAATAAATATATGGAATGCTGCAGCTAATCTGTGAAGATGCAGCAGAACGGAGCAGGTTGATCTGCCTGCGATGGGAGGAAAGAGGTTATGAATAAAAAGCAGAAAAAAATGCTGGCACGTATCATCATAGCAGCGGTGTTACTGATCGTTTTGCATTTCGTTCCGATTACGGGAATTCCGAGATTTATCTGCTATCTGGCAGTTTATCTGGTTATCGGATATGATATTGTAAAGAAAGCATTTAAAGGAATCAAAAATGGTCAGGTTTTCGATGAAAACTTTTTGATGGCCATTGCAACAATCGGTGCATTTGCGCTGGCAGTTTATGAAAAAAGCGGCGATTATAACGAATCGATCGCGGTTATGCTGTTCTACCAGATCGGTGAACTTTTCCAGAGCTATGCAGTTGGAAAGAGCCGCCGTAACATTACCGAACTGATGGATATCCGCCCGGATTATGCTAACATTGAAAACGATGGTAAGTTAGAAAAAGTAGATCCGGATGAAGTTGAGGTTGGTTCCGTTATCGTCGTACAGCCGGGTGAAAAAGTCCCGATCGATGGCGTGATCGTAGAAGGAAACAGTAGCCTCAACACCAGTGCACTGACCGGTGAGAGCCTTCCGCGCAGCGCAAAAGCGGGAGATGAGATCATCAGCGGATGCATCAATATGACCGGTGTACTGAAGATTAAGACAACAAAAGAATTTGACGAATCGACCGTATCGAAGATTCTGGAACTGATTGAAGAATCCAGTTCCCGTAAATCCAGATCCGAGAACTTTATTTCAAAATTTGCCCATTATTATACACCGGCAGTATGTTATGGAGCACTTGCACTGGCAATCCTGCCGCCGCTTGTAAATCTCGTGCTCCTTCACAATCCTGCAATGTGGGGCCAGTGGATCTACAGAGCCCTGACATTTCTTGTAATCAGCTGCCCGTGTGCTCTGGTCATCAGTATTCCGCTGGGGTTCTTTGCGGGAATCGGTGGAGCCAGCAATGCCGGTGTTCTGGTCAAAGGATCCAACTATCTGGAAACTCTGGCCCGGACAAAATATGTAGTATTTGACAAGACCGGTACCCTGACCAAGGGTGTGTTTGAAGTTGTAGGTGTTCACCATAACACGATGGAAGAAAAAAAGATTCTGGAATATGCAGCACTGGCAGAAAGTTTTTCATCACATCCGATCAGCCGCAGCCTGAAAACTGCTTACGGTAAGGAAATTGACCAGAAACGTGTCACAGATGTAGAGGAAATCAGCGGAAATGGTGTTACGGCGAAGGTGGACGGAATCTCTGTTGCAGTCGGAAATACAAAACTGATGAAACGTATCGGCGTGGAGGCAGTAGAGTGCCATCAGGTCGGAACGGTCATCCATGTTGCAATCGATGGAGCTTATGCAGGGCATATCCTGATTTCGGATGTCCTAAAACCGACTTCAAAAGAGGCAATTGTAAATCTTAAGAAAAATGGCATTAAAGAGACGGTCATGCTGACGGGCGATATTGATAAGGTTGCACAGCAGGTAGCAGGTGAGCTTGGTGTAGACCGTGTATACAGTGAACTTCTTCCGGCTGATAAAGTAAGTAAGGTAGAAGAACTTCTCGCAAAAAAGACAGAGAAAGAGAAACTTGCCTTTGTTGGGGATGGTATCAATGACGCTCCGGTACTTTCCAGAGCAGATATCGGTATCGCAATGGGAGCTATGGGTTCTGACGCAGCGATTGAGGCTGCTGATGTAGTTCTGATGGATGACGATCCGATGAAGATCGTCAAGGCAATCCGTATCGCGAAGAAATGTATGCGTATTGTATATGAAAATATTTATTTTGCAATAGGAATCAAGGTAATCTGTCTGATTCTTGGTGCAGTGGGTATTGCCAATATGTGGGTTGCGATTTTTGCAGATGTCGGAGTTATGATCATTGCAGTGCTGAATGCGATCAGAACTTTGTTTGTTAAAAAATTGTAGTTACCTGAACTGAATAGTTTAGAGAGAAAGCGAGAAAAATATGGCAGAAGAGAGAGAAGAAATCATCTGTGATTGCCAGGAGATTCATGAAGATCTTTTAAAGATCGTGAATGAGACCATGCCGGACGAAGAAGAGCTGTATGATCTGGCAGATCTGTTTAAGGTGTTTGCGGATTCTACCCGTATCCGTATCCTGTTTGTGCTGTTTGAATCTGAAGTGTGTGTCTGTGATCTGGCAAAGGTCCTGAACATGACCCAGTCCGCAGTGTCCCATCAGCTTCGTATCCTCAAGCAGAATAAACTGGTGAAGGCCCGTAGAGACGGAAAATCTATTTTTTATTCTCTGGCAGATGATCACGTAAGAACGATCATTTCCATGGGAAGAGAGCATATTTTAGAGTAAGAAGAAGTCGGTGTATATCTGAAAGAAACAGATGTGCACCGGCATTTTTATATGGTCAAAAGGAAAAGAATAGGGTAAGATAGAAATCAGGAAAACAGACAAGGAGAAACAGATGATAAAAGCGGTCATTTTTGACATAGACAATACCTTATACAGTTATGATGAAAATCATATTTATGGAATGGAAGCTTTGGCTGTATACTGCAGGGATTCGTTTGGGATTACAACAGACGAGATGCAGGCCTGCTACAGAAAGGCCGGACGAATCATGACAGACCGGATCGGAACAGATACTGCTGCAATCCACAGCCGTATGCTGCGGATGCAGTGTATGCTGGAACTTCTCGAACAGCCACTTTTTCCGCATGCGCGAAATATGTATCATGCCTACTGGGACACATTTATTCAGCATATACAGTCAAATCCGGGAATCCTGGAATTTATGAAAGAGCTGAAAAAAAGAAAAATCCGTATCGGAATCGGGACAGACATGACTGCATACGTTCAGTACAGAAAACTGGAAGCAATTGGTGTGACATCATATATTGATTTTATTGTTACCAGCGAAGAAGCGGGGGCAGAGAAACCACATTATCATTTTTTTGATATCTGTGTGGAAAAAGCGGGAGTTCGTCCGGAAGAATGTGCATTCATCGGTGATAATGTCCGAAAAGATATTGAAGGTGCATGGGAGAGCGGCATGAAAGGAATCTGGTATACCCAGGAAAAAGAACCGCCGGAACACAGATATTTCCCGACGATCCGGTCATTCAGAGGAATAGATGTCGATGAATTTCTGAAATAAAATGGCACTTAAGCGTAACTGAGTGGAAAGCATCAATGCTCACAGAGAAAGAAAAGATATAAATTATGGATTATTTATCAAAAAATGTTGCGGCAAATCTGAAAAGAATTCGAAAATCAAAATGTATGAGCCTGGATCAGGCAGCAGAACAGACTGGCGTCAGCAAAAGTATGCTGGCACAGATTGAAAGAGGAACGGCTAATCCATCGCTTGGAGTGCTTGGAAAGATCACCAGCGGTCTTCGAGTCGAATTCCAGGAACTGATCCAGCCGCCGAGAGTAGACTGTTGTCTCGTGACACCGGAAGAACTGCTTCCGACCAAGGAACTGGAAGGACAGTACCGTGTCTGGACCTGCCTGCCGTATGAAGATACACGCCTTATAGAAGTGTATCGGATCGAAGTTGAGCCCGGCGGTATTTATGTGAGTGGAAGTCATGGTGAGAAGACGCGCGAGTATCTGGTTGTGACGGAAGGTGTGCTGACTGTAGAATGTCATGGACAGAGCTGTCAGATTCGAAAAGATCAGGTGTTCAAATTTGAGACAGACCAGGATCATATATACCGGAATGAGAGTGGGGAAAAGGCCTGCTGTACCTGCTTTTTCCTTGATTATCACGGAAAACAGTGATAAAGAAGTGGAATGGCAGAACAAACAAAATGTAATAACATACAGAAACAAAATGTACAATATAATGCACAAAAGAAAATTGCATAATATATCTCTAAAATACAAAAAGTCTTTTAAAATCAACAAAAATCTTTTTGGTAAAAAATCTATTGACAAATAATAGTGTCAGTGATATTGTAATGTTGTACAAAATAATACACAGAAAAACAAAGCAAAGGCGCTTACCGGTAACGGAAATCTGCCTTTGCTTTTTTTTATTATCTTAAAGATATGGGAGGACACAGCAATGAAATTAAAAGACACAGGATTAACTTTTCAGGACATCAAAGACAAAGTAAACAAGTACATGATCGAGACTTATGAACGTTTTGATTTTCTTGCTGAGACAGCAGACGGCATGTATATATACGATGAAAACGGAACACCATATCTTGATTTTTATGCTGGTATTGCAGTAAACAGTGCAGGAAACTGTAACCCGAAAGTTGTAGCTGCTGTCAAAGATCAGGTAGAAGACATCATGCATACCTTTAACTATCCATATACCATTCCACAGGCACTGCTTGCTGAAAAAGTCTGTGAAACGATCGGAATGGACAAGATCTTCTATCAGAATTCCGGTACAGAAGCAAACGAAGCAATGATCAAAATGGCACGTAAATATGGTATTGAAAAATACGGACCGAACCGTTATCATATCGTAACTGCAAAGATGGGATTCCATGGAAGAACTTTCGGTGCCATGTCAGCAACAGGTCAGCCGGCTAACGGATGTCAGGTTGGATTCGGACCAATGACTTATGGATTCTCCTATGCACCGTACAACGATCTGCAGGCATTCAAAGATGCATGTACCGAAAATACGATCGCGATTATGGTCGAACCGGTACAGGGTGAAGGTGGTGTACATCCTGCAACAATGGAATTTATGCAGGGACTTCGTAAATTCTGTGATGAAAACGATATGCTCCTTCTGATCGATGAAGTGCAGACAGGATGGTGCAGAACAGGTGCTGTAATGTCTTATATGAATTATGGCATCAAACCGGATATTGTTTCCATGGCCAAAGCACTTGGCGGCGGAATGCCGATCGGTGCAATCTGTGCAACAGCAGAAGTTGCCAAAGCATTTACAGCTGGTTCTCACGGAACAACCTTTGGTGGACATCCGGTAAGCTGTGCAGCAGCACTTGCAGAAGTGAATGAACTTCTTGACAGAGATCTTGCAGGAAATGCAAAGAAAGTCGGCGATTACTTCGCATCCAAACTGGAAAAACTTCCGCATGTAAAAGAAGTAAGACATCAGGGCCTTCTGGTAGGTGTGGAATTTGATGATACCATTGGCGGGGTAGATGTGAAACATGGCTGTCTGGATCGAAAGCTTCTGATCACTGCGATCGGAGCACACATTATCCGTATGATCCCACCGCTTATCGTAACAGAAGAAGAGTGCGATAAAGCAGTTGCTATCATTGAAGATACGATCAAATCTCTGGAAAAATAAATACAGACAAAAGTGACAAGGGCGTCGTGGATCATCAGGGTATGGTTCGCACGCCTTTTTTGTTACAGAATAAAAGTGTGATTAAGAAAAAACGGTAACAAAAATTCGTGTGAGAGGAAATCGATATGAGACATCTGGTTATAACGATTGGCTGTGAATATGGAGCCAAAGGAAATGCCATTGGCAGAAAAATAGCGGAAGACCTCAATATCAAATTTTACAATCGTGATCTTGTCGATGAGATCATTGAAGAGGTCGGAATTCCGAAAGAGATCATGGAAAAAGTAGAGGAGGGCGGAACGATTGCCGGTAAAGGTGCAGAAGGCGATGTACGTGGCTCGTTTTCCAAGTATGCGGATCTGACTGACCGTGCGATCCATGTGCAGAAGCAGATCATACGAAAACTTGCAGAGAAAGAATCCTGCGTGATCATTGGCCGTTCCGCAGATTATATCCTGAAGGATACAAAAGATATTGATCTTTTAAGAGCATTTATTTATGCTCCGGATGAGGTACGTATCCATAATATTATGGAGAGTCACAACCTTTCTGAAAAAGATGCAAAGATCTTATTACTGGAAAAAGATAAAAGATACCATAAACGTCATCTGGCGCTGACAGGCAGCAACCGAGGCGACCGTCATAACCGGGATATTCTTATGAACAGCTCATATCTTGGAATAGAAGGAACTGCAAAATACCTGGAAGAACTGATCAGAAGAAAATTTGGAAGCGAGGAGGAATAAGACTATGGGACAGAAAAAATCAGAATTTGATAAAGTATTCAGTGCATGGGACATTCTTGTAATCGCTTTTGGCGCAATGATCGGCTGGGGCTGGGTTGTATCTTCCGGAACATGGATCGATGCCGGTGGTGTTGTCGGAGCAGCACTTGCCTTTGCAATCGGTGGTGTCATGATCTTCTTTGTTGGTCTTACCTATGCAGAACTTACCGCAGCCATGCCACAGTGTGGTGGTGAGCACGTATTCAGCTATAAGGCAATGGGACCTACCGGTTCCTTTATCTGTACCTGGGCGATCATTCTTGGATATGTAGGAGTTACCTGTTTTGAAGCCTGTGCGTTTCCAACGATCATCACCTATCTGTGGCCGGGATTTCTGAAAGGCTATCTTTATACAGTTGCCGGATTTGATATCTATGCTTCCTGGCTGATCGTTGCAATTCTTGTTGCCTTCTTAATCATGATGATCAACATTATGGGAGCAAAAACAGCTGCTGTTCTTCAGACAGTTCTTATATGTATAATCGGTGGTGCAGGAATTCTTCTGATCGTAGCTTCTGTTATAAATGGTAATGTGGATAATCTTCAGGGACAGATGTTTATGGGTGAGACAACTGGTACCATGGCAAAAAATGTACTGAAAGTCGCAGTTATCACACCATTTTTCTTTATTGGTTTTGACGTTATCCCGCAGGCAGCAGAGGAAATCAATGTACCACTCAAAAAGATTGGTAAAATGATGATTCTGTCAGTTGTACTTGCAGTTGTATTTTATTCTTTTGTAATCCTTGCAGTTGGTTATGTTCTGAATCCGGAAGAGATTGCACTTTCGCAGAGTACAACAGGACTGGTAACTGCAGATGCGATGGCAAAAGCCTTTGGAACCTCGGTGATGGCAAAAGTTATCATCGTAGGTGGTATGTGCGGTATTGTTACATCCTGGAACTCCTTTATGATCGGTGGTTCCCGTGCATTGTATTCTATGGCAGAATCTTACATGGTTCCGAAAGTATTTGCAAAACTCCATCCAAAGCACAAAACACCGGTCAATGCACTGATCCTGATCGGTATCCTTACGATGATCGCTCCTTTCGCAGGACGTGTCATGATGGTATGGATCTGCGATGCAGGTAACTTTGGCTGCTGTCTTGCATATTGTATGGTTTCACTCTCTTTCCTGATCCTTCGCAAAAAGGAACCGGATATGCCAAGACCTTATCGTGTACCGGCTTACAAATTTGTAGGTACAATGGCAGTGATCCTTTCCGGCTGTATGGTTCTGGTGTATTGTATCCCGGGTTCCGGCGGAACACTGATCATGCAGGAATGGATGATGGTAGGTGCATGGAGTCTCCTTGGCGTTGTATTTTATGCAGTCTGCAAAGTGAAATACAAAGAAAAATTCGGCAGCCTTATTGAGATCATTTCGGATGAAGATGCAGCATCTCTTATGCCGGAGGCTGATGATAAAGAACTGGATCTGGTTATTGATGCGGCAATTGACCGTGTACTTTCCAGAATGACGGCATAAGATCGGAAATATGGAGTTTTGAATGATATGATATAGTTATATAGAAGAAAAGAGGCTGATTAGTTATGGAAGCATTTGAATTTTTTATTCCACAGAATATTATGGTAGGTGCAGGAACGATGGCAAAACTTCCGGAATGTGCAAAAAAACTGGGTGGTTCCCATGCCATGCTGATTTCCGGCCCTACACTGCGAAAAATGGGAATTGTGGATAAAGCGGCTGATTATCTGAAAGAAGCTGGTATGAAAGTGGATATCTTTACGGATGTAGAGGCCAACCCGTCCGTGACGACTGTTGAAAAGGCTACAGAGGCATTTAAAGAAGCCGGAGCAGATTTTATCGTGGCACTTGGTGGAGGATCTCCGATGGATGTTGCCAAAGCAGTTGGTGTGACAGCAAAATTTGGCGGCAGTATCACAGAGTATGAAGGGGCACATAAAGTACCGGGCAAGATCATTCCGCTGATCGCGATTCCGACTACCGCAGGTACCGGATCAGAGGTGACTGCATTTTCTGTTATTACGGATCATAGCAGGGATTATAAGCTGACAGTATTCAGTTATGAACTTCTTCCATCATATGCAATCCTTGATCCGGAGCTTCTGACATCTGCACCGGCTTCTGTGGCAGCGGCATGTGGAATTGATGCATTTATCCATGCGGAAGAGGCATATGTTTCTACCGCTGCATCACCATTCTCCGATGCCATGGCAGAAAAAGCCATGGAACTGATTGGAAAAAATATTCGCAGATTTGTTGCAAGACGTACAGATCTGGAAGCAGCAGAGGCCATGCTGACAGGGTCACTTTTTGCAGGAATTGCCTTTTCTTTTGCAAGACTTGGAAATGTGCATGCGATGAGTCATCCGGTGAGTGCATTTTTTGATGTAGCACATGGAGTAGCAAATGCAGTGCTGCTCCCGGTGATTGCTGAATATAATGCCCTGGCAGACCATGGAAGATATCTGACAATCTATAATTACATCAGTCCGATTCCGGCATTTGAAGATGAGTTCGAGCCATTGATGCTGGTTGACGCAATACGTGAACTGAATGAAGATATCGGAATTCCGGCAGATCTGACAACAGCTATCCGCCAGGCGGCCAAAGGAAAAGAAGTATCAGAGGATGAGATTGAAAGTAAAATCGATGCGATGGCAGATGATGCCATGAAGAGTGGAAATATTGCTGTAAACCCACGTTCTTCGCGAAAACAGGATATTGTTGCGCTGTATTACAAGGCATTATAAAAGATAAATATGCCGAAGATAAACGTTTTGTAAAAGTAAGACGTACAGATGTAGTCCATATGTGGAAACATCGGTATGTCTTCTTTTATTTACAGAGAATTGCTATACAACTGTCCTGTGACATGCTATACTTTGGAGCAGATAAAACAGCCGAAGATCCGCAGGAGGGATAGGATGAATCTTTTTGAATTATATAATGTACTGAAAGACGGACAGAAGGGAAGAAATAATTTTCTGGTGACCGTGATACAGGGAAATGGGACTGGAAGCAGATATTTCCTGGCGGACGGAGAAGTGAAAGCACAATGCGGCAGCGGAGACATAGAGACAGAACGGCTGCGGGAACTGGTGCAGCCGGGGGAGAGTGGTATTGCAGAAGCAGATGGGAGAAGATTATTTGTGGAATCACTGAAACAGCCGGCACATCTGGTAATCTGTGGAGCGGGACATGTGGCACAGCAGGTGATCCTTCTGGCAGGAAAAGTTGGATTTACGGTGACTGTTCTGGAGGACCGTGTGAGTTTTGCAGGAGAAGCACTACGCGCAGGAGCGGATCAGGTGATCTGTGACAGTTTTGAAAATGCACTGAAGCAGATTCCGGGAAGTGAAGATACGTATTTTCTGATAGTGACCAGAGGGCATCGTTATGATCGGGTATGTCTGGAGGCAATTTTGAAGAAACCCTATGCTTATGTCGGAATGATGGCAAGCAGAGGAAGATCGGCTCTTCTGAAAAAACAGATGGAGGAAGATGGTTTTGACAGAAAGGTTCTGGATGAGATACATACACCGGTAGGACTTGATATCCATGCAGAAACACCGGAGGAAATTGCAGTCTCCATTGTTTCAGAACTGATCAAAGAGAAAAACAGTGTGCGTAAGACGAGTGGTTATGACGCAGAACTGTTGGACTATCTGACTGGTGAGAAGGAGCCGGACACAAAGAAGGCACTTGCGACGATCGTTGCAAGAAGAGGTTCAGCACCCAGAGGCATTGGAACAAAGATGCTGGTCCTTGAAGATGGAAGAATCATAGGAACGATCGGAGGCGGATGCATGGAAAGTGAAGTACAGCATCTCTGTTTGCGAATGCTTCATGAAGAGAGGGCACAGGGGCAGATCTTTACAGTAGATATGACTGCTTCACAGGCAGAAGAGGAAGGACTCGTATGTGGCGGTACGATCCAGGTATTTATGGAAGTAATATGATATCTGAAAATTGTTTCGTGCTGTGCATGCCCATGATTCTGTCTGGTATCAGAAAATAAAAAATACAATTATGGCAGAATGTGTGTTATAATACTGGATATTAAAAAGAAGATGTAATTGCCGGTCGGAAGATACTCGGATTTTCTGTCGGCGTGAACAATGGAGGATGAAGATATGAAGAAAAGAAGTGTTATCGTTGCAATGCTCTGCAGTATGTGTCTGGCAGTCAGCACACCGATTCCTGCAATGGCAGATGCGTCAAAGGTAGTTACACTTGGAGCGGATCTTACTGACGAACAGAAAAATACAATGATGAATTATTTCAAGGCAGATGCGAGCCAGGTGCAGGTTATCAGTGTTACCAACCAGGATGAGCATGATCTGCTTGGCAAATATATCCCAAGTGAACAGATTGGAACGAGAACACTGAGCTGTGCCTATGTAAAACCTACACAGTCCGGCGGCATCAAGGTGCGTACAGCCAATCTGAATTATGTAACATGTAATATGATCGCAACAGCACTTTCTACAGCAGGAGTAACGAACTGTGAAGTTGTTGCCGCATGCCCGTATGAAGTATCCGGTACTGGTGCACTTACCGGTGTCATGAAAGCATACGAGTCTGCAAGTGGACAGGAACTGGATTCTACCAAGAAAGACCTTGCAGCCAAAGAAGTTGTAGTTACAGGTGATGTGGCTCAGCAGGTTGGACAGGATAATGCAACCAATATCATCAACCAGGCAAAGATGCAGATCATTGGTGACAATATTCAGAATGCAGATGAAATCTACAATATTGTATATAATATCGCTGAGCAGAATGGCGTAAGCTTAAGTCAGGATGAAATCGACACGATCGTATCACTGCTTCAGCAGATCGCACAGCAGAATTATGATATTCAGGAAATGAAAAAGACTCTTGCAAATATTCAGCAGAATCTGGAACAGAGCAAAGCAGAAGCAGAAGGGCAGCCTACACCAACTCCGATCGAGAGCGACGTTGCTGATGAAGGTACCGGTGAAGATATTACAACGAATGTAGACAGTGGTGCGCTTGGCGGAAATGTCAAAGAGACATCTACAGAGGATCCGGGACTTGCAGAGCAGACAGGTGCAGATACAAACAATGCAGGTGAGAGCAGTGACAGTTCCACAGGAATTCCGGATGCGACAGAAGACGGAACCGTAAATACAGATGGAAGTTCAGATGGAACTACAGAAGACACACCTCAGGAAAGCACAGACAGCAGTACAGATAACAGCAGCAGTGAAGAAATCCCAGCAGCAACAGAGGATGGAAGCACTGAAAATACAGATACTTCTGCAGATGGAACAACAGAAAATGCAGATGGTTCCACAGAAGGAACAGACGAAAACACAGATGCTTCTACAGAAGATACTCTGAATACAGAAACACTGACAGAAGAAGGCAAAGCAAAATTTGAGCAGGCACAGCAGTTCTGTAAGGGAGAATATGAGGGAGATCTTGCTGTACTTCAGAGCGTTGTATCGAATGTGACAGAACTTCCGGTAACACTTGATCAGGATGTGGCTTCCAAACTCAGCAAAAAAGTTCTGGAAACCTATATCAAAGTATTAAATGATGCAGGGGCTTCTTATGTACCGGCAGACACAGACAAATACTTCTCAGCTGAGCTGAACGTACTGGATAAAGAGATGAAGACAGTCTTCAGTATTGATACAGAAATTGCAGATGATGATCTGCTTGTAAATGTAGATGCTGAAGTAAGACAGAAACTGTATGATGATACAATGAAGTTCTTTGCAAACCTTTATGGAGAAACTACATCTGAAGATTCTTCCACAGATACCGCAGAAGCCGGAACTGACGAAAATACAGAAGCATATTCTGAAGATGGAACTACAGAAGAAACTTACTAAAGATAAAAAACAGCGATGCAAGATGAGGATGTCTCCTTTGGGGAGGCATCCTTTTTGTTCCTTTAGAGGAAACTGTGCTGTGAAGAGATTGTGAAAAGCTGGAAATCCATATCTTTCTGTGCTAAAATAAAAAGAGTTTTTTATCTCAGATATAACTTTGAAAACCAAAAGAGAAGGATCCGAAAGGAGAAAAACTATGAGTCTTGCAGTGGTTACACTGAAAAAGGGAGAGGGCCGTCTTCTGAAATCAGGCGGAATGTGGATATTTGATAATGAAATTGCAACGATCATGGGCAGTTTTGTAAATGGAGATATTGTATTGATTCATGACTTTGACGGATATCCGCTGGGAAAAGGATTTATCAATACGAATTCTAAGATTACAGTCAGATTGCTGACAAGAGATGAAAATCAGAAAATTGATGAAGAATTTCTTGAGAAACGAGTGCGCGATGCATGGGAGTACAGAAAAAAAGTAACAGATACATCCAGCTGCCGCCTGATCTTCGGAGAGGCAGATTTTTTGCCGGGACTTGTTGTAGACAAATTTGAAGATGTTCTGGTCGTACAGTCACTGGCACTGGGAATTGACCGTCTGAAGAATACGATTCTGGAACTGCTCAAAAAAGTTCTGGCAGAAGACGGAATCCAGATTCGCGGTATTTATGAAAGAAGTGATGCAAAGGTCCGCAAACAGGAAGGAATGGAACTGTATAAAGGCTTTATCGGACCGGAATTTCCTACACTGGTTGAAATTGTGGAAAATGGTGTAAAATATCAGGTAGATGTCAAAGACGGACAGAAAACAGGATTTTTCCTTGATCAGAAATACAATCGTCTTGCAATCCAGAAACTCTGCAAAGATGCAAGAGTGCTGGACTGTTTCACACATACAGGTTCTTTTGCCCTGAATGCGGGAATAGCCGGAGCGAAAGAAGTTACAGGTGTGGATGCATCGCAGCTTGCCGTGAATCAGGCAACAGAAAATGCAAAATTAAACGGGCTGGATGACAAAGTAAAATTTATTTGCGAAGATGTATTTGAACTGCTCCCGAAACTGGAAGAAGAGGGAGAAAAATATGACGTAGTGATTCTGGATCCACCGGCATTTACCAAATCACGCAGTTCTGTCAAAAATGCAGTCAAGGGATACCGGGAAATCAATCTTCGTGGACTGAAACTGGTAAAGGACGGAGGATTCCTTGCGACCTGTTCCTGTTCCCATTTTATGGAATATGAATTGTTTACCAAAACAATCGGTCAGGCTGCCAGAAGCGCACATAAGAGACTGCGCCAGGTGGAATACAGAACACAGGCACCGGATCACCCGATTCTCTGGGCATCTGATGAATCTTATTATCTGAAATTCTACATCTTCCAGGTATGTGATGAGAAATAGTCGGGTGAGCAGACAGAAAGAAGGACTTAAATGAGAGACAAATTTAATAAATTTATGCAGGGACGTTATGGAGTGGACGCATTTGCACGTTTCACAATGGGAGTTGCACTTGTAGCAATCATTATTTCTATCTTTTTCCCGGGTGGAAACAGAATTGGTGCGTTATTTGACACAATAGGGCTTCTGGTGCTTCTATATACATATTATCGAATGCTGTCCAGAGACATTCAGAAGCGATATGCAGAGAATGAAAAATATCTTGCAGCAACAGCAAAATTCAGACAGAGATTTAACCGGGAAAAAAATATGATGAACCAGAGAAAGACCCATCATATTTATTCATGTCCGGGATGCGGTCAGAAGATCCGTATTCCAAAAGGCAAAGGCAAGATTGAAATCGAATGTCCGAAATGTCATACGAAATTTGTCAAAAGAAGCTGATAAACTGACAGAGAGGTATCTGTATGTTTGGATATGTGGTGCTGAATAAGCCGGAAATTAAATTTAAAGATTTTGATATGTACCGTTCTTTTTACTGCGGACTGTGCAGGGAGCTGAGAGAGCGTTACGGGATAAGCGGGCAGATCACACTGAGCTATGATATGACATTTGTGATTCTTCTGCTCAGTGCGTTGTATGAGCCGCCGACCAGAAAAGGTACGACCAGATGCATTGTACATCCGGTACGTAAACAGACGGTACGGAAAAATGCCATAACAGAATACGGAGCCGATATGAATATCTTTCTGACTTACTATAAGTGTAAGGATGACTGGAATGACGAGAAAAAAATCTTAAGTCTTGCATATGGGAAGCTTCTGGAGAGTAAAGAGAAAAAAAGCGAACAGCAATGGAAGAAAAAAATCGATGTGATCATTTCCTGTTTGAATGAACTTTCAGAGATGGAACAGGAGGGAGAGACAGATATCGATCGTGTTTCGGGCTGTTTTGGAAGAATCATGGCAGAAATCTTTGCATACAGAGAAGATGTCTGGGAACCAACACTTCACCGCATGGGATTTTATTTGGGTAAGTTTATTTACCTGATGGATGCCTACGATGATGTGGAAGATGATGTAAAAAAAGGAAATTACAACCCTTTTGCAAAAGATTATATAATAAAAGGGTTTGATGACAGGATAAAAAATATGTTGCTGCTAATGATGGCAGAAACCTGTCGGGAATTTGAAAAACTTCCTATTATAAAATATGCAGACATCCTGCGGAATATTTTATATTCCGGAGTATGGTGCAGATTTGAGAGTATATCGCGAAAGCGTAGGGAAGAGCGGGAGAAAGAAGATGTTTGATCCATACAGTGTGCTGGGTGTTTCGAGAGATGCATCTGATGATGAAATAAAGAAGGCATATCGTAAGCTGAGCCGTAAATATCATCCGGATGCCAATATCAACAATCCGAACAAAGCACAGGCAGAAGAAAAATTTAAAGAAGTCCAGCAGGCATATGAACAGATCATGAAAGAACGGGAATATGGTTCTTCAGGAAACTATAATTCATATGGTGGTTTTGGAGGCTTTGGTACACAGGGCCAGAATACGTATCAGGATGAAGAGGCAGTGCGCCGACAGGCAGCGGCAAATTATATCAACAGCCGACATTACAAAGAGGCAATGAATGTACTCTCATCACTTCAGCAGAGAAACGGCCAGTGGTATTATTTGTCCGCGATGGCGAATATGGGACTGGGAAATAATGTAAATGCGTTAAATGATGCACGAAGTGCAGTAAATATGGAACCGGATAATATGCAGTACCGAATGTTGCTGCAGAGACTGGAAGGCGGAGGAACCTGGTATCAGGAACAACAGAATCCATTTGGAGGAATGCCAAGTGACGGAAGCGATTATTGTATGAAGCTTTGCCTGGCCAATCTGGCATGTAATCTTTGCTGTCCGGGTGGAATGTTCTGCTGCTGAGAAGAATCGTCAATAATGAAAAGAAATAACAGACCTTCTGGAATATCAATAAAATATTTTAGAAGGTTTTTTATAAAAAAATTGACAATTGTCGATTGGAATATTATGATAATGGGTGTGCTGTCATGCTAAAGCGATGTAGCGACAAAGAACAGCATATGGGAAGCTGCTGTGAACAGAACAGTAACTACCGAAGTGAAATAACAGGAGGAAATCACAATGAGTATTCGTATTGGTATTTTAGGATATGGTAATCTTGGAAGAGGCGTAGAATGCGCAATTAAACATAATCCGGACATGGAACTGGTTGCAGTATTTACACGTCGTGATCCTGCAACTGTAAAAATTCTTACAGATTCAGCATCTGTTTACCATGTAGATGAAGCAGAAAAGATGAAAGATAAAATTGATGTTATGATTCTCTGCGGTGGAAGTGCAACAGATCTGCCGGTTCAGACACCGAAATATGCACAGTGGTTCAATGTGGTAGACAGTTTTGATACACATGCCAGAGTACCGGAACATTTCGCAAATGTTGACAAAGCAGCATCTGAAAGCAATCATGTAGGAATCATTTCTGTTGGCTGGGATCCGGGAATGTTCTCCCTGAACAGAATGTATGCAAACGCAATCCTTACAAATGGAAAGGATTATACATTCTGGGGAAAAGGTGTCAGCCAGGGACATTCTGACGCCATCCGCCGTATCGCCGGTGTAAAAGACGCAAGACAGTACACCGTTCCGGTTCCAGAGGCAGTAGAGGCAGTAAGAGCAGGCAAGAATCCGGAACTGACCACCAGACAAAAGCACACCAGAGAGTGCTATGTAGTGGCTGAGGAGGGTGCAGATCTGGCAAGAATCGAGAACGAGATCAAGACCATGCCAAACTACTTCTCTGATTATGATACAACCGTAACATTCATTGATGAGGAGACCATGAAACGTGATCACAACAAGCTTCCACACGGCGGCAGCGTGATCCGTACCGGTGTGACTGGAATGGATCGGGAGCACAAACACGTAGTAGAGTACAGCTTAAAGCTGGATTCGAACCCAGAGTTTACGGGAGCAGTGATCGCGGCATACGCAAGAGCTGCATACCGCATGAATAAGGAAGGCATGACCGGCTGCAAAACGGTATTTGATATTGCACCGGCTTACCTGTCTGCACAGAGCGGAGAAGAATTAAGAGCACATCTGCTGTAAGGAAATATGGGCTGTTTGCGCAACGCGTGAACAGTAACAAATATGGGAGCCAGGCAAAAAATGGTTGATTTTTTGCCTGGCTTGCTTTATGGTATAGGAAGAAAATCGGATAAGGAAACAGGTGTCGGAGAAATCTTTTGGGAAGACGGATCCGGTGAAAAGAGAAACAGGTGTGAATCCTGTGCGAACTCGTCACTGTATTTAGGGAGTGCAAGGCACTGATTCTGGCGGACAGCCGGAAGCAGATGGGTCACTGGGAAACTGGGAAGGCCGCCAAGTGTGAAGATCTATAAGTCAGGAGACCTGCCTGTTTGATGGGGCGGCAGACGCCCGTACCACGAGTAATTGGTTGTAAAAGCAGTGAATTTTGTATACACGAAAACCATTTATCTTAGGGTAAGTGGTTTTTTTCATCTGCGATCGGCAAACAATCCTCCAATGATCAAATTTATCTGCATTTTCAAAAAATGGGGAGCATTTCCCTAAAATTTCAGGAGGAAACTATGAGAAAGAAGTTATTAGGAACCATGATGTGTGCGGCTCTGACCGCATCCCTGCTTGCCGGATGTTCCGGAAAAGCAGCTGAGACAACCACTGCAGCAGAGACCACGGCAGCAACAGAGGCAGCGACTGAGGCGGAGACCACCACAGAAGCAGCAACGGAAGCAGAAACAGAGGCAGAGGAAGAAGAGGATACCGGAGACGCATCGATGGATAATACAAGAAACCAGGACGAAATTGGCGACAACGAGCTGTTAGTAGTCAGCTTCGGAACCAGCTACAATGACAGCCGCAGACTGACCATCGGCGCCATCGAGAACGCCATGGAGGAGGCATTTCCAGATTATAGCGTGAGACGTGGCTTCACCAGCCAGATCATCATCGACCATGTGAAGGACCGGGACGGCGAGGTCATTGACAATGTGGGCGAGGCCCTGGACCGTGCCGTCGCCAACGGGGTCAAGAATCTGGTGATTCAGCCCACCCATCTGATGAACGGCCTGGAGTACAACGACCTGGTGAACGAGGTGGCCCAGTATTCCGACGCTTTTGAATCCGTTGCCATTGGCCTGCCCCTGCTGACCTCTGACGAGGACTTCCAGATCGTGGCCGATGCCATTGTAGAGGCCACCGCCTCCTATGATGACGGCAAGACCGCCATCTGCTTCATGGGCCACGGCACTGAGGCTGAGTCCAACGCCGTGTACGCCAAGATGCAGCAGGTGCTGACCGAGGGCGGCCATGCAAACTATTTTGTGGGCACCGTGGAGGCCACTCCCTCTTTGGAGGACGTTCTGGCTCTGGTTCAGGCCGGCAGCTATGAGCGCGTGGTGCTGCAGCCCCTGATGATTGTGGCCGGTGATCACGCCAACAACGACATGGCAGGCAATGAAGAGGGCTCCTGGAAGACGACCTTTGAGGCCGCTGGCTATCAGGTGGAGTGCCTGGTGAACGGCCTCGGCGAGCTGGAGGCCGTCCAGAATCTGCTGGTTGCCCATGCCCAGGCTGCAATTGATGCGCTGAATTAAGGCGAAAATCAGAACCATCTAGTCATATTTTATGCAGCAGGCCAAGAGGAATTCTTTTGGCCTGCTGTGTGTAGGTAGGTGCAAAACATATGAAAACAATGAAACAAATCTTATGTCTGGCCCTGGTGGCCGCTATGCTGCTCGCCTCCGGCTGCAGCCCGGCCACAACTCCCACCGGAGCGGAGAGCCAACCCACACAGACCAGCTCCACGGAAACCACGAAAAGCGGCCAGGTGGCCTCTGCTGAGGACATGGCCGGTGTGGAGAATGTGGTGCAGGAGGGCATGGTCCCCATTGAGGGCAGCGCCATTCAGGACGGCGTTTACTCCATTGCGGTGGACTCCAGCTCCTCCATGTTCAAAATCACAGCTTGTGAGCTGACCGTAGAAGGCGGCCAGATGACCGCCGTGATGCACATGGGCGGCAAGGGCTACCTGAAGCTCTTCATGGGCACCGGAGAGGAAGCCGTTGCTGCCAACGAGGAGGACTGCATCCCCTTTGAAGAGAACGCTGAAGGGGAGCATACCTTCACTGTCCCTGTGGAGGCCCTGGACAAGGGGATCCCCTGCGCCGCATTCAGCAAGAGCAAGGAGATGTGGTATGACCGGACGCTGGTGTTCCGTGCCGATTCGCTGCCAATGGACGCGTTCCAGGAGGGCGCTTACACCAAAGTGGA